>Ga0228535_1000499_pt1 | contig 106012 bp, 120 predicted proteins | sample SJ1metagenome_FD_168457 | JGI IMG/M metagenome (GOLD analysis project Ga0228535, IMG submission 168457) | Enriched culture of PCE-dechlorinating microbial communities from Ithaca, New York, USA - SJ1 | ecosystem: Engineered > Modeled > Simulated communities (microbial... > Unclassified... | reverse complement strand
ATTTCCAGTCGGCTAACGCGTCTTCTCGGGTATGTCCATGACGAGCCAGATGAGAAAAGAGGCGGCACCGCTTCTGAACATCCGGAGCGTATCGCAGTGCCACTCCGGCTCAGCTTTTCGTTGGATTATGTGAAATTATTTGGTTGAAGGAAATATTTTTATGAATAACACGAATAGTATTAATAGAAATACCTGCAAGGTGTGCGGTTTGTGTGCTGAAGTGTGCCCGATGAAGATCATGATAAAAAATGACTCCACTGAAATATCATTCCGACAAGACAGATTACCGCTTTGCATAAAATGCGGTCAATGTATGGCTGTATGCCCTACAAAATCCTTTGTGGTAGAAGGACTATCATATTCCAAAGACTTTTTTGAGATGCCGGATCAAATCGCACCAGATATCATGTTTTTTAATATGATTGCTACCCGGCGAGCTGTAAGGAATTTTAAAGACAAGCCTGTCCCCAAGGAGTTGTTGGAAAAAATTGTTCAGGCGATGACTTTTGCGCCTCCCGGTTTTACCCCGATAAAAACAGAGATTACAATTATTCAAGATGCTGAAGTCGTTCGTAAAGCGCTACCCCACATGATAAAGGTTTATGATGATTTAGTTGCCGCGATGAACAATCCCATTGCACGGATTTTTATCCGGCACAAAGTTGGTGCCGCAAAGTTTAAGACTATAAAAAATCATGTAGTGCCGCTTATGAAAAGCAGGCTACCCGAATTGAAGTCAGGAAAAGAAGATACCATTACCCGGCACGCTCCCTCAATGATACTCTTGCATGCCGACAGAAATGCTGAAAACTATGAAACGGATATTCATATTGCTTTGACCTATGGCTTCCTGGCTGCACATGCTTTGGGTTTGGGAGGTTCTGCAATGGATCTCATTCCGCCGGCGATAGAAAACAGCAGGGAACTCCGAAGAATGTTTTCAATCCCGGAGAGCAACACTGTGGTCGGTTCAATGATCCTTGGATATCCCAAGTACCGCTACCAAAGAGGTATCAAAAGAGAGCTGAAAGGAGTTTTATGGATTTAGCAGGCTGTTGAAAAAGGCTTCCGGCATTTGCTTGGTAAATCCGGTGGCTGCCGGATACGCTTCATCTCTCGCTACTCACGAACCTATTAAGTTCGCAGCGCTCTGGCTGATTTTTTCGTTCGCCGTAAAACAGATTGACATAGATTCAATTATGGCGTACCATATATCGTACGTTACGGAGGTAAGAAAAATGACAACATTTACGGCATCCGAAGCAAGAAAACGTCTATACAACCTTGTGGACGAAGTTAAGGATTCACATGTTCCGGTTCAGATTGTAGGGAAAAGAAATTCTGCCGTGCTGATATCTGAAGAAGATTGGCGAGCTATAGAAGAAACATTATACCTTGCGTCAATTCCCGGTATGCGAGAATCTATCAAAAAAGGATTAAAGACGCCTGTTGAAAAGTGCAAGGAGGAGCCTGGCTGGTGAGTTGGCAATTGGTCTTCACTAAGCAAGCACAAAAAGATGCAAAGAAAATATCAGAAGCCGATTTAAAACATCAGGCCAGCCGGTTGCTGGATGTTCTCAGAGAAGATCCATTCCAAAATCCACCACCCTATGAAAAACTCACGGGCGATCTTTCGGGTGCATGCTCTCGAAGAATAAACATACAACATCGCTTAATTTATCAAGTGTTGAAAGATGTCCATACTGTAAAAATTATCAGAATGTGGACGCATTACGAGTAAGTTGCACGATTATAACAAAAACCGGCCGGCATCAATCCACTCGATTGCTTCGCTCCGACTTGGCTTTTCGCTGGATATGTAGACAAGAGTGTAAATAGAGGTTCTAATGGCTGATTATGTTTTAGTACACGGAGGCAATATGACCACGGACACATGGAATAGGCTGGCCAGGCGCAACGACTATCCTCCCGGCGGGCATTTGGGCAATAAGTATTGGGACGGGACCACTGCTTTTCTCACGCAGCACAACCACTGCGTTTTTGCGCCGGAACTCAGAGATGAAAACATCAGCAGCCTGACGGAGCATATTGAACAGGTTTGCATGCTGATCACCGGAAATGCCCTCAATGAAGTCATCCTGGTTGGTCACAGCTATGGCGGGATGGTGATTACCGGTGTTGCCGTCGAGCTCAGAGAAAAGCTTCGCCATCTGATTTATATTGATGCGGCCGTGCCGGTTTCCGGAGAATCCCTGTACGATATTCTTAATCTGGGTCTGTCTATTTCCTCCTCCCGTCGGCCGGAATTGCCCGCGCCGTCTCCACCGTATGTGGAAAAAATACATTTTGATCCGTCCCGCATAGAAACGCTGCCGAAAACCTATATCCTCTGCACCAAGAGCGAATTTGGCGACGTTACCCGCATCGCCAAACAGAGGATTGCCGCTGCGAAACAAGGCTGGACATACCTCGAGTTGCCTGCATCCCATGTGCCGATGGCTGACATGCCGGACAAGCTTTATCAGCTGCTGTTGGATGCCGCTGCTTAGCTTCGCCGTTCGATGTATCGATAAGATGTATCATTATTTGGTTAATTTTTTGTTGAAGTGATCATTATGATCTGTAACAGATTGAAATATTGTATCTTTTTAATACTGATTTCTCTGAGCTTGTTTTTTCCGGCACTTTCGTTTTCACAGCAAGAAGTATCTCTTCTAGAGGTAACACCTAGAGTAAGAGAATATGCGATCAATACCGTGAAGCCTCTCCTCGATTCCTGTGCGAAAAAAGACAGATTATCAATACTCCTGAAAATTTCAGATATTTTAATCAGCCCGGAATTGGGTATCCATAAAAATGAAATTGAGCCCGGCAATTTTATTATTTACGATAAATTGGAAAAGCTGAAACTTGGATTTTTAATTTCATTCAAACTTTCACCCGAACAGAAAAAAATTTTAAAGGAGTGGCATTTAAAATTCATGCGCAAAAACCCGGCAGACGTATTTTTTGCACCATCTGCCGATGACATTATAAAAACAAGGGCAGCTTTCGGTTGTTCCCATTATGCCCGATCATTCATAGCAGTTGTGAAAGCGCTTGATTTGGTGGATTTCCCCGAACATCTGCGCTATGTTATTTCAGGTAAGGCCGATGACTATGATAAAGCTCTTCAAAAAACGGATAGTGAAATGACGATAAATGGCCACCAATTTGTTATGGTTAAAATTGATTCCAGGTGGATTGCGATTAATACCTCAAAAAGTCAATGGACTGCAATGCCGGAAGGATTCTCACCCGATTCAGTTACCCCTTCTAAAAATATCCCGATTAAATTTGAATCATACCCTGATGTTACATTTTTACTGCGCAAGATAGGATCTGACTATAATGACGATTGCAGTGATAATTCATTGGCAGCATTAATGAATATATTGCGTTCCGGCGATCCCCGGGATTCAAGTTTTAAATGGGAAAGATTTGAAGCTTTGCATTCATAATGCAGCCGGCACCGGTTTTGCAGTGGATCGTAAAAAGCGCAACCGCTATAAAGCTGCGTTGTTCTAAAATACTTACCGGAGGAACTATGAATGAAACTCCTCACAATATTTTAGAATATAGTATAGGGGGACGCCCATGAAATTATGCGATTCGGGCATTGAAGGGAAAAGTTCAAATAAAACAGGGAATACTATATTGGATTGGAATTATTAGTAATAGAAATAACCAATTATGCGTCGATCAGCGCGGCGCCAATAGGCTGAAGACGGTTGGCATTTTCTCTGCTGTGGAAATGCTACGTTTCCCGCAGGCTCATGCCGCTGCTTAGCTTCGCCCGTTCGACAAGCAGGAAGGGAGTGTGTGTTCATGAAAATAATGCCAATCAACAAAGCTTTCACTCTGATGGAACCGGGCCCGGTTGTCTTTGTGACGACAAATGATGGGAAGAAGAACAACATAATGACTATTTCGTGGACTATGGTGATGGACTTTTCTCCGAAGTTTGCCATAACTACTGGGCCATGGAACTATTCTTATGCCGCACTTCGAAAATCAAAGGAATGTGGAATTTCAATTCCGACCGTTGATCTTCTGGATAAGGTCGTTGGTGTGGGAACATGTTCGGGCGCCGACATCGACAAATTTGGAAAGTTCGGGCTGACTCCTGTGGCCGGAAAGCATGTCGGATCGCCTCTGATTAAGGAATGCCTGGCGAATATCGAATGTAAAGTTATCGATATCGTCGAAAGGCACAATATCGTGGTGCTTGAAGGTGTAGCTGCGTACTTCGACAGTTTCCGAAAAGAAAAGCGAACTATTCACGCAATCGGCGATGGAACGTTTGTAGTGGACGGGCGGAAGTTGAATCGAAAGGAAATGATGAGGTCAAAGCTTCCGGAGGGGGTCTAACTCATTTCCGAGCCCGGGCGACATGTCGCTTTCGCGCTTGGGAATCCATGTAACCAGGCATCCGGTGGTATGGCGAGCACGTATTGAGCAGTGTGAAAAGTGGTTGATAAGGCAATAAAAAAGAATTTAGTGAGTAATGAGGTGCTGATTATAAATCTCTGCTGCAGAAAGGATGAAAGATGAGTAAAGTGACAAAGGCATCACAATTATTCAGGGACGGCTGCGCATGCTCGCAAGCCATCCTAACGGCATACGGAGAGCCGTTGGGAATCCCTCATAAAGTTGCCATGCAGATCGCTGCCGGTTTTGCCGGTGGCATGAGGCTTGGGGAAACTTGCGGTGCGGTGACCGGGGCGTTCATGGTGCTCGGTCTGCGTTATGCCTCTGAAAACAGCGAAACGGTTGCGGGGCGGGCCGGTATTTATGCCCGTGTTGCGGAGTTTACCGGAAAATTTCAGAGCCGGAACGGTTCAATTATATGCCGCGAGTTGCTCGGTTGTGATGTCAGCACACCGGAAGGAAGGAAAGAGGCGCAGGAACGCAACCTGTTTAAAACCGTCTGCGTCAGGATAGTCGAAGATGCCGCGGCTATCCTTGAAGAAATGGAAGCAGAGAGCCGTCCAGATGCGGGATCTCGTTCATAACGCTGATTTAGCCGTGGGGCAGGAATTCCCTGTCTTTTCTCAAGATGTGAAAAATAAATAACGAAAAGGGGTGTTTTTATGGCCAGAGACGAAAGTGACGACCGGAGAGTAGCTCGCCGGGATTTTCTAATGATGTCTGCCGGAATCATTGCTGCAATGTCACTTGGGGGCATGACGGGTGCGACGATCAGCCAGGCAGCGGATGTTAACTTTCCCGAAGGAAAATGCGGAGATCAAAAAGGTAAAAGTATATTGGTAGCTTATGCCAGCAAGTACGGATCCACCGGAGGAGTTGCCGATGCCATTGGCAAGGAACTGTGCGCCAAAGGAATGAATGCCGATGTAGTTCTGATCAAAAATGCCGTCAACATAGGCTCATATCAGGGAGTGGTCGTAGGCAGCCCGGTCTATATGGGCAAATGGATGTCCGAAGCGGCGGATTTCGTGAAGGAAAATCGTGACATCCTGCGTCGGGTGCCTGTTGCCTATTTCCTTGTGTGTATGACCCTTTCCCAACCGACGGACAAGAAACAGGCCGAGGCATTATCCTATATGGATCCCATTCTTAAGGATGTGCCGGAAATAAAGCCTGTTGGCATGGGAACTTTCGCCGGAGCCTTGCATTACGGTAATCTTTCCTGGCTGAACAAGAAGATTCTGAAGTCCAAAGGAACACCGGAAGGGGATTTCCGCGATTGGAATGCCATCCGCGCCTGGGCGCGAGAACCGGTATATGCGAAGCTCATTCAATAGAAACCGGGAACAGAGGTAAGGAATTCATACCCTGACAAAGGACGACATAGAAAACATAAAGGATTGTTCACAGCATTCCACCGGCTTATTTACGCTCCCGGTGAGTTTCATGTTCGCCATAAATATATTGCCGTTATAACGTTATGGTGTTACAGTGCCGTGACGTTAAAGGAGGTGATCGTATGGGTACAGCAGCAATGCGGGCGACCGTATATTTAGACCCCGAATTACACAAAGCACTCAGGCTGAAGGCACTTGAAACATCTCAGTCTTTATCAAAACTGGTAAATGATGCCGTTAAGGAATCACTCGCGGAAGATGCTGAAGATATTGCAGCGTTTGAAGAAAGGGTAAAGGAACCGCTTATCAGCTATGAAGCAATGGTAAAGAGGCTGAAAAAAGATGGCCGAATATAAAATTTACTTTAAGGAATCTGTTGAAAAAGATTTTCGTAAAGTACCTAAAAAGGATCTTCAAAAGATTCTTTCCCGCATCGAGGCCCTTGCCAAAGATCCAAGACCACCGGGGCACGAGAAACTTTCACGGCAAGAAAAATATCGTGTCCGTCAAGGCCTGTATAGAATCATCTATTCTGTTCAAGATAAGGAGCTCACTATTTGGGTCGTAAAAGTAGGGCATCGAAAAGATGTTTATCGCTGAAAAGGACAATTCGCTAGAACCGATCGCGTTCCTGGCGAGCTTTCCGTTGGGCCCAAAGGTAACAATTTGAAAGAGACAACTACAACAAAAGACATCATTAAAACAATCATCAGTGGAGCGGAAGGGGAGTATGAGAAATGGCTGGTTTTAGAGAACGGGCCGCTGATGGCCTTCAAGTAGGTGACTCATTCAGAATCTCACGAACTTTTACGGATGACGAAGTTATTCGTTTCGCCGAGGTATCGCGAGACTATAATCCGGTTCATTTTGATACCCGCTTTGCTAATGCGCGGAATTTTTCGGCACCGATTTGCCATGGATTGCTGCTGGCAAGCCTGGCTACCGAAATCGGCGGGCAGATTGGGTGGTTGGCGTCTACTATGAACTTTCGCTTTAAAGGCCCCGTATATGTTGGAGAAACGATCACATGCAGTTGGGTAATAACAGCCATAGATCGAAATGGTCGGGCCAAAGCATCTGTCACGATTACCAAAGAAGATGGCGTCACGGTGATTGAAGCATATATCAGTGGTATTGTGCCGGGACTTGAAGAGCGGAATATCCTCCGCCGGATGCTGGCCGAAGGGGATCCGACAAATGGGCTGACTGATACACGGCAGGGCGGGATATAAATAAAGTATTGACAGACAGCGCCAAAAGATGCTTTTATCTCATCGCTTCTTTTAAGTCTCAGATTCAAGTTTACGTTACAAAACGTACGAGGGAGCTTGAAGATGACCCAATCTCCGATCAATCAATTAACAGTTTTTAACAAGGAAACGGTGCATCCGACTATTGCAGTCTTCCGTGTAGTTCATAGAAGATACACAGATGATATACTGCGTGTTGCGGAGAGCGAAGAGAGACGGTAAGGAAGATAGGATCAAATTAAACGGGACCATTCCCTTGTCGGTGCGGAAGCATCATCGCCGGTCAGGCCGTGAGTCCAAACAGTATACCCGGCGGATTTGCCGAAGCGTTGCTCCACACAAACGTGCTGAGTCCTGCCGGTAGAAAAAAATCAGAACTGAAAAAGGAGGAAACATCGATGATTATAAAGAACTTGAAAGACGTTCCATTTGCCGACCTGAGCGGTTATGAAGGAGTAAAGAAGCAGATCGTAATCGGACCGGAAGACGGATCAAATGAAATTGTATTGCGCTATTTCAGCCTGGGGCTCAACGGGAAAAGCCCGCGTCACTCTCACGACTTTCCGCATTTGGTGAAAATCGAAGCCGGCAGTGGTATGGTCGAAGATGAAGCTGGTCGGAAACGCCAGTTGAAAAAAGGCGACTATGTTTTTGTAAACAGCAATGAAGTCCACAATTTTACAAATACGGGAACGGAACAATTTGATTTCGTCTGCATTGTGCCGCGGCGCGGCGAAGCATGATCATTGCCTGAGCGGAGCATACGGCGGAACGCCCAGACTAAAGGCTTCCGCTGGTGCCCAAACTATCCGCTTTTAATGTCAGCAGCAGCGAACTTGATGAATTGGAAATGTTGTTCCCGCATAAAGAAAAACATGCTACCGATACACAACTGAAAATAAATTGAGAGAAGTCTGACTTATCATTTTACCAAAATGCTGCACGCCGGATGATTTTTTCGTAATGCATAGCCTGATAACCCAGCCACCTGAAGGTGACGCGAGATCACAAGTTGTAATTGGATGGTGGAACTTATCCCGCGAAGCTGAGTATATAAGATGTGTGTTCACCGATTCATATCAATAATGGTGGGCATGATGAAAGAACTGAACACGGTATATAGCTAACCATCCGGAATCGGAATATAGATTTAGAGACGGCAGTTATGATGATTTGGATTGTAATTATTGTTACGGCCATCTGCTCGTTATTCAGCTTTTATATGGCCTTGCTTGCGCTTAGAAACGACGACAACGGCGTTTTTTTGTTCATGGCTTTGGGACTGTTTTTCGGAGTTCTTTTTATCTTCTCACTTCTTCAAGTTGCTTCCGGAAGGTGGTCATTTTTAAAAAAAATAAATGGAAAAATATCAGGAGAGCCCAAACCGGTTTCTTTTGTGCCGCACTGTTTTATGACGGCAGCAATCATTATCACCGTAATTTGTGTTCTTGCCGCCATATTTATCCCCATATTTATTAGATGACATCAATGTCATGATGAGGTAAATATGAAAATCATCTCTTTATTGTATATTGTAAATGCCACCCTGCTTTTATTACATGAAATTGAATCGGCATACGAAAAAGAGTGGGAGATATTTAAGTTGCCCGGGGGAATAACCGGTTTTTTACTTCTCCATATTCCAATTATAATTATATTTTTTTATGGTTTGCTGGAGATAGAAAAAAGCTCCACTATTGGATTGATATTTGGAATCGTTCTTGGTATTGGAGGCATAATTCCTTTTATAATTCATAAAGTGTTTTTTAAGACTCCCGCTCAATTCAACTTGCCTGTATCTGCTGTTATAATATACTTGAATATATTGTCTGGAGTGAGCTTATTGTTTTTATCAGGGCGTTTTTTGGCAGGGCGAGGCTGATGCGGCCGACACAAAAAGCAGGCAGGCTTTGTTATGCCGGGACTGAAGAAATGAAAAAGCGGGAAGAAAAAGTTATCCGGATAGCGGAAAAAAAGCGGCTGTTGTGCCCCGCAATCATCGCTTGCCGGATCTCTGATTGGGGAAGGATATGAAAGTACTGAATATTCACGAACGTGAACTTTATGCCGGTTTCAAGGAGGTAGGAACACTGCTTGATTCTCTTGCCTCGGACAAGGACGCTCTCTGGCCTTACGATATGTGGCCCCGCATGAAGTTTGACCGGCCTCTGGGGCCGGGAGCCGAAGGTGGGCACGGGCCGATCCGTTACTTTGTTGAGTATTATGAGCCTGGAAAGAGTATCCGATTCCGTTTTACCGGTCCGCGGGGATTCAACGGGTATCACGCCTTTGATGTTATCTCTGTTAAGGAGGGAACAACTGTGCTGCGCCACACATTGGAAATGTCAACCAGCGGCCGGGCAATATTTTCCTGGCCGCTTTTCTTCCGCCCTCTGCACGATGCTTTACTGGAAGATTCTTTGACGCTGGCAGAGGCATCGCTTGGCCAAATATCTCAGGTGAAACCATGGTCATCATGGGTGCGCCTGCTGCGCTATGTTGTCTCCGGCGGAGAAGCCCGCCCGCAAACCACACCCAAATGGACGGCGCGCGCAGGTTAGTTTTATGATCTCAGTAAAAAACAAGGGAGAATACTATATCATGCAGAAAAAGGTCAGTCTTGGAAGTAAATCAATTATCGTATATCTGATGATTATAATCATTTGCTGGATATTTCTGATTGTGACTGCAGGAACAATGCAGGCGCAAACACAATGGCCCCATGTTATACCTTCCAAAGACGGTACAGCGATTTCGTATGAGGACACGGGCAGCGGAGAGCCCGCTCTTATATTTGTCCATGGATGGAGTTGCGATGCACGCTACTGGCGTGCCCAGGTGCCGCATTTTGTGAAAAAGCATCGGGTTGTTATTCTTGACCTTGCCGGCCACGGCCATTCCGGAATGACGAGAGATCATTATACCATGGCTGCTTTCGGGGGGGATGTAAAGGCGGTGGCGGAAGCTGCCGGGATTCGTAAGGCTGTTCTGATCGGTCATTCCATGGGCGGTTCGGTGATTGCGGAAGCTGCCGGGATTCGTAAGGCTGTTCTGATCGGTCATTCCATGGGCGGTTCGGTGATTGCGGAAGCTGCCCGGCTCATGCCGGACCGGGTACTCGGTCTTATCGGAGTTGATACGCTGGAAAACATCGAATATCCGATGACACAGGAAGAGTTTAAAAAAATGTTTGATCCGTTCGAAAAAGATTTTCAAACTGCCGGCAGGCATTTTATATCAGCGATGATATACCCGGAAACCGATCAGCGGCTTCGGGAGTGGATTCTTGGGGATATTTCGTCTGCACCGAAAAATGTGGCTTTGAGTGCCATGAATGAGATGATGGCACAGTACATCACCGGTGAAGCGGCTAAAGTATTTGAAGAAATCCGTATTCCCGTCGTAACGGTAAATGGAGACCTGTGGCCTGTTAATTATGAAGCGAACCGGCGGCATATGTTTTCTTACGATGCCATTATTTTGAAAAAGGCCGATCATTTCTTAATGATGGATCGTCCGGCGGAATTCAACCGGGCACTCACGAAGGCAATAAAGATGATTTCAGCGAAATCCGTCAAGAAAAAAACACGGACAAAATAATGCAGTGATGTGTTTTCGGGCGATACGGAAAGGAGTTTAGTATATGTCGGTGGGCTTACTGCTTGTTGATATACAAAATGATTATTTCCCCGGCGGTAAAATGGAGCTTGCGGGAAGTGAATCGGCCGGACAAAAGGCCCGTGAGCTTTTGATGTTTTTCCGGGAGAAAAAAATGCCGGTTTTCCATATTCAACATTTGTCGCTTCGTCCCGGAGCGACGTTTTTTATCCCGAACACATCCGGGGCTGATATTTATCGCGCAGTTGAACCGCAGGGGAATGAACCTGTCGTCCAAAAAAAATACCCCAACAGCTTCCGTGAAACGAAATTATTATCTCTCTTAAAGGAACAGGGAATCAGTAAGCTGGTTGTTGCAGGGATGATGACTCATATGTGTGTCGATGCAACGGTTCGTGCAGCCATGGATTATGGATTCCAGTGTCTGATTGCCAAGGATGCATGTGCAACAGCTGAATTGAAACTGGCTGATTACGAAATATCAGCCGTCAACGTGCATATGGCTTTTCTGGCAGCTCTGAATGGAATATACGGACAGGTAATGAATAGCCAGGATATAATAAAAACATTATCCGAGAAGACAAACCGATAAATCAATGACACTCGCTGAAAACGAATGCAATGAAGGTTGAAGCGAAAGTGGAATTGATCCCGAAAGCAAAGCCCGGCGTATGCAGGGCGAGCGAGTTTGGGCGAAGCTATTCGGGATTCCGGGGTCGTATTCCCCGCAGTTTACTGCGATTGGAGAAGAGCCGTACACTTTATGATATCCCGCTGCTTGCGGCGGGGTTGTTCATTTAATCTGCCGGAAAGAAGATAAAAAGAGGGCGGTTACAAATTGACGAAAGGTATAATATGGAAACACGCCGCAGCTTCATTAAAAAAAGTGCCATTGCCGGTGCCGCCCTTTGCCTTCCGGTTTCTCTTGCCGGTAAAGGCTTTGCGGATTATCCGGAGTTGAAGACACGCAATCCGAAAAAAGTACTGGTTTTGTGGTATAGCCAGACAGGGCAGACGCGCCGGTATGCGCGGCTCATCGGCTGCATCTTCAAAGAAAAAGGTCTTACGGTCGACGCATTCGATATGAGTAAGTTCGATAAAAAACTGCTCGTAAATTATGATCTCATCATTGTCGGTACACCGGTATTTTACTATGATATTCCCTCCAATCTTATCGGATGGTTGGAGGCGATTCCTTCCATCAACGGAACACCGGTGGCAGCGTTTGTCTCCTTCGGCGGCCCCGAAGGTAATCAGCACAATGCCTCCAGCCACATTCTGAAGCTTCTCGCGGATAACGGCGGAGTTCCCGTCGGCAGGGATGCTTTCCGGAATATTGCTTCATATCCAACACCTAAGTGGGACAGCGCAAACCAGAATGCCGGGAAACATCTGCCCGATGCGGCAACGTTTGATCAGGTGCGCCGCTTTACCGCGGATGTTTTGGAAAGAATCAGGCAAGGCAGAACAATTCCCGTTGTTTATGAATTTGCCTTAAGAGAAATACTTTCTCTGTTACCGCTTATCTGGCTGAACAAGAAGGCTGTCAGCAGGCACACGGTTGATGCCGCAAAATGTATCGGCTGCCAAACTTGTGTTGAGAAGTGTCCGGTCAATGCCATCGATCCCGCCAAACAAACGGTTGATCAGGTTAAATGTTTGGCCTGCTTCGGCTGTCTGAATAATTGCCCCGCTGATGCCGTGGTGATGGAATACAGGGGTGAGCGTCTGTATGGATTCCCGGAATATCTGAAGCGGAACAAAATTAAGATTATGGAGCCGGTGGAACTGAAAACATGCGACCTGTAATGACATAGATTTTATCCGCGGTTTTTCGGCTGAAGAAGGGATGAGCTTCTATTTGTTGTCCGGTGCATCAACAAAGTCGATCTTAAAAGGTGCGTTCGTCAGAAAAAGCATTGTGCAATCACCGTCGTCCGGTGCTCCGTGTTCCATAATACATCCTTCCGGGAACCATACGAAATCTCCCGCCTCGACAATGCCTGCGCTGGTCTTCAGCCTGCCCGATATGATATACATGCCGTGGGCATGCGGGTGAGTGTGCCAGGTAGTCACATAGCCCGCAGGGTAGGTGATGATATCAACCGTCATACCGGTTTTGGGATCAGAAACTAAATGTTTATCGTAAAATGCTTTACCATGAATTTTATCCATCATTATCTTATGTGATTTCAGCTCGTTTACGCGATATACCGCAGGCTCAATTTTGTTTGACATGTATTCTCCTTCTTATTAGTATAATGCAATCTTTATAGCATAATGTTTGTTTGGTTTCACTCGTTCATTATAAGGAATGCTCCGAGATCGGTGGAAAATAGGCAGCACCGTTTCCATAAAATATAGTTGGGCAGCAAAAAGGATAGAAAATGACAAATTCCATAATGCGGGAATTGGGGGCGAGCGTGCTGATCGGCAGCGGGGCGATCGGAACCTGCCTGCGTGAAAAAAGCGGCAGAAGTGATGAGCCCGTTGAACTTCTCAATCTCCGCGAGCCTGAAATGGTGAAAAACCTTCATGCCGCTTACCGTTCCGCCGGGTCGCAAATTCTTGTGACCAATACCTTTGCGGCCAACGCGGTTGTTATGGGGGATGCCGGTGTTGCAGAACTTTGTGAGGAGATAAACCGTGCGGGCGTTGCTCTGGCCCGGGAAGCAGGTGGCGAGGAATGCCTCATCTGGGCATCAGTTGGTCCTTTGGGCCTGGGGTTGCGCCTTGATGACTATCCAGCTGACGCCCTTCTTGATATTTATCGCCGCCAATGCGGAGCGCTCGGCACGGCCGATGCGTTGCTTTTGGAAACATTTGTGGACGTGCGGGAAGCACGCGCGGCGCTTTTTGCCGCCCGCGAAACCGGCCTGCCGGTTATTTTTCAGATCGGAAATACCGGCGGAGGGTCACAAAGGTGGAATCGTGTTAACCAGCTTTTAGACGAAGCGCACCGGGCGGGTGTTGTTGCGGTGGGAACAAACTGCTACCATCCGGACGAGATTGTGCGGGTTGCATCCTATATCGGCGTGCACACCAATCTGCCCTTAACTGCGTCGCCCAATGCCGGTCATCCCCGGATCGAACGAGGTGCCGTCAAGTATGAATTTACGCCGGATGACTTTGCCACAGCCGCCGTGGCTCTTTCCGCCGCAGGTGCGGCGGTCATTGGCGGATGTTGCGGCACAACACCGGAACATATCAGCAGAATGTCTGGTGTGCTGGGAAGGCGTGCCGTTGCGTTGCGGCCGCGCATGGAGATATTTCCGGAACGTTCCCAAGCTCTGCCCGAGAAGCCGGATACGGAAGCCAATCCTATTCGTTCCATGATGAAATCAAAACACTTTATTATCAGTGTAGAGATCCGCGCCGATCGCAGGCAGTCGCTTTCCGAAATTGTGCAGGGTGCATCAAAAGTTGCGGCAGCCGGGGCGGACATGTTTGATGTGCCGGATAACCCCGGAGCGACAGTAGGGCGGGATGCGACGGTAACAGCCGCTCGTTTGCAAAATACCCTGCAAATTCCTTCCATTTGTCATTTCGGTGTGACGCAATCGAACCTTATGCGACTGCATTCCACACTTCTCGGCTGCTGGGATTCAGGTTTGCGCGGACTTCTCGCCGTCACAGGTGATGCACCATCCATGGGGCATCTGGGGAGTCTTGCTCATCGTGTCGTGGATATGCGCAGCTCCGTTGAATTGCTGCGGCTCATCCGCGGGCTGCGCGAGGGAAAGATCATCAACGGGGAAGGGCTTGCTGATCCTCCCGATTTTTGTGCCGGTTGCGCCGTAGGGAAACCGATCCCGGCGCAAATACGCTGGCTTCAAACCAAAATCGCTGCCGGCGCCGAGTTTGTTTTCTCCCAACCCGTTTTTACTCTCGATGACTACAAGAGACTGCGCGACGCCGTGGCGGGACTGCCGATCCGGCTATTTGCCGGTATCATGCCCCTCATCAGCCTTCGCAGCGCCGTGTTTATGGCGAGCGGCCGTATTCCGGGAATTAGTGTGCCTGCGGATGTCGTAACGAGTTTCGAACATTATGAATCGCCTGCGGATCAACATCTCTTCGGCCTTGATAATGCCTGTGAACTTGCCGCCGGTATTGCGCAGGATGGGGCAGGTTTATATCTGATCATGCCTTTCGGCAAGAGCAGTTATGATGATGCGGCCAAGATCGTCCGTCGTGTCCGAAAGCAGCGGGTCGATTGAAGGACGGCTTTGCTTCCAATTAGTAAATGTTAAGAGCGGTTTTCTTTAATTTCCTCTGCAACCGATTGCCGGACTTGCCGGATGATGCTTCCGCCGGCCTTTTAAAAGGAGTAAAATACAGTGGCTGACAAAAAGAATCATGTGTGTCCGGTTGCCGGAGCGTGGAGTCTCGACAATATAATTCGCAGATGGTTACAAGAACCAAGCAAGATACTCGGACCATATATTAAAGAAGGAATGACGGTTCTGGATGTGGGTTGCGGCCCGGGTTTTTTCTCTATTGAGCTGGCTCAAATGGTTGGTAAATCAGGCAGGGTTATTGCTTCGGATTTGCAGGAAGGGATGCTTCAGAAACTGAAAAAAAAGATTCAGGGAACAGAACTGGAAGAACGTATCACACTGCATAAGTGCGAAAAAAACACGTTGGGTTGGGTACAGAGTGTTGATTTTGTTCTGGCGTTTTATGTCGTTCACGAAATCGCCGATCAGGCACACTTCTTCAATGAAATAAAATTCATACTGAAACCGGAGGGACAAGTCTTCATAGTAGAGCCGCCGCTTCATACCTCCGGTAAGGCATTTGAAGGAACTCTCAGAACGGCACGGGATGCCGGTTTCGTAATTGTCAAAAGACCGGAAATATTTCTTAATAAAGCAGTGATTTTAAAAAGGGGCTGACGGCTGCCTGCAGTCTATAAAAATGCACGGATAATATTTAGTGCTTTGTTTCAAATGAGGAAAGAAAACGAAGAGGGTGGACGATAATTAAAAAGGAGGGGGAAAATTTATGCCTGATTATGAAATCAAGTGTGAAGTCATCAGTGTGAACAATATCGTGACCTGCCATAAGGTGGGGGATACTTTTATCATCGGTAATAAAACTCCGGCGGGAATGTGCTGCCTGGCGTTTGCTGCGATCTATCCGCTTATGACCGGGATGCGCTTTTCAGAGAGGATCACCTGGGAAAGGGGAGGCGGATATTTCGATGCCGCCTGCCCGGACCAGCATGTGGTTTACCGGCTGACGCGGATCAAAAAATAAATTGACAGACGAGTTGACTAGTGCTTTTATCTTCCCACTCTTCAGATTCAAGTTGACGCATTAGCGTGTTTAGAGGGGACTTGAAGATGATCCAATCCAAAATCAATAAATTTGTAAATGTTAAAGCTTGGGATAACAATATAAAAAACAATATTGTCATTCCGGACAAGCTGAGCCAAGCAGATGCGGGGCGAAGCGCGATCCGGAATCCAGTAATGTTGGTTAGCTATGGATGCCGGTTTTTACCGGCATGACGATTAGCGGTGTTTCTCAAGGATCTTATTAACAAAGCGGAGATATGTTCCAGTTGCGGAGTTGGTGAATTGTTTTCAGGCAGGGAGAACAAAAGCAGGGTGCTGTCAATTTGAATTTATAATGGAGTATCGGAAAATGGCTGGCTCAATTCAGGGGACACAGACGGAAAAGAATCTGATGATTGCCTTTGCCAATGAGTCCATGGCGGTAAATCGTTATGAGTATTTTGCCAAAGCCGCCGAAAAGGAAGGCCGTAAAGATGTTGCGGATGCCTTCTGTAAAACGGCGGAAGATGAAAGATCGCATGCCGGGATGCTCTATAAATACTTTGAAGGAGGCGCTGTTGAAGTTGCCACATCGTTTCCTACTGCCGCCGTGGCGGACACAAAGAGCAATCTGGATGCGGCAATTTCCGGCGAACACGCCACCTGGACGATTCGTTATGTTGATTTCGAAAAGACAGCGCGCGAGGAAGGCTTTACCGCGATAGCAGATCTTTTCCGTCAACTCGCCGCTTCAGAAAAAATGCATGAGGAGAGATTCAATAAATTAATGGAGAAATGATTTATACCAACGTTTTAAGTAAAAACGGCCAGGGCGTTCTAAGTCCTTTTGACGGTCTTATACAGAAGGAAGCAGTCTGTGTTTGCTGTCTTATACAGACTGTATAATCATTGTTATGTAAATAAGTAAAAAGGAGACGATGCAATGGAAAAAAAGTGTAAGTATTGTGCAATGATGATTCCGAAAGAAGCATCAATATGCCCACATTGCCGAAAGAAACAAGGGACATCGACCGGCGTAAAGATCTTAGCGGTAATTTTTGTTTTAATAGGAATAGGAATGTGTAACAGCTTGATGTCAAACAAAGACACCCATCGATCAGCTGGTTTAAAAACTGACAGTATAACAAACGAGCCCGTCTTAGAATTGCAGACATGGCATTGGGGGGAAAGCTACAGTCATGTAATTGCAGAAGGTTCAATAAAAAATGTATCCTCAGAAAGCCTGAAAAATGTTACGGCCGTGGTTCAGTACTATGATAAAGAAGGCACATTTATAACCTCGTCTGAAGCACTGATAGATTATAACCCAATAATGCCCGGTCAAGTTAGCCCATTTAAAACCATCACAACGGCAAACCCAGCTATGAAACGGGCAAATATCAATTTTAAAAGCTTAATGGGCGGCACGCTAAATTTTATTGAAAAGCCAAAGAAGGTTAAAAAAATTAAATCATAACAAAATCATTTCACTGGAGCGCTGACGCGCCCAGTGAATTTTCTGTTATGTTATCAATGAGGATCATCAAACTAGGGGAAACAGAGAAAATGCAGAGCTGAAGTAGCGGTAGGAACCATTTATGACAAAATTTAAGTGGGCTAAAGAGCTAGTTGTAAGCGAATGCGTTGATTATGGGTGCCACACGTACTACTTGACAGCCTCTCCTATTAGAGATTCTTATGTCTTGAACTTATACGAAGACGACAAATCGGTTGCGGGAGAAAATACGGCAAACAGTTCGTTCCTGAACTGTGTAGACCAAGGCTCGGGAAATCTATCGTCACAGATACTGAATTGGGCGTCGAAATACATCGAGCAGAATCAGCATATTTGTGACAAGTGCAATGAAGAGAAGCTCACAGTTGGATTGTCTCAGTCCGAACGAAGACAGCGCGTGTTTAAAGGCCTACAAATAATATGCAAGAAATGTCGTGATGAGGTCTATGATCAGATATCCGAGCTAATGCGGCAAAAAGAAAAGAAACGGGATCTCAAGTACAAAGCGTACCTTGATGGGCTGAACCCCGTCGTTGTTGGAGGCTTCAAGGAGAGAATCCAAGCGTACACTTATCTCAGGAACCTCAAGACGCCAAACACTATCAGTCTTGGGGGGGGGTTCATAAGGGCAAAAGCAATACTAAGAGCAAAAGATGGTACCTTTTATCCCGTGTATTGTATAATTGATCGCTCCTCTGGCGGCGAATTGTGGGACGCTGACTTTCTAGTAAGTGGCCGTGATGAGTTGATTCCTCAGAATCTCGCGCTTCACTATCTGGAGAAAACTGCGGATGAAATATTTCCATATACATACGCAACCCTGGCCACTATAGAAGAGGATTTTCATCAAGACTCTTTTTTTGGAACGATAACGCAGCAGTCTGTCCGCCATCACTACAGTAACCTAATTGAGGTTACTTGGCCAAAGCAATTTCAGGATATTGAAGAGACTGAATCTGTTAAAGTAAGGCCTTACCTTTCAATCCAGCACTTGTTCTCGACCGCACTTTCTACAAGGGGAGCCCAAAACGAGGAACTGGCGTTAAAGAAACGCTTCACTGAAGATAGGCTTATTCGCTATCGCTCTCATTGCATTACCGCAATTATGTCTTCTATATCATTTTTGGAGGCTTCGATTAACGAGCTATTTATGGATTCTTATGACAACAGAAATGGTCTAATAAGGGATCTTCCTGAGAGCTACATGCTGGCGTTGTCTGAAATGTGGAAACTAGGCATCCCCAGAACCGCTGCTTATCCTATCTTGGATAAGTACCAGATAGCTTTAACACTCTGCGGCAAGGAGCAGCTCAATCGTGGAGTAAGTCCAACACAAGATATTCATGCACTTGTCAGACTACGTAATTCTCTGGTGCACTATGAACCGGAGTGGGTGATCACCCAAGGACAGGAGATTGATAAGAAGCAGCAAAAAATCGAAAGCATGCTGAGCGGAAGATTTGATCTGAATCCATTTACCGGCCAGAATAATCCTTTCTTCCCAGACAAATGCCTGTCAGCAGGAAGCGCTGTATGGTGTCTGAAATCTGTACTCGACTTTAATGATCTCTTCTTTGTAACAATGGGAATAATACCAATCTACGAAAAGGTGCGCCACAAGATCAATAAAATCGCGAGTAAGAGGAATGATCGTTGATTCTCTACGATGCTATAATTTAATTCACTAATGTTATGGAATACAATCTGTGTATCAGTGGCTAACATAACATTTTGCTGCACCAGATTCAGGCCGAAGAGAGGCCCTCACTAGTGAGCAATCCGTTAGGCTCTCTCAAGACAAAACTTTAACCCACACGAAAGGAGCAACTAACATGAGTGAACCCGATATGGAGAATGACCCGAAAAATGCCCACGAGCTGACTGAAACGACAAAAGGAACACTCGGCACGAAGAAACCTGTTAGGGTAGGACGGGGGACGCCCTTAAGAAATTAAGTATCTAAGAGCGGTTTGCCTTAAAATAGTTTACAGTGAAGGAATAAAAGCAATAACTTAAATACTTAAGGGCGTCCCGTATGGACGGCTAATTCCATGTCCTCCGCTGGCGGAGGTGTCACAAAGTGACGGAGGTGGAAGATCAAATGACTTTTGATGTCTTTAATAATTGTGGTTATAACAAGAATCTAAGATCGCTTGCCGGTAATTTACGTCGTAATATGACAAAATCGGAATCATGCTTATGGAAATATGCTTTGAAAGCTAAACAACTTAAAGGCTATCAATTTCGAAGGCAAAGACCTGTCTTGAATTATATTGCTGATTTTATATGCAAAGAATTAATGCTGATTATAGAGGTTGACGGGATTACTCACGATGTGGAAGTTTCATCAGCCAAAGACAAAAAACGTGAAGAGGAACTTAGCCGGGCAGGTTTTAAAGTAATTAGATTTACCGACGAGGAAGTATTAATAAACATGGCAGGTGTCATAACAGCAATTGAGAAAAATATTGAAACCATAGAAGCGTCCACCCCCTCAATCCCCCGCCGGCGGGGGACAGGCAAAGCAAATAATGACGGGAGAGTTAATTGAGGTACAGTATCTTTTCGGGAATGACAAAATAGATAAATTGCTGCAGTTTTGTTCAATCCTTGATATATGCGGCGTCATAATTTTTAAATTTAAAAATTTTCCTGCCAGCTGACCATGTAATCCAGTGAGTTCTTCTTGGGAGGGTTCTCGCTGATCTTCCAACTGCCTGAAATACTCATTTCCTTTGCCGTATATTCAAAATGGTTCATGGCTATGCCCATGTCGAGATCCTGAATGGGTACCTCCCGTAATGTATAACCGAAAGCCCGATCCAGATAAAAATGAAAAGAATTACCGGTGTTATCAAGCACGATACGCCATGGTTGCTTGTTGGAGGCCGACGGCGCCAGCCGGACGTTTTCCAGCGCTTCGGCATATTTCCCGGCCTGTTCCTCGGTGAGCGGTGTCGTAAAATCTCCGGCAAAAAACATCTCCGGCCAGGATTTGCGAAAATTGGACCCGGCAAAGCGGCGGAATATTTTTTCCATGAACGATTTTTGATCGGTGGGATAACCTATCGGGCTTACGGCCGGAAGGAGTTCGTCATCGGAGCGGTTGATGACTTTAGCAAAGCCGCTTGCGTTGAAAGTGCCCGCAAGCCAGCAGGTGCCGAGCCCGAGTGCCGTCGCCTGCAGGATCAGAGTTTCCATGCAGTAACCGTAATCAACTACTGCGTTATCGGCTTTCTTTATTTTTCCGGCGAGAAATAGCCGCGCATTTTTGATGACACCATAAGTACCGGTATTTTTCCACTCTTCGGGTGAGGATATATCCGGATTGATTAAACGGAATAAAGGTTTGTTGCCGAACGGTCCCGTATGCTCTTTAGTTACGAGGCTTGTAAACTTCTGCAGTATTTCTTCGTTAAGCGGTTGCAACGCATACGTCCGGCAGGAGATGCGCTTTTTGATCAGTGCGGATATTTCCGGCATAAAATCCCCCTAAAATTGTTGTTGGCAAAATTGCCGGGTAAATGTACTATAAGTAACCGGTAAAGAAAAACGTTTTTAGCAGGCTGCTGAAAAAGGCTCCCGGCACACACCGGGCAGGCATATGCGCAGTAAATTGCCGGATACGCTTCGGCTCTCGCTGCTCACGTACCTCTAAAGTACGCTCCGCCGCTCGATTCTCGCGATGCCTTGCCTCTGAACCTTTTTGAGCAGCCTGCCGGTGGAATATTGAAAAATACTTATCTGCTGCGTTTAGGTATATTTATAAACGATGCTATTTCGGTTGCAAAGACTAAATAATGCTTTGTAGAGACGTTGCATGCAACGTCTCTACTTCGTAAAAATTACCACCGATCCCCACTTAATGGGTACAACCGTGATTTTTACAGGTTTTGACGAGGAGAGATATATGAAACTAGCCACTGTCGAGGAAATGCGTTTCCTGGATCGCTCCGCCATGGAGAAACTGGGGATCAGTGAAGAAATCCTGATGGAGAATGCCGCTCTCGCTTCGATCAGGGTACTGCAAAGAGAAATAGGAATCTCCGGTAAAAAATTTGTCGTCTTTTGCGGTTCCGGTAACAACGGTGGTGACGGTCTGGCCGTAGCCCGCCTTATTCATTCGAACGGCGGCATGGTAAAAATATTTCTCACCGGTGACAGGAAAAAATATCGCGGTGCGGCCAAAACGAATCTGGACATTATTTCCAGATTGCCTGTTTTGGTAATTGATCTCCGGGCGACGGCGGATGCGCGAAAAGATGTGATGCACTGCGACGCCGTCATTGATGCAATATTCGGCACAGGGCTTGACCGCGAGGTTAAAGGATTGGCTGCCGATGTTATCGGGCTTGTCAACGCTTGCCGTCATAAGGTTATATCGCTCGATATTCCTTCCGGTGTTAACGGCAATACCGGAGAAATTATGGGTGCGGCGGTCAAGGCCAATTATACGGTAACCTTCGGCCTGCCGAAGATAGGCAATATTCTTTATCCCGGCCATGAACTGTGCGGGAAGCTTTTTGTGACACATATTTCTTTCCCTCCCTCGTTTTATGCAAGCGATGATCTCAAGGTGGAAATAAACGGTTATGTGGCGCTGCCGCCGCGTCCGGCGGAAGCTTATAAGGGATCGATGGGTGATGTCCTTTTCATTGCCGGGGCTGCCAATTATTACGGTGCGCCTTATTTTGCCGCCATGTCGTTTATGAAATCGGGTGGCGGCTACGCCAGACTTGCCGCTCCGCAATCCATTATTTCCACCATGGCGAAAAAAGGTCGGGAAATAGTTTATCTGCCGCAGGAAGAAACGGCTGCCGGAAGTATTGCTCTGAAAAACAAACAACAATTGCTGACGGCGGCAAACGGTGTTGATCTGGTGGTTATCGGCCCCGGTCTTTCTTTGCAGGAGGAGACAGCCCGCCTGGTGAAGGAGCTGATAAGTAAAATCAAGATTCCTCTTTTAATTGATGGCGACGGACTTACTGCCTTAGCCTCTGATCCTTCTATTCTCCAAAAGCGTAAGGCGCAAACGATCCTGACGCCTCATTTGGGTGAAATGGCCAGGCTTACCGGAAAATCCGCCGCGGAAATCAGTAAAAATAAAATTACAATTCTACAGGAGACGGCTAAAAAACTTAAAGCCGCGATTGTCTTGAAAGGTGCGCATTCTTTGATCGGCCTGCCCGATGGCCGTGTTTATGTAAATTTAAGCGGCAATGCCGGAATGGCGACAGCCGGCTCCGGTGACGTGCTAACCGGTTGCATTGCGGCCATGTGCGGGATGGGGCTCACGCCGGGTGAGGCAACGCGCAAAGGTGTTTTTCTGCACGGCTATGCGGGTGACCTCGCGGCTCACAAAAAGGGTGCCGATGGTATTACGGCCAGGGATATTATGGAATTTTTACCACAGGCCATGAAAAATGACCGGGCCGGAAATATCGAAGCGGAATATTTCGCTCCGCCGGTAATTTGATAACGTAGAGACGGTGCATGCAACGTCTCTACAGACATAGAATGGTCTGGAGGCAACTTTCGTTATATTTTTCGGGAGAGAATGTATTCGGCGACAGCATACAAGTGGTCTTTTTCCGGGCCGGTTGAAAAGACTTTCAATCCATCCTGTGCTTCCCGGATAAATGTATGGGCGCGATTGAGCGAATAATCAATGCCGCCGGATTTTTGAATCAGATCAAAAATGCCGCGGACGGCTTCCGCTGAAAAAGCCTTTTTCTCAATGGTTGTTCTAATCATATTCCGCTCATCCTCTCTGCATTTAGACAGCGTGTAAATGAGCGGCAGCGTCATTTTTCCTTCTTCCAAATCCTTGCCGATGGATTTGCCGAAATCTTCTTCTTTAGCCATGTAATCGAGTGTATCGTCTGTGATCTGAAATGCCATGCCGATTTTGTAACCGAATTGTTCGAGGGCTTGCTTTTGCTCTTTTGATGCACCGCCCAGTACCGCACCGCTTTCACAGGCGGCGGAAATGAGCACGGCTGTTTTTTTTTCGACAATGCTTAAATATTCAGCTTCCGTAAGGCTTGTATCGCCGCATTTCATGAGTTGAAAAACTTCGCCCTCCGACATGATGTTGGTCATCTTGGACATGAGCTGAACAATCTTAATATCACCGATTTCAGCCAAAAGACTGAAGGCTTTGGAATACAGAAAATCGCCGACCAGAACGCTCGCAGCATTTCCCCAGACATTATTGGCTGACGTTTTACCGCGGCGGATGATTGCTTCGTCAATAACATCGTCATGCAGGAGGCTTGCTGTATGGATGAATTCAATGGATGCCGCAAGCGGGAAACAAGCGTCTCCCGAATAGCCGCAGAGGTGCGAGCAGATCAGGTATAAAAGAGGCCGAAACCTTTTGCCGCCGCTGTCAATTAAATGATGAGAGACTTCGGGAATCAGTTTTACTTCGGATGTAATATACTTATCGAGGTGTTTTTCCACCTGCTGCATATCATCTTTATAAGCGGCAAAAACATCTTGAATCTGCATGAGATATCTACCTTGTCGGAACAGAAGTGGGCAAAACTATATTGTAAAGTACTATTGTTTGTCAATTGAGAATTGATAAATTGCCGCAAGTAGAGACGTTGCATGCAACGTCTCTACAGATTCTGATTTAGAAGAGGCATATATTGTTGAAGAATAATCCTGATTCTTCAATCAATTATACGGGCAAAAAGATCATAGTCTTCGGCAGCGGTGATTTTACAGCGGACGATTGATCCTGTTTTGGCTTTTCCGCCTCTGACGTAGGTTACGCCGTCAATCTCCGGAGCCTGCCTGCGCGAACGGCCGACGTGGCTGTAACCTGCGCGGTCGCTTTTGCCTTCGAGAAGAACTTCCTGGATGCTGCCCACTAAATTCTGATTAATCTTGTTGGAGATTACCGCCTGTTCGTTCATGATAATATCGCGGCGGTATTCTTTTTCAGACTCCGCAATCCTTGATCTGAAGAGCGCGGCCTTTGTTCCTTCTTCGCGCGAATAGGTAAAAACACCCAGATGGTCGAATTTTATTTCGCGGATGAATTCAAGAAGTTTTTCAAATCGTTTTGGCGTTTCACCGGGAAACCCGGCAATAATCGAGGTACGCAGGGCAACGCCGGGGACTATCACCCTCGCCCGTTCGATGGTTTTCCGAATTCCGGCGGCCGTGACTTTACGGTTCATTTTCATAAGAATTGTGTCATCGATATGCTGAACGGGCAGATCGATGTACCGGCATATTTTATTCTCATCTGCCACTGCCTGCATCACATCTTCGGTAATATGAGCGGGGTGCGCGTATAGCAGCCGGATCCATTCGATGCCTCTTATCCCGGCAATGTCTCTCAAGATGTCCGACAAGCGCGGGCGTCCGGGTAAGTCCTTGCCATAAACCGTTGTGTCCTGGCCGGTAATAATTATTTCTTTGATGCCTCTTTTGGCAAGAGTTTGTGCTTCCTGCAGAATGTCATCGGGACGGCGACTGCGGGCTTTGCCGCGGATTTCCGGAATTACACAGTATGTGCAGCGGTTGGAACAGCCGTCGGAAATTTTCAGATAAGTACTGAGAGCGGATGCCGGCAATATCCGTGTATGCTGCGCAGTCATTAAAAAATCGGGTTTGGTGATGACGGCGGTGCGCGGGCTTTTCTTTTTAATGATATTTTTTATGTTCCGGGCGATGTTGGCCACTTCGCCTACGCCCAGAAATAAGTCTACTTCGGGTATTTCGTGGAAAAGCTCTTTGCCGTAACGCTGGGCGAGGCACCCCGCGACAACAAGATGAAAGGGACGGGAGCCCTCTTTTTTTTCGGCAGCGAGTGTAAGTATTTCTTCGAGGGCTTCTTCCTTGGCGGAGCGAATAAAAGCGCAGGTATTGACGATGACTATATCAGCAAGTTCCCGGCGGTTGACGAGCTGCATGCCGTTTTTAGTGATCTCCCCGCCCATTACTTCGGAATCGACCAGATTTTTGGGACAGCCCAGGCTGATAATATGTACTTTTTTTGCAGGTATCAATGGGGCAGTTTCCTGATCAATACTTTTCTGGGTTTTGCACCGTCAGATGGTCCGACGATGCCTTCGCGTTCCATCTGCTCAATCATTCGCGCCGCCCTATTATAACCGATTTTCATGTAACGCTGCACGAGCGATATGGAGGCCTGACCCAGTTCACCCACCAGTGCCACGGCTTCGTCGTATTTTTCGTCGAAATTTTCTTCATCGTGCTGGTTTTGTGCTGCTTCCAGCTCGTACTTTTCAATGGAGGCATCATAGGCCGGTTGAGCCTGCCTTTTAATGAAATCGACAATGCGGGAAATTTCCGGATCGGAGACGTAAGCACCGTGAATACGCGATAATTTGGAGGTACCCGGAGGAATGAAGAGCATATCACCTGCGCCCAGCAGTTGTTCCGCGCCCGGCTGGTCGATAATCGTCCGGGAATCAATTTTCGACGAAACCTGGAACGAAATGCGGGTCGGAAAGTTGGCTTTAATGAGACCGGTAATGACGTCGACCGAAGGGCGCTGGGTGGCGATGATCAGGTGAATGCCGGCTGCCCGGGCCATTTGTGCAAGCCGGGTCAGCGATTCTTCCACGTCGCGCGATGCCACCATCATCAGATCGGCGAGTTCATCAATGAGTACCACAATGTAGGGAAGTCGTGAATGATTTATCTGCCGAACGGGTGTTTCCTCATTTACCGGCGGAATATCGTTTTCATCGATCTGTGTCTGCTCTTTGGGTGCCGCCTTGCTCTTCGGATTTTTCAGGAGCAGTTCGTTATAGGCATCGATGCTTTTTACCCCCAGATCACTGATGACACGGTAACGCCGCTCCATTTCTTCTACGGTCCAACGCAATACCTGCGAGGCTTTTTTCGGATCAACGACAACCGGATGCATCAGATGCGGAATTCCTTCATAGGAAGAAAGTTCCAGCCGCTTGGGATCAACCATGAGGAATTTTACGTCGTCGGGACTGGCTTTAAAAAGAATGCTGCAAATCATGGCGTTCAGAGCCACGCTTTTGCCGGAGCCGGTGGTACCGGCAATGAGCAGATGCGGCATTTTTGTTAAATCGGCAATGACGGGGTTGCCGACAAAATCGACACCAAGCGCAATCGGCAGGCGCAATGAAGAATTGATGAAAGCATCATTATCCAACACATCCTTGAGAAAAACCGATTCTCTTTTCAGGTTGGGTATTTCAATGCCTATTACCGATTTGCCGGGAATAGGCGCGATAATGCGAATGCTTGAGGCCATGAGCGCGAGCGCCAGATCATCGGCGAGGTTGGTTATCCTGTTTATTTTTACACCGGGCGCCGGCTCCAGTTCATACATGGTAATTACCGGTCCGGGCATTACTTCCACTACCCGTCCTTCTACACCGAAATCGGATAATTTTTTTTCCAGAATACGGGAATTGGTAATTAAATAATCTCTTTTGACACGCGTATCCTTGTGCTGGGCTTCTTCAAGCAGAGTAAAGGGAGGCAACTGGAATTGACCGTCGGCCTTGGTAAACTCAAAGTGCGTCTGTTCAATCTTTTTGGCTTTTACTTTTTTTGGTGCGGGCGTATCTTCTTCAATTACCGGTTGAGGTTTACTTTCTATTTTTATGCTGCGTGCCGCCTTGGAAGTAATTGCGGAGATTGTGTTTTTGATTGCCGGAGGGGCAGCCCGGCAAAGGAGCGAGAACTTTTCGGCAATTGTAACCAGGGAAAATTCGACCAGAAAAAGCAGTGAAATGATTAAAATCAGGATTAAAAGAATATATGTTCCGGCCAGATTAAAATAATTGAGTAACAACTGAACCACGGCTCCCCCGATTAATCCGCCGACTTTTAATGGTTCTCCGTAAAAGGTGACTGCTTTTATCATAGCGGTCATCAACCCGGCAAAGGAAACGGCGAAGAAGATAATGCCGAAGAACTTGCTTTTGTTGAATACAAATTCAATTCTCAGGAAATATTGAAAGGCGCAGAACAAAAAGATTAAAGGTAGCAGAAATGAACTTATTCCCAAAAGACGTATAAGGGAATCTGCACTGTAGGAACCCACGGTACCGGTAAAATTATTTACGGTTTTCCCCTCGGCAACAAAATGTGTAAATGAAGGGTCCTGCGGATGATAGGAGAGCAGACTTAAGAGCAAAAAAACAGCCGCAGCCAGGCATACCACGCCTTTGATTTCCCGTATCCGCTTGTTGTCAGTTTGTTTTTCTTCCATCGGCTATTGTATAAAAAGTTTTATCTTTCGTGATTATTTCAGAAAAAGCGGACTTTGACAAGCAAAGTGACAAATCTCAATGTCCGGCGGTAATAAATTAAACAATTAAATTTATGGCCGCAGCTACCTGTGTAAAAAACCGGTCAATCTTCAAAAGGTTAAAAAGCCGCCTGTCGGAAGTATTCAGGAGGCTTCTTTTTCCATATCCTTAATGTTTTTGGTGCCGGCTTCTCTCCAGTGATCATAATTATTAATGATGACGTTTCTGACTCTATCGATCAGTTCATGGCGGTTTTCAACGGTATATTCCTTCACTTCAATAGGCTTGTCAATGATCAATTTTACTCTTCCCGGAGTAACCTTGAGCGATCTTTTGGGCATTATCCGACCGCTGCCCACTATTGATACGGGGACGATGGGAACGCCTGCTTTGATGGCCAGATGGAATGTGCCCTGCTTAAAAGACTTGATTTCCCCGTCACGGCTTCTTGTGCCTTCCGGAAAGGTCATAACGGATTTGCCTTCCCGGATACGCAGAGCTGCTTCATCCAGACTTTGCAGCGCTTTGGCGTGATTCTGTCTGTCAATCTCAATATATCCGGCATTTTTCATGGCCTGGCCGAAAATCGGAATCTGGAAAAGTTCCTTTTTGGCAATCCAGCGGAATTGACCGGGTATATGGCCGAGAACAATCAAAATATCAAAATCACTTTGGTGATTGGCCATAAAAACCTGCGGCTTACCCTTAAGAATATTTTCTTTGCCGATTATTTCCACCTTTGTGTTGGATATTAAAAGCAATATTTTGGCCCAGAGATTGGCAATCTTATGAATTCTGTTTTCGGAATTGGGAATGACGGAGAATATTACACACCAGAGGGAAATAAAACCGGTAATGGCAATTCCTAATGTAACAAGCAGTGCGGAACGAAGCATAGCAGTGACTTTTCCTTGTGCTTTAAATTTATTAGTAATTTTTACTTGATAACGATGATGAAGTCAATGATGAATATTTTCAGCATAGAACGCAAAAACAACTCCAGATCAGATAAAAACATAGAAAATATTTGACAAATATCGGTCTTGGTAATATTAGGAGCGGTATTAACTTTCTGATGGTTTAAGCGCTGAGGGCGCTTTTTTCATTTTTAGAATTCAATCAATAAGTTGCCGGTTATAGGAAAATGCACAATATTTTAACAAAAAAAAGAGCGTTGGGAATAATCAATAATTTTTCCGGTGCAGGTGTTCTTGTCATCGGAGATATTATGGTTGACCATTTCATCTGGGGAAAGGTATCCCGCATTTCGCCCGAAGCACCTGTGCCTGTTGTGGATGTGCAAAAAGACAGCATTCTACTCGGTGGCTGCGCCAATGTGCTCAACAGCATCTATTCCATGGGTGGTAAGGTTTATGTGGCCGGTGTTATCGGTGCCGATAATATGGGAAAATTGCTGCTGGAAGAGTTGCGGGAGCGAAAAATCGAAACAGCCGGCATCGTGGTGGAAAAAGCGCGGCCGACAACTCTGAAAACGAGGATAGTTGCTCACGGCCAGCAAATGGTGCGCTTCGATAAAGAAAGCAGAAAACCGATTCCGAAGGAGAGTACAAAGAAAATATTGCAATATGTTAAATCCCTGCATAAAAAAATCGGTGCCGTTATTATTTCCGATTACAGCAAGGGAGTTATTTCCAGGGAACTGATTGCGGAAATCAGAGAAATTTTGAAAGATTCGAAAATTTATATCTGTCTTGATCCCAAACAAAATGATTTTTCCATGTATGAAGGAGCTTATGTCATTACTCCCAACCATCATGAAGCGCAGCGGGCCGCCGGGATGGAAATAACCAATGGAAATGATCTGCAGCAAGTAGGTGAAATTCTTTTAAAAAAACATAATTTTCATGCCGTGTTGATTACGCGAGGTGAAGAAGGCATGAGTCTTTTTGAAAGAAGAAATTCAAAAATCATTCGTTCTGATTTTCCGGCTCAGGCCAAAGAAATTTATGATGTTACCGGAGCCGGAGATACGGTAATCGGCGTACTCGCCTTGAGTCTCGCGGCTCAGGCTGACCTCAAAGAAGCAACTTGTCTGGCTAATCAGGCGGCGGGTATTGTAGTTGGAAAGGTTGGAACGGCAACAGTCTCACAGGAAGAATTAATGCAGACTTTATGAGCAGACCGCATCCGGCAGAACCGGTAAAACTAGTATTCAGTATTTTTGCTTCGACGGGCGAAAAAATAAATGCAACAATCTCGATTTTAGCCGACCGGTATGGAAATCCTGATTATGTAAGCGATGAAGTGGCTTTTGATTATACTGATTATTACTCACCGGAAATGGGTGAAAATCTCGTCCGGCGTTTTTTATCGATGGAGAAGCTGATAAATCCTGAGATGTTGCCGGATGTTAAACTTGCCACCAATGATATAGAAGATAAATTTGCTTCCGGGAAGAAGCGTTCGGTAAATATCGATCCCGGTTATTTATCCAAGGCTCATTTAATTTTGGCCACCGGAAAAGGTTATTCCCACCGGCCGTATTTGCGGGACGGCATTTTTGCCGATTTGACACTGATTTATCAGAATAAGAAGTTTTGTACTTTACCCTGGACTTATCCCGATTATGCTGATGAAAAACAGCTTTTAATGTTTGATAAAATAAGGGCAAGGTATTTATTGCAGTTGAAAGAAATGGATTAGACGGGATAGGTGCAATGGATGTTTCTCGAATAGACAGGCAGGTATAAAATGATCAAAAGCATGACAGGTTTTGGGCGGGTAGAGACAGCCGGACAGGGCAGAAAAATAGTTGTCGAAGCCAAGTCCGTGAACCACCGTTTTCTGGAAATTTCATTGAGAATGCCCCCGTCTCTTTTTTCCATGGAACTGGAATTAAAAAAGAAAATTAGTGAGAAAATAAAAAGGGGCAGAATAGAAATTTTTATCCGGATGGAGGCTGATAATACCGGTACTCCGGAAATGCTTCTGAATATGGAAGCGGCCCGGAACTATTTTGCGGTTCTCCGGCGATTAAAAGATGAATTCGGGTTCACCGATGAAATCAGTCTGAAAACGCTCGTAGGTTTTCGGGATATTTTTTCTCAGCCTGCCGAAGTGGAAGTGAGTCCTGAAATCATCAAGCAGATTGAAAAAGCTCTGGAAGAAGCTTTGAATATGCTTGTTCATATGCGGCAGGAAGAAGGAATTGCCATTTATAAAGATATGGAGCAAAGGCTCGACGTCATCAGAACTATTCTGGAGAAGGTAAAGGTACGGGCTCCGCAGGTTGTTCTTGAATATCAAAAGCGTCTGGCGGAAAGAATAAAAGAACTTACAGCCGGATGTATGATTGATGATGCGCGGTTGGCTCAGGAAACGGCCATTATGGCTGAAAAGAGCGACATAACCGAAGAAATAGTGCGCATGCACAGTCATATCAGTCAGTTTGTTGAATTGCTGCAAAGCAAGGAAGCCGAAGGTAAAAAAATTGATTTTCTTTTGCAGGAAATGAACCGGGAAATTAACACAACGGGATCAAAAAACAGCGATGCGGAAATTGCCCGTCTTGTGATTGAAGCCAAAAGTGAGTTGAGCAAACTGCGCGAGCAGGCGCAAAACATAGAGTAATTATGGATAAAGGGATATTTATCGTTGTTTCAGCGCCGTCCGGAACCGGCAAAAGCAGCATTTGCCAGCGTCTTTTGCAGGTCTGTCCGGAGATTAAATTTTCGATTTCTTATACTACCCGGGTACCGCGTCCCGGGGAAGTCGACGGGAAAGATTACTTTTTTATTTCCCGTGAAGAATTTCAGGAGCGTATTGAACGAGGCGAATTTGCGGAATGGACTGAGAATTACGGCAACTTGTATGGCACATCCATAAAGGCGATGAAGGATCTTTTAGCAAAAGGAGAAGCCGTTTTACTGGACATTGAACCGCGCGGTGCAAAAAAAATAAAACAGCAATTCCGCCGGGGTATATTTGTTTTTGTTCTTCCGCCGTCGCGGGCGGAACTGCTCAAACGGTTGGAGGAACGCGGCCATGAAACACCTGCTGTTATTCGGGCAAGATATGCCCAGGCGGAAAGTGAATTGAAAGAAATTTCGTGGTATGATTATGTGATTTTTAATGATAATCTGGAAACAGCCGCCAAACAATTGATCTCGATTTATATTGCTCAAAGATGTAAAAGAAACCATTTACAGGCTAAAATTAAGCAATTTATGAATAAAAAATAAAAAGCACTTGCAGGGAGGTTTTTCAAGATATGGCTAGAATTACTGTAGAAGATTCCTTAATGGTTGCCAAAACAAGATTCGGTCTTGTATCTCTGGCATCAAAAAGAGCCCGCCTTTTATTGAAGGGAGCAAAACCACTGATGGAAAGTAAAAACAGGGAAATCGTGCTGGCACTGCGTGAAATTGCCGCCGGTAAGGTTACCTATGCCCATCCGGAATATCTGGAAGGGACGCAGGAAGATTTCAAACCAATACCTGATAATACGGAGTTTATCGGCGATGAAGAATATCTCGAATAGTGAGGCTGCCGATAAATTAATCTTTGCGCTTGATGCCGCGGGCTACGACGAAGCCGTGTCCTGGATTGACATTCTTTCCGGCCATGTGGGCATGTTTAAAGTAGGCTTTGAATTATTTACGGCTGCCGGTCCGAAAATAATCGATTATATCAAGCAGAAGAATCAGCGGGTCTTCCTGGATCTTAAGTTTCATGATATTCCCAATACGGTTGCCCGCGCTGCCGAAGCTGCCGCTAAAATGGGTGTCGACATGTTTAACGTGCATGCGTCGGGCGGCGGCAAAATGATTCGGGATACAGTGAAGGCTGTCGAAACGCTGACTGAAAAAGACGGCCTGGTTAAACCGGTGATTCTCGCGGTTACCGTATTGACCAGTTTGAATGACGTCGACCTGCAGGAAATCGGATTTGCAAAAAATACCAATGACCAGGTTCTGCATCTGGCATCTCTCGCCAATGCAGCCGGTGCATCCGGGGTCGTTGCTTCGGCACAGGATATTGTAAAATTGCGCTCCGGTTTGGGTAATGATTTTATCATTGTGACGCCGGGAATTCGCAGCTCTCGGGAACCTGTAAAAGATGATCAGAAAAGAACATTGAGCGCCACGGAAGCAGTGAAACTCGGTGCGGATTATATAGTTGTAGGCAGACCGATTCGCCAGGCAACCGATCCGCTGGCCGCCTGTGAACAAATTGTTAAAGAAATTTCCGAAGGAATGACTACCGGGTAATAATTACTGAAGTAGCAAAAATATATTTTTATAAGTAAATATTTTAATATCCTTGATTAGATAAAAAGAAATGAAAAAAATTATATTACTTTTGTTTACTATAGGTGCTGCAATATTTGTTATTGCCGATAGCGGTTGGGCATTTCGTTGTGGTAATGACTTGGTTACGACAGGTTACAATAAAGTTCAAGTATTATCCATCTGCGGTGAGCCAACTAATAAAGAACAGTCCTGCCTGGAACATCATCGTGAAACGGGAGTTTGTATTAATAAGGGAGAAATATGGCATTATAACTGTGGCGACGGCGATTTCTTTTACGCCCTTACCTTTGGTGAGAATGGTATATTAATAAAAGAAAACACTGAAGGACGCGGTATGGGATTGTCGCAATGCCGTGGAAAATTATCAAAATAGTAATGACAACTGTAAATATTTCACGTATCTTTTGTTAATGGAGAGTGAGAACAGGGAATGGAAGTAATTTACGGCATAAACCCGATAAAAGTTCTCCTCCGGCAGCAGCAGACGGGATTGGAAAAAATAATTATAGCTTCGAACAGAGGAGGATCTTTCCTGAAGGATCTGGTTGAGGCTGCCCGGCAAAAAAATATTCCGGTGGAATTTCATCCCCGCCAGTATCTGGATGAACTGGTCGGCGGTAACGAACACCAGGGTATTGCCGGTTTACGGCCGACATTTACATATTCCAGCCTGGATGATTTACTGATAAATCGCAGTGCATCATCCGATTTTGATTTGGTCTTAATTCTCGACAGCATCATGGATCCCCAGAATCTGGGGGCAATCATCAGAACATCATATTGTCTGGGCGCAAACGGGGTGATTATACCGGTTGATCGTGCTGCGCCGGTTACTGCGGCGGTAATCAAGGCTTCTGCCGGCAGTGCCGAACAATTGCCTGTGGTCAGAGTGACTAATCTTGCGCAAACCATTGATTATTTAAAAGAAAAAAAGTTCTGGATTTTTGGTGCTTCTGCGCATGAAGGCGGTAATTTAAAGGAAATGGATTTTAATTGTAATGTGGCTTTAGTTTTGGGTGGAGAAGCAAAAGGAATCCGTTCCTTGATTAAGAAGAAATGCGATTTTCTATTATCCATTCCACTTGGGCGAAATTTCGATTCCCTGAATGTGTCTGTAGCTGCGGGTATTATCAGCTATGAGATATTCAGCCAGCGCGTTCGGATAAAAGAAGGGACAAAAGAAAGTTAAAACCGGTGTGTGAAGAATTTTTACTTTGTGTGAAGTAAATTAGCGGATTACCGGATAAAACGGGTTTTTGTTTTTTGTATTTAACTGGTTGAATTAACATGGAATATAGGTTATGATAATTCTGACTGATATCATCCCGATATAGAAAGGATAATTAGATATGCCGGTTTTTATTTGGGAAGGCACGACCAGAAAAAACGAAGTTAAAAAGGGAGAAATAGAAGGCGTCGATGAACTGGCAGTTCGCGGGCTGTTGCGCAGACAGGGATTTAAATCGGTTGAAGTCAAAAAGAAGCCTAAAGACCTTTCTGAATATTTACCTTTCTTAAAGGCAGGAGTTAAAGAAAAAGAGATCGTTGTTTTTTGCCGTATTTTTTCCACAATGATTAATGCCGGTTTACCGCTTATCCAATGTCTGGATTTATTAGCTCAACAGGAACAGAACAAAACTTTCAAGGAGATCATAAAAAAAGTCAAGGAGGATGTAGAAGGCGGTGCCAGTCTAACGGATGCGCTCAGGAAATATCCGAATATTTTTGATGAACTTTTTGTCAATCTGGTTGCTGCCGGTGAAGCAGGCGGTATTCTGGATGTTATATTGGGAAGGCTTTCCGCGTATATGGAGAAGGCAATGAAGTTGAAAAGTAAAGTCAAGGGAGCAATGACCTATCCGGCTGCCGTTCTTGTTATTTCCGTTGGTGTTGTTACCCTGTTACTTCTCAAGGTTATCCCCGTGTTTAAAAAAATGTTCGAGGGGATGGGGGGTGAATTGCCCGGACCGACGCAGTTTTTGGTTAATGCCAGTGAAATGGCACAGAGTTACTGGTGGATTGCCGGCGGTATTTTAGTTGTACTATATATAATTTTTGACAGATTCCGTAAAACGGAAAAGGGACGCTGGACATTGGATACCCTGATCCTTAAATCACCTGTCTTCGGGCCGCTTTTGAAAAAAGTTGCTGTTGCCAAATTTTCCCGGACGCTATCCACTATGATGAGTTCCGGTGTTCCGATTATGGAAGGTTTGAATATTGTCAGCAAAACTTCCGGCAACGTTGTGATTGAAGCCGCGTTAATAAAAACCCGCCAGAGTATCAGTGAAGGACGGACAATTGCCGAGCCGCTTACGGAGACCGGTATTTTTCCACCAATGGTTGTGCAAATGATTGCGGTTGGTGAGGCGACAGGAGCTCTGGATACAATGCTCAGCAAGATTGCTGATTTTTATGATGACGAAGTTGATGCGGCAGTGGAGGCAATGACATCGCTTTTGGAACCGGTGATGATGGTTTTCCTGGGGGGTATTGTCGGTGGTATGATTATCGCTATGTATCTGCCGATCTTTAAAATGGCCTCTGTTGTTGGCTGATTCGGGAATAAAAATGGTCGGGATGGCGCGATTTGAACGCGCGACCCCTGCGTCCCGAACGCAGTGCCCTACCAAACTGGGCCACATCCCGACGTGGCACGGACGATATAAAATTTATTTCTAAATGTCCACTTTTTTTTATTCGATTTATAAAATATCACTAACAATGTGATTTGTCAGTGCAAGCAGTTGCTATTTTTCTTCGAAATTTATGTCATTAATTGTTTTTTGCACTACGGCATGCTAAAATAAAAACTCATTTTTAATGAACAGGTGAATAAAGTGATTATTTTCGACTTAAAATGTGAAAATGGCCATAAATTCGACGGTTGGTTTAAAGACCGAGAGGCCTTTGCTGAGCAGAAAACGCAGAAACTTGTGGCTTGTCCAATATGTAATAGTTGTGGAGTTGATATTATTCCTTCTTCTATAACGATTATGGGTAAAGACTCCCGAAATGTCGGTAAGGCGGAAGAAAAGGAAATTTCTCCGGAAAAAGTTCTGCGAATGCTGCATCGATATATAGATAAAAATTTTGAAGATGTGGGTACTAAATTTGCCGAAGTTGCCTTAAAGATTCATTTTGGAGAAGAAGAAAAACGTAACATTCGGGGAACTACTACTCCTCAGGAAGACGACAATTTGCGAGAAGAAGGTGTTCAGTTTATTAAAATTCCTGTTCCTAAGATGGACAGCTAGCTTCCGGATGTTTCATAACCTATAAACAGCACGTTTAACAGAGAAAACTATACTGTGGTCTTGATATTCAAAAGTTAATTTATGCATAAATTTTATAAAAATATCCTTGACGGTATCGGTAATACGCCTCTTGTTGAAATTAACCGACTCAATCCCAATAAAAAGGTAAGGATCATGGCAAAAATAGAAAGTGCCAATCCCGGTGGGTCGATCAAAGATCGTACTGCTTTGTTCATGATAGAGAGGGCGGAAGAAAGAGGAGAGTTAACCCCTGATAAAATCATACTGGAGGCTACAAGCGGCAATACGGGAATCGGTCTGGCCATGATTGCCGCAGCAAAAGGATACAAGCTGTGTCTGACTATGTCGGAGGCGGCAAGTGAGGAACGGAAAAAGATTCTACGTGCTTTGGGAGCTGAATTGATTTTTACGCCGGCAGCTCAGGGGACAGACGGAGCCATTGAAGTGGCATATAGGATGCTGCGTGAAAATCCCGCTAAATATTTCGGTACGGATCAGTTCAATAACGAAGACAACGTTTCCGCTCACTATTACGGTACGGCTCAGGAAATTTGGGAGCAGACGGACGGTGCCGTAACAATGGTTGTGGCAAGCTTGGGAACCACCGGCACGGCCATGGGGATTTCCAAAAGACTCAAGGAACTAAATCCGCAGATTAAAATTGTCGGCGTGGAACCATATTTGAAGCATAAAATTCAGGGCTTGAAAAATATGCGGGAGTCTTATCGACCGGGCATATTTGATAAGAATCGCCTGGATGAAAAGGTCAATATTCTGGATGAAAATGCCTTTACCATGGCACGCCGGCTTGCCCGTGAAGAAGGGATTATGGCCGGTATGAGTTCCGGCGCAGCGATGTTTGTTGCCATTCAAAAAGCAATGCAGGTGCAGGAAGGCCTGATGGTTGTTATTTTACCCGACAGCGGCGAAAGATATTTAAGTACGGAGTTATTTGCAGTCAAAGAGGAATCGTCGGCGTTAAGTCTTTACAATATTTTGAAACGCCAGAAGACTATCTTTAAACCGGTTAATTCCGGAAAAGTTCTCATGCATACGTGCGGTCCGACTGTCCATGATGCGCCGCATATGGGTAATTACCGCCGCCTCGTTGTTTCCGATTTGGTCCACCGATATTTGACTTATCAGGGATACAATGTTCAACACATAGTGGATATTGTTGATTTAACTGATAAATCTGTTAAAGGTTCCGAGAAGGAAGGCATGAAACTTGAGGATTATACTAACAAATATTTGCAGGTGTTTTTACATGATATGGAATCTTTGAACATTCGGAATGATAATGTTTATGTTAAAGCTTCCGATAACAGTGATGAAATGTTCAAAATAGTTGAAAAATTAGTTGATAAAAATTATGCCTACGAAAAATTACATTCGGTTTATTATGATATATCAAAATTAGCGGATTACGGACTTCTTTCCAATGTGAATTTGCATAAAACCAGACAGACTAAAACAATTGACCTCGATGATTATGAAAAAGACAGCCCTATGGATTTTGCCCTTCTCAAGAGAGCAAGCCTGGGAGAATTGAAAAGAGGCGTATATTATAAAACGAAATGGGGAAATATCCGGCCGGGATGGCATATAGGATGTGCGGCAATTTCTCATAAATACCTGGGTTCACTTTATGACATTCATATAAGTGGAGTGGATGAAGTTTTTCCTCATTGCGAAAATATTCTGGCCATCAACAAGTCGCTTTCCGGGAAAAACGGCGCTAATTACTGGCTTAATGCCGAGCTGGTTATGGTTGCCGGCAGAAAAATGTCCCGGTCGCTCAATAATGCCCTGCCTTTATCCCAATTGTTCCAAAAAGGTTATTCCGGCCGGGATGCGCGGTTTTTTCTTCTGGGAGTACACTATCGTAAACCGCTCAATTATTCGGAAGAGGCAATGGTGGCCGCGAGGAATAATGTTAAAAAAATCGATATGTTTATTTGTAGGTTGAGTGCGGTCAATAATGAAGAAAATGGTTATGCAGATGTGGATCAGCTGATTTACGATCTTAAAAATGGTTTTGCCGCAGCACTGGATGATGATTTGAATATTGCCGGGGCTTTGGCTGTGCTTTTTGATTTTATCGGTAAAATAAATGCTCCTTTAAACCAGGGAATGATAAGTAAGTCTGACAGCTGCAAAATTCTGGAGGCAATGAAAAGCATCAATGAAATCATTGCTGTAGTTGATTTTGAAGTGCGTCCTACCTCTAAAGAAGTACTGGAATTAATTGCCAGAAGAGAATCGGCCCGCAAGGCAGGCAAGTGGCAGGAAGCGGACCTTTTGCGGTCTCAGCTTGCCGAATTAAATGTTGAAGTAATGGATATGCCGCAGGGACCGGTTTGGCGTTTTAAGACAAAAACAGTTCCTGAAAACGAGCGTAGCGAAGTTTGAGGTGTAAGTGGAATTGATCCCGAAAGCAAAGCTTTTCGGGATCTCGATGTTAATGATTTCGCAATTGGTCTGCTCATCAAAATAGAGATGCCCTATGGAAACTATTAGAAAATCGGTTATAGCGGGCTCCTGGTATCCGGGTAAACCGTCTGTTTTGAGAAAGGATATTGAAGATTATTTTTCTCAGGCTGCTGATGCTGAAGTTAAAGGAGAAATAGTAGGACTTGTTGCACCTCATGCCGGTTATGTTTATTCCGGACAAGTGGCGGCTTATGCCTATAAACTTGTTCGCGGTAAAAAGTACGATGCCGTTGTTGTCGTGGGGCCCAGTCATCGCGTTGCTTTTTCCGGTGTATCAGTATTCAGTAAAGGCGGCTATGAAACACCTTTAGGAGTAGTTTCAGTCGCGGAAGATTTAGCAGAGGATATTGAGAAATTCAGTAAAGTCGTTAACGATATTCCGGCTGCCCACTTACAGGAACATTCTGTGGAAATTCAATTACCTTTTTTACAGGTTGCTTTAGGTAATATTTCTTTTGTTCCCCTGGTGATGGGAGATCAAAGAGTGGAAACATGTTATGATCTGGCTGCGGCGATTTATCAAGCTGCCCGGGGGAAAAAAATTTTGATTGTAGGCAGTTCCGATCTGTCACATTTTCATAATTATGCATCAGCCGCACAGATGGATGCGGTCGCTTTAAAGCATTTGCAGGATGGCGACGCTGCCGGTTTGTTGAAGAGCTTGGATAGTGATATTTGTGAAGCTTGCGGCGGCGGTCCTATGGCCGTTGCCATACTTACGGCCGGACGCATGGGCGCGGCGAAAGCGCAACTGCTCAAGTATGCCAATTCAGGAGATGTGACGGGTGATAAAAGTTCCGTGGTTGGATATGCTGCGGCTGTTTTTTATGCATAAGAGGAGTTTAATATGGAATTAACGGAAAAAGAAAAAGAAGTTCTTCTGGATATTGTAAAAAAAACAATTGCCGGCAGACTCAACAATAAAAACCTCCCTAAAATATCAGTCGATTCGGAAACTCTCCAGGAAAAAAGAGGTGCATTTGTTACCTTAAAAAAAAGAGGTCATCTGCGGGGCTGCATTGGCTATATCAAGGCAGTAAAACCACTCTGGGAAACTGTACAGGAAATGGCTGTAGCCGCTGCCTTTCACGATCCCCGATTTCCGTCATTGAAACCGGAAGAGTTTAAAGATTTATCTTTGGAAATTTCCGTATTGAGCCCACTGCAGCGAATAGATGATATTAATGTCATTGAGGTGGGAAAACATGGCTTATATATTGTTCGGGGTTATAATTCCGGACTGCTTCTGCCACAAGTGGCAATAGAATATGGCTGGGACAGGGAAACATTTCTTAAGGAAACGTGTTATAAGGCTGGTTTGCCACCACAGGCCTGGATGGATAAAGAAACAGAAATTTATATTTTTTCCGCAGATTATTTTGGCGATATGGATTAACCGGTCAATTGTCAAATCCGGAAATTATTTTCTCGTTAAAATAAAAATTTACTTGACAAACACAACCATAAAAATTAGAGTCGGCAATTCGCACTGATGTGTGGTTTTGTTCGTTTGTTTGTAAAATTGTAAGTATTTGATATTAAAAGATAAACAAGAAAAGGGATTTGCTGGCGTAGCTCAATCGGTAGAGCAGCTGATTTGTAATCAGCAGGTTGCGGGTTCGAGTCCCATCGCCAGCTCCATGTTCGTATAAAGTATTACTGGAGGGGTTCCCGAGCGGTCAAAGGGAGCAGACTGTAAATCTGCCGGCGAAGCCTACGGAGGTTCGAACCCTCCCCCCTCCACCATGACTTATAAAGTGTAAATTAGCGGGAGTAGCTCAGTGGCTAGAGCGTCAGCCTTCCAAGCTGAGGGTCGCGGGTTCGAATCCCGTTTCCCGCTCCAAGCTTTTTTAAGTTAAAGTAGAAAGATTCAACTATTGTGCCCACGTAGCTCAGTTGGTAGAGCACATCCTTGGTAAGGATGAGGTCACCAGTTCAATCCTGGTCGTGGGCTCCAGTTAGGGGTAGTTACGAAACGACCATTTCGTTAGTGCCCGGTATACCGGTGATTATATTAAGTTATTGTTTGACGACGGCTTAAGGGAGGGTTATGCGAAACAATATTATTTTAGCTTGTACCGAGTGCAAGCAAAGAAATTATACAACAACAAAAAATAAACGTACCATGCAAAACCGTTTGGAAATGAAAAAATACTGTAAGTTTTGCCGGGGACATAAATTACATAGAGAAACCAAGTAAAATTGGCATGAAAAGCAAACAGGCCAGTAGCTCTAATGGATAGAGCGCCGGACTCCAAATCCGGATGCTGGGGGTTCAAGTCCCTCCTGGCCTGCCAGTTTTCCTTTTACAAGGATTTGAAAAATGGAAAAAATCAAATTACTGATGCAAAAGATAATGCAATTTTTAAGTGAAGCCAAGGCTGAACTTAAAAAGGTTACTTGGCCGGCGCCCAAGCAAACAGCGGTATCCACGTTGGTGGTAATAGTTATCTCTTTCATCATGGCGATTTATTTCGGAATAGTTGATTTTGGTTTGGCTAAACTGGTTAAATTAATTTTAGGTTAGCAAAATGGCTTTTAAATGGTACGTTGTTCATACCTATTCGGGATATGAAAACAAAGTAAAGATGAGCTTGCAGGAACGGGTTGAACTGGCAGGTGCCCAGGCTTATTTTTCCGATATTTTGATTCCGGAAGAAGACGTTGTGGAATTGATTTCGGGAGAAAAGAAAACTTCCAAGCGCAAATTTTTTCCCGGTTACATTCTTGTCCGGATGGAAATGAATGATGAAACGTGGCATATTGTTAAGGATACACCGAAAGTGACCGGTTTTATCGGGAGTAAAGATAAGCCGTCACCGATTTCGGATAAAGATGTCGAAAACTTAAAAGTCAGGATAGATGAAGGAACATTAAAACCTAAACCGAAGTTTAAATTTGATGTTGGTGACCATGTTAAGATAATTGATGGGCCGTTTACTAATTTTGACGGTGTTATTGATGAAGTAAGGCCGGAAAAAGGTAAACTGCGTGTCATTGTAAGCATCTTTGGCCGTCCGACACCGGTGGAATTGGATTTTATTCAGGTAATTCAAGGTTCTTAAAGATTGAATCAGTTTAAAATATTCATAAATCAGGGTGATCATTATGGCAAAAAAGGTTATTGCAAGTATTAAATTGCAGATTAAAGCGGGAAAGGCGACACCGTCTCCGCCAATCGGTCCGGCGTTAGGGCAGCACGGAGTTAATATTATGGAATTTTGCAAGGCGTATAACGCCTTGACACAAAAGCAGGAAGGGATGATAATCCCTGTGGTTATTACCGTTTATGCTGATAGATCGTTTACATTCATTACCAAAACACCACCGGCCTCGGTGCTGCTAAAACAGGCAGCGAAAATTGCCAAAGGAGCGGCTGATCCTAAGCGGGAAAAGGTGGGGACGGTTACAGCCAAACAGGTGAAAGAAATAGCTGAATTAAAAATTAACGATTTGAATGCCGTAGATATTGAAGGCGCCATCAAAATAATTGCCGGTACGGCCAGGTCAATGGGAATTGAAATTGCAAGTTAATAAAAACGAGGTTTTATCATGTTAAGAAGAGGCAAGCGCATATTAGCAGCAAAAGCAAAAGTTGAGCCCGCTCGGCGTTACTCGTTGAAAGAGGCTACAGAGATGGTTGTGTCGATGGCAGGCGCCAAATTTGATGAAACAGTGGATGCCGCTGTTCGTTTGGGTGTCAATCCTGCCCATGCCGATCAGATGGTCAGGGGAAGCGTTGTTTTGCCCAACGGCCTTGGTAAATCGGTCAGAGTGTTGGTTTTTGCCAAGGGTGAAAAGGAAAAAGAAGCCCTTGATGCTGGTGCCGATTTAGTAGGTAATGACGAGGTTATTGAAAAAATAAAAGGCGGCTGGTTTGAATTTGACCGTGTTATCGCCACCCCTGATATGATGGGCGCTGTCGGAAAGATCGGTAAAATATTAGGTCCACGCGGTTTAATGCCCAATCCCAAAGTCGGTACGGTAACTTTTGAAGTGGCCAAAGCAGTAAAGGAGCTGAAAGCCGGTAAAGTTGAATTCCGGGTGGAAAAAGCCGGTATCGTCCATTCTCCTGTGGGAAAGGTTTCGTTTGGCGCTGAAAAATTAAAGGAAAATGTTCAGGCTTTATTGGAGACAATTATCAAATTAAAACCTTCCGCAAGCAAAGGAATTTATATTAGAAGCATTTCTCTTTCCAGCACAATGGGTGCCGGTGTGAGGATTGATCCGCTCGATATTAAGAGCGCTACATAATTGAAATGTAACGGTTTAATATAAAAGGTCGAAGATAGCAGGTACGGAAGTTTAAATGGTATAGGCCTGCCGAGACTCGTAGAATAAAAAGAGTTACTTTATTTTGTTAAGGTAAACAATTTTAAGAAACGGGAATCGGATTAGGTAAGGTTACCGTTTTTTATTCTGTATGTGGCTGCATTCTCCGGCCTCAGAAGTAAAATAATCATGGAAAGGAGGCTGACATATTGGATCGGAGAACTAAAGAGCAAATTGTATCCGAACTGCAGGTGAAACTCAAAGAGGCTAAATTTGGTGTTTTGACCGGTTTCAGCAGGATGAATGTCGAGAAGATGGAATCCTTGAGGAAATTGTTGCGCAAGTCCAATGCTGAACTGAAAGTTGTAAAAAATACACTTTTGGGTATTGCTTCTAAGGAAACAGAGTTCAGCGTACTTGCCGATCATTTCAAATGGCCGGTGGCCGTTGTTTTAAGTTATAAAGATCCGGTAGGACCGACAAAGGTTCTTATTGATTTTGCCAAGAAGAATCCGGAATTGGAAATCAAAGTTGGTGTACTGGACGGCAAGCTTTTAACTAAAAACGATCTTAACATTTTGGCGGAGTTGCCCAGCAGGGAAGTTCTGCTTGGAAAATTAGTTTCTGTCATGGCAGCGGTGCCGACATCGCTCGTAACAGTGTTGTCCGGCGTACCGAGAAATTTTGTGCAAGTGCTCAATGCCTATTGTGATAAGAAAAAGACTTTAAATTAATAAAACATACAGAGAGGGATAGAAAAATGTCAAATTCGATTACAAAAGAAGATGTAGTAAAATTCATTGAAGGTATGACTGTACTGGAGCTTTCCGCTTTAGTTAAAGAACTGGAAGAAAAATTTGGTGTTTCCGCCGCCGCTCCGATGATGATGGCTGCCGGAGCCGCACCTGGTGCCGCCGCCGCCGCACCGGTTGAAGAAAAAACCGAATTTAACGCCATTCTGACCGGCTTTGGTGCGGAAAAGATTCAAGTAATCAAAGTTGTTCGTGCTATTACCGGCTTAGGTTTGAAAGAAGCTAAAGATTTGGTTGAAGGTGTGCCCAAGCCGATAAAAGAAGCCGTTTCCAAGGACGAAGCAGCGGATATTAAGAAAAAGATTGAAGAAGTTGGTGGAACAGTCGAGATTAAATAATAATCTGTAATATATTATTTTAAGGATATTATGGGCAATTTTAGAAGATATTTTGGCCGAGTAAAACAAGCACTGGATATACCTAATTTAATTGAAATCCAGACAAGATCTTACGAAAAATTCTTGCAGAAGGATTTGCCGCCGGCTAAAAGGGCAAACTTCGGTCTGCAAGGTGCTTTTAAGAGTGTTTTTCCCATTTCTGATTTCAGTGGGAAATGTTCTCTGGAATTTGTCAGTTATAAAATTGGTGATGTCCGGTATGATGTAAAGGAGTGTATTCAGAAAGGCATGACTTATGCCGCTCCTTTAAAAATTGTCGTGAGGCTCGTTGTCTTTGATACCGATCGTCTTGCGGAAGGCAAATTGGGTAAGGAAGCAACTGAAACAAAACCAATACGCGATATTAAAGAACAGGAAATTTACTTCGGCGAAATTCCGCTCATGACGGAAAATGGTACCTTCATTGTCAATGGAACGGAGCGGGTAATAGTCAGCCAATTGCATCGTTCGCCCGGTATCTTTTTTGATCATGATAAAGGAAAAACAGTTGCCAGCGGCAAGTTAATTTATTCCGCCCGGGTCATTCCCATAAGAGGTTCCTGGCTGGATCTGGAGTTTGATTCCAAAGATCTTCTCTATGTGCGGATAGATCGCCGCCGCAAGATGCCCGTCACTATCCTGCTTAAGGCAATGGGCAATTCGAATGAATTTATCCTGAATTATTTTTACAGTATTGAAAAGATAGCGATTGAAGGGGAAAAACTTTATTTTGCCGTTGACGAGTCTCTGGTTGGCCAGAAAGCACCGGAGGATATCAAGGATAGCAAAAGTGGTGAAACCATAGTCAAAAAAGGGCGTAAATTAACCAAACCTCTTTTGAAAAGAGTAATGGATGCCGGTATAAATCGTATTGCCATTAAAGAAGGTGATCTTGCCGGTAAGATTCTTTCTTCTGATATTCGCGATCCCAAAACTGGAGAAATTGTTTTCCATTGTAACGAAGAACTGCCTCTTAATGGTTTGGCAATCGCGCAGGAAAAAGGTATTCCCGAATTGAAATTTATCCATTTGGATGAAGATTTGGATAATGCTTCCATTCGCGATACTTTGTTAATGGATAAGATTGATACGGCTGAAGATGCAGTTCTGGAAATATATCGTAGACTGCGTCCCAGTAATCCGCCTACTCCGGATACGGCAACAAAATTTTTCAACAGTCTTTTCTTTGAATCGGAGACTTACGACCTGTCGGATGTCGGCCGCGCGAAGATGAATTACAAATTGCGTTTGAATGTCTCTACGGATGTTACAATTTTACGCAATGACGATATCCTGGCGGCGGTTAAATATCTTATTGATTTAAAGAATGGAGTCGGGGAATGCAGTGTTGACGATATCGACCACTTGGGAAACCGCCGTGTACGTTCAGTCGGAGAACTTATTGAAAACCAGTATCGTATCGGTTTGGTCCGAATGGAAAGAGCCATTAAAGAGAAAATGAGTCTGCAGGATATCGAAACAATGATGCCGCATGATTTGATTAATGCTAAACCGGTTTCTGCCGTCGTCAATGAGTTTTATGGTTCCAGTCAACTTTCGCAATTTATGGATCAAACAAATCCTCTCTCGGAAATTACTCATAAGCGACGTTTATCCGCCCTTGGACCAGGAGGCTTAACTCGAGAAAGGGCCGGATTTGAAGTACGCGATGTTCATAATACCCATTATGGCCGTATTTGCCCGGTGGAAACGCCGGAAGGTCCGAATATCGGACTGATTGTTTCGCTCAGTACTTATGCCCGTGTTAATGAGTTCGGCTTCATCGAAACCCCTTATAAAATGGTGGAGAATGGCCGTGTGCAGGATGAAGTCCGCTTTATGACGGCCATCGAAGAAGAAAATTTGATTATAGCACCTTCCGACCGTCCTTTGGATAAACACGGTAAGTTTGTTGAGGAATTAATCTCTGTCAGAAAGGGTGACGATTTTATTTCGGTGGAACCGGAAGATATTAAATTGATGGATGTGTCGCCCAATCAGCTCGTTTCCGTGGCGGCCGCCCTGATTCCGTTTTTGGAGCATGATGATGCTAACCGGGCGCTGATGGGATCCAATATGCAAAGACAGGCCGTGCCGCTCATGTGTCCCGAAGTGCCTGTGGTCGGTACGGGAATGGAAGCAGTTGTTGCCCGTGATTCCGGTGCAGTACTTGCGGCCAGAAGGGCAGGGGTTGTCGAGAGTGTTGATGCTTCCAGAATAATTGTAAGAGCTGATCACCCCGAAGAAGATGGTATCGATACGGGGGTTGATATTTATACTCTATCAAAATATCAACGCTCGAATCAGGATACCTGCTTCAACCAGAAACCGATAGTGGATATTGGTGACCGTGTCCATAAGAGAGATATTCTTGCTGATGGACCGGCGACGGACAATGGTGAACTGGCTTTAGGCCGCAACGTTATGGTTGCTTTCATGTCCTGGGGCGGCTACAACTATGAAGATTCGATTCTGGTCAGTGAACGGATTGTCAAAGAAGATGTTTATACCTCAATCCATATTGAAGAGTTTGAAACGATGGCCCGTGATACCAAGCTGGGCAAGGAAGAGATTACACGGGATATTCCCAATGTCGGGGAAGAATCACTGAAGAATCTGGATGAAAGCGGAATCATGCGCATCGGTGTTTCGGTGAAACCAGGTGATATACTTGTCGGAAAAATTACTCCCAAGGGTGAAACCCAGCTGTCTGCCGAAGAAAAGCTTCTCCGGGCAATTTTTGGAGAAAAAGCCAGCGATGTTCGTGATACATCTTTACGCGTACCTCCCGGAGTAGAAGGTACGGTTATTGATGTTAAAATATTTACTCGCAAAGGTGCCGAAAGAGATTTACGTTCACAGGCGATTGAGTCGGATGCCGTTGAGCAATTAACAAAAAATAGAGATGATGAAATTCGAATTCTTGCGGAAACAGTCAGGAAAGATATAACCAAGCTTGTTATTGGCAAGACCGTAGCGGCAAAAGTAATTGATGCCAAAAAGAAAATCCTTCTTAAAAAGGGTGATAAAATTACGAAAGAAGTTTGGTCCACTATACCTTTCACTTACTGGAAAGATATTACGCTTGCGGAAAATGATGGTTCAGAAGAAAAGTTAAATAATTTGCTTTCCGCCCTCGAACGTAAAATTGATTTCGTCCGGGCGCGGTTTGAAGAAAAGCTGGAAAAGATCAAGGCCAGTGATGAACTTCCTCCTGGTGTGATCAAGATGGTTAAAATTTATGTTGCCATCAAAAGAAAACTTTCCGTTGGTGATAAAATGGCCGGGCGGCACGGTAATAAAGGCGTTTTGTCCAGGATTCTTCCCGAAGAAGATATGCCCTATTTTGCCGATGGTTCTACCGTGGATATCGTTTTGAATCCTCTGGGCGTTCCTTCGCGTATGAATGTCGGACAAATTTTGGAAACACATTTGGGCTGGGCGTCAAAAGCGATTGGTGAAGGCCTTAATGAACTTTTAGAAAAAAATAATAACCTTAACCATGTCAAAAGCGAGTTGAAAAAAACTTACTCTACACCTGATTTTGATAAATTCATTGACCAGGCTTCCGCCGAAGATACGAAAAAATTTATCGATCGCCTGAAAAAGGGAATGTTGGTGGCAAGCCCTGTATTTGACGGCTGTCCGGAAAGTCAGATTAGAGATTTGCTGACGAGGGCGGAATTACCGCAATCAGGACAAGCGGTTCTTTTTGATGGAAGAACCGGTGAACCGTTTGATCAGGAAGTTACAGTCGGTATTATATATATGTTGAAACTACACCATTTGGTCGATAATAAAATTCATGCTCGTTCCATAGGACCGTATTCACTGGTAACCCAGCAGCCCTTGGGCGGTAAGGCTCAATTCGGCGGCCAGAGGCTGGGTGAAATGGAAGTATGGGCGATGGAAGCCTATGGTGCGTCATATACCTTGCAGGAATTTCTTACGGTTAAATCTGATGATGTTACGGGCCGGACAAGAATTTACGAATCCATCGTCAAGGGTGAACACACATTTGAGCCGGGGCTGCCGGAGTCCTTTAATGTATTGGTAAAAGAACTCCAGAGTCTTGGGCTGGATGTGGATTTAGTTGAAGAAGAATAATTGACGCATAAACTTTATTTAAGTTTTTAATCGTACAGGAGATAAGCTGTGGAAGACGTTTTCAGCTATTTTGAAAAGCCAAAAAATCCCGTTAGATTCAATGCCATGAAAATTTCCATTGCCTCGCCGGAAAAGATTCTTTCCTGGTCACATGGTGAAGTCAAGAAACCGGAAACAATAAATTATCGGACATTCAAACCGGAGCGGGATGGACTGTTTTGTGCTAAAATCTTTGGGCCGGTAAAGGATTACGAGTGTTTATGCGGCCGCTATAAGCGCATGAAACACCGGGGCGTAGTCTGTGAAAAGTGCGGAGTAGAGGTTATTCAATCCAAAGTCCGCAGAGAAAGAATGGGGCATATTACACTAGCCACTCCTGTTGCCCACATCTGGTTCTTAAAAAGCCTTCCCAGCCGTATCGGCAATGTCATGGACTTATCGCTGAAGGAACTCGAAAAAGTTCTTTATTTTGAGTCATGGATTGTTCTAGATCCTAAAGAGACTCCACTCAAAAAGAAAGAGCTGCTTACCGATGAGGAATACGGTGAATATCGTGAACAATACGGAGAAAACGGCTTTGTTGTCGGTATCGGCGCCGAAGCGGTAAGACAACTTCTGGAAGAAATTGATCTGGAAAAGCTCTATGAAGAATTACGGGCGGAGGTTGTCAGTTCGGTCTCTGATACAAAGAAGAAGAAACTGGTTAAGAGGCTGAAGGTTGTTGAAGCGTTGCGTAAATCGGGAAATAAGCCGGAATGGATGATCCTTACGGTTCTTCCTGTTATTCCACCGGATTTACGCCCTCTGGTTCCGTTGGACGGCGGCCGGTTTGCCACATCAGATCTTAACGATTTATACCGGCGTGTTATTAACCGTAATAACCGTTTAAAGCGCTTACAGGAATTAAATGCTCCGGAAATTATTATCCGCAATGAAAAGAGGATGCTCCAAGAAGCGGTAGATGTTCTTTTTGATAATGGTCGCCGCGGTCGGGCCATAACCGGTACAAATAAAAGACCTCTTAGATCTCTGTCGGATATGCTCAAAGGCAAGCAAGGACGTTTCCGTCAGAATTTGCTGGGTAAACGTGTTGATTACTCCGGTCGTTCCGTCATTACCGTAGGTCCGGACCTAAGACTCCACCAGTGCGGTTTGCCCAAGAAAATGGCACTGGAACTCTTTAAACCGTTTGTTTACAACCGCCTCTTGGATAAGGGATATGTTACAACAGTAAAGAGTGCCAAGAAGATGGTGGAAAGGGAAACAGCGGAGGTATGGGATGCTCTCGATGAAGTTGTCCGCGAATATCCGGTCATCCTGAATCGCGCACCGACCCTGCACCGTTTGGGTATGCAGGCTTTTGAACCAGTGCTCATTGAAGGCAAGGCTATCCGTTTACATCCTCTGGTTTGTACTGCTTTTAATGCCGATTTTGACGGCGATCAGATGGCTGTTCATGTGCCACTTTCCATTGAAGCCCAGACAGAAGCCCGGGTACTTATGATGTCGACCAACAATATCCTTTCTCCTGCCAACGGGAAGCCGATTATTATTCCCAGCCAGGATATCGTATTGGGTATTTATTATCTCACTCGTGCTAAAAATGGAGTGAAAGGCGAAGGAATGGCTTTTGCCGACCCGGAAGAGGTCCGCTGTGCTCTTGATGCCGGGGCGATTGATTTACATGCTAAAATCAAAGTGCGGATCGATGCGGAATTAAAAGAAACAACAGTAGGAAGAGTTGTTCTTTCCGAAATAGTTCCCCAAGAGATTTCTTTTGACGCCATTAACAAGTTAATGAATAAGAAGGAACTGGCTAATTTAATTGACCATTGCTACAGATTATGCGGCGATAAAACTACAGTTCTTCTGGCTGACAGGCTCAAAGATTTAGGGTTTAAATATGCGACTATTTCCGGACTTTCCTTTGCTGTAGGCAATATGATTATTCCGGAAAATAAAAAGCACATTGTTTCCCAGGCTGAAAAGGATGTTCTGAAGATTCAGAAACAATACATGGATGGTTTGATCACTGACGGTGAGCGTTACAACAAAGTTATTGATATCTGGGCGCAATCCACGGAAAAAATCGCCTCGGAAATGCTGACCGGGATCAGTACCGAAGAACTGCCCAGCTCTGAAGGTAAGAAACGCAGAGTCGAAAGTTTCAATCCGATTTACATGATGGCCGATTCGGGTGCCCGGGGTTCGGGAGTTCAGTTAAGACAATTGGCTGGTATGCGAGGACTTATGGCCAAGCCGTCCGGAGAAATTATTGAAACGCCGATTACGGCGAACTTCCGCGAAGGATTAACTGTTCTCCAGTACTTTATTTCCACTCACGGTGCCCGTAAGGGGCTCGCCGATACCGCTTTAAAGACAGCTAATTCCGGTTATTTGACTCGCCGATTGGTCGATGTGGCCCAGGACTGCATAATTACAGAGCGGGATTGCGAAACGGTTGACGGCATTTATGTTTCCGCGCTGATGGAAGGCGGAGAAATCATTGAAACTGCGGGCGAGCGTGTATTAGGTCGGGTTGCACTGCAGGAAATAAAAGATCCCTTTACCGGTGAAGTTATTGTGCATGCCAATGAAGTTATTGACGAAGCTTTGGCAGAAAAAATTGATCATTCCGGTATTGAACAAGTCAATATCAGATCAGTTCTGACTTGCCGGGCGCAGCACGGCGTTTGTGCTATGTGTTACGGTCGAGATCTTGCACATGGTCATCTGGTGAATATCGGAGAGGCCGTCGGTATTGTTGCGGCGCAGTCCATTGGTGAACCTGGTACGCAATTGACAATGAGAACATTCCATATCGGTGGTACGGCCAAATTTGACGAGCATTCCACGCTGGAAGCGCGCCATGACGGAATGGTCCGGTTTGTTAATTTAAATGCGGTTAAAACCAGAGAAAATGACTTTGTTGTCATGAACCGCCACGGTGAAGTGCATGTTTTGGATGAACAACAACGCAGCCGCGGTAAATACACTGTTCCTTACGGTGCTCATCTGAAAGTAGCCGATAATAGTAAAATTAAAAAAGGACAGTTAATTGCGGAATGGGATCCTTTTTCCATACCGATACTGGCGGAAGTGGATGGTACAATTAAGTACGGTGATATCATTGAAGGAAAAACCATGCAAGAGCAGGTTGATGAAGTCACCGGTCTGTCGCGTAAAGTAATTATCGAATTCAAAGGTGGCGATTTAAGACCGCGCGTTTCGATTAAAGACATTAAAGGTAAAACAGCGAAACTGTCGGGCACAAGCTCTGTGGCTCGTTACCTTTTATCCGTTGGCGTTAATATCGTTGTTTCTGAAGGAGATGAAGTTCGTGCCGGTGATATTATTGCCAAAATTCCGCGTGAAACGACTAAAACAAAGGACATTACAGGCGGTTTACCGCGTGTTGCCGAGCTTTTTGAGGCTCGTAAGCCGAAAGATTTTGCCGTTATCAGTGAGATTGACGGAGTTGTATCTTATGGTAAAGATGCCAAAGGCAAGCGTAAAATAATCGTCACCCCCGAAATTGGTGAAGAAAAAGAATATCTTATTCCTAAGGGTAAACATATCAGTGTTCAGGAAGGGGATCGTGTCACTCCCGGCGATGCATTGATGGACGGCATGAACAATCCTCATGATTTGCTGGCGATTAAGGGCGAAAAAGAACTGGCCAAATATCTAGTCGATGAGGTTCAGGAAGTTTATCGTTTGCAAGGTGTTAAGATAAACGATAAGCATATGGAAGTTATAGTGCGACAGATGTTGAGACGGGTTCGAGTGACTGATTCGGGCGATACCGCCTTTATTGCTGATGAGCAGGTTGAGCGTTACCGTTTCCAGGAAGAAAACGATAAGGTTATTGCTCAGGGTGGTCGTCCGGCAATCGGTGAACCTCTGCTTCTGGGTATTACTAAAGCGTCACTCTCCACGCAGAGTTTCATCTCTGCGGCATCGTTTCAGGAAACGACAAGAGTTCTTACTGAAGCATCTCTCTCCGGTAAGACGGATTATCTAAGAGGATTAAAAGAAAACGTTATCATGGGACGTTTGATACCGGCCGGTACCGGTCTTGTTATGTACCGTAAACTGGGTATTCAAGTCGAGGACCAAGATACTGAATTAAAAGTTGAACAAAGTTAAAAAAAACTGAGAAAAAGCTTGACATCTGAGCGTTGAATTGATAGTTAGCAACGCTTTGTTACTGCTTGAAAAATTGCAGGAAAAGTTAGATCGGGAGGAAAAATGCCGACGATAAGTCAGTTGGTTCGCAAAGGCAGAGCCAAAATACAGAAAAAAACAAGTACACCGGCGTTGGCGGGGTCACCTCAACGACGCGGCGTCTGTGTCAGAGTTTACACAACGACGCCCAAAAAGCCAAATTCCGCTTTGCGTAAAGTAGCTCGAGTTCGTCTCACCAGCGGTTATGAAGTTACTTCCTATATTCCCGGTATCGGCCATAACTTACAGGAGCACTCGGTTGTGCTGGTACGCGGCGGCAGAGTTAAGGATTTGCCTGGTGTAAGGTATCATATTATTCGCGGTACACTTGATGCTGTTGGAGTTGCCGATCGTAAACAGGGCAGATCAAAGTACGGTGCGAAAAAGCCAAGTTAGACGGAGATATTTAAATGCCAAGAAGACGGGAAATAGAAAAAAGGGATGTTTTACCCGATCCCAAGTTCAATAATAAGATGGTTGCAAAATTTGTCAATTCGTTGTTAAAACGTGGCAAGAAGAGTACCGCAGAAAGTATTCTTTATGGCGCCTTTGACATCATTGAAAAAAAAGCAAAAGAGCAACCCGTGGAGCTTTTTGAAAAAGCATTGAATAACGTTAAGCCGGTAATTGAGGTTAAGTCAAGACGTGTTGGTGGTTCTACTTATCAAGTGCCGACGGAAGTTGTTCCTGCCCGGCGCACGGCGCTGGCAATTCGCTGGTTGATTACCAACGCACAGGAACGTACGGAAAAAACAATGCGGGAAAAACTGGCTGGTGAATTAATTGATGCAGCCAATAATCGCGGGGGCTCGATTAAAAAGAAAGAAGCGGTGCATAAAATGGCTGAAGCAAATAAAGCTTTTGCCCATTATAAATTTTAAAAAAGTATATAATTAAACGACAGGATAAATAACCATTCAAAGTTAAGGAGGTAGATGGACATGGCAAAGAAAAAATTTGAAAGGACTAAGCCGCATTTAAATATCGGAACAATCGGTCACGTAGACCATGGTAAAACCACATTGACCGCAGCGATTACCAAACAATTGGCCAAAAAAGGTTTTGCGGAGTTCCGGCCTTTTGACTCTATTGATAATGCACCGGAAGAAAAAGAGAGAGGCGTTACCATTAACATCTGTCATGTGGAGTATGAGACGGCAAAAAGGCATTATGCTCACGTTGATTGCCCGGGCCATGCCGACTATATCAAAAATATGATTTCCGGCGCCGCCCATATGGATGGAACTATCCTTGTCGTAGCCGCATCCGACGGCCCCATGCCGCAGACCCGTGAACATATCCTCCTTGCCCGTCAGGTTCAGGTACCATACGTTGTCGTTTATCTCAATAAAGTGGATCTGGTTGATGATCCCGAACTCCTTGATCTGGTTGAACTGGAATTAAGAGAACTTTTAAATCAGTACGAATTCCCGGGCGACAGTATTCCCATTATCCGCGGTTCGGCACTTAAAGCTCTGGAAGCTGATGATCCCGATGCACCGGAGGCAAAATCAATCTGGGAGTTGATGGATGCAGTTGACAATTATATTCCCGAGCCCAAGCGTGATGTAGAAAAACCTTTCCTTATGCCTGTGGGAGATGTCTTCACGATTTCCGGACGTGGTACGGTTGTAACGGGTCGTGTGGATAGAGGCATAGCCAAAGTTGGTGATGAAGTGGAGATCATCGGTATTCGTCCGACTTTCAAATCAGTTATTACCGGAATCGAGATGTTCCGTAAGACTCTGGATGAAGGCCGCGCCGGTGACGATGTCGGTTTGCTTTTAAGAGGTATTAAGCGTGAAGAAGTGGAAAGAGGCCAGGTTATTGCCAAGCCCGGTTCCATTACTCCGCATACAAAATTTGAAGCAGCTGTTTATGTACTGACAAAAGAAGAAGGTGGCCGCCATACTCCATTTTTCTCCGGTTATCGTCCCCAGTTTTATTTCCGGACAACAGATGTTACCGGTGTAGCAACTCTGCCGGAGGGTGTGGAAATGGTTATGCCTGGTGATAATGTTAACATGCGGATAGAGTTGATTACCCCTATCGCTATGGAAGAACAGTTAAGATTTGCTATTCGCGAAGGCGGTAGAACAGTAGGCGCCGGCGTCGTAAGCAAGATTATTGAATAGAAACAGAGAATAGGTTATCCGATAAATGAAAGACCAAAAGATTAGAATTCGTCTCCGCGCTTACGACTATAAATTACTGGATCGCTCTGTTGAAGAAATAGTTGAAACGGCAAAAAGGACCGGTGCACGTGTTGCCGGTCCTATTCCTCTTCCTACGGAAATCAACAAATATTGCGTAAACCGTTCACCGCATGTAGATAAAAAATCCCGTGAACAGTTTGAAATCAGAACCCATAAGCGACTGATTGATATTGTCGAACCTACACAAGCGACGGTGGATGCATTGATGAAACTGGATTTATCCGCCGGAGTGGATGTCGAAATAAAAGCGTAGGCTTAGATTCGGGTGTCAGGGAGATGGTGTAAAATCATTGCCATTCTCCAAAACGGAGATTATTGGCTTTATATTTCTTGAAAAGATGGAAAATGATGAACAAGGGAATCATTGGAAAAAAATTGGGAATGACTCAAGTATTTGATGATGATGGCGCTGCTGTTGGTGTTACCGCCATTGAAGTTGAGCCGTCCGTTGTCGTGCAGGTAAAGACCAAAAGCAAGGAAGGATACGATGCTATTCAACTTGGTTATGGTCGTAAAAAGCAAAAGAGTGTAACAAAACCGCTACAAGGCCATTTCAATAAAGCCAATAAAGGATTCTTCCGTAAGCTTCAAGAATTCAAGACAGATGACGGAAAATACGAAGTTGGTCAGGAAATTACCGCAGATATTTTTAAGGCGGGCGATTTTGTTGATGTTATCGGCACATCTAAGGGTAAAGGATTTGCAGGGGTTGTCAAGAGACACAGTTTCCGCGGTGGTCGCGCTACTCATGGTTCGATGTTCCATCGTGCCCCCGGTTCCATCGGTGCCAGTGCGGATCCGTCACGTGTTTTTAAAGGTACAAGAATGGGTGGGCATATGGGCGATGTCCGTAAAACAATACAAAATCTAAAAGTTTGGCAAGTTCGTCCGGACAGGAATTTAATTTTGTTAAAAGGTTCGATTCCCGGCTGTAAAAATGGTTTTGTTTTGATTAAGCAAGCCAAAAAAATAAGTTTATAAGTTACATCTGGAGTTAGAGAAATGGCAGTGGCAGATGTTTTTGATATTGAAAAAAAGAAAGTTTCGCAAGTTGATTTAAATGACGCTGTTTTTAGCGCTGAAGTCAATGAAGCGGTTGTGTATGATGTCGTCAAAATGCAAATGGCGGCTCGTCGTTCCGGGACATCTTCCACGAAAACCAGGTCTGATGTCAGAGGCGGGGGGAAAAAGCCATGGCGGCAAAAGGGTACTGGACGTGCCCGCGTGGGAACAACGAGATCACCTATTTGGCGAGGAGGCGGAATTGTTTTTGGTCCTCATCCCCGGAATTATGCTTTCAGCGTTCCCAAGAAAATACGGAAAAAAGCTTTGATTTCAGTACTGAGCATGAAACTCAAAGAGGATAAAATGGTGATACTGAAAGATTTTCCCATGGAAAAAATCAGTACCAAAACATTTAAGAATGTTGTTGATCTCTTTGGTTTAAAAAAAGCACTTTTTGTTTTAGATGATAAAAATGAAGTTTTGTTAAAATCATCACGGAATATAAAAAACATTAAAATGATTCGTTCAGAGGGTATTAATGTTTATGATGTTTTAAATTTTGAACATTTGGTCCTTCTTGAACCCTCTGTAAAGAAAATTGAGGGAGCATTGCTGTCATAATGGAAGTACATCAGATTATTAGAAAATTACTGGTTACGGAAAAGAGCACCGTGGCCCGGGATGAATCGAATAAGTATTGTTTTGAGGTCGACCGGAAAGCCAACAAGGTGGAAATTGGCAAAGCTGTGGAAAAACTTTTTAAAGTTAAAGTCACAGATGTCCGCGTCATGCATGTGCTGGGGAAAAAGAAAAGAATGGGCCGGATAATGGGGCAGAAAAGTTCCTGGAAAAAGGCAATTGTGACTCTTGCCGCCGGTAACCGCATAGAGATTATTGAAGGTGTATAAGGAATTAGTTAAGGATTAAAATAATGGGAATTATTAAGTATAAACCGACATCAGCTGGAAGAAGATTTCAAAGTGTTTCCGATTTTGAAGAGATCACTTCTTCCGAGCCGGTAAAGAGCCTGTTAAAACCATTAAAAAGAACCGGTGGCCGCAATTGTTATGGCCGTATTACCGCCAGATATATTGGTGGTGGGCACAAAAGAAAATATCGTGTAATCGATTTTTGCCGCAATAAAATAAACATACCGGCCAAAATTGCTTCCATTGAATATGATCCTAATAGAACGGCAAGAATTGCTCTTTTGAATTATCGCGATGGTGAAAAGAGATATATCGTTGCCCCTGCGCAAGTTAATGTAGGTGATATCATTATCAGTGGTGATAAAGCAGATATCAAACCGGGCAATGCGGTTCCTTTGAAGTACATTCCTCTGGGATCTCTTATTCATAATGTTGAATTAAAAATAGGCCGTGGTGGACAGTTGATACGGTCTGCCGGCGCTTATGGACAACTTATGGCCAAAGAAGGTGATTATGCACAGGTAAGGCTTCCTTCAGGTGAAGTGCGCAAAGTGTTCATTGAGTGTATGGCGACAATCGGTCAGGTGGGTAATAATGAACATGAAAATATCAGCATCGGTAAAGCAGGCAGAAAAAGATGGCTGGGCAAAAAACCCCATGTTCGTGGCGTTGTGATGAACCCTATTGACCATCCGATGGGTGGTGGTGAAGGAAAGTCGTCAGGCGGTCGTCATCCCTGTACTCCATGGGGTATTCCGACAAAGGGGCATAAAACCAGGAAAAACAAGAGAACAGATAAATATATTGTGAAGAGAAGGGATTAAAAAGGCGTGGCACGTTCGATTAAAAAAGGTCCGTATATTGAAGAAAGATTGCTTACCAAGGTTCGCAAGATGGAAGCTGAAGGAACCAAAAATGTAATTAAAACTTGGTCGCGGCGTTCAACTATAACACCGGAACTTATCGGCTACACATTTGCAGTTCATAACGGTAAAAAATTTATACCGGTTTATGTGACGGAAAACATGGTGGGGCATAAGCTTGGCGAGTTTTCACCGACTAGGACTTTTTACTCACATTCGGGTGATCGGAAAACGAAAGTCCGCAAATAAAACTTACGCTCCGGCGGATACGTTTGAGGTTGAATAAGTATGGAAGCGAAAGCAGTTGTAAAATATATCAGGATGTCACCGCAAAAAGTCAGATTGGTGGTGGATTTAGTAAGGGGAAAAAAAGTGCGGGAAGCACAAAATATTCTTCTTTACACCAGAAAATATGCGGCAGGAATAGTGGCTAAAGTTATTAAATCAGCCGTTGCCAATGCGGCGCAAAATCCCAGCATTGATGAAAACATTCTCTACGTTAAGGAAATATTTGTCGATCAGGGGCCGGCACTGAAACGCTTTAGAGCGCGGGCGCAAGGAAGAGCGGCAGGGATCAAAAAAAGGACTTCACACATTACAGTTATTTTGGATGAAAAGTAAGGAGGTACTATATTGGGTCAGAAGGTTAACCCGGTAGGATTACGTTTAGGCTTTATTAAAAAGTGGCAGTCGGTGTGGTTTTCCGACAAAAATTATAGTGAAATGTTGCATGAAGATTTGCAGATCAGAAAATATCTCAAGAAAAAACTCTATCATGCCGGTATTTCAAAAATTGAGATTGAACGTGCCGCCAATAAGGCGAAAGTGAATATTTATGCAGCCCGACCGGGTGTAATTATCGGTAAAAAAGGCTCGGAAATTGAAAAGCTGAAGGCTGAAATCGAAAAGTTTTCACAGGCTGAAATTATTATAAATATTTTAGAAGTACGTAAACCGGAAGTAGATGCCCAGCTTGTTGCGGAAAATGTGGCCATGCAATTGGAAAGAAGAGTTGCTTTCCGCCGGGCAATGAAAAAATGTGTTGGTTACGCTCTTAAATTTGGAGCCAAAGGCATTAAGATTAACTGTTCCGGCAGACTGGGTGGAGCGGAGATGTCCCGTGCGGAATGGTACCGGGAAGGCAGAGTGCCATTGCATACTCTGCGGGCGGATATTGATTATGGATTTATTGAAGCTCATACAGCTTATGGTTTGATCGGAGTTAAAGTTTTAATTTTCCACGGAGAAGTATTACCTACAAAAAACGATAAACAGTAAATTTTACCTGTTTGTTTATCCCGGTTGGTAGTAAATCACGGAATTTTGTTGTAAAGAGCAACAGGAGTTTTAGATTATGTTAATGCCTAAAAGGGTGAAATACAGAAAACTGCAGAAAGGCCGTATGGGAGGCAAGGCGACAAGGGGAGCATCGCTGTCTTTCGGTGATTTCGGATTGCAGGCGGCAGAATGCGGCTGGATTACGGCCAGACAGATTGAAGCAGCTCGTATTGCCATGACCAGATACGTCAAGCGTGGCGGTAAGATCTGGATTAGGATTTTCCCTCATAAGTCGATCACCAAAAAACCGGCTGAAACTCGTATGGGTAAAGGAAAAGGAGCCCCGGAAGCATGGGTGGCGGTGGTTAAACCTGGTTCGGTTCTTTATGAAATGGAAGGTGTAAGCAAAGAAGTGGCTAAAGAAGCTTTTCGTCTGGCAACGCACAAGTTGCCGATTGCTACTAAATTTTTCGCAAGGGAGATATCTGATGAAAATTAAGGAAATCAGAAATCTTGGTATAAGTGAACTCAAACAAAAAAATAGTGAATTAGTGGAAGAAATTTTTAGACTGCGGATACGTCATGCATCAGGCCAGTTGGAGTCAACTGCAACACTCGGCCGTCTGCGGAAGGATATTGCCCGCATCAATACGGTACTGAAGGAAAAGGAGGCTGCAAGTTAACATGGCTGAGCAAGGAAATAAGCGCACTATTCGGGGAGTGGTTGTAAGCACTAAAATGAATAAGTCTGTTGTGGTTAAGGCGGAACGTTTAGTGAAGCATTCAACCTTTCATAAGTATGTGCGCAAACATGTAAAATACAAGGTTCATGATGAACAAAACCAGTGCAAAACGGGAGACACCGTTCTGATTATTGAGTCGCGTCCGATCAGCAAGGAAAAACGTTGGCGCATGCTGGAAATTCTGGAGAGGGCAAAATAAGAGAACTTGCCTCGAGAGGCGGGTTGTTTTAATGGGGTTTTATTTATGATTCAGATGCAAACCATACTAAATGTTGCGGATAATTCCGGCGCCAAAAAAGTAGCTTGTATTAAAGTATTAGGTGGATCGAAGCGCCGGTATGCTAGTTTAGGGGATGTTATTGTTGTTGCAGTAAAGGAAGCAATCCCGAATTCCAAAGTTAAAAAAGGTGACGTCATGAAGGCAGTCATCGTACGTACCGTTAAGGAAGTGAAAAGGCCGGATGGATCGTATTTAAAATTTGATGACAACTCGGCCGTTTTGATTTCTAACGCAATGGAACCAATAGGAACAAGAATTTTTGGGCCGGTTGCCCGGGAATTGCGGGCAAAACAATTTATGAAAATTATTTCTTTGGCACCAGAGGTTTTGTAAGCCTGTTTTGAAGAGGAAGAAGATGAGCTTAAGCAGATTGAAAAAAGGGGATATGGTTAAAGTTCTTGCCGGTAAGGATAAAGGTAAGACGGGAAAAATACTGAAAACTATTCCTGAAAAAAGCCGGATCGTCGTCGAAAAAATCAATTTCATTAAGAAACATAAAAAGCCGGACCAAAAGACTAAAGGTGGAATAGTGGAAAAAGAAGGGTCTTTGCATGTTTCGAAAGTTGCGTTGTTATGCAGTAAATGTAACGCTGGCGTGCGAATAAAAAACAAAATACTGGAAGACGGTAAAAAAGTGCGTATTTGCAGTAAATGCAATGAAGCAATTAATGTGGGTTAATAAAAATGGCAAGATTAAAAGAATATTATACAAAAAATGTTGTTCCTGCGCTGATTAAGGAATTCCAATATAAAAATCCGATGCAGGTGCCCAAGCTGGAGAAAATTGTCATCAACATGGGTTTAGGTGAAGCCATTTCCAATGTAAAAATTATTGATAGCGCTGTGCAAGAGTTATCCATGATTACCGGTCAAAAACCAGTTGTAACCAAGGCTAAAAAATCCATTGCGACGTTCAAACTGCGGCAAGGCATGCCGATTGGCTGTTCGGTTACCTTAAGAAAAGAAATTATGTATGAATTTTTTGACCGTCTCGTTAATGTTGCTTTGCCTAAAGTAAGAGATTTTCGCGGGATACCTTCTAATTCGTTTGATGGTAGGGGAAATTTCTCCATGGGTTTGCAGGAGCAAATTATTTTCCCGGAAATCGAGTATGACAAGGTAGAAAAAGTCAAGGGAATGAATATCACTATCGTAACGACGGCGAGGACAGATGCCGAAGCTAGGGTGTTATTAAAGCTGATGGGTGTACCATTTAAGAATTAATTGAGTAATATCCGGAGGAATTTGGTGTGGCGAAGAAGTCATTAAGAATAAAAGCGACAAGGAAGATGAAGTTTTCGGTCCGGGAATATAACCGTTGTCCGATTTGCGGTCGGCCGCGGGCATATTACAGGAAATTTGATATGTGCAGAATTTGTTTGCGGAAACTTTCCCTCCAGGGAGAACTTCCGGGTGTAATAAAATCGAGTTGGTAAATTTTGAGGTTTAAGGAGAAAAAGCATGGGGATGACTGATCCTATTGCCGATATGCTTACTAGAATTAGGAATGCTAATAAGGCTCGTTTTAAGAGTACTCTTGTTCATATGTCACAGATAAATATGAACATAGCTAAAGTATTAAAAAAAGCTGGTTATATCAGTGGTTACGATAATGTAAAGGATGACAAGGGCTATGCGATGCTGAAAATCACTCTTAAATATCCTGATGCAAAGCATACCGTAATTACCGATATAAAAAGAATCAGTAAACCGGGACGGCGCGTATATGTCAATGCCGGAAATATTCCCAGCGTATTAAACGGCTACGGGATCTCCGTTCTGTCGACTTCCAGTGGAGTAATTACGGATAAGGAAGCTCGGGAGATGAATATCGGCGGTGAAGTTATTTGTAATGTTTGGTAGTTGAAATTGAAATAAATGATATTAAGCAGGGGTGCTTGTTCATGTCGAGAATAGGTAAAAAACCGGTTACATTTCCTAAAAATGTTAAAATCAGCCAGAATGCCGGTATTGTTAAGGTAGAAGGTCCCAAGGGAATTCTTTCTTCGAGATTGCCGGAAGGTATAAGCATGACATTGGGTGATGGTAACCTGGTTATCGAGAGAAAATCGGATGAAAGAATTGCCCGGTCTTATCACGGCTTGGCCCGAACTTTGATTGGCAATATGGTGACCGGTGTCAGTACAGGTTTTGTAAAGAATCTGGAAATATCCGGTGTCGGTTATCGTGCTGAAGTTGCCGGGAACACATTAAAGCTCGCTTTGGGATATTCCAGCCAGGTCCAATATCCTATTCCTAAGGGGATAGATGTTAAAGTGGATAAGCAAACCGCAATCGCTATTTCCGGTATTGATAAACAATTGGTGGGCAGGGTTGCCGCGGAAATTCGTGCATTGAGAAAACCGGAGCCTTACAAGGGTAAAGGTATTAAATATGCGGGTGAACACGTCAGGCATAAAGCGGGGAAATCAGCGGCTAAGTAATAAATAGTAAAATTTAATATGTGGTAAAGAGGTGGAACATTGGCTTCCAAGAAGACACTTAAGATAAGAAAAAAGAGAGAAAAAAGAGTAAGGAGCAAAATTTCCGGAACACAGGAAAAACCGCGTCTTTCCGTTTTCCGGTCGGATAGACATATTTATGCTCAAGCTATTAACGATGTTCAGGGAACTACCCTGGCTGTGGCTTCCACTCTGAGTAAAGATTTAGCTCAAAAAATCAAAGGCAAGAAGAAGGTAGAGATTGCCGGAGAAGTGGGAAAGTTGATTGCGTCACGCCTAAATGCTCTGGGTGTGGATAAAGTTGTTTTTGATAGGGGAAGGTTTCTCTATCATGGCCGCGTAAAAGCTTTGGCTGATGGCGCGCGGGAAAATGGTCTTAAATTTTAAATTTATTCAATACACGTGATAAGGGAAGAATCGTTGGATAACAAAGAATTGAAAGATGTGGAGCTCCTGGACCGAGTTATTGCCATAAATAGAACGGCAAAAGTTGTCAAGGGAGGAAGGCGGTTCCGTTTCAGTGCTATAGTTGTTGTTGGCGATGGCAAAGGTATGATCGGTGCCGGTTTGGGCAAAGCTCATGAAGTGCCGGAAGCTATTCGCAAAGGAATGGAGATGGCCAAGAAGAACATGGTAAAAGTTGCCGTTGTCGGAAAAACAATTCCTTACGAAGTTATGGGCAGCTATGGAGCGGGTAAGGTTTTATTAAAACCGGCTTCGGAAGGCACTGGTTTAATTGCCGGTGGTGCAGTAAGAGCTGTCTTGGAAGTTGCCGGTGTGCACAATATTTTAACCAAATGCTTAGGCTCCCATAACCCGCACAATTTAGTCAAAGCCACTCTCGAAGGCCTTTGCCAATTAAAGGATCCGGCGGAAATTTCTGCGCAAAGAGGCAAGTAATTTTATTTAATTATTCGGCGAGGTGCTTAAAGTGGGCAATATATTAAAAGTTAAAAAAGTGAAGAGTGAAATTGGTCGTCCGGAAAAACAGAGAAAAATTTTACGCGGTATGGGACTTACAAAATTAAACAGGACGGTCGTTTTAGCTGATACTCCGCAGGTCCGCGGTATGATAGGTAAGGTTGTTCATTTAGTTTCTGTGGAAGAGTCAAAGGAGTAGTATATGGATTTGGGTTCAATAAAAGCTCCGGTTGGTGCGAGAAAAAATCGAAAGCGCGTTGGTCGTGGCGATGCTTCCGGTCAGGGAGGAACGGCAGGTAAAGGAGATAAGGGGCAAAAAGCGCGTTCCGGTGGTAAAGTACGCGCCGGTTTCGAAGGTGGTCAGATGCCGCTTTCCCGCAGAATTCCCAAAAGAGGTTTTCGCAATCCGTTCCGCGAAAAATTTGTTGCGGTAAATCTGGCCGATTTATGCCGTAAATTCAGCAAGGGAGCGGTAGTTGATCAGGCGTCTCTTCTGAAAAGCGGTATAGTAAAGAAAAAAACTGATAATATTAAAATATTGGCTAAAGGTGAAATCGATTTTCCCGTGACGATCAAAATAGCAAAGATCAGCCAGGCGGCAAAAGTAAAAATTACTGCCGCCGGTGGTTCAATAGAAGAGGTAATGTAATTTGTTAGAAGGACTGGGCAGCGTTTCTAAAATTCCCGAATTGCAAAGAAGAATTTTGTATACATTTCTTCTTTTGGCTGTTTACAGGGTTGGCGTATTTATTCCGACGCCGGGCATTGATAACGCCGCGTTATTGGCTTTTTTTGAGCAGGCGCGCGGTTCGATGCTGGGATTAATGGATATGTTTGCCGGTGGTGCTTTAAGCTCATTTTCTATTTTTGCTTTAGGCATAATGCCTTACATCAGTTCTTCGATCATTTTGCAATTATTGACTGTAGCCATTCCCCATCTGGAGCGGCTTTCCAAGGAAGGCGAAACCGGACGCCGAAAGATTACTCAGTATACTCGTTACGGTACAATTATTCTAAGTGTAATTCAGGGATTCGGTATTGCTTACGGCTTGCAGCATATGGCGAGTCCTTCCGGTGCGCCGATTGTTTTACAGCCGGGACTGTCGTTTATAATTATGACAGTCATAACACTTACTGCCGGTACTGCTTTTATCATGTGGCTTGGTGAAACGATTACGGAAAAAGGTATTGGTAATGGTATTTCATTAATAATATTTGCTGGTATCGTTTGCCGCCTTCCTGCGGGCATTGTCAGTACCTGGGATTTATATGTCGCCGGTGAATTACATTTCCTGGTTGTGTTATTTATATTGATTTTAATGGTGGCGGTTGTTGCTGCCATAGTGTTTGTAGAAGCCGGGCAGCGCCGTATTCCTGTTCAGTATGCCAAAAGAATTGTCGGACGTAAAATGTATGGAGGACAGACAACTCATCTGCCGCTGAAAATAAATTCGGCCGGAGTTATTCCGCCGATCTTTGCTTCGTCGGTAATTATGTTTCCGGCGACGATAGCAAATTTCGCGCCGCAAGGATGGATGAAAGATATATCCGAGTATCTGATGCCGGGCAGGTTAGGTTATGAATTGTTATATGTTGCTTTTATCTTTTTCTTTTGCTTTTTTTACACGGCGGTAACTTTTAAGCCTGATGATGTTGCAGAAAACATGAAAAAATTCGGCGGATATGTCCCGGGAATACGACCAGGCAAAAAGACAGCTGAATACATTGAGGATATTCTGGAAAAATTGACTTTTAGCGGTGCTATTTATGTTTCTGCCGTTTGTGTATTGCCCAGTATTTTAATTACGCAATTTAATATACCCTTTTACTTCGGGGGAACGTCGCTGTTGATTGTTGTTGGAGTGGCAATGGATACCGCCGGCCAGGTGGAGTCACATTTATTGACAAGGCAATACGAAGGATTTATGAAGAAAGGTCACATTGCCCGCAGGCGTTAGTACAAATTTTCCTGAAGGTAACAAATGCTGATTTTAAAACTTCCGGAAGAAATTGAAAAAGCGAGGGCAAGTAACTATATTGTTGCCGAGGTTTTAAGTAAGCTGAGAGAAAAAGTAAAACCGGGTGTAACAACCAGAGAATTGGACAAGTTTGCCGAGGAAATTGCTGAGAAAAGGGGTGCCAAACCGGCATTTAAAGGTTACCGGGGTTATCCCCATTCACTTTGTACCTCGATTAACGATCAGGTTGTCCATGGAATGCCTTCTGCGCGGGTGTTGAAAGAAGGCGATATAGTTGGTTTGGATTTTGGTGTTTGTTACAAAGGTTTTTTCGGCGATGCGTCCATAACATTGCCGGTAGGAGATGTATCTCTCGAGGCTCTCAAGCTCATCGAAGTAACAGAAGAGAGCCTTTATGCCGGTATCAAACAGGCCAACGACGGCAACAGATTGGGAGATATATCTGCTGCTGTACAGTTAACGGTGGAAGCGGCCGGTTATTCCGTGGTGCGGGATTTCGTGGGTCATGGTATCGGCCGAAACCTGCACGAGGAACCGCAAATTCCTAATTTCGGGAAAAAAGGTCGCGGGATTGAATTGAAAAGCGGCATGATCCTGGCTATTGAGCCGATGGTGAATCAGGGTGATTATAAAGTAAGGGTTTTGTCGGACGGCTGGACAGTGGTAACTCAAGATGGAAAACTGTCGGCTCATTTTGAGCATTCGATAGCAATTACTGATAACGGGCCAGACATTTTAAGTAAATTGAGATAATTTATTTCTTTATTCGGGTGATGGAATAGGGAAGCGTGAAGAAAGCAAAGTATGGCCAAAGAAGAAGCAATAGAAGTTGAAGGTCGGGTCATTGAACCGCTACCTAATGCCATGTTTCGGGTAGAACTGGAAAACGGGCATAAGGTATTGGCTCATATTTCCGGTAAGATGAGGATGCATTTTATAAAAATTCTGCCGGGTGATAAGGTAACTGTAGAGCTTTCACCTTATGATCTGACACGAGGCCGGATTACCTACAGGACCAAATAAATATTTTTTTAACGCGGATAAGGAGTTGGGAGCGTGAAAGTAAGATCGTCGGTAAAAAAAATATGTGAGAAGTGTAAGATTGTTAAACGAAAAGGTGTTTTGCGCGTAATTTGTGAAAACCCTAAACATAAACAGCGTCAGGGATAGTTTGTGAAAGATTGGGAGGTTATATAAGGTGGCACGACTTGCAGGAGTTGATTTACCCAAAAATAAAAGAATGGGAGTTGCTTTAACTTACATTTACGGCATTGGTCCAACGAAGGCAAAGCAGATTCTCAAAGACTCGGGTGTCAGTCCGGATACAAAAACAGATGAATTGGCTGACTCGGAAATATCGGCAATTAGAAATATTATTGATAAAGAACATAAGGTTGAAGGAGACCTGCGTCGTGATATATCCATGTCGATTAAGAGACTGATGGATATCGGTGCTTATCGGGGACTTCGCCATCGTAAAGGTTTGCCGGTGCGAGGACAGAGAACGCATACCAACGGCAGAACGAGAAAAGGGCCCAGACGTGCTATTGCTGGCAAGAAAAAGTAATTGGACTTACTTTGATCCGGAGGAAAAATGGTAAAAGCAGTTAGAAAAACAGGTAAGAAAAAAGAAAAGAAAAATATTACTGACGGGGTTGCACATATTCAATCCACTTTTAATAATACGATTGTAACTATCACTGATTTATCCGGCAATGTAATTGCCTGGTCAACCGCCGGACTACAGGGTTTTAAAGGGTCGCGTAAAAGTACTCCCTTTGCGGCTCAGATGGCGGCGGAAGATGCCGTACGCAAAGCCAAGGAACAGGGAATGCGCAGAGTGCAGGTTTATATAAAAGGTCCGGGAGCCGGTCGGGAATCGGCATTACGTTCATTACAACTGGCTGGTCTGACAATAACAATGATTCGTGATGTGACTCCTGTGCCTCATAATGGATGCAGACCACCGAAGCGTCGCAGGGTCTAATCGGGTAAAATAAGAAATAACGAATAATAATTGGGTAATAAGGGAGGCATTTTTTGGCAAGATATACGGATTCCTCATGCAGATTGTGTCGCCGGGAAGGATTAAAACTCTTTCTTAAAGGTGACAGGTGCTATTCGGAAAAGTGTGCTTTTGAAAGAAGGGGTTATGCTCCGGGACAACATGGTCAGTCGCATAAGAAGCAAAACTCTGATTATGGTGTTCAATTACGTGAAAAACAGAAGCTCAAGAGAATGTACCGCCTTTTGGAAAAGCAGTTTCGCGGGTATTTTGATAAAGGTGATCAATTAAAAGGTATTACGGGAACAAATTTACTCGTGCTCTTGGAAAGAAGAATGGATAATATGATTTTCCGTATGGGCTTTTCCAGTTCCCGGGACGAAGCAAGGCAACTGGTTACTCATGGCCATTTTTTAGTTAATGGCAAACCGGTAAATATTCCATCATATTTACTGAGGACGGGAGATGTAATTACCGTTAAAGAGGGCAGCCGCAAAATCACACGGATACTGGAAGCTATGGAAACAGTGGCCCGTCGCGGTGTGCCGCATTGGCTGGCATTGGATAAAGATAACTTCAGCGCTTCAATTAAAATGCTGCCGGTACGTGAAGATTTAACGATGCCGGTTGCGGAACAGCTCATAGTAGAACTTTATTCGAAGTAAAAAACAAAATTTTATAAACCAGCTAAAGGGTGGGGTTAATTATGCAGAGAAACTGGTCAAGTTTAATACGTCCCAAACGTATAGATGTTGATGAAGCTACACATACTCGGTTTTATGGTGAATTTACCATTCAGCCGCTGGAAAGAGGATATGGGATTACATTAGGTAACGCCTTAAGACGGGTGCTGCTTTCTTCTATACGGGGAGCTGCTATTGTATCGATTAAAATTGATAATGTTTTACATGAATTTTCCACAATTCCCGGTGTTAAAGAAGATGTGACCGACGTAATTTTGAATCTAAAAGGAGTGCGTCTGAAGCTGGGGACGGCTGACACGAAAGTGGTGCATATTGACGTGTCGCAACCAGGTGTTATCAAAGCCGGTGATATTATCTCCGATGGAACAGTTGAGGTATTAAATCCTGATCATTACATTGCCACGATGTCGTCGGCAGGTGCTTCCTTTAAAGCGGAGTTGGTCGTAAAAATGGGTAAAGGATATATTCCGGCAAAAAAAGAACTGGATCCCGATCAACCCGAAGGTACGATTAATATCGATGCTATTTTCACACCGGTTAAAAAAGTTAATTATACCGTTTCCCATGCGCGTGTCGGACAAATCACCGATTTCGATAAACTGGTCCTGGAAGTATGGACCGACGGGAGTTTGAATCCGGAAGACGCCATTGCCTATTCGGCGAAAATATTGAAGCAACAGCTGGATGTTTTCATCAACTTTGAAGAAGTTGATGAAGAAATTCCACCGGAAGTGGAGGATGAAAAGGGCAATGTCAATGAGGTGTTATTGCGGTCGGTTGAGGATCTGGAACTGTCGGTGCGTTCAGCCAACTGTTTGAAGAATGCCGGAATCAATACAATCGGTGAACTGGTGCAAAGAACAGAAACCGAAATGCTTAAAACGAAAAATTTTGGCCGCAAATCGCTTTCCGAAATTAAAGATATTTTAAACGAGTACAATCTTACTTTCGGAATGAAACTTGATTTTGCTCCATGGAACGAAAAAAGCGAATAAGATAACGGTGAAATATTATTTATTGTAGATTATTGATCGTCAGGAAAGGAAGATATTAGCAATGTATCATGGTAAGGCGGGCAGAAAGCTGGGTAGAACTTCCAGCCATAAAGAAGCCATGCTTCGTAATATGGTTACTTCCGTGATTAAACATGAAAGTATTCGTACGACAGACTGCAAGGCAAAAGAATTAAAAAAGCTGGCGGAGAAAATGGTTACTCTTGGTAAGAGAGGTGATTTGCATGCACGCCGTCAGGCCCTGTCTGTTATTCGGGACAAGGCTACTGTTTCCAAGCTTTTTAGTGAACTTTCGGAACGTTATCGTACCCGTAGCGGAGGATATACCAGGATAGTGAAAATAGGGTATCGTTTCGGCGACAATGCGCCTGTTTCCATTTTGGAATTTATTGACGATGGAAAGAAAAAAGAAAAAGCCAAATCCAAGGCAAAAGCTAAAGTTAAAGAAGAAGCGGCTAAATAAGCTGTACCTTCAAATTCAGCAAATACTTAAGGCAGGGGAAAATACCCTGCCTTTTTTTATTCTTGTATTTCAATCTCAAAAAATGTATTTATTGCACATCCACTTTCTGTGGCTAACTTTGTTGTCATCGTCGTCGGCTTCCTCAACGTATTAGTATAATACGCCTCCGAAGCCTCCTCCTTGACACCGCGTTATCCTTTGAAAGTGAATGTGCATAAATTTAGCTGAAGGCCGATTTTTAAAGGCTTTTAGCCGAAAGGTCTTCAGTTTTAATAAGCTAGAAGGAGGTTAATATGGCAGAGCAAAAAATTGGTGAAGTAGTTAAATTCTTTTCCAAGCCGTCGGTTGCTGCGGTAAAAATTACCGCTGGTGAATTGAATGTTGGTGACAGTGTTAAATTCTCCGGACACACCACCGATTTTACCGATGTTATCAATTCCATGGAGGTTGACAACAAACAGGTGCAAAAAGCTGTTGTCGGTGATTTCATCGGCGTGAAGGTTTCCGATCGTGTACGTCCCGGTGATGAAGTACTTAAGGTTATACCTGATTAACCGCCGGCCAATTTTGATTATTCTTGCGAACTCATTCCCATCAGATAAAATCGATGTTCAGGGGTGGTATGCGCTTTTATTTCCTGAAAAGTATTTTCCGACATAAGATACAGGTACGCAGATAAATTCTTGTCTGAGTTAGAGTTGGATCACAGCAACAAAGAGGTATTTTGATCATCGTTATAAAGGGCTTAAAGTACACCGGACAATCTATAATTGTTGTCCTTGCATCTGCCGTAATTTTGAACCATCACGGATTGATGGAGTCCATAATATTAAGTTAGGCGAATCTTGGATGAAGAATTCTTGACAATTGCGCTGATGTTGGCGAAAATCACCACCTATAGGTTTACTTTAGGAAATCAAAATGCCGTCTAAAACAATACTTGTTGTTGATGATGAAAAGGATATTGTTGATCTTATCGCGTATAATCTAGCGCAGGAGGGATTAGCTGTTATTCGGGCTTACGACGGAGAGAAGGCGCTGCAGCTTGTTAAACTTAAAGCACCCGATCTTATCCTGCTGGATTTGATGCTTCCCGGTATCAACGGCTTGGATGTCTGCCGCATTATCCGCGCCAAACCGGAAACGGCGGCTATTCCCATTATCATGCTGACCGCCAAGGGTGAAGATGTGGACAAGGTTGTCGGTCTGGAAATGGGAGCCGATGATTACATTACCAAGCCGTTTAGTGTCCGGGAGTTGATTGCCCGTATTCGTACTGTTCTTCGCCGGTCGGCGTTTAGAGATGAAAGCCGTGAAAAGGAAATCTTTGATTTCCGGGAATTGCATATTGATTATCAATCATATGAAATAACCATGGGAGGACGAAAAATCGAATTGGGGCCTACTGAAATGAAATTGCTGATGTTTTTTACCCGTCATCCGGGACGTGTCTATTCCCGGGATCAGCTGTTGGATCATGTCTGGGGTGATGAGGCTTTTGTAGAACCACGTACAGTGGATGTTCACATCAGCCGGCTCCGCTCCGCCATAGAAACAGATAAAGAAAAGCCCGAATACGTTTTGACCGTCCGTGGCATCGGTTACAAATTCACCGATGAGAAGCAATCCGGGATTACAGTTTAAAAAAAAGTGCCGTATTTATTGCAGCTAATTTCCCCATGCCGTTTTCGGAATGACCGTCTTTTGCCCGGATTAATCTGAGAGTGGTACATCTCTTTTTCATCAAATCTTCACATCATTATTAAATTCAATGACATTCGCTGAAAACAAAGTCAATGAAGGTTAAAGCGGAAGTGGAATTGATCCCGAAAGCATTACACCGTTTTTTTATTTCTTCATCATGCTGTCATCAAATTGTAATATTTCATGTGTATATTACATGCAAATAACATTATGGAGGAAAAAAGATGATCAGCATAGTTAAAAAAATAATTTCCGGTATGGCCTTGGTTGTTTTAACGGCCGGTTTTGCGTTTGCCGCCGAGTCGGTAGTAATTAAGGGTTCGACCACCGTCTTGCCTATTACTCAGGCCGCACTGGAAGCTTTCATGAAGGACAACCCGGGCGTGCAGATATCACTTTCCGGCGGTGGTTCCGGTGAAGGAATTAAAGCTCTGCTTGATAAGGGCACCAATATCGCCAATTCTTCACGGGAAATTAAGAAGGAAGAAATTAATCTCGCTGCTTCCAAAGGTATCAAACCGGTAGCGCACGTCGTGGCTTATGACGCGATAATTCCTATAGTTAACCCCAAAAACAAGGTTAAAGGTCTTTCCATCGACCAGTTGAGCCAAATCTATCAGGGGAAAATCACCAACTGGAAAGAAATAGGCGGCGATGATCTGAAAATAGTCGTCATTTCCCGCGATTCATCTTCAGGAACATTTGAATCCTGGGATCATTTTGTAATGAAGAAAAACAAGGTAACGCCCCGAGCACAGATGCTGGCATCAAATGGTGCAATTGTTACGGCGATTGCGAAAAACAGATATGCGATAGGTTATCTGGGAATGGGCTATCTCAACAAGAGCGTTAAAGCATTGATGGTAAACGATGTTGTTGCTTCAGCGGAAACGGCGCTAGCCAAACAGTATCCTCTTTCCCGTGAACTCTATATGTACACCAACGGTGAACCGCAGGGTGTAACCGCCAGGTTTATCGAGTTCCTCAAAAGCCCTGCCGGCCAGAAGATTGTGAAAAAAGAAGGTTTTGTGCCGATCGCGGCAAAATAAACCAAGGGAAGTTTTCCCCAATGACATGCTTAAAATTAAGCGACCCCCTGGTGGGAGGGGATCGCTTAGCCTAATAACTTTTAACGATTCTCTCATAGTCCGTTGGGTTTCCCGGGACAAGCAATGTCAAGGAGATGATTTTTGGGCTTGTCTCGAGAAAAAGATTAAAAAAATCAATAGATTCCTTTTTGTTGAAAAAGAGCAACCCTTACATATATAATGAACTAAAATTAGTAAGTTCACATTTTTTCGTAATAATACATTGTTGTGAAAGTATTTTTGATGTGAGGTAGAAATGGCAAAGATAAAGGTTTTATTCTTGTGCACCGGTAATTCCGCCCGCAGTCAAATGGCGGAAGCATTCTTAAAAAAATATGCGGGTGATAAATATGATGTCTACAGCGCTGGCATCGAACCTCAGGAAATCAATCCTCTGACCAGGGAAGTCATGCAGGAGATCGGCATTGATCTGCGTGACCAATACTCAAAGCATGTAAATGTGTACATGGGTAAAATGCATTTTGGGTATTTGATTACTGTTTGTTCTGATGCGGAAGAAAAATGTCCGTCCACTTTTCCCGGTATCGGCAACCGGCTTCATTGGTTTTTTGAAGATCCTGCGTCCTTTGACGTACCGGAAAACGAAAGGTTGCAGAAATTCCGGAAAATACGCGATAAAATAGATCAGCGAATCAAGAAATGGTTGAAGAAACAGGTTGATAATAATTGACATCAGACTTGCCGGTCTGAAATAATTGTAAAGCAGTGGAAATATATTGCGGAATAAAAAATGAACAGACATACCAAAGAAAAATTTATTAAATATATTTTATTTCTAATTGCCCTTGTTTCCGTAATTGTTCTGGGGTTGATTGTTTTTTCTCTTTTCCGGGAGGGGCTCCCGATTTTTAAAAAAATCGGGCTCGCGGATTTTTTATTAGGTCTCGAGTGGTATCCTACTTCCGAGCCGCCGCTTTTCGGTATTCTGCCGCTGATTGTGGGGTCGTTGATAGTTACATTGATTTCCACTATTATTGCCGTGCCTCTGGGGGTTCTATCCGCAATTTATATTGCGGAAATTGCGCCCGCTGTGCTCAAAGAAATTTTCAAATCCATAATAGAACTGCTGGCCGGCCTGCCTTCCGTTGTGCTGGGCTTTTTCGGTATGATTGTAGTGGCGCCCTGGTTGCAGGAAACTTTTGACCTGCCCACCGGCTTAAATATCATTAATGCTTCCGCCATACTGGCCATTATGGCGATTCCGACTATTTCCAGTATTTCGGAGGATGCCCTTTATGCCGTGCCGCGTGAATTCAAAGAAGCCTCTTATGCACTGGGGGCGACAAAATTTGAAACAATTATCCGGGTTATTTTGCCTTCCGCCCTTTCCGGAGTTTCGACGGCGGTTATTCTAGGCATGTCACGTGCGATCGGCGAAACTATGGTGGTGCTTATGGTGGCCGGCGGTGCGGCGGCTATTCCGGAGAGCCTTTTTGATTCAGTCCGTCCCATGACGGCAAGTATTGCCGCGGAAATGGGAGAGGCACCATACCGCAGCGCCCATTATTCGGCGCTTTTCGCCACTGGTATTGTTTTATTTTTTCTGGCGTTGGTGTTTAATATGATTGCCGATTATGTTTCCAATAAATACAAGCAAGTGGGATCGGCAACACTTTAAGGAGAGTGAAAAGATAAACTTATGGCGGAGATACAAGAACGTTCCATGAAATGGCGTTATATCCGGCAATCGCTTTTTTTCGGAGTTTTACGTCTGTCCATGTTGCTTATTGCTCTGGCTCTGGGCGGCATTCTTTTTTACATCATTATTAATGGAATAGGTGCAGTGAGCTGGGAATTTATCACTCAACCGCCGACTGACTCCATGACTAAAGGTGGCATAATGCCTGCCATATTGGGGACGCTTTATCTGACCTGCGGCGCGATAGCCGTGGGACTTCCGTTAGGTATCATCTCGGCCATTTATCTTACCGAATATGCCCGGCAAGGAAGGTTGGTCCGGATTATCCGGATCGGTGTCAATTGTCTGGCGGGAGTACCGTCGGTTGTTTTCGGACTCTTCGGTCTGGGATTTTTTGTTGTTTTTCTGGGCTTCGGTTCCAGTATTCTGGCCGGATCACTGACGCTGGGATTTCTGATTTTGCCGACAATCATCGGCGCTGCTGAAGAAGCTTTAAAAGCGGTGCCGCAAACTTTTCGCGAAGCGTCCCTGGCACTCGGGGTTTCCAAATGGCAGACGACTCTGCGCATAGTCTTACCCACTGCCGTACCGGGTATTATGACCGGCTCCATTCTTGGAATCGGTCGTGCGGCGGGAGAGACGGCGCCGATTATGTTTACAGCGGCGGCATTTTTTACCGCCAAGCTGCCCGGCTCGATTTTTGATGAAGTTATGGCGCTGCCTTATCATATCTACGTGCTGGCCACGGCGGGAACGAATATCGAACAGACTAGGCCGCTGCAATATGGAACCGTTCTTGTGCTGGTGGCGCTTGTTTTGGGAATTGATCTTCTGGCGATAGTAATCCGCTCTCGTATGAGAAAGCAGAAAAGGTGGTAAGGATGGAAGTTCACACTATTATTGATGTACATAACGTAAGTTTTTATTATGGCAGGACAAAAGCGCTTACGGATATTACAATGAGTTTCCGGAAAAACATGGTTACGGCGCTTATCGGTCCTTCCGGCTGCGGTAAATCAACACTTCTGCGCCTGCTCAACAGAATGAATGATCTGATCGATGGAACGCGGGTCGAAGGAGAAATTCTTTTTGAGGGCAAGGATATTTATGCCGCCAATGTTGACCCGGTGGAAATCCGCAAAAAAATAGGTATGGTTTTTCAAAAACCGAATCCCTTTCCCAAAACCATTTACAGCAATATTACCTATGGTCCCGATCTGATCTGGTCAAAAAATAAAAATGAACTCGACGAACTTGTTGAAAACAGCCTCAAACAGGCGGTACTTTGGGACGAAGTCAAGGATATTTTAAATAAATCGGCCATGACTCTTTCCGGCGGACAGCAGCAGCGGCTTTGTATTGCGCGGGCTCTGGCCATGAAACCGGATATCCTGCTCATGGATGAGCCGACCTCGGCGCTCGATCCGATCTCCACGGCAAAAATCGAGGAACTCATCGAAGAGCTGAAAAAAAACTACACTATCATTATTGTAACCCATAACATGCAGCAGGCCGCGCGTGTTTCCGATGAAACGGCTTTTTTCTATCTGGGCAAGCTGATAGAATATGATAAAACGGAAAAGATTTTCACCAAGCCGGATGTGCGTCAGACGGAAGACTATATAACGGGGAGATTCGGTTGAAAAAGACAAGGCATTGGGATCTTGACCGAAGCGGATAAAAAACGAGGGCAGATATTAATAAAATCCGTTCCCGTATATCCTGCTTCTGGTGATCGCAGAACATATGCCCGTCTGTTATTTAGTTGATCGGTATATTTTATCGGGAGGAATATTATTATGCAGGAAAAAAGACATACCAGCTCGCATTATGAAACGGAATTACGTGAGGTTAAAAACGGTCTTATCTATCTGGGGGCATTAACGGAGAAAGCTATTCAGAAAGCCATGAATTCATTACTGGAGAGAAACTCCGAACTTGCCCGGGCAGTCATTAAAGACGATAGGGAAATTGACCAGCTGGATAATGAACTGGAGGACAGATGTGTGCGCATTTTGGCATTGCGCCAACCCACGGCAATTGATCTAAGATTCATTACCACGGCCATAAAAATCAACGGGCATTTGGAAAGAATCGGTGACATGGCGGTGAACATTGCCGAGAAAGCAATTATGCTCAATGAAGAACCGCAGTTAAAGCCTTATATTGATTTACCGCGCATGGCCGATATGGTGGGGGAAATGATAAAATTTTCTCTCGATGCACTGGTTAACAACGATGTCGTGCTGGCGGAGAAAGTCCGGCACAAGGAACAGGTAGTCGATGAGCTGAACGAACAGATATTTCGTGAATTGCTGACTTTTATGATGGAAGATCCCAAGGCGATTCATCGGGCAATTATTATAATGCAGATATCGAAAAATCTGGAGAGGATTGCCGATCATGCCAAAGGTGTGGCCGATATGGTTATTTATCTGGTAACCGGAGAAAGTGTACGACATCAAGGCTGTACGGAAGGGGAAAAAGAATAATCATGAAGCGCCATTTTTTTTATAAAACATTTGGCACGTATTTAGTTATCATCATCCTTTCTTTTTTTGTTTTGAATCTGTTTGTGCGCGATGAAATCAAAAAAATTATGACCGCGCAAATCGAAGAACAGCTGATGACCTCCGCCCGGCTGATTGATTTAAATTCCCCCAAAGACATCTCCCGTCAGTTGCAGCAAATTACCGGGATATCAGGAGCACGGGTAACATTAATTGATGTTCAGGGGAAAGTATTTGCCGATTCGGAGAAAGAGGTTGCCGGATTGGAAAATCATATTGACCGTCCGGAAATACAGGAAGCAAGAGTAAGAGGCAGGGGCAAATCAGTCCGCTTCAGTAAAACAATTGGTGTGGATATGCTCTATATCGCCATCCCTATTAATGAAGGAGCAACGATAAAAGGTTATGTCCGGCTCGCGCGTCCACTGCACGATGTGAAAGAAGCCGGTGAAAAAAGCTATAATTCATTTTTTCTTGCGTTAGTTATCGTAGCCTTTATTTCACTGATCATTGCCGTCATATTCTCGTATCGTTTAGCGGCGCCGATCAAGGAAATGGAGAGGTTCACCGAAGGGTTGCGCCGGGGAACTACCGAAGGGTCAATTATTATAAAAACATCCGACGAAACAAAAAAACTGGCGGACAATATCAATTACCTCGTTATTGAACTGAAAAACAGAATCCGTCTGGCCAACGAGGAAAACAGCAAGCTGGTTACGGCCTTTGCCAGTATGACCGAAGGTGTGATGATTCTTGACGCCGATGATAAAATTGAAGCAGTCAACCGCGCTTTAAGCAGCATGCTGGCATCCCGCTATGAAGATATTGCCGGTAAAACACTGCTCGAAGCATTTCGTAATGTGGAACTGCAGCAGGCATTTTTGAAATTTAAGCAAACCGGGCAGTCTGTTTTTCGGGAAGTGGCATTGGGTGATCCGGAGCCGGTTATTCTAAATGTAAGCATTTCCGGGATAAAAGTCGAGTCCGGCAATGCGAAAACCATGGTTGTTTTCCATGATATTACACGATTGAAAAAGCTGGAACGCGTGCGCATTGATTTTGTCGCCAATGTTACGCACGAAATAAGGACGCCGCTTACGGCAATTCTCGGTTATCTGGAAACAATCCGTGACGGTGCAATAAATAATCCGGAAGAAGCGCGAAAATTTATTGATATTATTTTGAAACATGCGCAAAGGCTTAACCGCCTGGTGGAAGATTTGCTGACTATATCAAGAATAGAGCTGGGGGAAGTAAATTTTCACTTTGAGGACATTTCTCCCGCAGATGTCATCAATAATGTTCTGCCAGTAATTGATCCCAAGGCGAAATCAAAGCGTATTGAAATCGATAATTTGATTCCGGAAAAATTACCCCTGATCAGAGCGGATAAAGACAGGCTGACGCAAATATTTGTCAATATTCTGGACAATGCCGTTAAATTTACCCCGGAGTCCGGAAAGGTCAGTATCTCTGCGGAAGAAACAAATGGATTTGTACTGGTCGGTATCAGCGATACGGGAATCGGTGTTCCCAAAGAGGAAATTGAGCGCCTGGGGGAACGTTTTTATCGGGTGGACAAAACCCGCTCCCGGGATTTGGGCGGCACCGGTCTAGGGTTATCAATTGTCAAACATCTGATGATTGCTCACGGCGGAAAGATGGAAATCGAAAGCCAGTTAGGCCGCGGCACGAAAGTATTTTTATTTTTTCCGGTGATGAAATAATCTAAATTAATTTGTTGCTGCTCGGTCAAAACTTTTTACCCTGTGCTTGCGTTTCATTGTTAGGTCTTACCGTTACCTGCTTGTCGCTTTTCAAAAAATTCCTGGCGTTGGCAATAGCTGTTTTCATGTCGTTGTCCGGATTATCCGAAAGATTGCCGTGTCCGGGATATATCTGTTCAACGTATCGCGCATTAAGAGACATTATTGAATTTATATAATCCCCCACGCTGCCCGATTCGGCGATGTAAGAGAGAATACCTCCCGCAAAAATCATATCACCGGTAAAGAGAAATTTTTTCGAAGGTTCATATATGCATATTGAACCCGAAGTGTGACCGGGTGTATGTATGATGTCGAATGTATAATTTCCGAGATCAAATCTGCTTTTACTTTCCAGCCAGAGATGCACATAAAGCGAGAGATCGTTTGTGTCTCCGGAGGAATACAAAGTTACATATTTATCATTTACCGCCATCTTGGTTGCTGCAAAACGATGTGCGGCGATAATTGCATTTTCCTGAAAATACCTGTTCGCTCCGATATGATCAAAGTGCTCATGTGTATTTACGACGATGTCAATATCTCTGACCTTTAATCCTATTTTTAAAAGATTTTTCTGCAAAAGAGAAAAATTTTTATCCAATCCCGAATCTATAAGCAGATTGATTCTGTCACCCTTGACAACATAACTGTGGCTGCTTTTATCCACGCCCCTTATCATAAAAATATTGTCCTGAACTTCTACAATCTTTCCTTTATCCATATATTATCCTTTATCAAAAGATTTTATCAAAACTATATGGCATTGTAATGTTTCACTATGTTGAAAGATCCAAGAAGCTTTAGTTAAGAGATGGCGCAAGATTTGATATACGGTATTTTTGTCCGGCGAGCCAGCTGTAGAACAATAGCCGTCTTTAAATTTCCGGTAAGAATTATCAAATCTACGCGTAATTCAAATTCTTCACATTTTAATCAGCTTGTCATCAAAGAGTAACATTCATCATATAAGGTACCCGGCAAGCAGTGAATAAACAGTCTGAAATATTTTTAGACTGAATATTAAATTGATTGCAGGAGGAAAAGGAAAATGAAGAGAATATGGTTTGTTTTGCTTATGCTAGGTGTATCTGTGGTCTTCAGCACGGCAGCCCCGGCGGTCGACGTTAAGTTCAGCGGAGAATTTTATGCAGCGGGCGTTTATCTGGATAAAACAACTTTAACCAAGGACCACGGTCCTTCCACGGCGTTTTATTTTCAGAGATTGCGCGTGAAAACGGATTTTATTGCTGCACCGGGCCTTACCCTGATAACCCGTTTTGACGCGATGGAACGTGTCTGGGGTGCGACGCGAAGCACTCCCGGGACAACTCAGTCCGCTGATTCGGCAGGCACCACGGCGGAAAACGAGAATATCGCCATGGACTGGGCCTATATCAATTTCAAGTCGCCTGTCGGTACCTTTGATGTCGGTATTATGAATGACGGCAGCACGGGAACCGTTTTCGGCAACAGTCTGACTTCCGCGGCGCGGATAAAATATTCATATCCGATCGGTTCTTTTGCTCTTAATCTCGCCTATACGATGGCGAAGGACGGAAGCTATTCCACGGTCAACACCTCCTCAACTTCCGCCGATGCCGACAATGATAAATACGGCATCGAAGGCGTCTATACATGGAAAGGGGGCAAAGCCGGCATGCAGATCAATTATTACCGCTATGCCAATACAAGGCCTTCGTCCAATTATAAAAGGACTTACTATCTTGTTACGCCCTATGCCATTGCCAAAATCGGCTTTTTGGATTTGCAGGCGGAATTGAACTATGCCGGTGGGAAGTACTATGAATACGATTCCACGACAAGCGATGTCAAAATGCAAAACATGAGCGGCTGGCTTGATGCTACGGCTACCTTCGGGCCGGTCTATTTCGGCGGGACTTTTGCCTATGTTTCCGGTGACGATCCCAATACTTCCGACAAAAGAGAAGGCGGGACGCTGACAGGCGGCCGCGACTGGAGCCCTACATTAATTATGTGGAACTATGATCGCAGCAAGTGGTTTGGGGAGCTGGCGAGCAGCGCCACAACAGGCAACGGTTTCGGCACTTCCGGCATGGCCAACGCCTTTCTTTATCAGGGGCGCTTCGGGGTAAGGCCAATGGAGAAACTGGATATCACGGCTTCCATAACATACGCCAATACGGACAAGAAACCGGCAAACTATGTATCCGACAAGTACGGCTATGAATTCGATGTTACGGCATCGTATAAAATTACCAACAACCTGGCTTACATGCTGGGTGTCGGCTACCTCTGGACAGGCGATTATTTCAAGGGAACGAGCGACTCCAACAAGGTACAGGATGATTACATGGTCATAAATAAATTGACTTTAACATTCTAAATACCATCGTGGCAACTCAACTCTCCGGGAAATCTTTTCCCGGAGAGTTTTCCCGTTTAATTAAAGTTTATTTATTTCTTGTGAAAAGACGATGCCTGGAAAGTATTTAAAAAAGTGGAAGAGACGATAATTACGTCCTGCCGTTATCGGATCAGTTTTTAAATATTCGGGTACAATTTTTTTCTGCATTCGGGACAAATGCCGTGAGTGAAATCAGCGTCTGAACGGTTTTTGATATAACTTTCAATTTGTTCCCAGTAGCCTTCATCATTGCGGATTTTTTTGCAGCAGCTGCAGATAGGCAGTAAGCCGCTTAATATCTTGACGCTGGCCAGCGCTTCTCTCAGTTCCCGAATAAGTTTTTCCCGTTCTTCCTGGGCTTTTTTACGTTCAGTCACATCGCGGGTGACAAAACGAAGGCCCGCAGGCTCGCCTACTTGATCCAGCAGGATGGTTACGGATGCTTCGACGATTATTATTTTTCCGTTTTTGCAGATTATTTCGAAATCGATTCTTTTTTCCGGTTTTTCCGGGGAAGAAATTTCCCGGAGCATTTTGGATATTTTCATCACAGATTCCGTGGTGCAATAGCGCTGGTAATGCATGCCCATTATTTCTTCCGTGGAGTATTGGCTCGAACGGCAGGCGGCCTCGTTGAAAAAAATGATATTTCCGGAAAGATCGAGTTCAAAGTATCCTTCTTTAATGCTCTGCAAAATTGTCCGGTACTTTTCTTCCGATTCGCGAAGCGCCTTTTCCGTCCATTTGCGTTCGTTAATTTCCTCATGCAGATGCTCGTTGGCGATCAATAATTTGGCGGTGCGTTCTTTGACAATTTCTTCAAGGCGTTCCGAGTGTCTTCTTAATTCCTGTTCCATTTGCTTGCGCCTGGAGAAATCAGTTATTGATAAAATATACGAGGCGGGATTATCGAGTTGTAAAATCCTGCCGCTTACGAGACAGGGAACACAGTGGCCGTCTTTATGGAGAAGATTGTGTTCCCGCATGGTTTTGGGAGAAGTGCCGAAGATAATCCCGCTTTTGGCATCTTCGACGAAATGGGGATGAATCAGGTCGATTGCTTTGCCGATGACTTCTTCCTTTCGCCATCCTAAGATATCCAGGAAAGCCTCATTGCACCAGGTGAAAATATTATTCCGGAGAAGACATAAACCGTGGGTTGTGCTGTCGACAACCGCCCGCAGCATTTCCTGTGATTGTTTCAGCTTCTCATGAGCGGCGGAGAGTTCTTCCGCCTGCTCCTGGACGTCTTCCAGATTAAAAATATATTCCTGAAGAAGACGTCTTTGTTGCTCGTCATGATTGTGTGTGATTTTATCCATAAAATAATTTTCCTCTATTATAAAAATTATTTATTGTCGTAGGCGCGTATTTCACTCAAAATATCAGGAAAGCTCATAGGCTTGCATAAATATTTATCGGCTCCTGCGGCAATGCCGATTTCTATTTCGGAAGCTTGTGCTCTGGCCGAAAGAATAAGTATGGGGATATTTTTTGTTCGCTCATCCGCTTTCAGCTTTTTGCAGACATCAATTCCATTTAGTTTTGGTAATTTTATATCCAGTAAAATAATGTCCGGGTTGTTTAAAAAGGCCTGCTTAACGGCTTCTTCACCATCACCGGCGAGGTACACGGAATAATCCAGTTTGGTGAATTTTTTCTCCAGATAAGACAATATTATTTGCTCATCATCGACTATAAGAATTTTCCTGATTTTCATATTAATGCTCCTTTCCCTCTGTATAATTAAGTACGGGGATTATGTACTGTCGGAAACTCGATGACAAAAATAGCTCCTTTCCGTTCGCCGCCCAGGGGAAGTTCAGGGAATTCTCCCTCCGGGACGGGGCTTTCACAGTATATGTATCCCCCGTGATTTTCTACTATTCCTTTGGCGATGGTGAGCCCCAGACCGCTGCCGCCGACCTTGTGCGACATGATGTTGTCAGCCTGAAAGAATTTCTTGAAAACTTCTTCTTTCGCCCATGACGGGATTCCATAACCATTGTCGATAACGGTTAATACTGTTTTCCCTTCTTTTTCCCCCGCCCTGATGATGATTTTGCCGCCGTCCGGCGAATATTTAATGGAATTGCTCAGCAGATTTATTATTACCTGGATCATCCGGTCATGATCGGCTTCAATATCGGGGATGTCGGCCGGTACATATTTAACGATGGTGTGACGGTGTTTTTGGGCCAGATCGGAAACTTCCGCTATCGCCCGGTCGATAATCTCAGCAAGCGATACCTGCGAAACGGTGAATTCGATTTTCTGCGCTTCAATTCTGGATAAATCGAGCAGGTTGGAAATCAGATTCATCAGCCTTTCAATGCCGGTTTTCGCCAGTTCCAGGTCTTCCCGGACCTCCCCGTCGATTTTTCCGGAATATCCTTCCAGTATTCCGGATATCCCCAAAAGCATTGCCTGAATCGGTGTCCTTAATTCATGAGATGCGGTAGTTACGAAATCGGATTTCATTTTATCCACTTCGGACACGGTTTTAGCCATTTCATTGAATGATTTGGCGAGTTGTCCTATCTCGTCTTGCGATTTCACGCGAATTGACTGCTCATAATTTCCACGGCTTATTTCAACGGCACCATGGGTCAGCTGCCTCAAAGGTCTTGTGATGGTCAAGCTGAGCAGAAGCGATATGGAAATTACGGCAAGACAGGCCATGACTGCAATGAGTATAAAAAGCAATCGGTTGGTCGAGGCATTTTCTTTGATTAATTCTCTGGTTTTGTTGTTTTCCGAGATGATTTTGCGGCCTTGTTCCCGCAGGCTTTTCTCTATATTTGCTCTTGTGATATTGGCGTCCCGGTGAAAGTCGTCGACATTGGCTCCGATGGTTACATATCCAAAACCTCTCTTTGATTTGCCGTAATCTCCCGTGTAATAAGGGATAGCCGAGTAAGTAGTGAGCTTCCACAGGCCGCTCCAAAGAATGAGGAATGATCCCGATCCTCCGTCTTCGGTGCCTTCATGCCATCCCTGACATTGGGGAGCGTTGTCCAAAACGCGGCAATCGAGAGGGATGAAGCCGGATTTTATTTGTTCTATAGAGGCGGATTTTACCTGGGTAAAATTGGAGAAAGAGGGAAGTTGCTCTACAAATTCTTCCAGAGTAAGCCCGCTTTTTTTATATTCGTTGTATGTTTGTTCAGAAAGCCAGCCGGGTACCGCTTTGCCGGTTTGCGGGTTAAATCCGCAAATGAAGAAATCACGGGCATGAGAAATACAGCGGGCTTCATTATCCCAGATAAAAGCGTAGTTGCCGGAACCGCCGTCCGATAAAATTGTAAACCGCTCTTCGGTTGGAGATACGTGATCGGTAAATTCCATGATATGGGTGTGATCCAGAGCCAGAGTTACATAACCCGCTTTTTCGTTCTTTTCGTTATAAACAGGTGTGCCCCAGCGGATAATGCCCGCAAATTTTTTACCAGAGGGATTTTCCCGGCCGGCATATGAGCTTTCCGGACTGATTTTGATTCCTTCCGGAGTGTTGTAAAGCCAGCCCTTCAGTTGTTCGCCGATAACGCGGGAAACATATATTTCTCCTTTATGCAGCTTTTTCAGATGGGTGAAATAGTTTTCCGCCCGGCAATAGGTATTTTCTTTTCTGCTCACATCCAGCAGATTGCCGGATATTTTTCCTCCGGCGATCTTGATCTTTTCCCTTCCCTGTAAATCGATAAATGTTATTTCTTTGTACAGCGGCCGGGATAACTTTCGGGCGGGGCAAGGGGGCAGGTGACGCCAGGCGTCCCGATTCTCGGGATTACTGGAAGTCATTATGGGAGAATCGGCTTTGTTTGTATCCGTTACCGGCGGCCGTTCAGTATCGATTACATCTCGATTCGATAATCGATAAATATCAAGATAATGCCGGGAATCCGGTTTAATGGAAGCCAGCACGCGCAGATCCTTGTCTCTTTCATAGAGAAAATCGGCAATTCTTGCCGCCAGTTCAACTGTCCTCAATTCAATAGCTTCCGTTGATTTGCGGTCCAGGGCGACAACGCTGTCGGCAATTGATGTCTTTCCTATGTATTCAGCCGCCTGCAGATTATGACTACCCATTTCCTCGGCCCTTAAAACAGCCTGAAGGCCGGTATCTCTTAAATTCTTATTGGCGATATATCCCATAATAATCAGGGGAATAATTGATAAAATCAAATATGAAACCAGCAATTTAGGAAAAATTCCTAAATTTTTAAATGTCTTATAAAGTTTGTTCAGCATAAAAATATTTACTTTTCCCCCTCCCAAATAAAAAAAGAGCCCGCTGATGGTTCTTCCTCCATCTATAATATGATCTAAATTAAAACTTTTTATGTAACGGTAGTAAAAACAAGCACACCTTCTGTTGCTTGTTTTATGATGAAAATAAATTTTGCAGTTAGCACTTCCATCAACTACTCGAGTTGAACAATGTTTTTCCGGCAGCTGCTAAAATTTTTTCCGGGGACAGCAGATGAATCTGCATTCACCTGCAGAATGACAATGATATTTATCCGCCCTTTTTATACCAATAAAGATTTGATTAATATGCGTTAACGTTTCTTATCATGTATATATCGGCATAATTTCTTATTTCTTTAATTAATTTTTTGCAAGGTGATAATTAACAGAAAACAGTTAACCTTTTGTTCATAAATTTATTGCCTACGGAATGAAGGTATGCTATTTGACAAGGAAATTATCCGTGAGGAGTAATAAATGAACATAAGGGTGCTGGGTTGTTACGGCTCGCAGCTTCCCAACTACAATACCACAAGTTTTCTTGTCGGACGGAATGTACTCATTGATGCCGGCACCATCACCGCCGTTCTTGATATGCGGGCGCAGCGGAAGATTGATTATATCTTCATAACCCATGCTCACCTTGATCATGTCCGCGATATCATGTTTCTGGCCGACAATATCTGTTATTTCCGCCGGGAAAAACCGCTGACTCTTGTCGGTACGAAAGGAGTTCTTGAGACGATTCACCGGCATTTGTTCAATAATGTTATCTGGCCTGATTTTTCCAAGATACCGAACTCCAAATCGCCGGTTATAAAATTTCAAACTATTCGGCCGGGCAGAAAACAAAAAATAGGCGATCTGCAGGTCCAGGCTATCGATCTTCATCATGTCGTAGAGACCGTCGGTTACATAGTCACAGAGGAAGGAAAATCAGTAATTTTCCTGGGGGATACGGGACCGACGGAAAAAGCCTGGCAAATAGCGAGAAAAACTGCGGGACTGCGGGCTGTATTTATTGAAACTTCCCTGCCGGACAGTCTGGGCAATATCGCCGCTAAAACCGGCCATCTTACGCCGTTTACACTGGCGGCTGAATTAAAAAAATTATCGGAAGCAAAACCGAAAGTTTATCTTTATCACATGAAACCAAGCTATCGTGAAATCATCCGTAAAGAAATTTCGGCTATAAATGACCGAAAAATTCATATAATCGAAGACGGCCAGATAATCCGTATTTGATCCCGGCGCAACAATGAATAAATTTGATCCCGCCGCATATTTTGCCAGTTTAAATATTGACGATATGCGCTTTCGACTTACGGCTGTTTCCGATCTTCTGTCGCGTCTGGGAAAACCGCAAAATCACTACAGAACAATATTGATTGCCGGAACCAACGGGAAAGGTTCAACTGCCGCGATGACGGCTTCAATACTGCATGCGGCCGGTTACAAGACCGGACTTTACACATCCCCGCATTTGATCGATGTACGGGAAAGAATCACTGTTGACGGGGAAAAAATTTCCGTAAATAATTTCAACCGGATTATCGCCGCGGTCAGGAAAAAAATTAGTGAACCGGTAACTTATTTTGAAGTATTGACTGTGGCGGCCCTTCTTTACTTTCAGCGCCGCGGAGTCGACATTGCCGTGCTGGAGGTTGGTCTGGGCGGGAGGTTGGATGCAACCAATGTTTGCCGGCCGCTTGTTTCGGTAATTACCAATATCGGCTTCGATCATATGGCCTATCTGGGCAATACCTTGACTGCAATTGCCCGGGAAAAGGCGGGCATCATCAAACGTTATGGTGTTTGTGTTACGGCCGCAAAACAAAAAAAGGTTCGGGAAGTGCTTGCCGATACCTGCCTGCGCAGAAAAGCCGTCCTTTATCGGTTGGGTAAGGATATAAAGATAAAGAAAGGGAAGAACGGGTCGGTTTCTTACAGCGGTCTTGCCGGGAATGTAACGGATCTGAATTTACCGCTTAGAGGCAGGCATCAACTGGAAAATGCGGCACTGGCTTTAGCGGCGCTGGAGGTTATCGCTGAAAAAGGATTTCCGGTTAATGCTGCGGCGATTCGGGACGGGCTTGAAAAAACTCACTGGGAGGCCAGGCTCGAGATCCTGGGCAATAATCCGCTTTTCGTGGTTGACGGGGCGCATAATCCCGCTGGGATAAAAGTTCTCTGCCGGTCGCTTTCCGACGATTTTACCTACCGGAGATTGATTCTCATTTTCAGTGCTCTTGCCGATAAGAAGTATCGCCGAATGCTTAGGGAAATATTACCACTGGTTCATAAAATAATTCTCACGCAACTTGCATCCAGGCGCGCCGTGCCGGTTGCTGATCTGGAAAAATACGTGAAGGAAATCGGTTATAAGGCTATAGTTACGTATAATGCAGCAGAAGCTGTGAGGTGTGCTTTTAATCTGGCCGGCGGAAACGACATGATTTGTGCGGCCGGATCTCTTTATCTGGCCGGAGAGATAAAACAGGCTTTTCCGGGCAAGGCTTCTTATGATAGGAAATAGAGAGTCGAATAAAAGAGGTATGCTTAAGTTTTGATAAATTTGCTGAAAAATAGTTTAACAGTTCTGCTCTTGTCTCCGGTTCTTCTTTTTCTCTTGTGTTGTCCGTTGGCAGCGGAGGAGACAAAAAATAATCAGAATCCTGTTAATATCGATGCCGATGCCCTGTCTTATGACAGCGCCCTCGAAGTTTATTCCGCGGAAGGATCGGTGGTCATAACCTATGCCGGGGGAGTTTTAACCGCCGACAATGTTGAGTTTGATAAAAAAAATAATATAGCCACCGCCCGGGGCAATGCGCATCTTAAATCGGGTGACGATACTCTGTCCGGCGACAAGATTGTTTTCAATATTGCCAGTAAAACCGGTATTGCTTATAAAGGGCGGGCTTTTTACGCAAAGAATCATTTTTATATCCGGGGTGATGAAATTGAAAAGACCGGAGAGCTGACCTACAAAATAATAAAACCGGTAGCAACTACTTGCGACGGCGATCAACCGGATTGGGAAATTGCCGGCAGCGAGATGAAAGTAACCGTCGAAGGTTACGGGTTGATGAAAAATGCACGGCTGACGACCGGCAAAGTGCCGGTCTTTTATTCGCCTTTTCTGCCTTTTCCCGCCAAAACCAAACGTCAGTCGGGGTTTTTGTTTCCTTACCTTTCCTATTCCAAGGATAAAGACGGCATCGATGTGGAATTGCCGTATTTCTGGGTAATTTCCCCCAATACGGATGCAACATTTTATCAGCGTTACATTGAAAAACGGGGATTTAAGGAAGGCGTGGAATTCCGTTATTATGCCGGAGAAAAATCTTTCGGCACCTTCTACGGCGACTACCTGGAAGACGGCAAAAAAATAACGGAAACAATCGGCGCCAGCGGATCAACTTACGCTACAAGCCGGGACTGGCAGGAAACGCACAACCGCTGGTCCTATTATCTGAATCACCAGACCAATTTTGATGCCGCGACTTATATCCGCACAGACTTGCGCCGGGTATCGGATCGCTGGTATTTCCGGGATTTTTCGGCACACAATTACTATCTTAACAATTATGCGCAAACAGAGCTGGACCCGTTTAAAAAAATTCCTTTTTACGGTGATGAATCGCTGCGTTCTCTGGAATCGACAGTCCGCCTTTTCAAGGGCTGGTCTAATTATAACGTTACAGCGCTCGTCAGTTCGACGGATGATTTCTCGATTGCCAACAATGACTCCACTTTGCAGAGATATCCGGAAGTTACTTTTACAGGAGTCAAACAACCGCTCTTGAAATCACCGCTTTATTATGAATTTACGGCGGTTTATGATTATTTCTATCGCGGTCAGGGAGAAAAGGGGCATTTTGTCGAAATTTACCCGATCTTTTCTCTGCCTTTTAATATTTCCCGTTACGCCAAAGTAACACCCAAAATTGCTTTCCGGGAAACTTACTGGAGCCGGGATGACGGTGCGACGGAGGGGGATAATAAAAGCGGCACGCGAAGCGTTTATGATTTTTCCGTCACTGCCAACACTCAGGTTTCCCGCATTTTTGATGTCAATATTTCAGGCTGGGAAAAAATCCGTCACGAGATCAAGCCGGAAATAACCTATGCTTATACTCCTTATGTTGCACAAAGTAATATCCCTGATTATCTGCCGACAATCACACCTGTTGTTACGCCGGTTGTGACGGCAGGTACCAACGCCATAACGGAGCAGAATGCGGTTGCCTGGGGAATAACCAATACATTTACGGCAAAAATGAAAGGGGCCAAAGGTGCCTATAGTTATCTGGAGTTCCTGCGGATAAAACTTTTCCAGACGTACGATATTAATGAAGCGAAAAGGGGAATAGAAGGCACCGCCGAAAGACGTTATTTCTCCGATATGGGGATGGAAGTCGATTTTCGCCCGCATCAATACGTATCGTTTGCCGCACGAAATCAATACAGTGTTTATAACGGCTGGAAGGTAACGAATTATGATCTGGTGCTTACCGACTGGCGGGGTGACCATCTGACCTTAGGTTACCGTTATACCCTGGATTCAATTGAAGAAATCAATGTTGATCTGAAAGCCGTAATTACCGAAAAACTTGCCGCCACCTTCGTATCGCGCCGTGACCAGTTTAATTCCAATACGGTGGAAAACACCGTCGGTCTTGTTTACCATAAGCAATGCTGGGCTTTGGGGTTCGATTATACCAAAACCAGTACGGACACTCGATTCGTGCTTAAAGTTTCGCTGGCCGGGTTGGGTAATCTCGGATTGTAATTTCAGCCGTTCTTTTCCTCTATGAAATTCAGGCAGTTATTCCTTAATTATCGCCCGCCAAAATAATATTGACATGTCGGACGGCTTTTCTTATGCTTTTTCCTAAGTCCAATATACGGAAAACCGAAACTTATGAAAACTATTAAGCTGCGAGCGCTTTTTCTTCTTTTCCCCTTGCTGTGCGGGTATGCTCCCGTCTGTTTGGCGGTCGGCCTTTATACGGAAGAAGCCGGGCCTTTTATTACCGAACTGAGAAACGATAATCTCGGAGCGGCGCTGGCCTATGCCGATTCTTTTGTCGGGCGGACGTTATCTTCCGGCAGTGAAAAACAAAATAAATATCTTGCTCTTCTGGAACGCGGGAAAGTCGCCCTCGTTGCCGGCAAGTACGAGCAATGCATTGCCGACATGCAGGAAGCCGAAAGAAGATTCCTGACGATTGAAGGTACGATTTCCTTGACGGAAGGTTTTGGATCACTTCTCACCGATGACACGGCGCAGGAATACGAAGCGGAAATGCATGAAAAAATAATGATCAGCCCCTATCTCGTACTGGCCTATATAGCTCGCGGGGATTTTGCCGGAGCGATTGTGGAACGCAACAGAACTATCAGCAAGATCAACCAGTATATCGAGGCGTCTCCGGAAGAACGCGGTTATCTCGAGAATCCTTTTGCAAGGCTCGTTTCCGCTGTTATTTATGAAATGGAAAATAAGCCGGACGATGCAAAAATTGAATATAAAAAAATGCAGCGGGAAGACGAGGTGGTGCGACTGGAAAACAGGAAAGCAGCATCCACCGATCTCATCATCCTGATTGATACGGGTCTTGCACCGCATAAATATCAGATGAAATGGGGCCCCCTGCCGATAATAGTCAACGAGACCACGATACATCTCGGTTTTGCCTATGCCGCTTACGAACCGACGATTTCCGCGGTCACGCAAACGAATGTCGAGATTGACGGCAATGCCGCAGGCGGTGCCCGGCTTCTTTATGATCTGGAAAGTACGATTCTTGCGCAGTATGAAAAAAACAAACCGGCTTTAATGTCCAAACTGATTACCCGGATGACGGCCAAGGCGGCAACCCAGGTTTCCGCCCATGCCGCCGCCGACAGGGTAGCCAAAGACAATCCGCTCGTCGGATTTATATTGAAGTCACTCGTGACCGTTGCCGGTGCGGTCTGGATGGCGGTCGAAAAAGCGGATTTGCGCAGCTGGCTTACGCTGCCGGGGAAAATCCATTATTTGCGGGTCAATGATCTTACCGCAGGCGAGCATATAATTAAAATAGATTACGGCTGCGGTGTGCAGGAGAAAACAATTAATCTGGAAAAAGATAAAACAAATATTGCCTATTTTTCGTTTGCTAAATAAATTTTACATGATAAAAGAAAAAATATTTTGATCTCGGCTTTAATCCGGGGAGGTAAAAATGAAAATCAGATTCCGCTTGTTGCTTTTGCTGATAATTATAATGGGCTTTACAGCAGGTTGTGCTCCGACAATTCAATATGAGATAAAGGACGAGCAAACGGTCACCGGTTCCGATTGGTCGGCCAAGGACTTGAAGGATGTCAGTGATTACATGGCCGCCTCCATTAAAAGATCGGCTTTTATAACGAGTCCGCAATATGCCGGTGAAAAACCGCGCTGGATGCTGGCCCGTGATATGAGAAATGAAACGGACGAGCATGTCAATACACGGACAATAATGGAAAAAATTCGCACCCGGCTGATTAACGACGGTACGGCAAAATTTATCGATGATCAGGCCATTGAAGATATTTTAAGTCAGATGAAATTGCAGCAATCCGGATTATTCGACAACAAAACAGTTGCCCAGGTCGGTAAACTGGTCGGTGCCAGGTTGATTTTAAGAGGAACGATTTCCAGCATCCGCAAAAAAAGCGATCGTCAGGACATCATTTACTACAACATCACCCTGCAGCTGGTTAGTATACAGACCGGTGAAATCGTCTGGACCGATGAAAAGGAAATTCAGCGCCTGACCAGCAAATCCATATTCCGCTGAGCCGGAATGACGGGTACAGGGAACGATAAAAGATAATCTTTATTAATAAATTCCCGCCTGGCATCCGGCGGCAAGAACAGCGCCCAGTTCGCGGCATTGGCGGAGATCTTCATCGGTCGGATTTCCGCGCGAGATAACCGGATTATAAACCATTTTGAACTTATAACCCCGTGCGATCCGTTCGATGGAGCGCAGGGCTCCGGTGCCGTCATTTCCCGCACTCACAAAAACAACGTAAGGTTTGCGAAATACTCTATCCTGCCCGGCGTAAAATGTCCGGTCAAAGAAGTCTTTGATCATGCCGGACATGTAACCGAAATTTTCCGGAGTGCCCAAGGCCAAACCGTCCGCAGACAATAGATCCTGGAGAGTGGCATCCTGTGCCGTTTTTAAAATTACCACGGTATCTTCAATGCTTCCGGCACCTTCGGCGACAGCTTCAGCCATTTTTTTCGTGTTGCCTGTCTGCGAATGATAAATAATTAATATTGATGTCTTCGATTTTTTATCGGGTGATTCCATCTCAGTCACTATCAAGAACTATTTCCATTTTTATTCGGCTGTTTAATAATCCGAGCTTTTGTTACAATATTTCCGGTGGAAAGGCGACGACGTCGTCGATACCGGCCGCATTGGTAAAGATCATGGCCAGACGGTCGATGCCGAGCGCGATACCGGCGGAGGCCGGCAGGTTATCTAAAGCGGAGAGAAATTTTTCCGGCAGCGGATAGGCGGCATAATTTTTTTGAGCGCGCATTTTCTGTGCTTCCATGAAGCGCCGGCGTTGTTCCGGCGCATCGGTCAATTCCGAAAAACCGTTGGCCAGTTCCACTCCCCCGATATAAAGTTCAAAACGTTCGGCAACCGAATTATTCCCTTCTTTCAGACGGGCCAGCGATGCCATCTTGGCCGGATAATCGTGGAGGAAAGCCGGTCTGTTTATCCCTAAATTGGGTTCTATATATTCAACGAGAATTTCATCGAAATTGTCACGGTTCAGGGCTTCCGTCATGGTTACAGGAGAGTATTTTTTAAAGGCTTCCTCGACGGGAATTGCTTCCCACGGGCAAGCCAGATTGATCTCTCTTGCCTGGTAGGTAATCCTGTCTGCCAATCCGAGATCCCGGGCCGCGGCAATAATCATTTCTTCGCATTGCTTCATCAGCAGCCGGTAATCAAAACCGGCAACATACCACTCGAGCATGGTAAATTCACTTAAATGCAGCCGGCCTCTTTCTCCGGCGCGGAAACATTTGCAGATTTGAAATATCTGCTGGTATCCGGCAGCAAGGAGTCTCTTCATACAGATTTCCGGTGAAGTCTGCAAAAACCAATCGCCGCAGCGCAAGGCTTCGATGTGCTCTTCCGGGGCGGGCGCGGGGATGCAAAGCGGAGTTTCCACTTCCAGGAATTTTTTATTGATAAAGTAGCGGCGGATACTTTGGATTAAGCGGGCGCGAACGTGCAATGCCTCTGTTTTTCGCGCCAGGATAAATCTGTCATCCGCTATTGATTTGTCCAACTTGCCTCAGCCTTTGACGAAGTATGAAAATTACTAAATTTGGAGCTTGATAAAAAGCGCCAGAGGCAAGGCGCGCGAATCATGAGGAGTGAGGCCTACTTTTTCGTAGGTCGCAACGACGAAAGATGAAGCGCAACGCAGCATATGGACTTTTTTATCAAGCTGCATCAGCCTTTGACGCGGGTCAGATATTCGCCTGTTCTCGTATCCACCCGGATTTTTTCTCCCTCATTTATGAAGGTCGGTACCAGGATCGTATAGCCGGTCTGCAGCTTGACTGGTTTCGTGGCACCGGACACCGTATCACCTTTTGCCCAGGGTTCGGCTTCCGTGACAACAAGGTCGACAAAATTGGGAAGACTGATACCGATGGGACGGTCTTCAAAAAGCAGGATTTCCGCTTCAATATTGTCAATCAGGAAGTTTTTCGCATCATCCATCTGATCTTCGGTCAGATAAATCTGCTCGTAGGTTTCATTATCCATGAAACAATATTTTCCTTCTTCCTTGTATAGATACTGCATCTTTTTTTCATGCAAATCGGCCGGTTCGAACACGTCTACGGAACGGAAAGTACGTTCGAACTGGTTGCCGTTGAGCATATTTTTCAATTTGCAGCGGTATAGCGCCTGTCCTTTTCCCGGTTTAACAAAATTAAATTCGGTGAGAACATAAGGATCATTATCTATTTTGATCCGTAATCCTTTCTTTAACTCACTCGCTGTGTACATAGAAAAATCTCCTCATTATTCAGTTTTTTATGAAACGTCTTTGATAAGAACTAAGCTTGTATTTTTCAGCTCTTACTAATCTATTTATTTAAACTTGTCAAAAAAATGTTGATGTTTTTGCAGGTCTTTTTTTATTTTCCGGGATATGACGTTTAAAGGAATCTTTCCCGTGGTTCCCGGTAAGTCCATGACGTATTGAGGCAGGCTTAACCCGGAACATTGCCGCCAGATATTTTCCATTATGGCCATACCCGTTTGGAGATCAGTGCGAAAGTGCTCGCATCCTTTTGCCGGATCGCAATGAAAAAGATAATAAGGACGGACAGATATCTTTTGCAGGCCGTAGAGCAATTGTCTCATGATTTCTGCTGAATCATTAACTCCGGCCAGCAAAACCGACTGATTGGAAACAGGGATGCCGGCTTCCTGCAGCATATTACAGGCGCGGATGGCGTCAGGTGTGATCTCGCGGGGATGATTAAATTGCGTATTAAACCAGAGCGGACGATGGCGTTTGAGTATCCGGCAGAGGTTTTGAGTAATTCTCATCGGCATCACGACAGGAGTACGGCTGCCGATGCGTAAAACTTCCACATGGGGAATGGCCCGTAAAGATACAAGCAATTTCTCCAGAAGGTTGTCATCCATTGTTAAGGGGTCGCCGCCGGAGATGATTACCTCCCTCACAGCCGGCGCTGAGGAAATGTAGCGGATCATTTTTGTCAGTCTGTCCGCAAGACCGGTTTTCGGCGAGGAAGACCAGAAACGTTTCCGGTTACAGTGGCGGCAATAGGTGGCGCAAACTTCGGTGACGATGGCAAGGCAGCGGTCGGGATAGCGTTGCACCAGTTTCGGTACGGGCATATGAGAATCTTCTTCGAGCGGGTCTTCCTTGCTTTCTTGCGAAGATATAATTTCCCGGGGATCGGGAAAGGACTGAGCCCGGATGGGATCGGCAGGATCTGCATGGTTAATTAGCGAGAAATAATAAGGAGTTATGGCCAGGGGATAAACGTCCGTAATTTTTTTTAATTCATTTGGTGATGTATTTGGTTGACCCGGAAAACATCCCGCCGCATCCGGCCGGGTGATCCGGTTTTTAAACTGCCAGTGCCAGTTCTGCCATTCTTTTTTTGTTGCTTGGGGAAAGCTGCCGGTTAATTTATTATTCATAAGTTTTGCCCTGAAATAGGTCGTTTGGTAAGTACACCATCTCCGGGTGGCGAGTCTCCTACCACACTTTTTCTTCAGTGCAAAGAAAATACATAATATTGAGTTATAATGGAGAAGCCGGAGATTTCCTTCTCGGGCGGCAAAAATCTGAAAGTTTATTTTTTGACGGTAACGATGCTTTCTCCAAAAGGAAAAACTTCATAAAAATTAAGGAAATAATGCACGGATTCTGCTATATAAAACATCCGTGATTAAAGAAACAAATTCATTTTTATGGCTTTACGGCCGATTGATCGGTTGATCGATTTTCTTCCGGACGGAGTAAATATAAAAGCTGAAAAACCGGTTAAAAGCGGAGAGAGAGTGTAAAAAATATGACAAAAGGTTTCCTGAAAAAGTTGATTCCGGCCGGTATTTTCCTGCTGGCCGTTTTTTTGATGCTCGGCCATTTGAATGCCGCCGAAAACAATAAGGGCAAAGAACTGGTAATTCTTTTCACCCATGACCTGCATTCCTACTTTCTGCCCCATAAAGTTCTTGACGAAGACGGGAAACAATCTCAGCAGGGTGGCTATGCCAAGCTGGAACATCTGATCAATGAACAGCGGGTGTTGCATAAAAACGAGACACTGCGTATCGATGCCGGAGATTTTTCCATGGGTACTCTTTTTCATACCTCCTTTGAGAAAGAGGCATCCGAGCTGCGGCTGATGGGAAAAATGGGCTATGACGTGGTTGCTCTTGGTAACCATGATTTTGATTTTCATGCCGCCGGCCTGGCCAGGATGCTTACGACCGCAAAATCCAAAACAAAGCAACTGCCGGAATTAGTGGCCGCGAACGTCGTTTTCAGCAAGGATGAGTCGGGAGACGATGAACTGGAGCAGGCCTTCATCAGCTATCCGGTGAAACAATATACGGTTGTGGAGAGAAACGGTCTCCGCATCGGCATTTTCGGCCTGATGGGCAGGGATGCGGCTGCCGACACACCTTTTGCCGCTCCGGTGAAATTTGATGATCCGGTTTCCGCAAGCAGGAAGATCGTGGAACTTTTAACTGAAAAGGAGAAGGTGGATATGATTATCTGCCTTTCTCATTCCGGCACATCCCCGGTGAAAGAGAAGTCGGAAGACGAAAAACTGGCCAAAGAAGTGCCGCAAATTGATGTCATTATCAGCGGACACACGCACACGGTTTTGCCCAAACCGGTTATAGTCGGAAAAACGATTATTGTTTCAGCGGGCAGTTACGGTAAATATCTGGGCATATTAAAGATCAACCACAGCAAAGAAAAAGGCGCCGCAATGGTCTCTTATGATTTGCAGGATGTTTCCGCCGCTGTGCCCGATAACGCGCCTGTTGCCGCGGAAATCGCGAGATACAAAACAATCGTCAATAAAAATTTTCTTGTGCCCTATCGTTTGTCTTTTGATCAGGTGATTGCCGTAAGCGATTTTAACATGGAATCGCTGGCCTCGGCTTATGCCCGTCCCCGCGAAACGGGGATAGGAAATATGATTACCGATGCCTACCGTTTTGCCGTGCAAAAGGCCGAAGGCAAGGATTATGAGTATGTTGCTGCCGCAATTCAGCCCCTGGGAGTGATCCGTGATTCGCTGCAAAAAGGCAAAATAACCGTTGCCGACGTCTTTCAGGTTCTTTCTCTGGGCATGGGTATGGACGGTATTGCCGGTTATCCGCTGGTGGCTTTTTACGTGAGCGGTTCTGATATTAAGGATGCACTCGAAATTGAAACCACGGTTGCTCCGCTTTTGAAAAAAGATGCGCACCTGCAGGTTTCGGGAGTGAAATTCGTTTATAACCCTCACAGGATGATCTTTGACCGGGTGACGGAAGTTCTCGTACAGGATGAGAAAGGGGAATATCGGCCGCTCGATCCGCAAAAGCTCTACAGGATTTGCACAAATTTATACGCCGCAGAAATGATGAATTATATAACCGCTGTTACGCATGGTCTGCTCGCGATAAAGCCGAAGGATAAAAACGGCCGGGAACTTACGCATCTAAAGCAGGCGATTGTTTATACGGACAAAAAATCATCCAACCACGCGGAACTCAAGGAATGGATGGCTCTCACTTCCTACATCGGTTCTTTTCCAACGGAAAAGGGTATTGCCGTTATTCCGCAAAAGTACAGTAAGCCGGAAGGGCGTATGCAGTCTGAGCCTTCCTGGAACCCGGTCAAACTGATCGCCGGCGGCAACGTCATCACCTACGGAGCCTTGGCTGTCGTATTGGTTATGCTTATTATTGTGATTCTGATTATCCGCTTCATCGTAAGAAAAGTATATTCCGGGCGTAATAACGGATAATAATGACAGCGCTGCACACCTTGTCCGTTCCCTGCTTTTAATGGGAATTTCCCAGTATCCGGATCTCGCGCTGCGGTAAGGGCATTACGATCTGCTCGGAGCGGAAACGGTTGATGATTTCCTGGTAAACGGCAGCTTGAACCTCTATAAAATCTTTCACTGCCACCCAGGGTTTTACGGCAATCAAAATTGAAGAATCGGCAAGTGTCGAAACACCGACAAGCGGTTCCGGTTCCTTTAAAACCATCGCATTATCTTTTAGTACTTCATTAATTACAGCGATGGCGCGTTTTATATCCGCAGAATAAGCCACTTTTACGGCAAGGTCGCATTGCCGCATGGAGCCGTAGTTATGCAGGATTTCTCCGACGATTTTTCTGTTGGGGATAATAACCCGTGAATGATCGGCGTGAAGAAGTGTTGTGGAGAAAAGCTCAATCGAAACAACTTCACCATAGACTCCCAAAAGCTCAATATACTCACCGACACGGTAAGGTTTGCTGAAGATAATCGTCAGGCCGGCCATCGCATTGCTCAATACTCCCTGAGCAGCTAAACCGACACCGACACCGGCTACACCAAGACCGGCGATAATGGGCATTATTTCAATGCCGAGATTTTGAACAGCCAGCAATAAAGCCAGAAGTATGACGACGAGATGCACGACGCGAACAAGCAGAATGCGTATCGGAGGTTCCATCTCGCGGGAACGCAGTTTTTTGTCGAATGTTTTGCCGATCCATCGTCCCACGAAATAACCCACAATAAGAATAACCAGGGCACTGAAAATCTTGGTACCGTAGGCTTTTACAAAATCGATTAACAAATTAACATAATCAATGTTTGCCGGCATATTGCCCTCCGTTTATTTTTTGTTCAGTTTAAAAGGCTCTTTTATTAATGTCAATGTTAAAAAGTATATATGAACAAAAACCTTTCCTTGTGAAATTTACCAATCAGGTATATTGAAATATATCTCTTAGCAAAGTTCAGTCGGGAAGATTTCTCAGGAAATACTTTCTCAAAATAAAGAAGGAAAAATTATCAAAACAAATTCAACGACATTCAAAGAATTAGGCCTCGACAAAAGAATCCTCCAGGCAATAACGGAGATGGGATTTGAAATACCCATGCCCGTTCAGCAGGAGGTAATCCCTTTCCTGTTACAGGATACGCGGGATTTGGTGGCACTTGCTCACACGGGGACAGGCAAAACAGCCGCTTTCGGCATACCCATTATTCAACAAATCGATCCATCCTCAACAAAAACGCAGGCGCTGATCCTGGCTCCCACCAGAGAACTTTGCCTGCAGATAACGGATGATCTCAATAATTTTGCCCGGCACTTCGAAAATCTGAATATTGTGCCGATTTACGGCGGCGCCAATATCGTCACTCAGATAAAACAGGTGGCCGCAGGAGCGCAGATTGTCGTGGCCACGCCGGGCCGCATGCTCGACATGCTCAAACGCAAGAAAGTCAACGTTTCCGCCATCAGCTGGCTCGTGCTGGATGAAGCCGACGAAATGCTGGACATGGGCTTCAAAGATGATTTGAATGCCATATTGTCCGGCACTCCGGCACAAAAAAGAGTTCTCTTGTTTTCGGCAACGATGCCCCGGGAAATTGAAGCGATTGCCCGAAGCTATATGAAAAATCCCGAGGAAATCACGGTCGGTTCCAAAAACAGGGGAGCGGAAAATATTGCGCATCAGTATTACGTCGTGCATGCCAAAGACAGATATATGGCTCTCAAACGCATTGCCGATTATTATCCCGATATCTACGCGATTATTTTTTGCCGGACAAAAATTGAAACTCAGGAAGTCGCCGATTCACTGATCAAAGACGGCTATAACGCTGACGCACTGCACGGTGATCTTTCCCAGTCGCAAAGAGACAGCGTCATGAACCGCTTCCGCACCCGCAACCTGCAAATGCTGGTGGCAACCGATGTTGCGGCCCGGGGAATCGATGTTACAGATTTAACTCACATCATCAATTACAACCTGCCGGACGATATGGAAAACTACACCCACCGTAGCGGCCGGACAGGCCGGGCCGGTAAATCCGGTATTTCCATTGTCATTATAAACTTAAAAGAAGTCTTCCGGATCAAGCAGCTGGAAAAGCAAATCGGCAAGAAATTTGAGCAGGTTAAAATACCTACCGGCAGTGACGTTTGTGAGAAACAACTTTTGCATTTGATCGAAAAAGTAAAGGCGACAGAGATTCAGCACAAAGAAATCGGTGTCTTTCTGCCCGCGGTTTATGAACTATTGAAGGGACTCAGCAAGGAAGAAATAATTCAGCATTTTGTATCGGCCGAGTTTAACCGCTTTCTAAGCTATTACCGCAATGCTGCGGATATCAACGTGGAGTTGAGAAAAGAAGGCGGCCGGTCCGGCGCGGGCCTGAGCTCAGGTTCACGTTCAGGTTCCGTCCGGTTATTTATTAATCTGGGGCAGATGGAAAAATTTAATGATCACAAGCTCAAAGCTTACATTCTGGAAACGGCCAATATTCCTCATCTGCAGATTTCCCGTGTTGAAGTAACTCGCAGCTGTTCTTTTTTTGAGATGGATTCGCAACGGGCGGAATTTCTGATGGAGAAATTTAAAAAAGAAAAATTCCAGGGCCGCCGCGTCCAGATTGCGTATGCCGAAAAAAACAATAAGCGCAAAGGTAAAGAAAGGGGTAACCGGGACTATGCCAAAGCTACCAACTCCTTCTTCGCGCAGAAAAGAAAGCGACGGTAAAACCATCCTCTGTCACACGTGATCTGCAAGGTTATTCCCCGGCTGAGAGACTGTGTCGTAAATCTATCTTTATCATTCCATGCAAGCGTAGCGCGACGAATAGCCTGCCCCGTACTTGATACGGGGGAATCCAGGAATATTAACAATATCTGGAATCCGGTTTTCGAAGCTGTGTCGCAATATATGAAATTGCCGTTTAATGTCCTCCGCTGGCGGAGGTGTCACGAAGTGACGGAGGTGGACTAAGGGGTGCCAACCTGTAACTTATTAACATTATGACGGCATTAAAAACATCCACCCCGTTTTTTTACAGCTCTGATGTAAAAGATTGCTTCGTCCTTAATTCTCTGTTGCCGCGTATTTGCTCTTTGTGGGAATTTTGCTGTTAATCACCGAGAAGGCAAACGAAGATAAGAAACAATGATTGTTTTAGCGACCTGTTTATTCTCTCTTTAATTATGTTTCATATCGTGATAATATCATAATCAAATACCCAGGGAGGTAATTAATGGTTGTTAAAACATTAACAGCGGTACTTCACAGGGAAGTGGATTTATATGTGGCGGAATGTCCGGAAGTGGGTACTGTCAGCCAGGGCGAGACCATCGAAGAAGCCATTGCCAATCTCAAAGAAGCAACAGAGTTATATCTCGAGGAATTCCCGGTGAAAGATTTTCCCAAACCTCTAATGACTACGTTCGAGGCTGCCGTCAATGCCTAAGCTGACGAGAATTTCCGGCGGAGAAACCATACGTAAACTGGAAAAACTTGGTTTTAAAATAGTAAGGCAGCGCGGGAGTCATGTTATCCTTAAAAAGCAAACTCCCGAAGGCGATATCGGCTGTGTTGTCCCATTGCACAAAGAGTTGGCCATCGGCACTCTGCAAGGAATTTTAAAACAGGCAAAAATTAGTGTTGAAGAATTTACTGCAAAATGATTTTTTGCTGCCGGGAATTCTAAACCATATCGTGTTACCATTCACCAGATTGTTCTGTAAATAGGGCGCTGTCCCTATTTTTTCCATTTTCCACACCATCATTTCATTTTTTCCCTCAATGGACGAATGAAAGAGATGACTGGATTCCGGCCTGCGCCGGAATGACGGCAGGACATGGATTTATCTGATGAGGTATGCTTCATTGACGTGGAGATTTCCCGTCAGTTCCTTCCCTGTGCCGGGAGGACGAGGTTGCCGGGGTGCGTCTCAAACGGCTGAGCATCCCGCTTAACGCACCGTAAACAGCGTACTGTCCTTCCCGAAGTTGATGATGAGCGGTGTCTGGGGATGGCCGAGTTTGCCGGAAATCCCGGCGGTCATCTCTTTTGTGTATATTCCCAGGTTTTGCACCGTCACCTTGCCGCTTTTATCCTTATCCACCGCCGTGCCGTTTTTCAATCCATCCAAAAGAGTATGGGTGTAAAGACCGTTGCCCTGATAGCCGTCGAGAGCCGTTTGCACACTGCCTGCCGATGCAAAAATGTGCAGCCCCATCTTTTTGGCGAGCACCGACATTCGGGCGTCATACAAACCGCTGACAATGTTGTCAACTCCACCGGCATGGCAGGTGTCGAAGATAAACAGCTGGGAGAGAGATTTGATCTTTTTGGACATTTCGACAATCTCATTGGAGCTGATAAGGCTTTGGCCGCCATTCAACCGGCCGTCGAAGCTGCTCGTCACTATATAATACTGGCTCTGCAGGAGCAGACCGTGGGAGGCATTGAAGAAAATAAAGCTGTCGCCGTGTTTTACCTCACCGGATAGTTTTTCGATGACCGCCAGGATATTTTGCTTACCGGCCTCGTCATTGATCAGGCTTGTCAGGTGAATGTTCTCCGGCTTATAGATGGTCGCGGCTTTTTCCGCAAGGCGAGTGATGAAATCCCGGGCGTCCTTGGCCGCATATTTGAGGTTGATGGAAGCGTCGCGATACAGGTCAATGCCGACAGACAGTATATAAAGCCGCGGCTCATCCGGCGTTCGAGTGGAGAGAAAACGGGCTGTATCCATCACGCTCTGGACGGTATTGGGAGCATTGAAGGCGGTAAGACTTATTTCGTTTTCACCGGCAATCGTTTCCAGCTCCACACATTCTTCAACAAGCTCTCCCTTGGAGCGCATAATTACCGCTCCGGGATTCTGTTTTTCCTTTACGGTCAGGGAACGCATATCCTGATACAAGGCTCTGCTGTTTAGCGCAGCCAGTTTAAGGGGTGCCGTCTTGCTCTGCGCTGCAACTTCCCGGTAAAACCCGTCGGACTTGATCAGCTTGCCGTTCTGGAAGAGACGCACCTCCCCGATGCCGCCGCCGGTGCCGGCAATCCGGTAACAGACCTTTACTTTGGATACGCCGGTTGTTTGCGGAATTGCCGAAAATTTAACTGTAGGAGGAGGATTGGCGATCGCCTCTTCCACCGTCAGGGTGACCAGAGATGTTATATCCTCGCCTTTGAGTTTTGCCGATACGATATCGGGGCGGTAAAAGACATCGTAGAACTGGTCGATGCCGTAAACCTTGTTGCCCCTGCGGATATTGAGCTCTTCATGCCCTCGAGCCGATGAGTTGTAATATCCTTCCGGAGTAATCGCAATCCATTCACCGTTGGTAAAGCCGATAAGCTGAATGATCTCCCGGCCGCTTTCGGCATCCCAGATCCGCGTCGTACCGTCACCGCTTGCGGTAATAATCCTTTTGTTGTCGGAGGAGAATAAAGCGGAGTACACGGCCAGCTTGTGTCCCGAAAACAATGTCTTTTTTGCGCCGGTTGAGGCATCGATCAGTTTGGGAATGTTGTCGAATCCGCCGGAGAGAATAAATTTTCCGTCGGAAGAAAAGGAAACCGAAGAAACGGATATGTCCTGCCACGACCGCAGTTCTCTGCCCGTTTCTCTATCCCACAGGCGGATTGTATTATCACTGCTTCCGGAAACAACATACTTTCCGTCGGGGGAGAAGGCGACCGAGTTTACATGGTATCTGTGACCGCTGAATGTTCTGATGCCAAGGCCGCTTGCGGCATCCCAGAGCCTGACGGTTTTATCGCGGCCGCCGGAAAGAAGAAATTTACCGTCGGGAGAGAACACAACGGAAGAAATCTTGTCGGTGTGGCCGGAAAGGGTTTTAATATCGTTGCCGGTTTTTACATTCCAGATCTGCAGATTGTTGCCGACCGTTCCGGCGGCAATGAGTTTTCCGTCAGGCGATATTGCGGCTGCGCCTTGTCCCGTCAGATGCAGTTCTTCTTTACCGCTTGCCGCATTCCATAATTTCACCGGTCCGTCTGTCCGGCACTCCAGAACCGATCTGCTGTCGGGAGTGAAGGATAACGAGGTCACCATTCCTTTTATATCCTGCCTGCTGCGGATCAGCCTCCCGGAAACCATATCCCACAGGTTGACAACACCGTCGGAATTACCGGCTACCGCATAAAGCCCATTGGGAGAAAATGCCGCCTGCCGGACCCAGTTGACTCTGGCGTCGAGTTTGCGTACTTCTCTCCCGGCGGCAATATCCCACAGAATCATGTTGCGGCTGCCCGCCAGCAGATAACGGCCGTCCGGCGAGAAGGCAACGGAAAAAACTGAAACCTCGGCGGCAGGCAATATCTTTAACTCGCTTCCTGCGGCAAGATCCCAAATCTTTACGGTACGGTCCCAGCTTCCGGAGGCGGCTTGCCGCCCGTCGGGTGAAAAAGCAACCGAATAAACGTCCTTTGTATGACCACGGAAAGCGGCAATTTCGCGGCCGGAGGCAGTATCCCATAATCTTATGGTTTGGTCCTTGCCGCCCGCCGAGATGATCCTCTTGCCGTCAGGTGAGAAGGCCGCGGCGGCAACCGGTGCAGAATGCCCGGCAAGAGTTTTCAACTCTTCGCCGCTTCCGGCATCCCAAAGCTTGATGGTTTTATCCCAACTGCCTGATGCGAGCAGTCTGCCGTCGGGTGAAAAAGCCAGCGATCTCACTGCGGCTCCATGCCCTGTAAGTTCTTTTACCGGTTTACCGGTATTTATCTCCCAGATTTTGATGGTGTTGTCCATACCGCCTGTCACTATGTGCCTGCCGTCCGGAGCAAAGACTGCGGCAAAAACCCCTTTGGTATGTCCTTCAAATGTCCTCAACTGCTTGCCTGTTGCAAGCTCCCAGAGAATAACCATTTTATCCATACCGCAGGAAAGGATGTGTTTTTCATCGGGGGAAAAAACCGCCGAAGCCACATAAGCCGAGTGTCCGGTAAAGGTGCGGATTTCCCTTCCCCTCCCGATATCCCAGAGCTTTACTGCTTTATCCCCGGCGGATAAGACATATTCGCCGTTTCGGGAAAAGGCCACCGAATTCACTCCGGAATGTCCCAACTGCACAAATATCTCCGGCCTGTCGTTTGTTGGGGCAGGTTTTTCCTCGGCGGAAACCTGGTTTGTCCACAGAACGGCCGGAATCAGCAAAAAAAACGGAAGGAAATAACCGAACAATTTCCTTAAAATAAACATTAAATTGGACATTTTCCCTCCTGTCGTAGGTCTGTGTTTTTTTGGGAAGACATATAAATGTTTGTTGAAAAATCGCAGTGGCTGATTTTAGTGCGCTTCGAAATTCTTTCACGTTCGTTCTGGTATTCAGGATACTGGCTTACGGCAAGAAGAATAGAGGCCAAAAGTAGAATAACGGCAAGAATGCGGATCTTGTTTCTACCTAAGACGGCCGGTGTTACGGCAAAAAGCGCAGCCAGAACAAAGACGGCAAGGGAGCCGGATGGCGACATCATCAGCAATCCTACAAAGAGCAGAATTGCCGATAACCAGGTAAGCGCGGAAGCTGAGCTGTTTTTAATCATAATTTCTCCTATATATGGTTGCTATTCTACTGGTATTAAGCATATATAGCAATCAATTAGACCTGCGTTTGTTTCGATCGGCAACTAATAATTATTCATAGCAATTTTCTTGTAATTACCCTATAGCCTCTGAGTCAGGAAGCCTGTTTACTATAGGCAGACCGGAAGGAAAAAATATGATGAAAGAAAACAATAGTTGTGCTCAAGTAAATAGTGAACAGGAGCTTGTCTCCGCCCTTAAAGAAAATAATAAAGTCATTGCTCTTTTTTATGCATCATGGTGTCCTTTTTGCTCCCGTTTTTTGCCTGTTTTTAAAAAGCAGGCGGAATCAAGAGAGGGAAGATTTTTGCTGGTGCGGGATGATGAAGAAAGTATCGGCGGTAAATATTCTGTTCAAGTTTTTCCCACCGTACTTTTTTTTGAAAACGTAGTTGTGGCGAAAAGACTCGACGGGAAAGCAGGTTCAGGTATACAGGAAAAACAGCTTGTCGAATTTATTAATTCATGTTCTTTAATCTGAAATATTATTCGGGAAAAAGTTACCAGGAAGGTGCTGGTTTATTATTTGTGTTTGTCAGGTAAAAAATATGCGCGATGCCGATCAAACAAAAACAAAACTGGCCGGTGAACCGCGGCGATTGCGGAAACAGACCATCACCAAAAAAGGCCGGGAAGAACAATCCAATTTGGAAAATGATTTATTCCAAAGCCTGAAAAGAAATCCTCAAATAGGAGTTTATTTAATCCGGGATGGCAGGTTTTTATCCGTCAATTCGTACATGATCAATATTCTTGGTTACACTGAAGAAGAACTTTTGAAGATGAAGGTTGCGCAGATTATTCATCCGGATGATCAGGGTCGTGTGCATGAAAGTGTCTCGGCAATGCTGCAGGGGAAAAGCACCGAGCCTTATGAGTTCCGATTCCTTACCAGGGGCGGCGAAATCCGTTGGGCCAGCGAAACCGTCAATAATAAATTTT
>Ga0228535_1000498_pt1 | contig 106114 bp, 79 predicted proteins | sample SJ1metagenome_FD_168457 | JGI IMG/M metagenome (GOLD analysis project Ga0228535, IMG submission 168457) | Enriched culture of PCE-dechlorinating microbial communities from Ithaca, New York, USA - SJ1 | ecosystem: Engineered > Modeled > Simulated communities (microbial... > Unclassified | place... | reverse complement strand
GATTTGAAGCAGATGGACGCGCGCATTTTCGACGAGAAGACGCCCATGGGCATCAAGGCGGAAATACTGGGCAAAAACGGCGGCTGATACCGAAGCGCAAGTTGGCGGGGTGGAAGTCGGAGCACACCCTGGAGCTTTTGGGCGCGGGGATAACGCTGGCCGAACAGTTGGGCGTGAAACCGGCGGCCTTTGTTTCGGACGAGGAGCTTGCGCGCGACCTCTACCAGGTTGTCTTCGTCCTTATCGACGAACTCGGGAAAACCCTGAAACATTGAGGCGTGCAACATATGCAATCCGACCGGGGGTTCTTTTGGATAAGTCTTTATGCAGGAGAGGGATGATCTATGGAAAAGTTCAAATCGGGGACTGTTACAAGGGAATATGGAGCGGAGCAGCCGTACGCTGGCGGTAAGTTGAAATTCAGGCTGCCTTTCATGCACTATCGAATGGAGTACCAGGATTTCATTCAGGGCATGATTTTGTGCTGTGTGCCGTTGGGCATTGTACCCGCCATGAACAAGGTGCTCGGGATTCCCATCGAAGTGGCTGTTTTCCTGGTCATGGTGAATAATTTTCTTTACCTCCTTCACACCTCTTTCGGTGACCCCTCCATCGCAGGCTGGATTACCGCCGGCATCCCGCTCTACATCACTTTCCTAACCGGCTTTACGGAGGGGCCGGAGCGGATACAGGCGATGATCGCCTTGCAGATTCTGGTGGGTTTGATCTTTTTGATCCTGGGGGGAACAGGCCTGACCGAGAAAGTAGTCAAGCACTTTCCAATCAGCATGCGGGCCGGAATTTTGCTGGGCGCCGGCTTCGCATCTCTGCAGCGGGTTTTCGACCCGAGCCAGCCCTTCGTCAGCAAAATGCCCATTTCATTCTTTTCGGCGTCTTTTGGGGGGCTGTTCATTCTCTTTTCGAATGCGGCCCAGCGTTTCAAGCAAAAACACGGATGGTTTGCCTGGGTGGCCAGCTTCGGTTTGGCCCCCGGTTTTCTCATCGGCTATGCCGTAGGCTGGCTCACCGGTGAAATTCCCTCGCCGGTCGGGGTGTTCGATCGTTTCATCATCGCCATGCCCGTCGGTCAGATGGTCAGTTCGATCAGCATGCTGGCAGTGGGAATGCCGTCGGCAAATCATTTCGCGGCGGCGCTGTCGCTGGCCGTGGTGGCCTATGTGCTCGCCTTCGGCGACATCCTTGTGTTGAAAGCGCTGGTCGAAGAGGCCGACGTGGCCAGGCCAGATGAAAAAGTCACGGTGGAGGTTTCCCGCAATCACATCATCTGCGCGATTCGCAATTTTTTCCTGGCGATCTTCGGGCCGTACCTGCCGCTGTCAGGCCCGCAGTGGACAGGTGGTCAGGCGCTGGTTGTAAATCGCTACAAGAATGCGACACCTGATCAGGAGCCATCCTACTGGGGCGGCGCCACCTCGATTTTCTGGGGTATGAGCATCGGTTTGGCCATCCACCCGATCGTTCAAATCATCCTGCCCGCCAAGGACATCGGCTTTGCCCTCACTCTGCTGATCCAGGGATATCTTTGTATCTATCTTGCCTTCGCTATGTGCCAGAACAACCTGCAGCGTGGGATTGCGGGCATCATGGGCGCGGTGCTGGTCACTTCCAACTACGTCAAACTGTGGAACAACCCTTTGTGGTCCGGCCCGACCATGGGCCTGCTGGTCGGCGCGGTGATGTATTTCACCTTTGAACACCATTTCGGAGCCAAAGCGATCCCGGAGCCCGCTGTGGCCAAGAAAGATTAGAGGGCGTCCTGTCGCCGGGCATGACGGACCGATAAAAATCGCCCCAGCCCCTTTGCCAAAAGGGTGCTGGGGGCGATTTTCTCGAAAACCGCAAGAAGCTGCCGGTAGCCAATCCGCGTTCCCTGCGACTGCCGACGCAAGGAGATCGACATGGCGCAAAACTGGAAAGAGCAGGCGAAAAGGAACTGGATCATCTTCGGAAAGGCCGGTCTGCCCTATACCCTGGTTGGGATGGCAATCGTGTTTTTGGGCTTTTACCTTCTGAGGCGTTACCTGGGCGACAGTGAATACCTGGGTACCGCGCTCCTGATGTGGTTCGCCTTGTTCTGGATCGTCTACCAGACCTTGTTTCGCAGGCGGGTCCAAAGGGTTGCCGACGGCTTCAAGAAGGCCCCCTCAAAATGATTGCCGGGATTGGGGTCCGAACACGCTGTGAGAAACGGTCTCACCGGGCGGAGCAAGGTTCAGGGTTCGGTGATCGAGACAATGTCGTATCCTTGGCCCCGTGTGATTACCGTGTTCCGTGAGGCATGGATGCAAACTATCGGTTGAGCGGATTCCCCTCATCCGGCGAAGCCCCGCGGGGGTTCGGGCGATCCGGCTTCGCCTCCGCCTCCACCTGGCTGAATTGTCATTCCTCATGTTTCGAAATCAGTATATATAAATCAGGCGCGGACGACTCTTCATACCAGGCTGCGTTCAAGATGAGTGCATCGGGCGGGCATTATGCCCGCCCGCGCCACCTCCCGCCGGGCAGGTGTTGTGTAATCTTGAACGCACCTCGGTATCGCCATCCACTTCCGATTTCCAATGAACCGATTCTGGGGGGATCGATGGGAGACGCGGGCGAAACGGACAAGACGATTCGTGAACGGGCCGACAAATTCCAGAGCATCTTCGAAAACTCGACCATGGGGATTTTTCAGTCGAGCCTTGACGGTCGATTCCTCGCGGTCAACCCGGCCTTTGCCAAAATCTTCGGTTATGAGTCGCCCGAGGATCTCATAGAATCGATACAAAGCATTGATTCCCAGTTCTACAGGAGCTCGGAGCAGAGAGGGAAGATTCTGTCGGCCATCGAAAACAAGACCGGGATGGCGAGGTTCGAGGCGGAATTCCTCCGTAAAGAGGGTACCGTCATCACCTGTTCGCTGAGCATCCGTGCCATTCGTGACGGCAGCGGCGCCATCACTCACCTCGACGGCTTCATCGAGGACGTCACGGAAGCGACGCTCTGGAAGAAAAAGATTCAAGAGCGGACCGAACACCTCAGCAGGGAAAACCTCCGCCTGCGCAATATGTTCAAAGACCGATACCGGTTGGGGAAGATCGTCGGCAAGAGCGCGGCCATGCAGGAAGTCTTCGAAGGCATACTGCAGGCAGCCGGCACCGAAGTCGCCGTCATGATCCACGGCGAATCGGGAACGGGCAAGGAACTGGTCGCGAACGCCATCCACGACCTCAGCCGCCGCAGGAGCCGCCGCTTTGTTCCGGTTAATTGCGGCGCCATTCCCCTGCACCTGCTTGAAAGCGAGTTCTTCGGTCACAGGAAAGGCGCCTATACGGGGGCTGTTTCAGACACAAGGGGGTTCCTGGAACGAGCCGACGGAGGGACGTTGTTTCTTGACGAAGTGGGGGAACTGAGCCTCGATATGCAGGTGAAACTGCTGCGAGCCCTCGAGGGCGGCCACTACTTTCCCCTCGGTGAGAGCAGGCCGGCGGAATCCGATTTCCGGCTGATATCGGCCACCAACCGCAATCTGAAGGATATGGTGAGGGATGGGAGAATGCGCGAGGATTTCTTTTTTCGGATCGACATCGTTCCCATCGATCTGCCACCCCTGCGGCAACGCCGCGAAGACATTCCGCTCCTGATCGATCATTTTCTGCGCCAGTTCACGGGGGCCGAGAATCCTCCCGTTCTTCCGGGCAAAGTCCTGGAGGCTCTTTATAAATATGATTACCCCGGCAACATTCGCGAGATGCAGAACATCCTGCAGCGTTATCTGGCGACGAAACGGCTGGGCCTGCTGGGCTCCATGGAGCATGAAAGGGCTGCGCAGACCTCCGGGCAGATGGAAGAAGAGGGGATATCCCTGCACGATGAAGTCTCGCGCTTCGAAAAAAGCGTCATCGAAAAATATCTTGTTCGTCATCGGTGGAACCGAATCGAAACTGCTGCCGCATTGAAAATCGACCGCAAGACCTTGTATACCAAAATGAAGACCTATGGGTTGCTTTCTTCCCGTCGTGAGGCGTAACCGCCCCAGACGATGCATCAATAGCTATTTCCAGTAGTTGCGTCAGAAATCCTATCCGGTTGGGGCCATGCCGCCCCATACTCCTTCTCAAAAAACCCCGCCACATCCCACTTTGAGAGTTTTATGGTGTAATTCAAGGTAGTTATGACTGCGGCACGTTTTGTGCTCCCCATGGAGGCGGCGAGGCCTTTCAGCGCCGTGAACGGTTGTTGAGTGCTGCGCGGATTTGCAGACCAAAAAGCAAAGGAGAGCGAAAATGAACACTCGTGAGCGCGCCGAGGCAAGAGACCTCGTGAGGAAAGCCGTCGCGTTCCGTGAAGATGCGGGCAGGGGCGCGGCTCTGGCTGAGATTGCCGACAGGAACGGCCAATTTGTCCGGAATGGGTATTACGCCTATGCGTTGGATCTGGCGGGAACGGTTTTGGCCCACCCTTTCGATATCGAGCTGACTGGCCGCAATTGCATCGAGCTTGAGGATTCGAATGAAAAACCTTTCATTCGCAGGATTCTCGATATCGCAAAGAGCAAGGGCTATGGTTTTGTCGACTACATATGGCATAGACCCTCTTCCAGGGAGGAACTCCGCAAGACCGTCTACCTGGAGCGCGTGGAAGACATGGTTTTTTGCTGCGGGTTCTATACCACCGAGCAGGATTTTCTGGTAAGCCTTTTCAAGTGTTATGATTATGCCGGTCCGATGTGACGGGAGTTTGTCCGGAAACATTGGCCCTCGGATGCGGTTGCCGGGAACCCGCGAAGATTCTCCGATTCGCGGCGGACCTACGGAGAAAGGCCCGCGGAGTCGGGCTCCGGGCCTTCTCCGCTTCCGCGGCAAAGCAGGCGAGGAGAACCACGCCGTTAACACACGCTACGGTATCAGCAGGGTCGGCAGTTCGGAAGCCTGGGCCACCTCCTGGGACAGACTGCCCTGAAAAAACGCTTGGACCCGGTCTTTCGCGGTGGTTCCGACAATGATCATGGTGGAGTTGAGCTCGTCGCTCAGCCGCAGAATTTCCGAAACTTTGTCCCCGGCAGCAAGATGCGGTTCGGTTTCAATCCCCGCCTGCCTGAGGATTTCGCACAGGCGGTCGAGGCGATTCCTGCTCTCGGCTTCGATTCGTTGCCATTCCGATGTCCCCTGATCCTTGGATATCTTCACCTCCTCGACATGGACCAGGTCCACCTTCCTGACGGCATGCTTGAAAGCGATGATGAACTGCAGGGCATGTTCCGAAGGCAGGGACCAGTCGGCGGCAAACAGCGGCCGCTGGAAGGGATGCTCATTGAGACGTTTGATGCATTCACCCTCCGTGTCGCAGAGCACCATGTGTTTGGTGACGAAGATGGGTATCTTCTTGGTCCTTCTCATCAATTCAAGCGTGTGGGAACCCGCGAAGATCCTTTCGATACCCGTTCGCCGGGTGCCGCCGCACGCGATAAGGTCCACCCGCTCCGCTTCAGCAAGCTTCATGATTTGCGGCACGGGATCTCCCACCTCGATGACGACCTTTACTCTCACTCCCGCCCTGACAAGGTCATCCCGCCAATCTTCGAAGCGAATCCCGGCTTCCACGCGCAATCGCTCAGCCTCGTCTTTCAGATAGCCTCCATACGCCACAAAAGCCACCTCATCACGCGGAATAATATGTGTCAGCAAGATCTCCTCCAACCCGGCCAACTTGAGATCCAGGAGGGATTTGAGCGCCTCGAGGTTCATCTCGTCGAATTTCGTGGCAAACAAAAGCTTCCTCATGTTCACGGGAATTCCCTCCTTATTGGAAGAAGATAAGGGTAACCAAAACGAAAGTCGTGCACAAAACGGGAATAGAATACTTGAACATATACCCGAAGAAGCTCGGCATGGGGGTTCCCGCTTCCTCGGCAATGGATCTTACCATGAAGTTGGGCGCATTGCCGATGTAGGTGTTGGCTCCCATGAAGACCGCTCCGCACGAGATGGCCTTGAGGTAGATCGCGTTCTCGGCGATAAACCGAGGCACTGCCACTGACTCCGGCATTCCCGGGTAGAATCTGCCCAGCGCGGTGCTGAAGAAGGTCAGATAGGTGGGAGCATTGTCCAGGAAGCTCGAGAGAATTCCGGAGGCCCAGAAGAAGTGGGCCGGCTCCCTGACGGCCTCGATGACAAAATCCGCCGCGCCCTTCGACCCGGCCTTGAGAACAAGGAGGCACGGCACCATGCTGATGAAAATACCCGCGAACAGGTATCCGACCTCCAGGATGGGAGCCCAGGTGAAGTCGTTGTCTTCCCTGACATTCGTAGCCGTTGTCAAGAGCGACAGAATTCCCATAAGGACCAGGATACCGTCACGAACCATGTCCGCGACGGCACAATGAGCGCCGAAAATATCGACCGAACCCCAGTCGGCCAGGCCACTCATGAGAACCGCCCCGACAATGCCGGCCAGAAACAGGAAATTGAGTGATCCGTCCAGGCGCAGAGGCTCCTTGGCGTCTTCTTCGACCGGCGGGGTCACGCCCTCTTTCTTGTACATGTAAAGGTCCAGGAGAAAATACATGCCCAGAACGATCGCAACCACCACCAGCATTTCCGGGAGGAGGTTGAAGGTCCAGGTGAAGGGGACCCCGTGGAGGAATCCCAGGAACAAGGGCGGGTCTCCCAGCGGGGTCAGGCAGCCGCCGATATTGGCTACCAGGAAAATGAAAAAGACCACCATGAAACTGCGGTTCCTGCGGTAGTTGTTGGCTCGCAGAAATGGCCGGATCATCAGCATCGCCGCCCCGGTGGTGCCCATCCACGAGGCGAGCGCGGTGCCGATGAGGAGCATGAAGCTGTTCACCGCCGGGGTTCCCCGAAGCGTTCCCCGCAGGAGGATGCCTCCCGAGACCGTAAAGAGCGCCCAGAGAAGGATCATGAACGGCACGTAGTCGGCAATCATCACGTGGTAAAACTCAAATCCCGCCGTCCCGCCGTACGCCGCCACCATGGGGATGGCGGTCAACAGCGACCAGAAGACGGCGACCTTCCCGAAATGGTGGTGCCAGAACTTCGGCATGAAAAGGGGCATCAAGGCAATGGACAGGAGCATTCCCACAAAGGGCAGCCCGCTGTAGATGGGGAGTCGCTCGCCCAGGCCGCCGCCATCGCCGCCACCCGGCCCCGATGCCAGCGCCGGCGACGCGGTTCCTGCCAGACAGAGCGACAAGGATATCAGCGAGAAAATGAACGTCAGCCGTTCTCCACGATGCATCGTCTCTCTCCTCATTCGGATTCCCTCTTGTCCCTTGACGGGAATCGCCCCAAACACAAGCCGACTTCCGAGTCAAACGTTCCCGACGGATCATCGCGACATGATTCCGGGCATGTTTCCTCCGCTGCGAAAGATCTTTGAGCAAGAGGCATGCCATCACAGGCGGCGTATTTTCACAACAGGAAGACCCCGACCGGATCGTCGGGGCTCCCATGGAATTCCGCCGGAAGCTTGTGGGAGTACCGAGGGATCGCTACGCGCGCCCTTGTCGGCAGGGCGCATTGGCGTCAACGCGACAGGACGTGGAACATCCGTCGGTATTCGCTCCTTCCGCTTCCCGCAAAGGTGCCGCGCGGCTTCTGACATCATCTGCCGAGCCCGGAACCCCGATCGAGGGGCCGATCGACGGCAATCGGCTGGAAGCGGAAGAAAACCGGCAGCCGTCGATGTGGATTCCCGTCAAAAAAAACGGGGCGAATATCCCCGTGCGGTTCGAGCGGGTGTCAACGAACAGGGGGGGCTCATTGCCCTTCTTGTGCGAGGTTGACCCGCGCCCAAATCCTTTTGCCATGTTTGACCGTGGACTTCAACCAATTCTCCTCCCTCGACGGTTTCAGCCGCAGAAAGGGGGAACGCACCCGACCGGGACTCGTCCGGCGCCAGGAGCCCTTTGGTGAGCAATGCGAGCAAAGATCGCTTGAGATTTTCCGCATCGAGGAATAGTATCGAAACATTATCGCAGGCGTTCTGCCCGGGGAGCGATCCGGTGGATACGGGCCAGTGTCCTGGTTGAGGATCGGGTACGGCTCTCAGGCTTTCCCGGGCATGAAGCGGTGAGGTCGCTTTCCCGTGCGTCACGCAGCTGCACGGTTTCGGGGGAGGTCTCTTGGCACTGGCGAGGGAGAGGGAGAGGGGGCTTTCATGAAATTGGCCAGGACGGTTGTTTTGTGCGTTGCGGCTGTCGTGCTTTTGTCTTCCTGTCAGTACATGACGTTGCGCAAGTACATGGCGACGGGAGACGTGAGGTTGACCCGCATGCAGATGCCCGATGTGGTGAGAGAAGGTCTTCCTTACGACGTGCGGGTGTCGTTTGACGCCGAATTCACTCCCCAGTTCAAAAAAGCCTGCTTCCGCTGGGTTGCGGAAACCATGTCCGGCGTATCGCCGGCCCTCTACTATCACGCGGCTCCGGTAAGCAGCAATCAGCCGATAGGATCCCCCGGGTCCCAGTGGCAGAATGAAGCGGCCGAACAGTCTTCGCCCGAGTTTTGCGTGGGGCCCGAGAACATTCGAACCAACGTGCCGGGTGAGTTGTACGTCAGGATTTACCCAAAGGACCTGCGGCCGGCATACAACAAACTGGTGGGATATTTTGAATACGTGCAGGACGGTGAAGTGTTCACAACGAACAAGGTTTCAACCCGCGTCCTGATGGGAGACGAATAAGGCGGCTGGCCCACGCCCCCGGGACCGGATTCCCGGCCTGTCTCTAGCGCGGGGGCGGGAGACCGGTGCCGCGCGGGTGACGCAAGCCGGGATGCGGTGCCGGTGATAATCTTTCCGGCACCCCTCAAGGCACGTCGCTTTCTTCCCACGCTATTTCCCTCAGGCCGGGCACTTCTCGTTGCAGTTTTCCCACGATCATCCCGAAGCGAGCTTTGCCCTTGCTGCTCAAACGCAGGCGATAGGTGACCGTCTGTGAGGCGATGTGGTGCCTGTAATTGATAAAGATCAAATTGAACTCGGGAAACTCGGCGATGATACGGCGTATCTTCCTGAGGGGCTGCTCCGAGCTGAAACAGGTCAGGGTAAGCACGGTGAACTCGTCGTGGGCGAAGACGATTTTCAGGAAGCGTAGATTATAGAGGATGAGCAGGCTGATAAGCGTCGTGTAAATTGCGGGAAGCAGGTACCCCGCGCCGACGGCCAGGCCGATTCCCGTGTTGAGCCACAAGCCCGCGGCCGTTGTGAGACCCCTCACCGTGCCTTTGCCCTTGATGATGGCTCCGGCGCCCAGGAAGCCCATGCCCGCGACGGCGTAGGAGGCGATCCTGCCCGGATCGACACGCACGACCGAATTGATGTCGAGACTGATGAAAAGCTCTTCCATGTGCAAGGAAAGCATCATCATGAGGCACGAACCCATGGCAACCAGCAGGTTGGTTCGCAGCCCGGCGGACTGCCCATGGGATTCGCGTTCGAAACCGACGGCTCCCCCCAGAAGGGCCGCAAGCACGAGCTTGCCTAAACAGATCAAGGATTCCTGCCAGTCGAACATCTCTCACCCATGTCCCGGGCACCGCCCGCCATATCGACTTGTGCACCCCTGCACCCACCCCGGGGCGCGCCCCCGACCGCGATACCAGGAGAACGGCAAGACGGAACGGCGATCGCTTCTTCCGGGAGAATATCGGAACAACGCAATGCCGTTCGCGGCAGAATCTCCCGGCCGGCGTCTTGCGCATCGGCATGTTGCGGCAAATCCGCAACGGTTTCCAGGGATGAATCAAAACGCCCGGGCTCGGAGGATGGTGCGAACGCCCGAAAATCCCGGGGATGTCAGTACGCGTGCCGTTTGCAGACCACGGCGAGTGCCCGGGCCGTTTCATTGCCAACACGCCTGAAACTGTGGCTGAGCTCGGATTCGATATAGATGCTGTCGCCGGGGTCTAAGGTTTCCACCCTGTCGAGAGTCCTGAACTCGACCTGTCCTTCCATCACGTACAGGAACTCCTCTCCCTCGTGGCTCAGGAAGACCATCTCCTCCTTCTCCTGGGTCGGAAATTCCACGAGAAACGGTTCCATGCTCTTGTTCGATTTCTTGGTCTCCAGAGCGGTATAAATATAATGAACCAGCCCCTTCTCCTGGTGAGGTCTCCTGTCCAGGCGCACGCGCTCTTTCTTCCTGGTGATGGCGATCCTGTCGTCTTCAACGCTTTCCTGGAAAAAATGCCCCAGGGCCACCTTCAAAGCCCGGGCGAGCCTGAACAGCGTCGCCACCGGAGGGACGACTTTGTTGTTTTCGATTTGTGAGAGGAACGGTTTGGAGAGGCCCGTCTTGACGGCCAGGTCCTGAAGTGTCAGATGATTCTTCTGCCGGAGTTCCCTGACTTTGTTCCCGATGTTGAAAGCCTTGACCGCAATGCTGATGTCTTCGTCATTCGCCTGTACCATTTACTTGTCCCCAATGCCTTCACGGTCCCGATACCCGAACGTGCAGCGCCTCAGCAGGGAAAATCGACGTTGGGCCCATTCGACTCGGCTGATTCTAAACTAAGTTTCACCAGATAAAAACACAAAAAGGGCGGCTGCTCCGGGGCGTGCGGCAGAGGTTTCATACAATTTTGCGTTCAGGATGACGGCATTGGGCGGATGGGCATAAAATCCTCCCCTTGTCTGACGGGCACATCGGTTCGCACAAGGGGCGGGCTTTATGCCCGCCCGCTTCACCTCCCGATGGGCAGGTGTTGTGTCATCTTGAACGTACCTCGGTTTCAGACCCCGGGCTGAGACCGAATCACGCATCCCTTCGGGCTCACATCGAGGTGCATGAGCCGGGATCGAGCAATGGTTCGAGCTCGGACCAGTTCCAGGGGGGAGCACCCGTCTCCTCGCGGGTGGAGGGCCAGGGCCAGGATTGGGGCAAAGGGCAGCGCAGCAGCAGGCTCTCTTTTCGAGTCGGGTGTTCCAGTTCGAGTTGCGTCGCGAAGAGCGCGACCTGCCAGCGGGGCAGGGGAGCAGACGCACCGTACCGCAGATCTCCGAGTATGGGGAAGCCCAGGTGGGCGAGCTGGAGGCGGATCTGATGGTGCCTTCCGGTTTCCAGCTCGATTTCCACGAGGCTCCGGGAGCCGGCCACATCCAGCACCCGGTAGGAGAGCCGGGCTTCCCGACTTCGCGGAGTCGCTTCCGCAACGATGACGCTGGACCGATCGTCGCGCCTTTCAAGCTGGTTCACCAGGCGGCCGGCGGAGGGTGTGACCTCCCCTTCCGCGACGGCAAGATAGTGCTTCCGAATCCTGCCCGAACGGAATTGCGCGCTGATTCTGGCCGCTGCTTTGGATGTGCGGCAAAAGAGGACGACGCCGGCAACAGGTCTGTCCAGGCGGTGCACCATGGCGAGAAACACTTTGCCGGGTTTCCCACAGCGCTCCTTGAGCCATTTCTTGCCGAGATCGAGGAGCGACGCCTCCCCGGTCCGATCTCCTTGAACGAGCAGGCCCGCTGGTTTATAAAGACCGAGCAGGTGATTGTCTTCGTAGATGATCGGCCACAGAGAGTGGTAAAAGCATTCTGTCTTCATAGTCTCCCGCGACACGACATCGACGGCCGGCGCTCCGTTCCGCGAAGGCGATACGCTTCGCCGGTGCCTTGGACCGGACCGGCGTCGGCATGATGTGTCCTCAATGCGATCAGGAGCCGGTTGATGCGAAACGGAACCATCCGCTACCCGGGAAGCGACGCCGCCCCCGGTCCCGACGAAATGTCGGCGATACTCAGGCGCTGCGGGATCCGGCTTGCTCCGGCCCGGATCGGGCAATTGTGGACATATCATCAACTGCTCAGGGAATTCAATCCCGAACTGAATCTCACCCGCATCCACAATTTCGCCAACATGGTGTTGAAATTGTACGTCGATTCGATACTGCCGATGAATCTGATCGAATTGCCGTCCCCGCTGATGGATCTCGGGACCGGCCCGGGGATGCCCGGAATCCCCATCAAGATCGCGATGCCCGAGCTGGAGATCGTGCTGGCGGAGAGCAGGCAAAAGAGAGCGGCGTTCCTGAAGATGGCGGTGGAACGGCTGCAACTGGAGAAAGTGGAGGTTGTCGGGAAGAGCGTCGGATCAAGTTTTGAGGTTCCGGTCAAAGGCGTGATCACACGGGCCGTGGAAAGCATCGGCGCGACCCTCGAGCGGATCGCGGGGTGCCTGGACAGGGACGGGCTGGCGATCTTCATGAAAGGACCGCAATGCGATGCCGAGATCGGCGAAGCACTGAAGCGGTTTCGGGACGAGTACCGGCTGTGGCGGGACATCCATTACACCATTCCGCACACTCGCAATGAGAGGCGGCTGGTGGTTTTTCAGCGCCTCGGCCCGCCAACGCGGATTCGAAAAGAGACGGCGATGAAGCGACACGGTTTCAGGAAAATCGAAAGTGAAAACAACGATCTCTATCGGGACATTCGGAAACTTTTGACTTCACGCGGGATCCGCAAGCAGCAGCGGGCATTGGTGTCGGGATCGAAACAGGTTCACGAGACCCTGAGGGATTTCCCCGATGATTGCCTGGCATGGATCGCTCCGGGCGAGGAGATGCCTCCCCCGGAAGGTGCACCGGGGCACATGAGCTGGTATCAAATGGCTCCCGCTCTGTTCGAGACCCTCGATGTCTTTGGGACGCGAACCCCGCTGCTGCTGATCAGAGTCGGGGAAATCGAAACATGGGACCCCGCGGAAGGGTTCCCGGCGGGATGCAGTGTTCTGGTACCGTTTCAAGACCCGGAAAACGTCGGAGCGGTCATTCGATCGGCGGCGGCATTCGGCGCCGTTCAGGCGATCCTGCTCCGCGAGAGCGCCCACCCATTTCATCCCAAGGCACTGAGGGCTTCAGGAGGTGCCGTCCTTCGGATGAAGCTTCGAAACGGTCCGCCGTTGGAGAACCTCCCGGAAAACCTCCCCATCCTGCCGCTCTCGGCGGAAGGGCGGGACATCACCCGACTTGTTTTTCCGACCGCCTTCGGTTTGCTTCCCGGTCTGGAAGGGCCCGGACTCCCTGATAACTGGAGGCGGAAGTCCTTTGCCATTCCGATCTGCAAGGACGTCGAATCGCTGAACGCAGCCACTGCCGCAGCGATCGCACTGTATGCCTGGTCTCGGTCCGGGTCGCAGACGAAGCGCTCCCCAGCTCCAGCGTGAGGTCCTCCGGACCCGTCGACGGCGGCGGCCGACCCGCAGACCGCCCCGGGTTCAGGCGCTAGAGCGGCGTTATGGTGATGGTGACCCGCCGGTTGGTTCGTCGGCCTTCATCGGTAGCATTGGTGGTGAGCGGCTTGGAATCCCCGAAACCGCGCGCCCTGATCCGGGCGGGATCGATGCCTTTGCCGACAAGCACGTCCCTCACTGCTGTGGCTCGGGATTCGGTGATCTCATGGTCGTATTTTTCGGAGCCGGTGCGGTCCGTGAATCCGTCCACCTTGATGGAAGTTGCCGGATATTTCTCGAGAACCTCGGCCACGGGAGCGATTCGAGCGGTCGCATCCGGTTTCAGTTCCGTTGAATCGTCAGGGAAAAGAACGCCGCAACTGAAGGTGATGCACAGCTTGTCCTGCTCCCTTTGGATGCTCGTACCGTCGGCACGCGTCATTCGCTGCACCAGCTCGGTTTCCTGCCGTTCGATGTAACCGCCGGCGGTGGGTGCCAGGGACTTGTTCGCGTCCTTGGAGGATTCTCCGGGCATAAGGGAAGCGCAGCCGGACATTATGAAGGCAATGCATGCGAGCAAAACGAAGCAGTTGGTTCTCAAGGTGAATCTCCCCTGTTTTGCGCTGCCCGGAGGATTGCCGGGCACGCCCTTCGAGCCCGCTTCTACCCCGCAAGACCTCGCCCGAGTCGCCGTGCCGGGCGCCGCGTCATTTCCGCGCAAAGGCACCGCGTGAGCTCGACAACGAACCGGCGCGTGCTCTCTTCCCCGCAAGAGAGTGTTATCGTACGGGCTTCCACAACAAAACTCATACCAGATTCCTCGGGCAAAAACAATCGAGCATCCGTGGGGAGAGGGCCGGAATATGCCGCAGGCAGGGGGGATGCGAGACTTTCGACCAGTTGGCGCCGAAAGGAAGGAAAAGAGTGGCCGGGTGCAGTGGCGACGGCTGCGGGGATTTTATACCGAGGTGCGTTCAGGATGACACGACTCCTACCTGTCGGGAGGTAACGCGGGCGGGGGGGGGGATATACCCCCCCACGGACCGATGTGCCCGTCAACATACAAGGGGAGGGCTTTATGCCCTCCCTCCCAATGCACTCATCGTAAACGCATAATTGTATCCGGCCGGGCGTTGAATCCCGGTCCGGTAAGAAGAAAAAGGGCTCATGCGAACGCATGAGCCCTTGAACGATACCCGGACTGAAACAACGGGGGAGCGCCGGTCAGGATGCGACTTCTTCCTTCACGGTGACCGCGATCTTGTAGAGTACGGTCAGTATGAAGAAGCCGGTGGCCCACACTCCCAGCGCGATCATCAACTCGGGAACGGTCGGCACGTACTCCCGGACCTGGTCGAACGGGTTGGGAATGAAACCGGCGACCACGAGACCCAGGCCTTTCTCGAGCCACATGGAGAAGAAGACCGCGGCGCAGGCGATCTTCAGGGTGGATTCATCCCTGCGCGTCTTCGGATTGATCAGGAGCACCAGCGCCACGATGGCCAGGATGGCAAACAGCCACATGAACGGGACGAGCTTGCCGTGGCCTTCGAGCCCCACGAAAAGGTAGAGCAGCGAGTGCATGTGGGATGGAATGTTGCTGTAGAAAGCGGTAAAGAATTCCAGGCCCACGAAGAACACGCTGATGATCATGGCGTACGTCACGATCTGCGACAGCTTGTCGATGGCTTCCTTGCCGGCGTCGAACTTGGTGTATTTCTTGAGGAAGAAAGCCAGCAAGATCAGCAGGGCGGGACCGGAACAGAACGCCGAGGCGAGAAAGCGGGCGGCCATGATGGCCGTCAACCAGTAATGCCGGGCCGGAAGACCTGCGTAAAGGAAAGCCGTAACCGTGTGAATGCTGACTGCCCAGGGGATGGAGAGGTAGATCAGCGGCTTCACCCAGCTCGGATAGTGCACGCCCTTGCGTTCCGCCTCGAGCACATTCCAGCCGATCAGGATGTTCAGGAAAAGGTAGCCGTTGAGGACGACCATGTCCCAGAACAGGACGGAATTGGGTGTCGGATAGAACAGCACGTTCAACATGCGCATCGGTTTCCCGAGGTCGACAATGATGAACAGGAGGCACATGGTGACGCAGGCGACCGCAAGGAATTCCCCCAGGATGGTGATCTTGCCGAACACCTTCACATCGTGCAGGTAGTAAGGCAACACCACCATGACCGCGGATGCGGCCACGCCGACGAGAAAGGTGAACTGGGCGATGTAGAATCCCCAGGAAACATCCCTGGACATGCCCGTGATGGTCAGACCCTTGTTCCACTGCAGCAGGTAGGCGGCAAACCCCAAACCCATGATGATGAGCAGTCCGCCCAACAGCTTATAGTATTTTTGACTCCCGGTAAATGCTCGTTCAAGCATAAGCCACCCCTCATACTATGTAATAAACGTTGGGCTGAGTCCCGAGTTCGGGTTTCCGCCTCATGGTGAATCGCTCCGCGAGAACCTTCCGCACGTTGGAATTCGGATCCTCGATGTCCCCGAAGATCAAGCCTCCGACTTTGCAGGCTTCGACACAAGCCGGAAGCAGGCCGACTTCGAGCCGTTCCGTGCAGAAATTGCACTTCTCGACCACGCCGCGCTCCCTGGTCGGGAAACTCATGTTGAGCTCCGTCTGGATGTGCGGACGCGGATCCTGCCAGTTGAAACTTCTGGCCCCATACGGGCAGCCGGCCATGCAGTAGCGGCAACCGATGCACCGGTGGAAGTCCATCATGGTGATCCCATCCGCTGACTTGAAGGTGGCCTTGGTGGGACAGACCCTCACGCAAGGGGGATTGGAGCAGTGATTGCAAAGCATCAGGAAGGGCTTTTCCTTCATTTCAGCCGGGATGAATTCGTTTTCCTGGCCGGTGAAGGCGTGGTTGAACTGCTCGGGCCAAATCCACTTGATTTCTTCCTGTTCGTCCTTGATATCGGGGACATTGTGCACCGTGTGGCAGGCAAGCACGCAGTCCTTGCAGCCAGGTTTGCCCATCTCCCAGCATTTCTTCATGTCCACGACCATGGCCCATCTTTTTGCGACCAAACGCCGGGGATCAGAGGAGAATGCGGGCCCCTTTCCCTGGGCGAGCGCTTTGACAATCGGCAGGCTTCCCAGCCCCAGAGCACAAACACCGCCGATTTTCAGAAAGTTCCTTCTGTTGCTTTCCATCACTTGTTCTCCTTCGGGGCAATATGACAAGTCCAGCAGTAGGGCGTTGCATTCAGCTCCAATCCCGCGTACGTATGGCATTGGTCACAGAATTGAGTCTTGTTCGAATGGCATCTCATGCATTCATTCTGAAGACTCATGGTGTACTGCTTTCCGTCGGGCGCGGTGTAGACCCTGATCCCGTTGCGGACGACCTGGGTTCTCCAGTCGTTGAGTATCTGCATGTGCTGGGGGCGCATTTCTTCTTTGGACAGAAGGCACTTCTTCTCCGGCATGCGCTCGATGACCACGGTGTCGATCTTGGGTTGCGGCGGCGGAGCGGCTTTGCCCATGTTGTACCACAGCGGGAAAGTCGCCATGCAGACAAAGATGATCAGCCCGGCGAGTATCGGTTTTGCGTTATACATCTTCATCGTCTACCTCCTCCATTCCGGGCAGGGGCTCGCTGCGAAGATCGGTGGTCCTCTCCGTTTCGCCCTCCATCACCAACGCATTGCCCACGAGCTCATGAATGCCGGTCACCCCGACACCCGGTACCCAATAGTCCATCGACGTGGTGAGGACCGCTCGGTCGATGGCGCAGATACAGGCGAGCATGTTCACGTCGTGCTTTTCGTGGACGTACTTCACGGCATTGGCCCTGGGGAGTCCGCCACGCATCCTCATTTCCATGAACTCGTCCGTGTTCAGACCGGATCCGCTTCCGCAGCAGTATGTCTGTTCCCTTATCGTCTCGGGCGGCATCTCGAAGAAGTTGTTGCACACGTTCTGGATGACGTAGCGCGGCTCCTCGAAGAAGCCCATCGCGCGGGCGGGGTTGCACGAGTCGTGATAGGTGACCCGCAGTCCGTCGTTGCGGCTCGGATCGAGCTTCAGCTTGCCGTTCCTGATGAGGTCGGCGGTGAACTCCACGATGTGAATCATCTTCGTCGAATTGGCGCTGTCGAAGACCGTGCCGGTGATCGGCGATTTCGGGACTTCGAGGAAATCGGCGGGACCGTTCATGGTATCCATGTACTGATTGATGACGCGCCACATATGGCCGCACTCGCCGCCGATGATGTATTTCACGCCCAGTCGCTTGGCCTCGGCGTACATCTTGGCGTTGAGCCGCTTCATCATCTCGTGCGAGGTGAACAATCCGAAATTGCCGCCCTCGGAGGCGTACGTGCTCCAGGTATAGTCCAGGCCGATTTCATGGAAGAGCATCAGGTACCCCATGAGGGTGTAAGTCCCCGGATCGGCGAAGACGTCTCCGGATGGAGTGATGAAGAGGATTTCCGCGCCTTTCCGGTTGAAGGTGGGTTCCACTCGCACCCCGTTGACCCCTTCGATTTCGTCGACGAAGAAATCGATCATGTCCTTGAACGCATGAGGCTGGATGCCCAGATGGTTGCCGTTGTGGAAACAGTTGGCGACCGGGCCGACGACCCAGTCGATATTGAGCCCGATGAGATTGAGCAGCTCCCGGCCGACAATGGTCACTTCCGCGGTGTCGATCCCGTAGGGACAGAAAAGGGAGCAACGGCGGCATTCCGTACATTGGAAGAAATAAAGGAACCACTCCTTCACCACGTCGATGGTGAGCTCCCGGGCGCCGGCGATTCTGCCGAGGATCTTTCCCGCCTGAGTGAATTCCTTACGGTATACCGATCGGAGCAGCTCCGCCCGGAGCACCGGCATGTTCTTCGGGTCGCCCGAGCCGAGGTAGAAATGGCACTTGTCCGCGCACGCCCCGCACCTCACGCAGATATCCATGAAAATCCGCAGAGAGCGGTATTTTTCAAGCCTTTCGCGCAGTCCTTCCAGCAGGATCTTCTTCCAGTCCGAGGGCAGCTTCCAATCCTCATCCAGAGGAGACCATTCGCGCGGGTTGGGCAGGTCTACCGCTTCGAGGTTCTTGATCTTCCCGGGGTAGCACCAGGTCCCCGGCTTGAACTCGATCGGGGTATCCATCCACCCCGTATGGGGAACCTTGTGTGCGATTTCCAGTTCGTTGGGTTTAGGAACCTTTGCCATCGTCGTCTTTACTCCTTTTCCACTGGTAAGCCGGCCTCTATCATCTTATCCCTGAAATGATCCTCGTATTCGGCATAAGTATGGACCTTTACGGGGTAGTTCCACGGATTGATGTGCCTCTTGATGCGGCTGTCATTGGGCAGATTCCTCGTGGGGCTGAGAAATACGCCGCCCAGGTGCATCAGCTTGCTGAAGGGGAAATAGGCAATCAGCGCGCAGACCAGGAAGAAGTGTATGAAAAACAGCACGCCGATTCCTTCCGGCACGGCCGGACGGAAAGTGACCAGGTTCATCGTCAGTTCCTTGACCTTGAGCAAGTCCAGCTTGATGAAGTAGCGCATCAGGATGCCCGTGATCCCCACCGCCAGGAGGAGAAAAAGCGGAAAATAGTCGGCGGCAAGAGAGATATAGCGTACCTGGGGAATCACGACCCGGCGGATGAAGAGGTAGGTCACGGCGACTACAAACAGCATGTCGGTGATATAGACGCCGGGAAGTCCCAGCTGCAGGATGCCGTCCATCCTTTCCGTCAAATGCACGAACCCCGGCACCGGCTCGGTGAAAAAGCGCATGTGCCTGACGAGGATCAGGAGGAACGAGTAATGGAAAGCCAGCCCGGCCAGCCAGAGCCACTTTTCCCACTGGTAGACGAGCCTGGGGCCCTCTTTAAACTCGAACTTGGTGTTGCGGAAAAGCGAGCGGAACAAAAGCACCTCGAGTGCCATCCTGCCCACCGTCTGGGCGACGGTCGTCGGGTTGTCGAGCTTGTTTTGTTTGATCCACGGCAAGGTCTTCTGCTGCCCCGCTGTGGTGGGAATGCGGAAGGGGACCGGGGTGCTCGCCCATTTCAGGACCTTGAAAATCACCCCGCCCAGGAAAAAGAGGATGGCTACGTACGGGACAACGACCCCGAAAACATAGTACAAGCCAGCCGCCTTCACTCCCAGGAATACAGCCAAAACGAGCGCTATCACTAAGAGTAAAGAAAATTTCATGCCCATTTACAATCCCTCGTTTTTGAAAAGTTAGTTCAACCGACGGCACTATTGGTTCGGGTCAGGCTTGCGCTCCGGGAGCTCGGCAATGAGGTTCGCCCGTTGCAGAAGCCTGTAAGTCCGGTTCTTGACCTCGTTGATCCGGACTTCACTCAGTTTCTCTCGGCACTGCATATAAATGTCAAAGGCGAGAAGTGCCAGTCCATCCACCTTTGCGTCGAACGCCAGGATTTCCTCCGATGAAACCGGATTCTCCCGGCCCTCTTTGCGAACCGCCTCGCGGGCGATCCGCTTCAAAAGGAAGATGAAGGCAACAGCCTGGGAGGGAATGAAATCCTGGATAGCCCGGATTCGGATGATCTTGTCCAAAAGCGGTGCCATTTTCCCAGGATCGTTTCCGCCGAGCAGTTCATCGAAAATCTCGCGGGTTGCATGACGGAGCGTATGCCCGACGGGGTTGGCGAATTGGCTCTTTTCTCTGGCAAGCAACTGTGCAGTCTCCGGAGGATACGTCTCCGCGATCATCTGGAACCACTGCTGCACCAGCGTGCCTTTTCCCTTCAACAAAATCGACTCGAGATTCATACCCAGGATGTCCTCGGACAGCCGCATCGGCCGTCATCTAAGCAATTGTTCTTACTGCCGATTCCCGATCGCTCCATCCCCCCTCTCACATGATTTCAAGCACCCCAGGACGTGAACCGAGAGTGTGCAAACTGCTCAGTGGCCGGATTGTGCATAATTGGCGTGAATACGGCACGCTAATCCAAACGTAATTCCATGTCAAGAACGAAACCGAGCCATATCACAGAATTGAAACAGGTTTGCGACGGTCGTCCTCCTCATCGAGCACGGGGGGGCAGGGAGGCCGAGCAAAGGCGAGTGCTGAGACAGCGCTGCAAGGGCCGACACGTTCCAGTCCTGTCAAAGTCAATCTTTAATAGCACGAAAAGCCTATCCTATCAACACTTAAGGTGCGCGCATCAAACGAAATCCCACATCGTTCCCGCGACGCTCCGGCATCTGCAGTGTCTCTCTGGCGGCGCAGCCGCGCAGATCCGGCCCGCTGTTCCATCCATTGCCGCGGACCACCCGGATCGAATGCTTCGCCGGTAGGACTTTGTTCATTGCATGGTCGGATCCGGTATCGGAAATGCACACATCTTCGCACCACTCCCAGACGTTTCCCACGTGGTCATACAACCCGAACCGGTCAGGCCGGAGGCTGCCGACCGGTGCCGTGTGGACATGACCGTCCCGGCACGCGCGGGTTTTCCAGGCTGGAAAGGACTCCAGGGCGGTTGCATCGGCGACGTTGGCCTGCCGGCACACAGACTCCGCATCCGGCGATGATTCGGCTGACTGCCGATCGCTGCATGCGTATTCCCACTCCGATTCCGTGGGCAGCCGAAAGTGCTCCCGGTTCTTCTCCGACAGCCACTTCGCCATCGCCTTCGCATCGTTCCAGGAGACGTTCACCACGGGATGACGGTCATCCTGGGGAAATCCTGCGTTCCTCCAGTCATGTCCGGCCTTCTTTTCCCACTGTCCGGAGTACGCCCAGGAAAAGCCCTCCCTTTCGGCGTCCGTGCGGTAGCCCGTCGCGTCGATGAAAACTCCGAACTGTCCGCGGGTGACCTCGTGTGTTCCGAGCCAAAAGCCGTCGGTGCACAGGGTTGAAGAAGAGGATCGGCCGGTGTCCGCGGGACAACGGAATTCGAAACATCCGGCAGGCATCCGGACGAATTCCATGCCGGTGAGCGGTTCCTTCCATGTGAGGCTGCCGGGTTGAGCCGCTGCGGGTCCGATGAACGCCGCGAGGCCGATCCAGAAGCAGAGCGCGCCGACGAACGAAGCAATGAATCTTTCCATGAGAATCCAGTCGCCGTGGGGAGGTCGTGATCGTGGTCCGGACTGCGTTGAGAGTATCTTGCATCTTTACCCGCCATGGCGGCCGGAGTCAAGCGCGCGGTTCGGGGGAAATCCCGCAACTGCCCAAACGCCGCCGTGCGGGCACAAGACAAGCGATCCCCTCCGAAGCGGGCGCGGCGCCGAAAGGAATCGGCGGATCCGGGGAAGTGGGGGAGGGCTTGTGCCGCCGGTCCTTCCATCGGTTCTCGGGAGCCGGAGGGGCATCGTATCGGCTTTCAGGTCGCACGGCCCGTTTCCTGCCACGGCATCTGGACAGGCCGGTTGTCGACGGGATCGGAGCGGGGTGCTCCGGCGGGTTGATGCAGCGCGGAGCGGCGAAGTTTCCGGTTGACGGGAATGGCCTGCGTGTATATACACGTTATGGGCCGGCTTCATTCACCGAGCCTCCAACGGGGTGAAGCCAAGTCCGAAACCCCACCCGCGGCGCACAGGAAAGGACGACATGAAACCGTCTGCCACGGACACTCCGGATCATGCCAGATGTCTCGAAATAGGGCGGACCTGCGCGTGTTACAGCCTGCGGAAGGCCGCCCGCGCGGTTACCCGACTCTATGATGAGTTTCTGAGGCCCTCCGGCCTCAGGGTCACCCAGTTTTCCGTGCTCATGACGGCCAAAATCCGCGCCCCGGTCACGCTAACCCGGTTGGCTCATCTCACGGTCATGGATCGCACCAGCCTCACCAGAAATCTCAACGTCCTCGAAAAGAAGAAGCTTATCAAAACCGAACCGGGAGAAGACCGCAGAGAGCGTCGAGTGCGCCTCACCGACTTGGGGGAGAAGAAGCTCGTTGAAGCCATACCCCTGTGGGAGGAAGCCCAGTCCCGCATCACAAGCGGTCTGGGGGAGGAGCGGATGGATGGTTTTCAAAGGGACCTCCTGCGGGTTGTCTGCCTCGCCCGATGAGAGGAGCTTCCTGCACCGCGGCAGACGCATCGGCTTTTGCCTGGTCGAATTGTATCCTTCGGACAGGGTGCGCAAACCAGATCAATCCCCGACCCGGTCGCAGTCCCGGGCGGCTGCGGGGGGCGGGTGACGACTGCCTGCCGGGACAGGAATTGACCCGGTCGGTGGAGTGGCTCACCCCGGAGGGAGAGCCGCTGTGAAGTTTCCCGGAACCACAAGGAGAAGGTCCATGAACCAAAAAAATCTCAGCGAAGTGACGGAATCCGTCCGCAACGATCTCAGGCTCAAGACATTCCCGGTTGCCGCAAAGTTTCTCGAGGAGAAAAAGGGATATCCGGAGAAGACTTGTTGGCCTTCCACGACCCTGGGAAAGCGAATCGCACTTTGCCAGGGGGTCACCATGGCCCGCAACTACGGCTGGACCGTGGGGATCGGAAGGGAGGACCTCATCTGCGTTCCGGCAGCCATCGTGTTCGGTATGAGCGACGCATCATCCCCGCCGGAATCGCTTGGGCGGCTTTTCTGCGACACCGGCTTTTCCTCCGGCGAATCCACTGCCGAAAAAGAAGCCGCATCGATGAGCCGGTTTGAAAACGGAGAAATCCGGGCCGTTCTCGTCGCGCCTCTCGCCAGGACCACGTTTGAACCCGATACGATACTCTTCTACGGCAACCCGGCCCAGATGATGCGCTTCGCCCAGGCATGGTCGTATGTCAGGGGGGACAGGGTTCCCGGCCATTTCGGAGGGAAGGCGGAATGCGACGAGTACCTCATAGCTCCCTTCAAAACGCAATCCGCGCGGATGGTCCTGCCGGGAAACGGGGAACGGATTTTTGCGGCGACGCAGGACGACGAAATGGTGTTCGCCATTCCCGGCAGCGCTCTGGCGGATCTGGTCGAGGGACTGAAGGCGGCGGGGAAGGCCGTGGGCGCGCGCTACCCGGTGACTCCCTACCAGAACTTTCAGCCCGATTTTCCAAAGGCGCACAAGAAGCTTGGCGCGGAAATCGGGATCCTGTAGGAGGCGAACCTTCGGGACGGGAGAAACGCGACGGGAAGGTGCAAAAGCGTTTCTTTGCGGCTTGCAGGCTGAGCGGTGTGCCGGCAGGTCTTGTCCCTTCGGGGCTTTGTAAGGCCATGGAGAACGGGACACGGCCGGAACGCATCGATTTTCGCGGGGAGCGGCGCAATGGCAAAGTATTACGGAATACACCACCTGGCGATGGCAACGGGGGACATGGACGCGACGATACGATTCTGGAGGGATCTTCTCGGAATGCGTCTGGTGGCCGGACTGGGCAAGCCCGGGTACAGGCACTACTTCTTTGAGATTTCACCCGGCCATCACATTGCCTTTTTCGAATGGCCCGGGGTGGAGCCTGTTCCTGAAAGGGATCACGGTCAACCGGCGGCGGGGCCTGTCGTCTTCGATCATGTGTCATTCGGGGTGGGGTGCGAGGATGATCTCTGGGACCTCCGCGACAGGATCGAAGCTGCGGGCTCCTGGGTTTCGGAGGTGATCGATCACGGCTTCATCCATTCCATTTATTCTTTCGATCCCAACGGAATCCCCATCGAGTTCAGCTGCAGGGTGGAGGAAGAGGACCCGACGCACATCCCCCGCATGGTGGACTCATCCCCCTCATCGGTCACAAAGGAAGGACCCGGCCCCGTACCCGGGAAGTGGCCCGCAGTCGTGCGCCCGACGCCTCCCGAAGAACGGGAGATATTCCCGGGGGAGGGCAGGGAACTTGTCAGCGGGCAAAGAAAAGACTGGTGGCGGAATCCATGACGATGGGCAGCTGCGGCCCGGCTCCCGCGGGCGGCGAAATCTCCCTCTCCGCGCGGGCCGCCCGTTAGCCGGATCGAACGAGCATTTTCGATACGCGCATGCAAATCGTCTCGTCGTCAGTCCTGCCGGATTCGTTCCGCGGCTCTTTCAACGCCCCTCGAATGCTGCCTGCCCGCATGGCGGAACGGTTGCCTGACCGTGGGGAAAAAAATGCTCTCCTTCAGTCTCCGAATGTGGTATGTGGGCGTGCGAATCTCGCACATCGGGTGAGGTGGTGTGGCAAGGCAGAGGGTCCGTCGGGCGGGGGAAAATCGTGTGCCGCGAACAAGGGGCTGAGAAATGGTTGACCATTTTGCTGATGATCATGGTATTATTAAACTGGCACAACAGAGGGGCGAAATGGACAAACCGAAGAAGACGGTCAAGGGATTCACTGTCAACAGGCGATGCGATTCCTGCGGAACGCGGGTTGACATTGCCTGCGACAGGGGGGACAAGTGCATGCTGAAGTGCTCGCAGTGTGGGAAAGAGTATATGTTCTACCTGAAGACCTGATCGAAGCGGCGATGTCTGCGCCGTTTCCTTCCTGCCTGGTTTGACTTGCCCGAGTCTTCCGATGACGTAAACATCCTGCCCGGTTTTCAGGAACACATGACGCTGCAAGGTTCATGGGATTTGGGGAGAAGCCTGCCGGCGAAGACGGATGGAACCTCCGATCGTGCAACAACAGTGCTGGTCGAACCTGGGCGGCAGCGTACCGGTTCCGGATTTCGCCTGAAAAAGTTTGATCTGTCCTTCCGCCATGATTATTTTGACAGCCACCCGTATCGGCGCGGGTTCGCCCCGCCCCGGGCCGGTGGTCAAGTCGATCCGGACATGGGAAGTAACGCGGAAGAGAATCCTTCTTGCCGAATCGGCAACTGAGAAGGGACCTGATGAAGATCACCCGGGAAATCTACCAGGTCGGTGGTGAAGGTCTATCCGCGGCCGAGGATGCGGCCGCATACCTGATCGTTTTCGGGACGCATGCCGCGATGGTGGACGCGGGATGCGGCTTGAGCGTTGATCGGATCTACAGCAATATTCTCGAGTGTGGTGTGTCCGGGGAACAACTCGAATACCTTCTTCTCACGCATTGCCACTTCGATCATACCGGCGGCGCTGATGCGATCCGGCGAAGGACGGGGTGCAGAATTGTCGCTCATGCATTGGACGCTCCTTTTCTGGAGCAGGGCGACGGCGAGGTGACGGCGGCCGGTTGGTACGGGGCTTCGCTGAAGCCGTTCCCGGTGGACGTGCTTCTTGAGGGTGAAGAGGAGGAGATTCTGCTCGGGGGAAGGAGCATCCGGGCCATACACACGCCGGGGCATTCCCCCGGATCGGTGGTCTACCTGGTGGAATCGGACGGCAAGAAAGTCCTTTTCGGCCAGGACATCCACGGCCCTTTGCATCCGAGCCTTCTCTCGGACCGGGGGAAATACCTGCGTTCCCTGGAATCCATCCTTTCGCTTGAGCCCGACGTCCTTTGTGAAGGTCACTACGGTGTGTTCCAGGGAAAGAAAAGAAGCGCGGACTTCATTCGACAATTCCTGAACGATTGAAAGCGGACGGTTCGAGAAGACTTTTTCCAGGCCGGCGGAAAACGATGCGGCATGCGGGAAACCGTAGCCGTCTGCCCGGCGGGGCTCGACGATCGTCCGTTGACGTGTTTCGAGGCACAGCCGATGATGGAAATTCTGCCGAGCGGGATACCGTTGCGGGCGTTGCTCACACTCCTGACGTGGTCTCTTCTCTCGATCGTATCGATCGAATCGACGGCCGGGGTGCGTCCGGTGTTCTGGTTTCCCGCAGAAGAGCAGTCTCCTGACACCTCAGAAAAGGGTACGTTCCCGAGAGAGGCCGAAGGGAACATTGAAACGCTGTTTCGTCACGGGCCTTTTCTCCTGACGGTGAAAAAGGTGCCGGAGGGAGGCCGGTTCAAGGTCGAGGTGAGAAAAGACGGCAGGACGCTGTACGGGGACGAGTCTCATTATACGGCGCCGCCGGTGGATATCGTCGAAGACTTGCCGCACAAGGGATGTTCCACGCTGGTGGCCTATTGTTTCTCGGGTGGCGCACATTGTTGCACGAGGGCTATTCTGTGCACGGTCTGCGGGCCGGAGGAAAGCATGACCGTATTCGACCTGTCGAACCTCACCGAATTGATCATTTCCCCGAGGGGATCGGGGGTGCCGCCGGAGGTGAGCCTGCTGGACTACCAGTTTGCCTACTATCATGCGAGGGATGCATCATTGTGGTTTCCGTTCTCGCAGTCTCCGGCCATGGAACGGTTGCTCGTCTACGGCAACGGCGGCTGGCGGGTGGACAGGCCCGGTGAGAACAAGGGCTTTTATGAGCGGATCATGGCCAGAGACGGGTGCATGGAAAAGGTACGTATCCCGGCTCCGCAGGCAGAAGGAGAAGAGGCGGTGGAAATGGCCGCTCAGGCAATCGAATGCGCCTATTATGCCATGATGGCGGGAGAAGACACGGACGTGTCGGGAAAAATCCTCAAGGACCGATTGCCGCGAGCCTGGCAGTCGGAGTTCGTGAGCCTCCTGCAGGATATCAAGCGTGCCGTGGCGGACTTCAGCGCGATCAGGAAGAGCTATAAAAGCCAGGGGAGATGATCCGAGCGGGCTGCCGGAGTGGGCGGTCACGATCCGGCCTGGGGCATCGAAGCCGTGGGCTGCGCTTAGCCCACCCGTGTGCCCGAGTTAGCCCACCATTGAGTACCCGTCTGCCGGCGTGGACGCCGCGATCAGGCCCGCTTTGTCGAGCACCGGGACAATGGGCCTGAGCGGTCTCGATGAGGCTTTCCACGAAATTGTCCATGACACCGGCGACACCCCGACGCATGAAAACAGGCTCACCCGGGAATCCATTTTCCAGGCAACTCTTTTCGTTGGGGAGCTCCTCGCGGGCACGCTAACGGTCTTCAATTTCTCGCATGAGCGGCGTCGTACTCTCCCGGACGCGCTTTTCCAGTTCATCTCGCGCCCGCCTGAGTTGCTCTTCCGTCCTGATGCGTTTGGCGATCTCCTCGCGCAACGCTTCCGTCTTGCTGTTGACCAAGGACTTGAGAAGCCTGTTCCATACCACCATCGCGGGAAGCAGTAACAGCACGATCGCAAGAGCGGTGAGCACGCAGGCTCGGAAGCTCGTTCTCCGGAACGGCGACGGAGTCTCGAACCGTATCCATTTTCTGTAAATGAGATCGCGTTCTCTTTGACCGATGCGGGACAATGCCTTCTCGAGGATGCCCGATAACTCGGGCCAGTCGCTGCGCACGGCTAACGCCATCCGGTATGAATATCCCGTGTTTCCGCCGAAATGCAGATTGGAGATGCCCAGTCTCTCAATATAGTAGACGGCACTCGCAAGATTGGCCACAAACGCGTCGACGGTGCCGAAGGACACCTGTCTCAAACCCGTGCTCACGTCCGGAACGGGGATCAGTTTGAGCTCGGGGTAGTGATTTACCAGAAAATCATGGTCGGCGTATCCGTCCACAACGGCGACCTTCATCCCTTCGAGCTGCTTGGGCGTCAAAGATTCAGAGACGTTCTTCCGGACGATGATCACTGAGGGAAACTCGATGAAAGGCGACGTGAACAGCATGTAAACGGATCTTTGCGGCGTCGCGGAGGCGGCGCCGAACATATCAACGGTCCGGTTCCTGGCTGCAACCAGGATATCCGACCAGTTGGAAATCCTCACGATGTTGAAATCGATGCCGAGGGTGGTTTCGATGATTTTGACATAATCGGCGGCAATGCCGCCGTAGTTGCCCCGTTCATCGAAGAATTCGATGGGCGGGTAATCGGGGTCGGGGGCGAGGTTGATGAGAGGGTGAGCGGCCAGCCATTCGATCTCCTGTGGGGTGAGGAAGTTCCCCTGTGGAGGATCGAATGCACATGCGAACTCCTCGTGGCGGGAGGAAAAATTGCCGTACATGAAGAGCAGACATGCGGGCAGGATCGAGAGCAGAACATACAGAGCAATTTTGTACTTGAAGAGATGGTTTGTCCTCGGGGGAAGGCTGTCGGATTCCCCGGAGCCGCCGGGATACTTCGGGGACCCGCTCGGATGAGGCGCCCGGTCGTTGCTGTTTTGAATCATGCTTGCCATTTTCCGGATAGCGCACCTGGGTGAATGCAGGGGTTCCGCCCCGCGTTGCACACTTGGGAAGAATGCCCGGCGGGTGCGTTCGAAAAGCTTCCGACCGCTCCCGGTTTTCACTCGAGGTTGATGGGAAACCTCCATGAGGGATTTCGGCTGATTCTCGAACGGACTTTAAAACGGGCCTCCGTTCATTGCCGGTACGCATTGGTCACGGTTGATCTTCCATGGCAAGAGGGGACGGGCAATTCAGCCGGAGCGTCACCGCTTGAGCGGCATGGCCGATGGATTTGCCGATGGAGGACACGAAAGGCTGCCTGTGGCAAAACATTTTGAAATCACATGGAAAATATTCAAACAGGGAGGCGGCGCATGGCTCAGGGCGGGAAGACCGGACGAACTTGTGACTTGACCGTTTTGAGCCATTCTTGTATACAGGGCATTGTGAAATAAAGCTCATATCAGTCTCCTTAGAACTCGAATGCTCTTTTGGGGAAAAGTGGAGAAGCGAGAGACAGTGCGTTTTCAACTTGAAGCCGGAGGTCGGGAATGAAAAACAATGCAAGCTCCTTCATTGGGAAAATCACAAGCCTGGATGAAACATCTTTGAAGGTGGGACAGGAACCCTTCTCCTGGTGGGGACCCTCGCCCGAGCAGGCGAGGAAGGTCATGGTTCATAAGTCGAAGGCGTTGAGCGACAAAAGAACCACCATTAAGGATGCCGTCAACAAGTACGTCAAGGACGGGATCAACATAGCCATCGGTGGATTCGTGAACACTCGTCCTCCGGTTGCTTTCATCCATGAAATCATCAGGCATGGGGCAAAGGATCTGACACTCTCTTTTCAGTCCAACTCGGTCTGTCCCGAGCTGTTGGCCGGAGCGATGCTCCTGTATCCCGACCATCTGTCCATCAAGCGGGTGGAGCTGGCGTGGTGGGGTTACGAAGTGATCGGCATTGCGCCGCTCTTTCGGCATCTGTGCGCCAACGGGATGATCCGCATCGACGACTACACCAACTACGGCATGTCCGCGAGATTCAAAGCGGCGGCGATGGGTCTGGAATTCCTCCCGGTGAGGGATCACGGCGGCGCCGACATGGAGCTGGTGAACCGTGGGATGATGGTCGAGAGCCCCTTTTCGGGAAAGAACTGCTACCTGGTCCCCGCGTGCTATCCCGATGTCGGGCTGCTCAACGTAACCGCTGCCGATATGCACGGGAACTGCCGCATCTTCGGCGCGCACTGCACCTGCCCCGAGATCGCCATGGCCGCCGCCCATACCCTGGTGACCTGCGAGCAACTCATCTCCAACGAAAACATCAGGACCTATCCGAACCTGACGGAAATACCCTACACCGCGGTGGACGCCGTTATCGAGCAGCGTTTCGCGAGCTATCCCGGGGCGTGCTACGGATTCTACTGGTTCGACATGGAGCACATCCTGATGTTCCGAAGCGCCTCCGACGAATTCAGGAAATCCGGAAAGAAAGACGCGTTGAAGAAATACTACGACGAATACGTTTTCGGATGCGAGACCTACGATGATTTCCTCGCCAAGCTGCCCTACAAGACCTTCAAGAAAATAAAAGATCTTGATGGCGGACAGCCGATCATCCTCTCCTAGCCGTTCAAGTGCCGAATCCATAAGGAGGTTTAGACCATGGCCGAATATACGCCGTTTGAAATGATTGCATACACCGGTTCCAGAGTGCTTGAAGACAATACGATCGTGTTCGTGGGGACGGGTCTGCCCATCATCGCGTCCATTCACGCGCAGCTTACCCATGCGCCGGGTCTGGGGATCATATTCGAGGCGGGACCGCTGACGCCGGTCCTGGAGATGGGCATGCCGCTCTCGGTGGGCGATACGCGTGCGTGCCGAAAGGCATGCTATCTGAAGGGGTTGAGCTCGGTGTTCGAGCTGACTCAGAGAGGGCACGCCGATTTTGCTTTCATCGGCGGCGCGCAGATCGACATGTATGGAAACGTCAATTCGACTTTCGAGGGCGGCACCTATACCAAGGCGCAGACCAGGTTCCCGGGGAGTGGGGGAGCGGGCGCCATGGCCGCCAACTGTGAGAAGTCGATCATCATCATGGCACTCGAGCCGAGAAGGTTCGTGAACAAGCTCGATTTCGTCACCAGCATCGGTTTCGGAGACGGGGACGAGAACTACAGGGAGAAAGCCGGCGTCATGGGCGCGGGTCCCTATCGCGTCATCACCAACGAAGCCTTGTTCGGATTCGATGAAGGCACGCGCAGAATGATGCTGCTCGAGGTTGCTCCGGGCAGAACGGCCGACGACATCAAGAAAAAAGTCAGCTTCGATCTCCTGGTTTCCTCGGATCTGAAGGAAATGGCGCAGCCCACGGAGAAGGATCTTCGCCTCCTGAGGGAAGAGTGCGACCCGGACGGGTTCTTCCTGGCGAGAAAGCTCAAATAGTCATACCCCGGTAATGTCTCCGTCGTATCCCCGGCCTCGGAAGGCCGGGGATACGACGTGCGGAACGCATCCCTGCCTGCCGCTTCGCGCCTCCCGCCGGATTGCTGAAGGAAAATGCATGCGTGCGTGAAAAGAACGCAAGTCGAGCCGTCACGCGTCAAGCGATTCGAACACAGACGAGCTTTTCCGCAAGGGAGCAAAACGTGCTTCCCGACTTGATTGAAGCTTGTTTTTGCACTATTCTGCCCATCGCGCGGCTTTGAACGGGGGCCCCGCTTTTGCGCGGGTTTTTCGGGCATCGGGGCGGAAGTCGCGGAAGAGGCTCTCATGGTTTTCAGCTCCCTGATTTTCCTGTTTTTCTTTCTTCCGGTCGTGCTGACCGTCAGCCTGCTGCTCAGACCTTCATGGCGCAACGCCTGGCTCCTGGCGGCGAGCTTCTTCTTCTATGCCTGGGGCGAGCAGGGCTACGTATTCGTGCTGTTGTTTTCCTGCCTGTTCAATCATGTCTGCGCCGTCTGCCTGCGACGGCTTGATGACGGCGAGCCGGGGCGGGAGCAAGGGCGGGCCGGGGCGAAAAGAGGCGTCCGTGCGCGGGCCCGCAAGACGGTTTTCGTAGCGGGGATCGCGGTGAACCTCGCTTTGCTGTGCATCTACAAGTACACCCATTTCCTCCTGGAAAGCATGAGCCCCGTGTTCGCACTGATGTCCGTCGGTCCGGTGCATCCGGACAAGGTGCAGGTACCGGTCGGCATATCGTTTTTCACCTTCCATGCCATTTCCTGCCTGTGCGACGTCTATGCCCGAAAGATCGAAACCGGCCGGAGCTTCTGGAATTTCGCCTTGTATCTGTCATTTTTCCCCAAAATCCTGGCCGGGCCGATTTTCCGGTTCAGGGATGCGGCGGCGCAGTTGACCGCGCGAGCCGTGTCTTCAGAGCAGATCGCCGGGGGGGTTGAACGGTTTATTGTCGGGCTGGGGAAGAAAGTGCTCATCGCAAATCCCCTGGCGCTCGCGGCCGACACGGTCTTCTCCCTCCCCCAGGCGGAGCTTTCCGCCGGCCTGGCTTGGTTCGGGGTGCTCTGTTACACTTTTCAGATATACCTGGATTTTTCAGGCTATACCGATATGGCCATCGGTCTGGGAAAGATGTTCGGATTCGAATTCCCGGAGAACTTCAATTACCCGTATTTTTCGCAGTCCGTCCGCGATTTCTGGCGCAGGTGGCACATCACTCTGTCACAATGGTTCAGAGACTACCTGTACGTTCCCATGGGGGGCAACCGGCATGGAGCGCGCAGGGAATACTTCAATCTGCTCGTGGTGTTCCTGCTCTGCGGATTATGGCACGGCGCGAACTGGACGTTCGTGATTTGGGGCGTCTGGCACGGGTTGTTTCTGATCGCGGAACGAACGGCTTTCGGGCGAATGGTCGAGGCTGCCTGGCGACCGCTCCGACAGGCTTATGCCATGGGTGTGGTGATGATCGGGTGGGCGCTCTTCCGGTCCGATGGAATCGCGCAGGCCGGGACCTATATTGCGGCGATGTTTGGGTTTTCGGAGCCGGTTCCGGGGAAATACCCCGTCGCCATGGTTCTCAACCGCGAGGTGCTGCTCGCCCTGGTTGCCGCATCGCTCGTGTCCTTTCCCGTTTGGTCGACCATTCGTGCCCGTGTCTCACAACTTCTGCCGGCGACCGTCAACTCCGGCAGGGGGACCATTCCGGGTTGGCGGTGCTCGTACGTGGTCTTTCTGGGGATTGTTTTCATGCTCTCGTCGATGGCGTTGATGGGTGGAACCTACAATCCCTTCATCTATTTCAAGTTCTGAAACCCGGAGGTTGTGAAGCTAAGCCCCGAAACGCCTGGTGTGGCGGGAAACATCAAATATGGTGAGAACCCCAACGAAAACTCTGCTGGTCTGCCTGTTGATCCTCATGTGGTTTCCCATGGCGGAAATGAACTTCTGCATTTTCAAAGAGTATGAATACTCGGAGAACCGCGAATTGGCGAAGGAGCCCGAATTGAAGGCGGAACTCTCCGCCCTGAGGCGTTTTCCCAAAGACTGCGAATCCTTTATCGGCGATCATCTCGGCTTTCGATGCAGTCTCATCCGGCTCAACAACATTCTCAGGGTGAACCTGCTCGGAGTCTCTCCGGTACCCAGCGTCGTGATGGGCAGGGATTCCTGGCTGTTCTACCGCTCGGAGGTCTTCCCGGACGGGTTCACTTTCAATGACCACTGCGGCTTGATCCCGCTCTCGGAGACCGAGCTCGACGCTTTGCGTGAACGCATCGAGTGGAACCATGAGCTGTTTTCAAGACACGGTATCTTCTATATCGTGGTGATTGTGCCGAACAAGAACACGATCTACGGGGAATTCCTGCCCGAAAGCATTGTAAGGAACGGTAATCCAACGCGGCTCGAACAATTTTCGGAATACATGCGCAATCACTCGCGGGTCAGGGTCATGGATTTGAGAGGGGTGCTTCTTGACGCAAAAAGACTCCATCCGATTTACTACAAGACGGATTCTCACTGGAACGATTTCGGCGCCTATACCGGCTACCGCGAGATCATCAAAGAACTGTCGCGGGTTTTCCCGGGCGTCCGTCCCATATCGATCGAAAACGAAACGGTCTCGGTGCGCAGGACTTCTCCGGGCGGCGACCTGGCGCAAATGCTGCTCATGGATGATCTCATCGATGAGGACCTGAGCACGGCCTTCGAGATTCAACCCGATACGGGCGGGAGAAAACTGGCCAGGTTGTTCTTCAGGCATGATTCCTTCGGTGACGGTCTCTATCGATACCTCTATCCCCACTTCGAGAAAGTGGTGGGAGTGGCCCCGTTTGTCCCCTTCAACTACGACAGGATTCTGGCTGAACGGCCTGAGGTCGTTCTCCATGTGTTCGCGGAAAGGTATATTACGCCGGCCCTCCATGACGACTTCTTCTACGAAGGAGTTCCTTAGTTACTTGCCCGGCGGTCGAGGATTCCACAAAACGGCTGCTCTCACGGTTCGATTCATTGCCTTGCTCCGAAAGATCGACTGAGATCCGTCCAGGGTGAATGCATTGGCTGGATTTTTCCCCCGCGAGGGGGTAAGGTCCCTCTCATGGGCGTTTCCAGGCGTGGGGCGACGCATTGTTTCGGCATGGGTGAGGCGGCTGGAGAAGCGCGGAGGCCGGGGGGGCTTGGCGCATCTCCGGGGGAGGATGGTTTTCGGCGGCTGGTCCCTCGGGCGATGCCCGGAGGCTGGCCGATCCGTGGAGGAAGATGGATGGCGGGGGGCAAAAAATGAGCAAAGATGAGCTTCTCCTGGAACTCGAAGAGGAGATGAAGCATTTTTTCTGCAAAGGGATAACGGACGACTTCATACGGTTCTCCATGGAAAATGCCGTGGAGTCCTTTGTCCGAAAGGAAGCGGCCCGAATGGGCGAGGATGAGCTGCTCGAGAAGTTCGGCACCATGGAGGATGCCTTCAAGCTGTTCATCGAGTTCCTGAGAGGAAAAGGGGTCGGCGGCAAGAAGCTGGCGGATTACTATCGCCGCAAGAATCATTGACGGTTTGCTGCCTCGCGTTCTCACCGCCCGGCGATGCGGCATGCACGCTTGATCTCCTCGCCAAGGTGAAAAAGGGCTTCGATTTCATCGCCCGCGGCGATTTGCATCGCATGGAGGCATGCGGGGGGAAGGCTCTTTTCGAGGTCCGGGCACAGGTAATCGATGCAGAGCATGTGGCGGGCGAAAAGGGTGCATCCTTCGGGACCCAGAAAGAAGCAACTGTCGGGTCTTGTCCCGGTCTTCGGCAATTCGACCCCGATGAGCAGGTTGACCACCAGAATCATGGCGTCGATTTTCCCTTCCAGCCCTGTACTGCAGCAGCTGCCGTGAGGCTCGATGCGATCGCACCTGGCGCATGCCTCGGCAATTCCAAGACGTCTCATCATCGCGCGGGCAAGGTCCGAACAGTCTCGAAACCTTTGCAAAAGCGCCGCGAAAGTCGGTCGTGCCCGGATTGTTTCTCCCCGGTCGGCTAGAAATCGATGTGCCGTGTCGATCCTTGAGGCCACGGGCTGAGGGTGGTGCGGGCCGCGAACGGTTTCACCCGGAGGATGCGCGTAGTGCTCAAGGAGGAACCCGTCGAAAGAGGACTCCACCCAGCAGTCGCGATTGAATCTGTATTCCATGGGACGGCTATTTCAAAAGGAAGACGGACGCATCGACAAAATCACTCAGCTTTTCCAGCAATTCCGGATCGGGGTCCTGGAATTGCAGGCCCAGAATGGCATTCCTGCCGTCATGGCGAACGCTTCTCACCTGGCCCTTCAGCTCCCGGGGGTGTGCGTCTCCGGGCAACAGGATCTGCATGACCAGGTGCTTTTCCATGGACAGTCTGCGAAGGTCTTCCTCGCTCATCCGCCGGGAAACGAAACGGCATCCTCCCTTGCTGATGTCCGTCACATTGCCCTGAAACACGGTTGCGTCCACTCGCGCCGTGGCCGGAAACAGGCAGTCGATCCGTGAATGGGCCCTCAATTCGCGCCGGTCCACGGCTTGCGGGTAGGTGAGGATCAGCAGCGGCAGGGAACGAGAGTGGAAATCGATGATTGAGGATGCAAAGCCGTAAAGGTTTCCGGAATACTCGAAGCTCACCCTGATCGCGGTGCCGGGGAGCAGTTGGTCCTCAAACCCCTCGAATTCAGGAAGACGAGCGATAAGAAAGGCGCCCGGGTCCATCCCCACGAGTCGGCTGCTCAGGCGCGAGGAAGGAGAACCGAGCTCGATTTCCATGCGGCTTCCAATTTCAAGCGAAAGACGTTCGCCATGGTTGAGTCTCATAACAACCTCCCTGTGATTCAATACGACAACCACGCTCCGCAGGGCTGCCTCCCGCGCGGGAAGCACGCGCCGCCGCGGGCGCCTCGCGATATGAAACCGAGAAGGAATGAGAGAATGCCTGAAAAATGAGCCCGCGATTCGCCTCCCCGGGACAGTGTCCTCGTCGAAGCTCATCGCCGGAATGGCGTTGGTCGTTTCAGTACGCAACGGGCCGGAACAAGCGCCCAGGTCAACATGCTGTCCCGGAAGGGAAAAGCCTGTCCGTGCATCGGGCCGTTTGACCCAAAGAAGGTTCTCGGCAACGGCCGAAGAAAACCGGCTCAGGATTGTGCCCGTTCCTGCAAAGCCGAGGATCGAACCCCCGATGCCGCGAACAGGGTTGCCGTCAAACAAACGGTCACAGGTTAAATACCCGTTCCAGTTCGCGGAGCTCTTTCTCGTCGGCGATGCCGAACTTCATGGCCGCGTCGATTTTGAAGAGCGCAAAAACACCCTTCCCCCGAGCGTGGACGACCCCGTTTGAATTGAGGAGGAATCCCTCCATCGCGACCTCGCGATCGCTCCTGACCTTCGATATCCTGCCTTCCGCCCTGAGTGTCGTGCCCACGGGAACCGGCCTCAGGAAATCAACGGCGATGGACTTTGTCAGGACCAGGTTTTTCGTCAGGTAGATGGCCGACCAGCCCATGATTTCATCGAGAATGGTGGACAGGATTCCTCCATGCGCGAAATTCTTCCACCCGACCATGTGATCGGGAATGACAATTTCCGAAAACACCGACTTCTCATCGGTATGGAATATCATCCGCAGGCCGTGGGGATTCTCGGAGCCGCACCCAAAACAGCGATGACTGAGCCTGGTGGGGAGTTCTCTGTATGTATTCGGTTGATCCATGCATGCCTCGAATCACTGAACGTGCGATATGGTTTCCCGCGAAGCGGACGTCGATCGTTGCCGCATTCGCGCTTCTTGTTGCAGTCCATCAATATATACCCGGATTCTCCCGTGAAAAGATTTTTTTCAACAGACCGTTAAAGAAACATGCTCCGGCCGCAAGTTTGTTTTGAGATGATGCCTTCTCGCGGGGTAGAATCGCCCGGGCCAAGCGAGTGTCGGTTCGGAAGGGATAGATTTTGCTTTGCCGGAGAGTCTTCGGGGCCTGCGTATTGAGTTGCCGGAGCCGGGGCCGTTTCAGGGGATTCGCTCGGTTCGTGCGACCGCCGCGAGGAACCCGTGCATGGGGTTGGAATCGCGCGGAACCAATCGGGATGATTGCGGACAGAGGAGGAAACGCATGCAGTACGGGGCGGGGGAAATGGGGCGCATCTTCGTGTTGCGCCTGGAAGAAGGGGATCAATTGCCCGACATAGTGGAGCAATTCGCCGAGGAACACGGTATTGAGCGGGGACTCGTCTTCTACGTGGGCGGTGGAGCCGACGGCAGTCGCCTGGTGGTTGGGCCCCGGGAGAACACGGAACAGGGCATCGTCCCGATGCTGCACACTCTGCGGGGAGTCCATGAAGTGCTGGCCGTGGGGACCCTTTTTCCCGATGACGCGGGGGTCCCGGTGCTGCACCTGCATGCCGCCGCCGGCAGGGAAGACAAGGTCGCCGTCGGTTGCGCCCGCGCCGGGGTCAAGGTCTGGCTGGTGGGGGAAGTCGTTTTGCTCGAGATCGCCGGGATCGAAGGGCGACGGGAAAAGGAAAGGGGTTTCTCACTGCTCAGGTTTTCCTCTGATGAATGACTTTTCCCGGGACGACGATAGCGCGTCGATTCCGCGCACCGCGCGACCGGGGCACCGCGAATGACGAGGATGGGTCAGGCAGGGAAACATCCGAGAGGGACGCTCAGCGATTCATGAAGATCACTTTAACATCGGCAAAGCGCTTGACGAACTGCTGGACCGTAGGGGTGAGCTTCTTTTTGAATTCATCCCGGTTGCTGAAATAGAGTACCTTCTCTCCCTGCGTAAGGATGGCGGCGTGAACCCCTCCCTCGCGGTCGATGTGGAGAATTCCCTCTTCCAACGCATCCTGTCGAGGCGCCATGCCAAACCCGTACAGGTCTCCAGCCGCATCGACTCCGACCTTCCCGGACACGCGGAGATTTTCCACCAGTTTCGGGTAGTAGGCTTTCAAGGTGTTTTCGACCGCCTTTCCCAGCTCCGGATGCTCGAGGATGTCCTGGATCCGTTTGCCGGAGAAGGACGCGAGCGCGTCGAAAACACTGGATTGATCTTCCTGCCGGGAGGATGCCGGGGAAGACACGCCGGGCTGGGCGGCGGCAGGCGAAGCCTGCTCATATGCGGACGCCGTCTCCCGTTTCTCCACGGGCGTTTCCGTCGCCCTCACCGCAGGTTGCCCGGTGGGGTCCGCCGGGGGAGAACTCCAGGCTCGCAGACCGACGATGGTCTCTTTCATTACCGACACGCTGTCCAGATACACCCTGTTCAAAAGATTCTCGAGTCGATCGGCATTCCGGGCGACATCGCGCGCGGCGTCCCTGGTTTCATTCCGAAGCTGAGTGGAAGAACGGTAAAACACGATGGAAAGCCAGATGGCCAAGACCGCCAGGATCAGAGAAGCGAGAGCCGCCACCAGCGAAATGATGTCCATATGATCTCTCGAAGTGGTATCGGTCCGTTCGTTTCCCGCAGTTGCCGCGATCGCTGTGCCGGGGGGGCCTTGAGAGCCCCGGGGACCCGGTGGTCCGGGCGGCCCCGGTTCGCCGCGGGGGCCCTGCATGCCCGGGGGACCGGCAGGCCCCTGTATCCCACGCTCGCCCGGCATTCCAATACGGTTCCAGGACAACGGGGTTTCAAACCGCTTACATTGTTCCGGACCGCTGACGTAGCGTACCGTGCCCGTGTGCTTGTTCGAACAGGCATGGATGATGTCTTCGGTGAGCTCCCCCCGGGCGATTCCAAACGAGACCAGAACGGCAAAGAGAATAAGGGCGGAAATCGACCTGTGCATAATCCATCTCTTTCATTCATCGGCGGGAGCCGCCGGTCGCCTGGAAAGGGGGTGTCAATCGGTTCAAGTGTGCATAAAATGTCACACTATCGTTAACAGGTAAACTCTTTTCCCATCGTCCACGGAAAAACACGCATACTGGCCCCCTGCAGCCCCCGTCAGGCCGCCGCGAACCGTCGATTTCGGTTCGCACCCCCGGTGCGTGAGAAAAGCATGAGTCGAGCGTCGCTCTGCAACCGCGCGATCCCGCCTCCGGCGCGATCCGTTACAGGGTCGAATACCGCACGTGCCCTGCTCCCCCTCGCCCAACGTTGCCGTCAACTTGTTTGCAAAGGAACATTCGTTCTGATATATATTTTCCGCTGCACTCGTCAACGGTTATGGCGCCCGCCGGTCGGATACCGGGTACCTGTCGGCTGGAGCCTGAACAGGCCATTCATGGATGAGGATTCCGCATGGATAAGGATAGGTCGTCGGTGGGAATCGCGGGAAGACGAACCGTTTGTATCTTTGTCGTCCTGGCAGTGGTCGTTGCGGGGTTATGTATTTCGAACAGAGCCTTGGGGCAGAATCGGGATTCCGTGCCGGGGTCACGGGCCGTGGAGGCCGCGGGCAAGAGCGAGGCGACTCCTTCCGAGGGGAAGCCCGAATCAGGCATGACCCTGGAGCGGGCCCGCTCTGTTTACACCAACGCTCAGCCGTTGCACAAGAACTATTTCCGGACGGGCCTCGAAACCGCCGCTTTTCTTGCCATAGCAACGGGTTACTATTACGGGACGCTGGAAGACCGCCGCTGGTATGAATACACCATTCCGAAGGGCACGTTTGAGGCGCGCTTTGAAACGGGCGATGCCTACAGGCTTGACAACAACGACTGGGACAGCAACGTAGGCCATATCGCGGCCGGGACCGGCTATTATCTGTTGGCCCGTACCAATGACCTCAGCCTCACGGAGTCCTTTCTCGTTGCCGCCGGGGCTTCGACCTTCTGGGAGTTGTTCGGTGAGTTGCGGGATGAATTCAGTATCAACGACGCCATCATGACCCCCATCGGCGGTTTTGCCATCGGTGAACCCATGTTCCAGCTGGGGGAGTTTTTTCAGCACAGCGCTCCTTCAATTCCCAACCGGGCTCTGGGATTCCTTTTCGGGCCGTCCGCGGCCATTCATCGCTGGCTGGACAACACCACGCCCAAGGCTCCCGAGAATGTCGACAAGTACTGTCTCACCACCGACGCCTGGCATCGCTTCCGGGTTTTTGCGGGCGGGGGCGGCAGCTATTCGCCGGACGCCGACAAATTCCGCTCCGAAGCTCAAATGGGCTTTGATTTTGAGGTCATAACCGCGGAGAAATTCGGCAAGCCCGGCGAGGCAAGCATCAACTACCTGGACGGGGTGTTCAACGAACTGGCGTTCCAGGCGGCCCTGGACGGCAGCACCCTGGTCGATCTCAGGTTCTTTTCCAAGACGGCATTCCTGGGCCATTATGAACAATGTATCTCCATGGACAAGGAATCGCAGACTCTTCGGGGTACCAGCCTGTTTGTGGGCCTGAGCAGCGCATTCGAATACTACAACCATTCGTTCATAGGGATGAGAAGAGAGGACAGGCAGGCGATCTGCGACCTTGTGGGGCCAACCCTGATCGCGGATTTCTACCGTTGCGGTCTCCATGTCCGCGCTACCGCGGAACTGTATCCGTCCTTTTCGATGGTGACGCCCACTGCGGGGGCGCTGTATGACGAGACTCACAATATTTCCGGCGTAAAGAGCGTCTATCGATTCGAAAGCTATTACTATGCCCTGGGCGCGGCCGCCGGCGGAAGAGTGGAAATGGAATACGGTCCGTTCGGTCTGGACGGGCGCGTCCGATACCATTACTTCGACTCCATTGACGGTCTCGACCGCTTCGAGGACTCGCGGGTGACCGACGATATCGAGTTCCAGGACCAGCGCCTGGGGCTCCAGCTGACGTTGTTCTACGCCCTTCCCATCGAGAACTTCAAGCTGGGGCTGAGCGCGGAGAAAATCTACCGGTGGAGCGACATTGACACTATGGCCTGGAGCGGCGACGAAACCAGGTTCTTCGGCAATGTCGTCTTCGAGTTCTAGCGCCGGGGCTCTATGCGCTCCGCACGATGTTCTGATATCCGATGGGTTCCCGGTGCCGCTCCGATCCGGGGTTCGTCCGAATAATGCTTCAATCCGTGTGAAATGCCCTTTGATGCCGGCTTGCCCGGGGAACAGTTTCCCGGCGCATGTATTGTCATGCCTCACGGGTGACGCCGACGCCATGTCCGCTGCAACGCCGACCGAATGCTTGCGCACTTTCCTGAAAAATAATCATAACTACATGAAGATACGGGTTATTATTTTCTGCAAGGGGTGAACGTCCGCACGCCTTGGGGGCCGGAGGGTCTGGCGCAGCTCCGGCATGGAACCTGCAAAACGGCAGGACTTGTCGAAAGCAATGATAAATTTTTGTTGAAATTTATAAATTACCGATATTTAATTTAGCAGCACCAAGCTGTTGGACATGTCGAGCGGATTTCGTGGAAAAGACTTCGAGGATTGTGGTGCAAGCCGGGCGCCTGATACAAGAGCGTCAAATGGACAAACCGGTCAAGGATACGAAAGGCGTGAGACAGATGTCGGAACCCCTTGAAGGAGGACGCGCGGGTGAGGAGAAAAGACTCTGCCCGAGATTCCTGACCGCCGACGGTTTGACCAATACAGCCGAGCGGTGGCGCCCCACGGGAATTCTTATTTGCAGGGCGGAGACATCTCGGAGTGTGCCCGATGTGGAGAAGTCCGCACCGGGGGAGGCTGACTCCCGCGGGAAACATGCGCAAGTCGGGCCTTTTGAGAAGATCAGTGATATGTATATTATTGATTTTTCTGAAAAGGGTGTGCAAGTCTATTTTGAGTGCGACAATCAGGCGAGAATCCTGACCAGTGAATTTTTCCTTCAAGTGGGTATCACCAGGGTTCCTGTTTGCCCAAGCTGGTATCAACTGTCTCCTCATGGAAACACTGCTGGTTTTGAATTCAATCATCAAACGGAGCACAGCTGTGATCTTGCACATTTACTGGTTTATTTGAGTGATGATCTGTTAAACTTTTTGATCAATGAACACATTCCGTCATTGACCCCTCTGAACAGCCAAGTATGCACATATGCTTATCTCAGTATATTCTATAATTTAAGGCTGAAATTCCTTGAATGTATTGCTTTGTTTAACAAAGCCAGGGAACGTGTTGAGCAGTTCGTAAATTCTCATCATCATGAAGAGATGATGCACATATTCCTTGAGTTTGAGAGCTTGAGATCGCTGCATCTCAAGCAGGCGAGGGCTTTATCCAAAGACAAGGATCCGAAGGCCACTCTGGAACCTTTTGTAAAACCATTCCGGGAGCTTGGGTGCGGTATATCCGGGAAAGCTCAACAGCTCAGGTTTCATGAAAGCGACGTATTGAGTGTTCTTGCAGACTCCATCGTTTTCTGGGACTGGAAAGTCCATCCCTCCTGTGGGCTTGCCGAACGAGTGAAGCCTGCCCGCGATGCGTTCACGGCCCTCAGAACCATTTTGCCGGGCGTGTTCGAAGGCGAAGTATTCGACAACCAGTTCGACTACTATAGCTTTTTGATCCGTTCGACAACGCGGCTCAACAACAGGCTGATCGACCTCGTGTCGGCTCCTTTGTCCAGTGTGGAGACCGCGAGGGTGAGGGGCAGGATGCCGGAGCTCCTCGCTTCCCGGGAGTCCGACCGGGTTCCTGCGCTGGGCACCATCCCTCGGTTGATGGAAAAGGGGCGGTTCGAAGAAATCGGGACTCCCGCCCTGGAAGAAAAGCTGGTCGAGGCGTACGGACAGAGCCTGGGTGTGGAACCAGCCTCCGGAGAGGGGGACATCACGGTCAAGGGGCTTCAGCTGCCTTACGGGCAGAGTATTCCGCCGCCACGGGTCGGACCGGGTCCCATTCGGCCGTACAAGTATCTCGCCGTCCTTCTTGCGGCAGTCGTGGCATTCGCCGTCGCAGGCCTGCTGAGCTGGCCGGGGATGCAGGTTTATTGGAAAAGCCGGGATGTCGGCACGGACCGCGTAAGCACGCGGACAGATCCCTCCGATGCCTTGCCGCAAGAGGCGCCGCCCCGGGAGTCTGAGGCGGGGAACAGCGTGGAGGTGAAAGTCGAGAGCGGTGCGCAGCCGAGCGTTCTTCATTCCGATACGGTTCCCGACAAGGTGTCCGAGTCATTGACCGGGGACGTCTCCGGCGGGGAGCCCGAACGTGTGGCGGAGGAGGGGGGCGGGAACGAGGCGCCGAAGCACGAGGCTGCGGTCGATGCCGCGCCTGCCGATTCCCGGGAGACAGCTCTTCCCGCAGGTGAGGTTGTTGAAGAGCCGTCGGCGGAAACCACTCCGGCTGCTCCCCCGCGCAAGGAGTTGGCGCACAGATTCGAAATCGAAGCAGGCCAGAAGTGTTGGATTCAGGTGAAGATCGACGGCGAGAAGGCCTGGAGTGCCATGATGAAGCCCGGTGACCGATTCGACTGGGAAGTGAAAGAGCGGATCGACATCCTGGTCGGGAACAGCGGCGGGGTTCGAGTGAAGTGGGATGGTCAACTGCTTGGCCAGGTCGGCATGGTGGGCCAACCCGTGCGGTTGACTCTCCCCAATCCCCAGCTGATTTCAAAGGCCAAAGCGGACTGATCCCGGTGCAGGGTCTCCCACCCGAGCCTGCGCGTTCCCGCCCATGCTGCCGCCTCGGGCCCAGGTTCCTGTCAGGCGTCAGGGAACAATCGCGCCGCCGTCTCCCTCAGCTTGAATTTCTGGATCTTGCCGCTTGCGGTCATGGGATATTCGTCCACGAAGGCGACGCACTTCGGGATCTTGTATCGGGATATCTTTCCACGGCAGAAGTCGATTACGTCCTGGGGCGAGCAGGAAGAACCGTCCTTGAGGATGACGAAAGCGCACACCTCCTCGCCATACTTCGCGCTCGGAACTCCGACCACCTGGACGTCGCGAATCCCTTCCATCCCGTACAGAAATTCCTCGACCTCCTTGGGGTAAATATTTTCTCCGCCGCGAATGATCATATCCTTGTGCCTGCCGGTGATGGCCACGTACCCATCCTCGTCCATGACGCCAAGGTCGCCGGAATGCAGCCAGCCCTGCTCGTCAATTGCCTGCATGGTGGCTTCGGGCATGTTGTAATACCCCTTCATCACCACATAACCCCGGCAGCAGACCTCGCCCGGAACCCCAACGGGAACCGGGGTGCGAAGCTCGGGATCCATGATGCACACTTCTACCCCAGGCATGGCGCGACCGACCGTTTCGCAGCGCTTGCGAATGTCGTCGTTCACGCGGGTCTGGGTCATCCCCGGGGATGATTCCGTGAGCCCGTACACAATGGTAATCTGTCTTGCGTTCATCTTTTCGATGACCCGGTTCATGATCGGGGCGGGGCAGGGGGACCCCGCCATGATGCCGGTCCTCAAAGAGGCGAAGTTGAACTTGGGGAAAAGAGGGTGGTCCAGAATCGCGATGAACATGGTTGGAACACCGTAGATCGCGGTGCATCGCTCCTTCTCCACCGCGGTCATGGCCGAGACCGGATCGAATCCCTCGAGAATGACCAGGGCGGAGCCGTGATTCACGGCGGCCATGACGCCGAGAGAGCACCCGAAACAATGGAACAGGGGAACGGGGAGACAGATGCGGTCCCCGGGGCCGAAGAGCTGGTTTTTCCCAATCCAGTACCCGTTGTTGACGAGATTATGATGGGTCAGCATGACGCCCTTCGGGAAACCGGTGGTTCCCGACGTATACTGCATGTTGACCACGTCGTGCACATCGAGTTCCTCCTGCCTGGCCTTGTACTGCTCGTCATCGGTCATGACGCTCAGCGCCAACACTTCGGCGACGGAATACATTCCTCTGTGCTTCTCATGACCGAGGAAGAAAACCCGTTTGAGATGGGGGAACCTCGAGCTGCTGAGGTATCCCCTCTGTTGAGTCTTGAGCTCGGGGAGGAGATCGTAGAGAGTGAGAACGTAGTCGGTGTCTCTGAATCCGTCGATAATGAAAATGTTCTCGCACTCGGACTGCCTGAGCAGATATTCAAGCTCGGCGGTCTTGTACGCGGTGTTAACCGTCAGCAACACCGCTCCCACTCTCGCCGTGGCGAACTGCAAAACAACCCAGTAAGGGACGTTGGTCGCCCAGACGGCCACCTTTTCGCCCTTTTTCACCCCAAGCGCCATGAGGCCCCTGGCCACCTTGTCCACCAACTCTCCGAATTCGCGATACGTGAGCCTGAAGTCCCGGTCCTCATAGACGATGACCTCATTGTCGGGAAATCTCTCTATCGCACGGTCGAGAAGCTGTCCCAGAGTGGACGACTTGAACTCGAGTTCCTCCATGTGTTTCCCCTTTCTGATCAGATGTTCCGGCGGTCTTCATTCACCGAAGGCGAAGTCGCGCATCAAGTCGCTCGCCATTTTCCGGCTTGAGTCCGTATGTCCCGCGGGCCACTTCAGTCCGGAATCGCGCCCGGACCTCCAGTGCCGGTCGTCACTACATGAACGCGGTCCGGAGCGGTCCGGACAGTCGCCATGCGGTGCGATGGATGTTTGGCGGCGATCCGCCGCGGAGGCGATGCCACGCGGGAGATGTTCCGTTGAGTCGTATATCCGGTCCAGGCCCAAAACAGGCAGTGGCTGCAAAAGGGCCGCGCGCGGGCAAAACCGTCCTGACGGATCGCGCCATGCGGTGGAACGCGTTGCAAGACCCGGCTTTCCGCGAAGGATCGGTCGAAAGCGTTCAGGAAACGGGCAGGTCCTTGGAAATCGTTACGAAAAACGAGGCTCCGCCGTTGGGGACCGGCTCCATCCAGACTCTTCCATTGTGCTGCTCGGCGATTTCCCTGACTATGGTCAGGCCCAGGCCGGCTCCTTCGACCCCCTTGGATGTCTCCTGCCGTTGAAACACCTCGAAAATTCTCTCCGAATCCGCCCCCCTGAGTCCCCTGCCGTTGTCGGCAACGGTCAGAATGTGACAGTCTTTGCCTTCCTCGTAGCCGATTCGGATTCTGCTCAGATGCTCGCCGCCGTACTTGAGCGCGTTGTCGACGAGGTTCCTGAATACCCTCAACAGGGAGAGCCTGTCAGCCGTGACCACCACGTCGGACTCGGGCAGATCCCATTCGATCCGACGGCTATTGAACTGCACGGAAAACTCGTCCCGGAGCATGGCGAGGATCTCCTTGAGGGCAATCCTTTCAAACGATAGCCGCGCCTCTTTGGTTGCGATGTAGACGTTGATCTTGTCCACAAGCTCGGCGATGTGCTCGGACACTTTGAGGATCTGGCTGCAGTAGCTTCTGCTCTTTTCATCGAGGACATCCCGCGTCTGCCTGTGGAGGCGCTTCGCGATGCCGTGAATTCCCACGGCCGGACTCTTGAGGTCGTGCGCAACCGAGTAGGCGAAAAGCTTCAACCGCTCCTTCGCCCGCCTGCGCTCCTCTATTTCGACCTTGAGCCTCTCGTTTGTCCTTGCCAGTTCGGCGGTGCGCGCTTCAATCAGGTGCTCGAGGCCGTCACGATACGCACTGAGCTCCCGTTCCACGCGTTTTCGCTCGGTGATGTCCCTGACCACTCCGCATATGACTTTTCGGCCTGCCAGCTCAAACGTGCTCGACGAGATCTCCGCCGGGAAAAGCGTCCCGTCCTTTTTTCTGTGGGTGCGGAGCGGAACTTGTACCCCCACCCCGGATAGCGTCTCCCTGATAACGACATCCGACTCGTCGGTTTCCGCCGTGATGTCGCGGTAACTCAGATCGAGAAATTCCTCGCGCGAGTACCCGTAGAGGCTCAGGGCCCTCTCGTTGACGTCGATCAACCGGCGGCTGTCCCCGTCGCAGACGAGAATGGCGTCCGACACCGTTTCGAAAAGCTGCCGGTACTTCTTCTCGTTCTCTTTGAGCGCTTCTTCGGCGCGTTTGCGCTCCGAAATATCCCGAATGGACTGGATAAAACCGACGATGTTCCCGTCTCTGCCGATGAGCGGAGCCGCCGTGGACCAGAGGTGAGCCCCTTTGCCCCGGTAGGCCCCGGGAACGTAGGCCTCGCCGTAGACCGTCGTGCCGATCCGCTTCACGAAGTCATACCTGCTCTCGATTTCAGGTTCCTCGGCCATCACGAGGTCGATGAGCATGGGTCTCCTCTTGGCGTAGAACGCATTGGCATAGGCATAGTCGCCTTTCCCCAGGATATCGCTCTTCCGCACCCCGGTCATTTCTTCGATGGCGCGGTTCCAGTACGTGACCTTTTTGTCCCGGTCGATGACCAGGGTTGCGTCGGGCAGGAATTCAATGATGTCCTGAAGTTCCTGGTGGGCTGCCTGGAGCGCCAGTTCGGCTTCTTTTCGGTCGGTTATGTCCCGTATCACGCCCACGATGAATTTGTTGCCGAAGCTGTCCGTGTAAAGGCTCTTTTTGGTGACGATCGTGCGGGTGCGCCCCTGGCCATCCGTTATCTGTTCCTCGTTTTCGTTCTCCTCCCCGGTTTCGAAAACGGCTTCATCCTTTTCCCAGAAGATGTCCACCTGCTCCTTGGGGAAAAAATCGTAGTCGGTGCGGCCGAGGATTTCCTCGCGTGTCTTGCCTGCAAGCGCGCACTCGGCCTCGTTGACCAGGATCAGGCGGTGGTCCCTGTCCTTTACGAATATGGGGTCGCTGATGGAGGCGACGATCTTTCCCAGGAATTCCCTGGACTCCTGCAAGGCCTCCTCCGACTGCTTCTGCGCGGAGACATCCTCGAAAAGGCCCACCGCTCCCATGAATCCGCCGTCGTCGGTGTTCACTCGGCTGAACATGGCCCTGATGGGGGTTACTTTGTTTGCGGTCACGGACCGATAATCCCCTTCGAAATAGTTGGGCTCTCCCGAGAGGCCGGCGATTACCGCGGCTCTCATCTCCTCGTTGCGCAAAGACGTGGCCATATTGAATCCGAGGAGCCGTTCCCTGGGAGCTCCCACGATTTCAAGGAAACGCTCGTTGCAGTCCACGATCAGTCCGTCGCAGTCGAAATGGACGATTCCCAGCGGGGAATAGTTGAAGAGCATCCGATAGCGTTCTTCGCTCTTGCGCAAAACTTCATTCGTTCGCCTGCGCGCGAGCGCATCTTCTTCCAGCTCGCGGACTCTGCCCGCCAGCTCTTCGTAGCTCGGTTTCTGACTCACCGAAACTTGCCTCCGTTGATCACCACGGCAGAACTCCAAAGGCGAAAAGCCCCGCAAGATGGTCCAAGCTGCCGGGATTCGTATGAAGCCTGTCTTGGGCGTTCGTGTTTACCGGAACTCCGAGGGGGTGAAGCCGTAATAGGCGTTCGTCCGTATGTTGGCAAACCTTATAGCACCAAAGGAAAGAATTTGGAAGGATGGAATTGTGAAAAATAATGCAATGCTCGCCCGAAAGGATCGCGGGAATGAGTCGATTGATGGAGTGGGTTCTACGCTCGGGAGTCTGCCGCATCGCGCGCGTGCGGGGAGGGCGTTATGCCCGCCGAATCCGCGCTCCGCGCCCTGGAACCGTTCAGCCCGGGTTCAAGGCGCTTTCCCGACCGCTTGGTCCTTGTCGCCTCCGCTCGTTCTCAGGCGCACCCATTTTTCAAACCCGATCACCAGATAGACCGCCAGGCCCGTGGCAAGGATGTATCCCCAGGCGTCGAGGGGTATCGGGGCACCGTGAAACATCCAGTTCATGGCGGGCAGATAGGTGTAGAGGATCTGCAGGAGGACCATGAGGGAGACGCCGACAAAGAGCCACGGGTTGGAGAAGAGGCCCAGCTGGAACATGGACTTGGTCAGCGACCGGCAGTTGAGCAGGTAGAAGATTTCGGCAACCACGAAGACGTTCACTGCCACGGTGCGGGCTTGGGCCTCGCTCGCTCCCCGGTGCAGTTCCCATTCGAAGAGGCCGAAACCGGCGGCGGTGAGCATTCCGCCTACGAGGATGATGCGCCAGAGAAGGTAGCGTGTGAGGATGGGCGTCTTCGGGTCGCGCGGGGGACGCAGCATGATGCCGGGCTCTTTGGGCTCGAAAGCGAGGGTCAGCCCCAGCAGGACGGCGGTCACCATGTTGATCCACAGGATCTGGACGGGGAGGATCGGCAGCGTCGCGCCGGCAAAGATGGCCAGAAGAATCACGAGACCTTCACCCAGGTTGGTGGGGAGCGTCCAGACGATGAATTTGGTGAGGTTGTCGAAGACTCCTCTCCCTTCCTCAACCGCGGCTTCGATGGTGGCGAAGTTGTCGTCGGTGAGGATCATATCGGCGGCTTCCTTGGCCACCTCGGTGCCGGTGATTCCCATGGCGATGCCGATGTTGGCCCGCTTCAAAGCCGGCGCGTCGTTCACGCCGTCGCCGGTCATGGCGACGATGTGCCCCCTTGCCTGGAGCGCTTCGACGAGGCACAGCTTCTGCTCGGGGTCCACCCTGGCGAAAACCGGTGTCTCTTCAGCCGCCTCGATGAGCTCCGCGTCCGGCATTTTCGCCAGGGTTTTCCCGGTTATCGCGGCCTTCCCGGCCGGGGAAGAATCCCCGGCATCGATCAGTCCGATCTTCTCGGCGATTGCCGACGCCGTAATCGCATGGTCTCCGGTGATCATCTTGATGCGGATGCCTGCCGTGTGACACGCTTTCACGGCCTCTATCGCCTCAGCCCGCGGCGGGTCGATCATCCCCTGCAGCCCCAGGAAACGGAGGCCGCCGGCCACGTCCTCATGGTCAAACGGGGCCGATTCCGGGGAGATGTTCTTTTTCGCAAACGCCAGGACGCGCAAACCGCTTGAAGCCATCCTCCCGACCTCTGCCATCACCCGTTCCCTGTCCACCGGTTGCGCGGCTCCTGTGGCGTCGAGGGATTCCGTGCATCGCTCCAAAATGATTTCCGCGGCCCCCTTGACGTAGGCGATCGGGGTTTCGTCTTGCCCTGTGTCATGCAGCGTCGCCATGTACTGGCGTTCGGATTCGAAGGGAATCACGTCGAGCCGCGGAAGCCGGGCCGCCTCTCCCTCGGCCGAGAGGCCTCCCTTCGCGGCGGCGACGATCAAAGCCCCCTCCGTGGGATCTCCCTGCACGCCCCAGCGCCCTTCCTTTTCCAGGAGGATGCTGTCGTTACAGAGCAATCCCGCCCGCAAACACTCCAACAGTACCGGGGTTCCACCGTGGGTGATGGGCTCGCCCTGCTTCAGGACTGTTCCCGAGGGGTCGTAACCCGCGCCCGACACTTCGAAGGCTTCGTCGCCGGCGTAGATTTCCTGAACCGTCATCTGGTTCTCGGTCAAAGTCCCTGTTTTGTCCGTGCAAATGACGGTGGTGCTGCCCAGCGTCTCCACCGCGGGAAGGCGGCGGATGACCGCCCGTCGCTTGGCCATCCGCGCGACGCCGATGGCGAGCGTGATGCTCAACGCCGCGGGGAGTCCTTCCGGGATGGCTCCCACGGCCAGCGCGACCGCTGCCATGAACATCTCGAGAGCGGGCTGGCCTCGCAGAACGCCGATCAGCACCGTGGCCGCGGCAAGCGCCAGGATGGCGTAGAGCAGAATGTGGCTGAAGTGAGCGATCTTTTTCGTGAGCGGGGTTTGCAGTTCCGGTGCCGCGGAAATGAGCTCGGAGATCCGCCCGACTTCCGTGGCGTTGCCCGTGGCGACCACCACCCCGGTTCCTTGACCGTAAGTGACCAGGGTCGAGGCGTAGGCCATGTTGCGGCGATCGGCCAGCACGGTGTCGCGATCGAGAACCCCCCTTTTCTTTTTGACCGGTACCGATTCGCCGGTAAGGGTGGATTCATCGATCTGCAGATCCTTCAATTCGATCAGGCGCATGTCGGCGGGGACCTTGTCGCCCGACTGAAGGAGGATGAGGTCGCCCGGCACCACCTGCGCGGAGGAGATTCGGCGCCTGGCGCCGCCTCTCAGCACCGTGACTTCGGCCACCATAGTCTGGGCGAGGGCGGCGATGGCCGCCAGGGCCTTGGACTCCTGGAGGAAACCGATAAAGGCGTTGACCAGCACCACCCCGAAAATGACGCCCGAGTCGACCCATTCCTGGAAGGCTCCCGTCACCGCTCCGGCTGCGATCAGGATATAGATGAGGGGCTGATGAAACTGCAGGAGGAATCGCATGAAGGGGCCTTTTTCCCCTTTTCCGGTGATGACGTTGGGTCCAAAGTGTTCCTGGCGGCGTTTGGCTTCGAATTCTTCCAGACCCTTCCCGGGGTTGGTTTGAAGGAGGTCGCTCACTTCCCCTCCCGGCATGTGGTGCCAGTGCTTTGCCATCAGCCTTTCCATGAGTGGGCCCTCCTCATGATGTCTGCATTAAAACCGGCGGACCGGTGAGTCGGCGAACGCTTGCTACGGCAAACCCGCCGGCGGCAAGGGATATTCTTCGTCTGCCCCTGCCCCGCGGGTCATGACGGTTGCCGTCCACGGGATTGATCCAGCTCGGGATTGCCCTGCAAAGAGTTAAGGCTCATCCGCACACCCGTCAAGACAAGCCGGCTCTGTGGGAGGGGTCCCAATCGTGCTCGGCGAGCGAGCGGATGCGTTTCATGGCCGCAAGGCAGACGAGCAGGTAGGGAAAGGCGGTGAGAGGCACCCCGAAAAGTAGGAGCGAACGGTTCGCATCAAGACTTTCCACCGCGTGCGTGGTTGCCGGAATTCCGAGAACGCGCCAGGACCACGTTCTCCCCGGTTCAAAACGAGTCACGGCAAACGGTACCGTGAATCCGAGAACGGTCCTCACACGGCCCGAAGAATGTGCCGTCAGGAAGCGCTCGGTGCTCTCAACGTCACGGATGGACGGTCCCCATTCGACCCAGCGCGACGTGTCGTTGAGAAGCGTCCACACCCGGTCGGCACCTGCACCAACCGGCAATCCGACCTCGATATAGGGGAAAACGATTCGAAGCACGGCCCCGTCCTCCAATCCTCACGGGAATGCATTCCCAGGTCAAAGACCCAAAATCCTCGGAGCATGAACCAGCGGGGAGCATGCAGACCTCAGCCGAACGATTCCAGGCTCGGAGCGCCGATTCCCCCGGCTGTGCGCCCGTCCGTGATCGATCGATTCTTTTCTCGCCCCATGCGCGGGATCGCTCAATTTGGAGCGGATTCAAAGCGAGCGTGTTATATAATACATGAAAAAGCTCGGGCACCGAACGGCCCCGCCTCCGACGCGCTTTGAGGAACGCCGGCGAGTGAGACCGGAAAGAGCCTGTCAATTGTGTGGAGTTCAAGGACGTCACCCCCCCTCGCCGGCGTGGTCGATGCCGACCGGCCGGCCCGGAGATCGAAGCTTATGTGCCGGGAAAAGAGAACCCGCCCCAGCCCTCGGGCCTTCGTCGACAATTTGCGCGGGCCGCAACCCTGGAGCCGCAAGGTCCTGATGCTGCTCCGCAACAACTGGAAAAAGCTGACGACCCTGCGGGATTGCTGCGGTCACCCGGGGGAGCCGGGATGCTGACAGCCGCCCGTCGGCCTCGGTGAGGCCGTACAGGGAGAACATCGAAAGAACTGATCATTCCGGGGAGAGCCGATCTTCAACACGACCCGGTCCCTCGATCCTGCCTTGACCATCCCGGCCGGAAAAACCGATCGCTCCGGGGAAAGCCGGTCCTCAACGGGATTGCGCGCTCAGGCCGCCGAACCGCCGACACCGATGAGCGGCAGGGTCATGTCCACTCGAAAAAAGACGAGAAACCTCGGTCCGTCCTGACCACCTCTGTCCGAGGGATGGGGCCGGCGGCGCAAAGTCCGCAACAGTGCCGTGTCCTGCTCTTCTCTCACTTTCGTCAGGTAGATTCTCCTTCCCTTGTAGCCGGAACCTGTCTCTATGAACAGGTACGCCGCGTGGGGGTTTTCCTGGAGGTTCCTGTGAGTGAGCTTATGGGGCATGATGAACGCAACGGTCCCGTCGGCCATGAAATGGGGACGGGAGAAGATCGCCTGGTTCGGAAGACCGCCGCCGCCGGCGGTTGCGAGAATGCCTTGTCCCGATGCCTTTTCGAAGTACTCTTTCAGTTCTTTCGTATCCATGTTGATCCTTTTCGTGTTCGAAAGCCGGGTTCGTTGTGCGGCCGCACATGCGCCTGCCTGTCAATTTAGCGTCGACTGGAAGAATATCAAGCCGTCGGATGGAGAACGTCGACACAAAAACCCGGGCGGTATTCGCCGGATGTGTCCCGGCGGACCCTTTCGTGCTTATCTTCTCCGCATACGGCGTGGAACAGAATGCCGCCTTTTCCGGATTCATGGACTACGGGGCACTTTCCGGGAGAAGCCCGCCCGCATGAACAGACAACCGGCGATATTGGTGGAGCAAATCATGGGTTCACTGCACAGCGTTTTGTGGGCGTTCATGTTGAGCGGGCTGCTTCCGGGGATTATCACGGAGGCGGGCGCGAAGCCCACGACGTCTATCCACTACGACATAGCGGTCCGCATCGAAACCGCTTCCGGGGCTCTCGAGGGTTCGGGCACCGTCACGGTGCGGGACGACGGCGCGATGCCGCCTGCCTTCACTCTGCGACCCGATGCGCGCGTCCATTCGGTGACCGGATCGAGGGGCGCCTTGCCTTACCGGTTCGAGGAAGGAGTACTCCGAGTCCCTCAGAGCGCCCTTTCGGGCTCGGGGGACCGGAGGATCACCATTCGGTACGCGGCCGCTTTTCAGGACGCAATCCCCGGGGAGCCCCTCTACACGGAGGATCCGACCTACGGGGTGACCGGCGCGATTTCCAGGCGGGGATTGTTCCTGGCGGATGATTCGGGATGGTACCCGAAGGTCCCCGGAGCCTTCGGCACATACCGCATCCGGGTCAACGTCCCGGCGGGAATGGAAGTGGTCACCTCGGGGACGCTCAAGGAGAGGACCCCTGACGGGGATCGCCTGAGTTTCGTGTGGGAGATCGAGCAGCCCCTGCGCGGCGTTTCCCTTTCCGGCGGTCCCTACGCGGTGAAGACGGGCCGCGCGGGACGGATTCCTTCCTTTTTCTACCATTTCTCCGGCTCGGAACGGTTCTCGGAACCCTATCTGAACGCGGTGAACCGCTACATCGCGCTCTACGAGGAACTGTTCGGTCCCTATCCGTTTCCCAAGTTCGCGGTGGTGGAGAATTTCTTTCCGACCGGGTACGGATTCCCTTCTTATACTTTGCTGGGAAGCCAGGTCATCCGGCTTCCGTTCATTGTCGATACCAGCCTCGGCCACGAGGTCGCTCACTCCTGGTGGGGAAACGGCGTCTTCGTGGATTACGGGAAGGGGAACTGGTCTGAAGGGCTGACAACCTACGTTGCGGATCATCTTTACAAGGAAAAAATATCCCCCCAAGAGGCGAGGGAATACCGTACGCGAATTCTGCGCAACTACGCGACGCTCGTTTCCCCGCGCGAAGACTCCCCTCTCGCGGAGTTCACGGGCCGGGACAGCTCGGCCTCAAGGGCCGTCGGCTACGGAAAGGGGGCCATGGTCTTTCACATGGCCCGAAAGCTCGCGGGGGACGACGGATTCTGGCAGGCCCTCAAGGACCTTTGCCAGACGAGGCTGTTCCAGGAGATATCCTGGAATGACTTTGCGGATGCATTTGCCGCCCGGAGCCCGGGGACGGACTTTCGGGCCTTTTTCCGGCAGTGGGTCGATCGCCCCGGAGCCCCGATCCTGAGGCTTGGCGGAGTGGAAACGCGAAAGATCGCAAATACCTGGACAGTCCGTGGAGCCGTCCTGCAAGACGCGCCATACTACGAGCTGCGCGTTCCCTTGCGGCTGGAAACGGAAAGCGGCGAGATCCAGGCGTCGGTATTCGTCAGGGACCGGGAGACTAGCTTCTCCATTGAATCGGGATACCGTCCCGGGCGGCTCGTGGTGGATCCCGAGGCGGATATCTTCCGGCGCCTCCATCCGAAGGAGATACCGCCCGACATCAATGCGCTTAAAGGTTCGGATACTCTTGTGGCGGTTATGGCAGCCGGTCATGAGGACATGCTGGACGGAGCCGCACGCACCCTCCTTTCCGGTTTCGGCCGGCAAGGGCTCACCATTGTCCGGGAGAGCGATCTGTCTCCCGCTCAGCTGAAAGGCAAAGATCTCCTCGTTTTCGGCTTTCCCCGGACAAGACAGCTGCTCGGCGCCCTTCCCGGGAACCTGACCCTGGCGTGGGACCAGTTCGCTCTGGACGAAACGGTCTACCGGGGGCTGGGCGACGGCGCGTTCTTCGCCCTGAGGTCCGGCATCGACGAGAACAGGACCGCGGGGCTCTTCCTTGCCTTCTCCCGGGAAACCGCCGGCGTCCTGGCACGAAAGACCCCTCACTACGGTTCCTTCAGCGTCGTGGTCATCCGGGACAACGACGTGGTGGACAAGAAAGTCTGGCCGGTGGCGGACTCCCCTCTGATCCACCGCTTTTCACCCAGGGAGTGATCCAACCATGAAGCGAATGGTGATTCTGGTTTCGGCAATTGTCCTCATCGTTTCGGCGGGCGTTTCTTCCCGGCACTCGCTCGTTTCCAGGGCGTCGGACCAGCTTCTCCTGAGGCTTTCCGACCGGAAGACGGTCGGCCTCCATGAAGCCGTGTACGACTGGAAGTCGGTGAAGGTGATCCTTGTGGGAGAGCTTCACAATGACAAAAGGCACCACGAGATCCAGCTGGAGGTGATCAGGGCGCTCCACAACACCGGTCTCCAGGTGGCCGTCGGCATGGAGATGTTTCGCAGGGAGAGCCAGGGGGCGCTGGATGAGTGGGTGCGGGGGACCCTGTCCGAATCGGCATTCCAGAGGGCCTACTACGACAACTGGAACAATCCGTGGCCCCTTTATGCGGACATCTTTCTTTTTGCCCGCGAAAAGGAGATACCCCTTATCGGGCTCAACGTTTCAAGGGAGATCACCAGGCAGGTAGCGGAAAAGGGCTTCGCGTCCCTCGGAGAAAACCAGAAAAAGGACCTGCCGCCAGTGAGCTGCGCGGTTGACGAGAGCTACAGGAAATTCATCCGGCGGGCGATGGGTATTCACGGTCATCACAGCCCGAACTTCAACAACTTCTGCGAAGCGCAAATCCTCTGGGATGCGGCCATGGCCTGGCACGCCGTTCAATATCTCAAGGCGCACCCCCAGCGGACAGTCGTGATTCTCGCGGGGAACGGCCACGCCTGGAAACCGGGCATCCCGAAACAGCTGGAAGCGCTCTCGGGTTATTCCTGCCGGGTCATCCTGCCGCAGATGCCGGGAAAATCCGATCGGGATTCCGCGACGGATCAGGACGCCGATTACCTCTGGATCGAGTGAGCGCCGTGGGGTCAAACCTACACTTTTCACAAATCTCCATCAGTTCATGGGGAATTCCCTCATGTTTTGATCATGCAACCAGGGGGCTGCAGGGCTTCCCTTTCCCGCAGGACCCGATGATTGACGGGCAAAACACCGCCGGTCCCGAAGACGCACGCGGCGGACCGTCGACGGACCGACGAGCGCTTGTCCCGAGGTGTTTGCCAATGGGTGGGGGTGGGGGGCTTGGATGGTTTTCTGCCGCGGAATGCGGACCGAGACAGTAGATTCTCAGTTTACGTGCCAAACTTCAGCTGCCCGGGCACAATTTCGGGCACTGTGGTGGAAATTGGAACAAAAAAAGAGGTTGGCTCGGAAGCCTAACCCCTTGATTTTCTGGTGCCGGAGGAGAGAATCGAACTCTCACGTCCGCAAGGGACACTGGATTTTGAGTCCAGCGCGTCTACCAGTTCCACCACTCCGGCTCGTAATCAATAAATATAAACAGAGGGCTCTGAGGGTGTCAAGGAAAATTGGACCCGTGAAGGGCTTCCGCTCAGGCCCGGAAAGGCAATGAGGAGAAAAGGGAAAGCAGGCTCGGAGCCCTGCTTTGAACGACGAACCCGTGTTCGAGCGTTCCCTGTCCCTCGGTCGTCTTCTCTTTTGCGCTCAGGAATACGGCGGCCGTCTCCCGGCGCCCCGGCGGGACGCGGTCGGTCGCCCGGGTCCCTTTTCATCAGGCCCATCCACACCTTTTTTGAGCTTTTTGCCCATTGTCCGCACAATGAAAACACGGTTGTCTTTTTCTGATCGTCATCCCATAATCATCCTTGCCCGTCAGCCTTGGAAGGGATGGTCATCACACCAAATCGTGCGTGCAAAATGAGGAGAGGAGAAATGAAGTTCAAAGCCGGAAATTGTTTCCCCCTTTTCTTGATGTTGGTCGTCTTGTTGACATTCGGACTGTTGCTTGGTGTTGGCGTCGGGCGTGTGCCGATTTCCTCACAGGCCTTCGCCGACGAAGGCAAAAATGAGAGTGGCAAAACCGAGGAGAAGAACCGCGAAAAACAGCAAAAACAAGGTGATTATAATCGGGAAATGGATAAACTCGACGCGGAGAAGACTCGCAAGCTTGGCAAAATAGAGGATGAATACAAACGGGAGCTTGGAAAGGCCGAGGAAGAGTACCAGCGCGATATCAGCAAAGGGGACGACAAGAACAAGGCTCAGGGAAAATTGCAGCAAAGGCGGGGCGATCTCAGCAGAAAATACAACGAAAAAAAGCAAGAGATCTCAAAGTGGTACAAGGAGAAATCAGGTGAGATCTCCAGCAGGAAATCCGGCAAGAATTGATTGTTCCGGCATCTTGAGGGTATTGCCGGAAGACCGGGTTTTCGAACCAACCATTCCTCGCCCAGTATGACCAGCAAGTAACATAAGTATGATTCCGGTTCCGAAGGGAGGGCCGTCCAAGTCGGACGGCATCAATAAGGTGGGCTCGCAAGGAACTATGAATTTGTCGGCAACCTTTGGGGGCTCATTTTCCGGAAGACTCTCTTTCTTGCCTCCCACTTGAAAACACGATTGACAGAATGGATCGCATCGAGTAACTTCTCAACTCTTCGTGGGGCTGTAGCTCAGTTGGGAGAGCGCTTGAATGGCATTCAAGAGGTCCGGGGTTCGACTCCCCGTAGCTCCAATCCAATTCGAATTCCAATCAGATATGACCCATCTTCGGCTTTTGCGTGCTTGCCTGGCGCATCGCGAAGGCTGAAGGATGGGTCTCTGTTTTTGGGATGCCTTCCCTGCATGCTTTATCCGAAACCCCGTTTCTGTTGTTCCGCAATGGAAGGTTTCCCCGCTTCGGAATGTCCTCAAAAGAGGGTGAACCGGGATGTTTCTTGCTACGGCTTCCCCGGCAGAAGCGAAATCCATCGCCCGGAGAACGGCGGGACCTGCCCTGTGGTCTTTCTGGACAGTCTCACTTCGGAGGGCTTGCACCAACCTTTCATTTCCAGTGAGCACCCCACGGACGGTCACAGGGAGCCCGGATTATTCCGAGTGCCTCCAGTAGGTTGTTATCACACGGTTTTAAGGTAAAAGAGGGGTCGTGGATGCGCTTTGGATTATTTTCCCGCCGAGTCGAGAAGATTTTTTCGGATTATTCGTGGTGCTTTTCACAACTTCATGGTATTGAATTGTACACTTTTGCAGACACCGTGAAGCGCTTTCCAGCGGTTTTGATTGCTTCGGAAGGCGCATGGGCACGCTTCGGACGTCACGATAGTTATCGGACAAAACCCAGTATTGGATTCAAGATTTCGGAAGTTCTTGAAGCGCATTCCGCGCACATTTGGCGCATCACGGCATGAATTGCATCTTTCTGCCTCATATACAGACAGAGGGGGGAAAAGAGGATGAGAAAATCCGTCATCTCGGCGGCCATTCTGATTGCGGTGTTGGCCTTGGGCTCCTCAGTCCCGGCGGCTACGGTCGACATCGTCAACTACTCGGCGCTCAAGGCCGGCAAGTGGTCCATTTTCCAGGAACCAGGCAGCACGTCCAAGCAAGGTTTCATTACGGTAAACGGGGCGAACGGGCAGATCGTCCGCAAGTATTACAACAACGAAGGAGCCGGCTGGACTTTCGATTCCTCCACGGTGTTCAAGGTGACGTCCACCACCTTGCAAATAATCGGTATGAACGACGGGAAAGACATGTGGGTTTATGAACCTGTTTGCACATTTCCAAGGTTTCTCACGGTAAACCAGTCATACCATCGCAATATAATTATGAGAAACAGAAGAACGAATGCGACCCAATCCGCTGTCATATGCATACATTTGACGCAGAAAGGCATAACCGTCCATGCCGCACCGGGAACTTTCTCCAACTGTATAAAAATTCGGAAGTATGAATATTCTCCCGGTGTGATGAGAATGACCACCGAGTTGTACGCACCCGGGCGGGAGAAGTTGAAATCGTGGGTTTCCAAGATCAGGGACACCGCAAACCCCGAGAAAGAAACCCAAAGCTCCTTCACCAAGGAACTCATCCAGTTCGGGGATTCTGCCCCACCCCTTCCCTGATGCAATGGGGATTTCGGCGGCGAGGGTGACCGCCGCCCCGATTCGATTCCCTGAAGCTTGAGGCCCTTAGAACCACGAGGAGGAAACGCTTGAAGACTCCTGTCAACTTTCCAAGGCTTCCGAGAACGATCCAGGTTATCGTCTCATTGCTTTTTTTCAGCATCCTGAGCTGCCCGGCTGTTGCATCGGCGGGCTGGGTGCAGCGCTACGACGGCGTTGGAGCGGACTTTGCTGCCGGGATCGCCGTGGACCGCGGCGGGAACGTCTATGTCACGGGCAAATCGGCGGGTTTCATATCGGGGAACTACACATACCTCGATTACACAACCATAAAGTACGACAGGTATGGAAACCGAAAGTGGGTGCGGCGGTACAACGGCCCGAAGAACTACAATGACGAAGCCGCGGCCATTGCCGTGGATCGCGACGGGAACGTCTACGTCACGGGTACATCGATGGGACTTGATTCAGGCTACGATTATGCAACCGTCAAGTACGACACCAACGGGAAGCGGCAGTGGGTGAGACGGTACAACGGCCCTCAGAATAAGAACGACAAAGCCGTGGCCCTGGCCGTGGACGGCAGCGGGAATGTCTATGTGACCGGCCGTGTCGACGGCCAAGAAGCTTACAGCCATTTTGGGACGATCAAGTACGATACGAACGGGAAGCGGCAGTGGGTAAGGCATTACAAGGGTCCCTGGAACGCCAAAACCCCCATCGGCATAGCACTGGACGGCATCGGAAACGTCTATGTCGCCGGAGCAGCCGATCCGGGCACCTTCGACTATGTGACCATCAAGTACGATGGGGATGGCGACCTGAAGTGGGAGAGGCATTACAACGGCCCGGGCGGACTCTATGACATGCCGACGGCCATGGCCGTGGACCGGAGCGGAAACGTTTATGTCACGGGAGGTTCGATGGGGTCGGGAGATTACGGCAAGCTGGATTATGCCACCGTCAAATACGATACGGAAGGAAACGAGAAGTGGGTGCGGCGCTACAACGGCCCTCGGAATGAGGCCGACACGGGCAAGGCCATCGCCGTGGACTCCGCCGGCAACGTCTATGTGACGGGTGAAGCCGAGGGAATTTACTCATCCCTCGATTACACGACCATCAAGTACGATCCAGACGGCAACCGGCAGTGGATCAAACGTCTCCAGGGGCCTCGCGATGCGTATGATACCCCCACCGCGATAGGCGTGGACTCCGCCGGCAACGTCTACGTGACGGGCCAGGCAGAGGGCTCTTCCGGACACTCCAGCTATGGAACCGTCAAGTACGATACCGATGGAAACAGGAAATGGGTGAGGTTGGACTTAAAGGGCACAGCCACGGCGATGGTCGTCACCGCCAACGGGAATGTCTATGTCACGGGCATTTCATATGGCGCGTACTCCACCGACGCGGATTATTTGACTGTCAAGTACGATACGAATGGGAATTGACCAGCGGATCCGCAGGTGGCCGGGCTGAGACGTTTTTCGAGGCGCGGGAACCCCGTCGACAAGACACGTGACTCGTGATTTGGAACAAGACGGACCCTGTCGATTCGATTTTCCGCAACTCCAAGCCCATGAAACCGGGAGGAGGAACCCCTTGAAGATTCGTGCCGGCTTTCGGACCAGAGCAACAAATCCCACGGTGATTCGGGCAACGCGGATGAGCCGCCTGAAGACTCGCTTCAGCTTGCCTGGACTTTCGAGATGGACCGTGACCGTTGCCTCGCTTCTCCTGTTCTGCATCTTGAGCTGCCCGGCCGTCGTATCGGCGGAGTGGGTGCGGCATTACGGCGGCGAGTATCGGGATGAAGCCAAGGCCATCGCCGTGGACTCCGCCGGCAGCGTCTACGTCACGGGCACATCGGCGAATTACGCAGAGGAGAATTTCACGTCCCTCGATTATGCGACCGTCAAGTACGACACGAACGGAAAGCGATTGTGGGTGAGGCGGTATGACGGCCCGAAGCACTACATTGATCAGGCTGCGGCCATTGCCGTGGACCGCGACGGGAACGTCTACGTCACGGGCACATCGATGGGACTCCGTTCAGGCTACGATTATGCGACCATCAAGTACGACACGAACGGAAAGCCGCAATGGGTGAGGCGATACGACGGCCCCGCGGGCATGAACGACACGGCCACGGCTCTGGCCGTGGACTCCGCCGGCAACATCTATGTGACGGGCAAGTCGGAAAATTACACCTACCTCGACTATGCGACTGTCAAGTACGACGCGGATGGAAATCAGAGGTGGGTGGCTCGATACAACGGCCCGAACAATTCCGCCGACGAAGCCGCGGCCATCGCCGTGGACCGCAACGGGAACGTCTACGTGACGGGCGCGTCGATGGGGCTCCATTCGGGCTACGATTATGCAACCGTCAAGTACGACGCGAAAGGAAACCGAAAGTGGGTGAGGCGATACAACGGCCCCGGGAACAAGGACGACAAGGCCGCGGCCATTGCCGTGGACCGGAGCGGAAATGTCCATGTCACGGGAGGCGCGGTTTGGCCCGATAATCATGGCGGCCTGAATTATGCCACCATCAAGTACGACACGAATGGAAACCGAAAGTGGGTCAGGCGTTACAACGGCCCCTGGAATGAGACGGACAGAGCCAAGGCCATCGCCGTGGACTCCGTCGGCAACGTCTATGTGACGGGTGAAGCGGGGACAAATAACTTGTTGTTCTTCGATTACGTAACCATAAAATACGACCCCGACGGCAACCGGCAATGGATGAGACGCCTCGTGGGGCCGGACGGCTGGAGCGACAGCCCCTCCGGCATGGCCGTGGACTCCGCCGGCAACGTCTGCGTGACCGGCCGGGTGGAAGGCGACCTGGGGCGCTTGAAGTATGGGACCGTCAAGTACGATACGAACGGAATCCGCCAATGGCTGAGGTTCTACGCGGAGATCTCCGGTGCGGCTGCCGCCGTTGCCGTGGACTCCGCCGGCAGCGTCTACGTCACGGGCCAATCATACTCACGCGACAAATACCAGGACTATTCCACCATCAAGTACGACGCGAACGGGGACTGACCCGAACGGTTTTTCCTTCCGGGAGGGCCCGCCGGACAAGCCGTTGAAGCTGTAGCCTTCGGGTCGTGAGCTCCGCCCCGGGCACGGAAGCCCTCCCGCATCCATTGCGGAAGCGCTCGGTCATCGCTCCTGTACCGCGACCGCCGGGCCCTCGCCGGCAGCGCGCGAGCTTGCCGCTCCATGCCGGGGCTCGACTCCAAACCGCCCGCCCATCCGACCATGTGGCCCACGATGGACCAATGGCCCGCGCGGAGCCTGCGTGGAACATGTCGTGGAGCCTTGATTTTGGCCCTCTGTTGGTGTAGCATACTTTTATGCCTTCCTTGCCCGCCGAGTGAGGAGGAGGGCGGAACCGACCGTTGGCGGTCGCCGTCCGGCAGGGAAATTCTTGAGGATCGTGGGGCTGTAGCTCAGTTGGGAGAGCGCTTGAATGGCATTCAAGAGGTCCGGGGTTCGACTCCCCGTAGCTCCACCAGGAAAGAACGAAGGGTTGGCTGAATGAGGCCGGCCCTTTTTTGCTTATGGAACAAGAGGTCGTATTGTTTCCCGGAGACCCGCCCCCGGTTTTCCCCCATGCGTTCGTTCCTTCACCGAAGGATAGCCCGGTCATGAGAGTCGCGCACACGGAGAGCTCGATCAACCTCGGGGGCCAGGAGCTTCGGATCCTCGAACAAATCCTTTGGGCGCGCGCTCACGGGCATGAATTTTGGCTTCTGGCCAGGGAGGAATCCGCCATCTACCGGGAAGCAGCCCGGCGGAACCTGCCGCGCCGGGCCGTTCCTTTCCGGGGCTCCCTCAACCCGATAGCCGTCCTCTCGCTCATACGCTTCGCAAAACTGCGCCGCATCGACGTCATCGACTGCCACAGCTCGCGGGATGCGAGCACGGCCATGGCGGCCCGGCTGCTCTCCATCCCGGTGGTTCGCACGCAGCACGTCTGCGTCGCCCTCCGGGACGACCTCCCGCACCGGCTGACCTGGCGGCTGGGATCGGACCGGATCATCGCCGCGTCGGGCAGCATCGCCGACCGGATCGTCAGCCAGGGTCTGGGAAAACGTTCCCGAATACGCGTGGTCGGCGACGGCATCGACCTCGGGCAATTCCATCCCGGTGTGGACGGGCAGGCGGTCCGGGACGAATTCGGGCTTCCTCCTTCCGCCCGACCGGTCACGCTCATCGGCATGATCCGGCCGGACAAGGGTCAGCAGTACCTGGTCAGGGCCGTGGACGACATCGTCGCCCGGATTCCCGACGCCTGGTTCTTCATCGTCGGCTCGGCGACCCGTCCGGAGTTCCTTGCCCGACTCGACGCCGAAATCCGGGGCGTCCGCCAACGTGATCGGATCGTCCTCACGGGGTTCCGGGAGGACGTGGAGCGGTTCATCGCCGCGAGCGACGTCATCGTGCTGACTTCCGAGATCGAGGCGCGGTCCCGGGTCATCCCGCAGGCGTTCGCGATGAAAAAACCCGTGGTGGCCGGCCGCGTGGGCGGGATACCGGAGCTCGTGGAGGACGGCCGCACCGGCTTCCTGTATCCGTGCGGGGATGTCCGGCAACTGGCCGAAACGGTCATCGGGGTGCTCGAGGATTTTCCCCGCGCCCCGGTGGAAAATGCCTACGCGCTGGCCGTCAGGGACTTGTCCTTCGACACGATGATGGCGGAGACGCTCGAGGTCTATCGGGAGGTCGCCGGGGGCAGGTGAAGATACGATCGGTTCCGGTCTGCATGTTTCATCACGTCAACGAAAACGCCGGGGACTTTCTCACGGTGAGCATCCCGGTGTTTGCCGAAATGATGGAGAGGCTGCGCCGCGAGGGGTATGCCACGCTGAGCAGCGAGGAGTTCCGCGACTACATGCTCGGTGTGAGGGATGTACCCCCCAGATCGGTCCTGCTCACCTTCGACGACGCCTGGCTGGATGTTTTCGTCCACGCATACCCGATCCTGCGAACGTTCGGGCTGAAATTCACCGTGTTCGTCGTTTCCGGCTGGGCCGATCTTGCGACCGTCCACCCCCGGCAGGCTCCGCCCGAAGCGTTCCCCCCGCACCGGGAAGCGGAGAAGCTGGCGCACACTAAACGGGCCGGGGAGGTCCTGTGTAACTGGCACGATCTCAAGGAGATGACCGACGGCGGGCTTTGCTCGGTTGAAAACCACACGGCGAGTCATGGACGCCTGCCGGATATCCGGTCGGACATCGCGGCGGGCCGGGAGGCACTTCGGCACCGCTTGGGAAGGCCGGGAAATCAGCTCTGCTGGCCGTCCGGCAGGCATGACCGACATTCCCTCGCCACAGCCCGCGCCCTGGGCATCGACGTCACCTATCTCGTGAGGCGCGGCGTGAACCTGGCGGGTTGGGGAGCCATGCGGGTCAAGCGGTTCACCGTGGACGACAGGGACGGGGACTGGCTCATGCGGCAGATCGAGATTTTCTCGAGACCCGTCTATGGGTATCTCTACTCCCGGATCAAGCCGGATCGGCTGATGCGGGAATGGTTCGGGGAGCGTTGAACACGGGGGAAGGGCGCCGCTCCGCAAGAGAGCGCAATCCACCTTCGAACATCCGCCCGACCCATGCCTGCAGGTGGGTCGCTGCGGCCGGCGAGCCGGACGGACGGGCGCCGCACGACGTTCTTCCGGCGGCGATTCAGTCTGTGCGGAGTCTACTCCTCAACTTCGGAAGTGGGCTTCAGGTACATGATGTCTGAAGTGGGCAGCATTTCGATGCCGATCACCCTTCGTTCGTACTCGGTGATGCGTCTGGCCAGCACTTCGAGGGCCCCGAGAATCTCCGAAAAGGTCCGCCGGTCGTCCGGTCCCAACTCGTTGCTGGCGGTGACCCGTTTCATGAATACGAGTATATCGGCGAGTGTCTTCGCACAGTTGAAGGCATCGGCCGGTTCCTCTATCGGGCTCCCTTTCGAAAGGATTTCCGCGAGGTTGTTGTAAACCGCATCGCAGTCCCACCTGTAGGAGTCCTGCAATTGCGGACAACCCGTCTCCCCGTTGAGGGTGTCCATGATGGCCGCAACCCTGGCTCCGGGTTCCTCAAAACCGTGCTGAAACTGGTACTTTAGAAAAAGGTTGATCGTCTCTTCCAGAAGTCTGATGAGCTCCTCCGAACTGAAAGTGTATTTGCGCATGACCTTTCCTTGTTCACTCAATCCTTGACCGGTCATATCAATAGAACATGCCCCGAACGGGCGGTAGGTTGAGTCGGTGATAATGGGTCATGTTCCGGATTCTGCCGAGGGCCGCGAGAGGCATCCTGGTTCAGTCTATTAATCGGCAGACGTCTTCGCATATCTTTAATACTGAAAGCGGAAAACCACAAGCTTGAATGCAATATTGGTCGAAAAACCGGCCCGGATTCAGGGATGTTCCGTGCGCCGGTCGAGCGTGCTCCTCATGCGGCATGGAACACGACTTCAGGGGGACCGGTCCCCATCGGGCGTGAATCCCCGCCGCGGACCGGACTCCCGCGCGCTGCATACGGGGCATCCCTGGAGGCGCAAGGGTCTTTCGAGGCGGGCGGAGTCGAGCAGTTCATCGTTTTGGAGGATTTCCCGGGCGGGACCGTCGGCGGCCACCGTGCCCCGGTGCAGAACGATGATGCGGGAGCACAGGTCGAGGACCATGTCGAGGTCGTGAGTGGCCACGATCACCGTGTGATGAAAGGTGCGCAGAAGCTCGATCAGCTGCCGCCTGGACTTGGGGTCCAGGTTCGAAGTCGGTTCATCCATCACCAGGATGTCCGGCGACATGGACAGGACGGAGGCAATGGCCACGGCCCTTTTCTCGCCTCCCGAAAGCCGGTAGGGGGGGCGGTCCTTTAGATGGAGGGCCCCGACCGTGCTCAGCGCATTCGTGACGCGCCGGTCGACTTCATCGGGCGGCAATCCGAGGTTCAGCGGCCCGAAGGCCACATCGTCGTAGACGTGCGGCATGAACAGCTGGTCGTCGGCATCCTGAAAGACCATGCCCACCGTCCGCCGGACATGCTGCAGGGTCTTGCGGGTCAAGGGGAAATCGCCGATCCTCACCGTTCCGGACTGGGGGACGAGGCAGCCGTTCAAGTGCAGGAGCAAGGTCGATTTTCCCGCCCCGTTGGCGCCGACGACGGCAACGGTCTCCCCGTGGGTGATCCTGAAAGAGACTCCGCTCAGGGCCGAATGCCCATCCGGATAAGTATAGTGCAGGTCCCCGACTTCCACGATGTGGTGACTCATTTTGCCAGCTCCGTAATGGCGCCGCCGATCATTGCGGGTATATTGCTCAGGCGCATCGCGATGAAAAACAGGGTCCAGCCCAGCAGAAACCCAAGGTCCGACGCTCGGAACCTCAAGGCGCGCACGGTCCGGATTTCGCCGTCGAACCCGCGGCACAGCATGGCTCGATGGATGCGTTGCGCCCGGTCGAAGCTGCGCAGAAGCAACTGGCCGATCATACTGGAAAAGACCGTCAGCCCCAGGCCCTTGCCGTCGAAGGAACGCAGTGATCGCGCCCTGCTCAGGCGCGACGCCTCCTCGACCAGCACGAACAGGTAACGATAGAGAAACAACAGTTGCACGACGAACACCGTCGGCACCCTCATCCTTTCCAGGGCGGCGCACACGCCGTTGAAGCCGGTGGTCGCGACCAGGATCAGGGCTGCGCTCACCGTCAGCGCAAATCGGACCAGGATCGAAGCAAAAGAAATCCAGCCGCCGGATATTCCCAGCGGTCCCATTTGCACGAGAACGGCGCGGTCCAGCAGGGGATTGAAAATGCCGATGAGCACGGCAAAGGGAGCCGCGAGCAGGATCTTTCGCAGGAGGCGCCCCGGCGGCAAGTTGCCGAGGGCGATCAGCACCACCGGGTAAAGAACGAAGGGGAGTAACCCGGATACTTCGTACTTGTCCACGGATACGACGGCAACCAGGAAGATGAGGGCGGTGAGCACCTTGGCGCGCGGGTCCAGCCGGTGAATGGCGGTATCCTGGCGGGACAGGGAATCCAGGCTGTTGATCTCAAGAAATGACGCATCGATATGAGCCATGGTATCTCATCTGCCCGGAGCGCCGGCGGGCGGAGCCCGCAACCGCGGTGGGGGCCCAAAGGCGGCCCGGCTGGGCGTGCCGTGACGGGGCACGCATCGATGCAAACGCAACGATCCTGCGGGGCGCCCGAAGAAAAGCCGGAAATTCCCCCCGGGAATGTCTTCCGACCTTCGTGACCCGATTGTGAATACTGTAACCGGAACTGTACCGGTGAAACTTCTCGCTCCGGATTGAGAGGAAAATATCAACCCCGGCATTCCAAGTCAATCGGGTTGATGAGGCTGAATGTCCGGTGCGCTACAGCCGCTTGACATCGAGGCGGCCGTCGGGCAGCGGGTCCGGCGCAATGGTGCGAACCATGCATCCGCGCCCGGGCATTTCATCCTCAACGGGCTCCCGATCCGCCTTCGATGGCTGAAACGGAGCGCTGAAGCACCCCTGCACGAAGTGCTTGACAACCCGTTCGCTTTGCTGATAGACATAAAGGGACTATGTTTGGAGACGCTCAGGTGCTTTAGAGCTCAAAAGGGAATCCCGTGAAAATCGGGAGCGGTCCCGCCGCTGTGTACGGGGACGAAAGCCGCCGAGCCACTGGAGTGATCCGGGAAGGGGCGGCGAGTAGGGTGATCCGGAGCCAGAACACCTGCCTGAGGCGCGAAGGGCGCGGTACGCGGTTATACCGCCTGGCCTCGAAGGATCAAGTAAATCCGGGTGCAATCCTTGGAACGATTCGTTCCAGGGATTTTTTTTTGGGGGGAAGTCACGTGCACCTTCGTCCCACATGCGAAGAATTCCCCCTCCTCAACACTCTCATCAACTTCTCAACCACCCGGGGGCTTGCCCCCGGGTGCTTCTTTTTCAGCCGTGCGTCGTTCCCGCAAACGGCCCCGCGGCGGTGACGAATGCTTCTGTGACGGCTTCGCGGCCTGAACGGGCGTGGGACCCTCCGAATCCTTCCATGTGCGGGTCCGCGCCGCAAGACATGCGGGGGCCGAAGGAGCGGGAACGCATTCGAACGCGCTGTATCGACCGTTGCGTCTCGCGCGTTTTGCAGGGCTTGTGCAGAGAAGGCCGAACGTGTATGGTTCGGTTGCACGACGGGGTACGGCGTGCAGGGCGAGAACGATTTCAACGCAAGGAAGGATGGCCTCGATGCAGACACCCTGGCTCTTGATGAGCGCCCTGATGATGCTCGGCCTGTTCGCTTCGGGAAGGAGCTTCGTCTCCGGCGGAGGGCGGGAGCGGCCGGCCCGCCGGGCGATTCTCCTGGTGGCCTTCGGGACGAGCGTTCCGGAGGCGCGGAAGTCCTTTGACCGAATCCAGGAGAGGGTGGAGGCCGCTTTCCCGGGCGTCGAAGTAAGGTGGGCCTACACCTCCCGCGTCATCAGAGCGAAGGCCGCCTCCCGGGGGCGGCGCCTGGATTCGCCCGAGACCGCTCTTGCAAAGCTGATGGACGACGGATACACCCACGTCGCCCTGCTCTCTCTCCATGTGATTCCCGGAAAGGAATTCCACGAATTGTACCGGAACGCCCGGCTCTTCGGGGATATGGCGGGTGGGTTCGAAAAGATCGAAATCGCCATGCCCCTCATCGCATCGCATGAGGACACGCTCCGCGTGGCGCGCGCGCTTATCCGGCGCATTCCCGGGGAACGAAGACCGGAGGACGCGGTGGTCTTCGCCGGCCACGGTACCGGGAAGCATCCGGCCGATGCGGTTTACGGCGCCATGGACCGCGTGTTGAAGGAAGCAGCCCGGAACGTCTTTGTGGCCACCGTGCAGGGATATCCGTCCATCGGGGAGGTCATCCCGAAACTGGCGGAACAAAAGGTCCGCAGGGCCTGGCTCATTCCCTTCATGACCGTGGCCGGAGACCATGTCCGCAACGATATTTCCGGCGACAAGCCCGACAGCTGGAAATCCCTGCTCGCAAAGAACGGGATTGCCTGCGAAACGGTCTTCTCGGGACTGGGAGAATACCCGGAAATCGTGGAGGTATGGATCGATCACCTGCGCGAAGCGTACTCGAAGCTGTGATCCGGCCGGAACGTCACGGCAGGTTCGGGGCTTCGTGGCTGCAAGGCACCCCGCAGGCGCACTTGCCGCACACATCCACCAGGGGCAGGTCCGCATAATGCTTGTCGTTTTCCAGGCATTGCGCGTAACAGGCCCGGCGATCGAAGGGTTCCGCGCCCAGAGCATCCCGCATGCACTTGGGAACGCACGCCGAACACTCGATGCCCGCCTTTTCCAGGCAGAATTCCCGGTCGGGCCTCGAGGTCGGAGGCCAAGGCATGGTGGTGACCAGGCTTCCAAGCCTTCCGCAGCAACCGGCGGACGTGATGAGCATGTGGTGGACCCCGAAGGTGCCCAGCCCGGCGATGTAGCCGAGATGCTTGTGAGACCAGCGGCTCACGAGCTTCACCGCATCGAAGTTGTGCGTGGCGGGGGTGACCGCTGAGCGGTGCCCGGCATCGGCGAGATGGTCCGAAAGGCGAAGGCATATTTCCCCGATGAGGCTGTTCGTCGCCACGTAGGCTTCAGCCCAGCCGCGCGAGGCCATCCGCCCGGACGCGTCGTTGGCGCTCCCCACCTCCCTTCGAAACGGCAGAAAAAAGACAATCACCGATCTCGCCCCGGAGAGCAGGTCTCCGGGCATTGCGTGTTCGGGGTCGACCACCCGCGGCAGCAGGGCGAACATCGGGTCCTCGGCGGCGGCAACCCCCAACAGGGGAGAGCGCCAGTAATCGTTTCCGGGCCGCTCGCTCACCCATCGGCCCATGACGGATGCGATCGCGTCCCGCAACGGCTCGTGCTGTCGCTCAACTTCCGGCGCTCCAATCGTTTCATTCATTTCCCACCGTCTCTTTCGTTGCCCCGGGATCGGCCTTTTCAGGAAGGCTCCGCCTTCCCATGGGCTTTGACCCTTTCGGGAGCAGGGAAAAAGCGTTTGTAGAAGAACAGGCTCACCAGGATCGGGACGAAATAATAGGCCAGCCTGTAAATCAGCGTGGCAAGCAGGGCGGACTCGTAGTCAAGACCCATCCAGTAGAACGATATGGCCATGGAGCCTTCCATGATGCCGATGGATGCCGGGGTGAGGGAAAAGAGCGACGTGAAGATTCCCATCGAAAATCCCAGCAGTAGCGACTTGCTGTCCACCGGGTAGTGGACCGCCATGAACGAGAGCTTCAGGCAGAGGAACATCAACACCCAGTCCAGCAGGGCAAACGTCGCCGGAACGAGCAGGATGCCGGCTTTCCTCATGAGCAGGTTCATGCTTTCGTTGAAGTTGTCGAAAAAGGCTTCCGCCCGCTCCTCGTTGATCCACTGAGGATGCTTGAGCGCGCGGCTGACGGCGAGGCCGGACCTGAGCAGAAACTTCCAGAAAACCTTGCGGAAGGCTTCATGCACCAGTGTCTGTATCGTGATCCAGGTGAGCAGAAATGCGACGATCAGGACCACGATGCCGAATTCCTTCTGCGCCGTGCCCATCTTGTATTCGCTGTAAAGGAAAAAGAAGCCAAGGTAAATGAACACCACCGCCACCGTGTTGGTGAGGAAGCCGTGCACGATGGAAATGGACAGGGTGTTGCTCGGAGGAATCTTCTCCCTGGACAGCAGGTAGACTTTGGCGGCTACGCCGCTCAGACCGCCTACGGCCATGAGGTAGTTCATGGTGCAGGAGAGAAGGGAAATCTTGAACGACGACGAAAACGGCAGGGGATGCCCCACACCCCGGAGCAGGCGCTGGAGCACGATGCCGATGCAGATGTAGCTGAGGGCGCTGGCGGCCAGGGCGAGAAAGGCCCAGAAGAGGTTGATCTCGCCCATGTTCTGGACGAGTCTTTCCATTCTTGCCTGTCTGAGGGTGTACGCGAACACGAGTAGACCGAAGATTGCGGCCAACCAGAATCTCTTGCGGGTCGTTCGACCGATCAATGATCCTCTCCTCGGGGAGTACCCTCAATCGCTGCTGTCCTACGATCGTGTGGCGTTCAAAATAACAAAGTCGGCCCGGAATGTGAAGGAATAAGGCCCCCATGCGGAATTGATCGCCTCCGGAAGCCGCGCGACATCGGCTTCCCGCCTCACGTGGAAAATTGAATCAGGCGGCGTCGGGGCCGGTTTTCACCGTATGAGGGTCTCCCCCCGGGAATGGCCGTTTGAGCGAAAATACCCTCGGCCGGCACATTTTCGTCTTTGGCTGTGAGCTTCCATTTCATGGAGCTTTGTGAAAAGTGTGGATTTGTGAAAAGTGTAGGTTTGACCCCGGAGGGCGGTTGCCGCAAACGAGCTTTTGAGCTATGGATGGAGGAAAAAACAGGCTGGCGGGCGCCGTCGGCTTTCGATCACAAGGAGGATGCGTTGCGGGAAAAGCTGAGGCGGGGAGTCGTTGCGGGTTTGGTTTTGCTCCTGGTCGCCGTTTCCGCGCAGGGTTTTGCGACCGAGGCGCCGGGCGGACCGGCCGGAACGCCCGACCAGCCGATTCAGCCCGGCAACGAACCCGTCATGAACGAGGACACCACCATTTTGGACCAATTGGGTCAAATCCGCATTCCGGATCAGACCCGTCGGACGTTCACGGAGCTCTACGCCCGGCACCAGGAAGAGCTGGATCGAATCCTGAGCGAGAATCCCGTGCTCCTGTGGGATTCCCTCGACTTGGTGCTGGATGCTTTGCCGGCCTTGCGGCAGGTGCCTCAGGACGAGGGCAGGCTGCACATTCACAAAAGGGTTTATGACAAGGTCGCGCACCTGATGGAACGAATCGTGTCGTTGTCCGGCCCTCAACTGTCGCAGGATCTCAGGCAATCCCGGAAGTACGTCGAAGACAGGATGACGGAAACCGGGCCCGATACGCTGGAGATCGATCTGAACTGATACCGAGGTGCGTTCAAGATTACACAACGCCTGCCCGGCCGCGGGCGGGTCGTGCGTCGTGCGTCTTACGAATCGATCGGGCCGTTGTCGACGGGCGGCCCGTAACGTTTTCGATTCTGCTTGCGTTCAATTTCCCTGGAGCTTCAAGCGCTTGGTGAGCTCCCGGTCGAGGGTGTCGGAAAAGCGCTGTTTTTCTTTTTGGCCGAACTGCCGCGGGCCGGGAGTGACGCCGCCGGCTTCCCGGAGATCCTGCATGAAATTCCTGATGGACAGCCGTTCCCGGATGTTCTCCTCGGTGTAGAGCTCCCCCCTGGGGTTGATGACGGTGACCCCTTTGGGGACGAGCACCGACGCCAGGGGGATGTCCTGGGTGATGGTGAAGTCGCCCGGTTTTGCGCGCTCCGCGATGTACTCGTCCACGATTTCCGGTCCCAGCTCGACACGGACCGTCGAAATGAAGGCGGAATCGGGAACGCCGATGTGTTTGTTGGCGACAAAAACGGCGGGAATTTGCAGCCTCCGGGCCGTTCTGACGATCAATTCCTTGATCGGCGCCGGGCAGGCGTCCGCATCGACCCAGATTCTCATCTCTTCTCCCGAGTGCTTTGAATTCGGCCGAGCCCCCGAAGCATCGCAAATTCTCGGCAGCCATTGTGTTCTCTGCCGGCTCTTGAGCTCACAAGACCACCGCCGGGGACCGGTTTTATGCCCGCCCGTCAGCACTACCACCTTGAACCCGGGCTCGCCTGAACCGCTCACTGACCGTAGGCGTCGCGCAGGATCGCTTCGGCGCTGCGGCCCGACTTGGCCAGCGCCCCGGCCCTCTCCACGGAAAGCCCCCGGCCGTGCCCCCGGCCGATCCCCGTGAAGAGCCATGCGTTCCGGGTTGCGTCGTGGAGTATGGCGTCGGGGCAGGACGGCAGCTTCAGCCTGTTGCGGAAGATCTCGCAGGGAACGGTTTCTTCTTCCGCCGGATACACCAGGTGAACCAGCACCGCTCCGCCCCTGGTTCGTTCGCGGCGGATGTCAAGTATCGCCGGCTCGCTCGCAAGGCCGCTCAGCTCGGCGGCCGGGATCGATTTCTCCCATTTTTCGCTCCCGCCCTTGGAAAACGGCAGCCAGCTCAATCCCGCGCGCGCCGCAAGTTCGTCAAGCCTCGTCAAAAGCCGGGGATCGGTGAGGACCGCCCGCCTGGAGGGCTCTTCCGAAACCATTCCCCGGAAAACCATGCAATGCGTGGTGTCGCAGACGGAGGAACTGTCCTCGTGGCGCCTGCCCCCGCGGGTGCCGTTCCAGACGATCACCGCCCGCAGGGCCTTGGCCGCCTCGCCCTCGAGATGCCCGGCTTCGGCGGCCAGCGTCGCATCGGCATATGTCTCGGGATCCGTTTCGAGCACCACCTGCCTGCCATCGGCGGAGCTTTCGACGACACCCCGGATGAGGCGTTCCGGGCGGCTGCCGGGGACGTTCGACAGGATCTTGAACCACCCGCAGGCGCTCACGCGCTCGGTCCCGCCGTTCCGGCCCGGCCGCTCGAAACTCGGGCATTCATCGAACACCTCCCACGATGCCCGAGGGACCCCCGCGAGCAGCCGCACCCGCACCCGGGAGTATTCGGCGGGATAGCGGGCGGACCATTCTTCGAGGAGCCGGGATGCGCGCTGGAGCGTGGAGGCCCCCTTCAACCCCAGACCGCGAAACACCGCGAGCAGGGTGGGATCGGGCGCCGGCCACGCCACCGCCAGGTGGCCGACCAGCGGGTTCCCCCTGGAGTCGGCCGCCGTGCCCGTCTTGGACATGCCCCTGAGTTTTGCAAGAATCCTCCTGTCCTGTTCGGGTTCCGCGAACAGGGTCGTTTTTTCGACCCGGCCGTTCATGGAAAGCCCGGCAAAGCGGGAGGGCTTCATGAGCAGGGAGGCGCGCAAGAGCCGCGCGAGTTCCCCGAGGTCTGCTTCGAGCGGGAAACCGCCGTCGGGGTCGCGTTCTCCCAGGTATTGGCGCCGGAAACCCTCGTCCCCCGATGCGAATTCCTCCGGCGTGATGTCCCGGGCGAGAGCGGTGTTGCAGGACGAGGAAACCAGGAATCGCCAGGTAACCGGGTCGAGCTCGCCCCACCGCTTGAGCAGCCCTTTCGTATCGCTTGCCGCCAGCTCCTCCCCCAGGGGACCGTCGGGAGCGTTCCGGAGCGCGGCGGCGTAAGGTATCTTTAGGAGCGACCCCGGCGGATACCGGCTCTTCAAGTCTCCACCGGATTCGATGGTCCTCCCCGAAAGGAGGCTCACCAGGACATAGCTGAAGCCGGATTCTGCGACCGCCGGGGGAGGGGTCGCCAAACGCCGGATTTCTTCCGACACCGCGCAGGGACTTTGGGGCCAGCCGTGCGCGGCGACGAGTCGCGCGAGCGTCCGGTAGCTCCGGGCATCCATGTCGGCGCCGAGGCGGATCCTGTTCCTGAGGTGTTCGAGGTCGCCCGCGGCGGGGGAGATCGCCGGCGTCGCAGCGGCCTCTCCGCTGAAGGCGATGGCCGCGGCCTCCTCGGCCCAGAGCGGCAGTCTGCCGGAGCAGGTACGGAAGCAGGCTTCGTGCATCAGCTCGTGGCGCAGGTAGACTTCGGGGCCGGCGCTCCCAGCCGGGTCTTCCCTCAGGCCGATGACCCCCGGACGCCAGCCCCCGGCATGGGCGGAATCGAACGAGCTGGCGGTAGCCGCCGGATATACACGCGCGGGATCCGCTCCGGTGGGGACGGTGTAGCCGCGCGCTTCGAGCTGCCGGAGCGCGATTGTCCCCTCCCGCACAAGCTCCGCGTGATGGACGAGCGAGCCGAAAAAGAGGAGCGCCGCGCCAACCTCGAGGACCACGACGCGAAGCCGGAAACCGCCTGCGGATCCGAACATGCCCAATGCTACTCCACGCGGATGCGCCCCGCTCCCGTGTTCCCCCGGACGCTTTCGTCGTACATGTCGAAGGCGACCGCGGGCGGCACGGCCGCCGTGCCGCCGAACGCCGCCTGCCAGACCTGGTAGATCGTGATCTCGCCGCGCGGCAGCACCTTGGCGATTCTGACCGTCCGGTCGGGATGGCGTTGCGTGTCCATCACAAGGCCCCAGTACGTTTCGTTTTCGAGCCGGATGCCGGCGTCGGCGAGGGCGGCCCGGTCGTCGTCCACGGACCGGGCGAGCGATGGTATGGAGTCCTCGATCACCAGGAACCGGCTGGGAATGTAGGTGACTTCCTCAACGGGGTTGCGTCGGATGCGGATTTCGCTCACCACCGTGTCGCCCTTGCGGAGCGGCCTGGAGAGGTCGAGAGGTTCGCTGCCGCCCGGCGTGATCCGGCGGAACGTGCGTTCCACGCTCAGGCCCGTGCTCCCAGGCGCCGTCGCCTCATACGGAACATCCACGGCCGTGGCGGAATACGCCAGATCCGCCGGCCCCAGGCCCTCCACCCGAAGCTCAGAAACCTGTTCCGGGGTCCCGGGATCGGCGAATGTGCCCACGAAACCCGCCGGGATGCGGGCGAGCTCCCCCAACACCTGTCCGTCGGCTTTGCGCACAACGAGGGCGGGCCGCCCCGTTTTCGCTTCTTCGGCGACGGCGCGCGCCTGCTTTTCGAGGATCTTGCGCGTGTTGAAAATCACCTGCGCCGTGTCGAAGGTCGATGTCCAGTAGCCGTTTTTCATCCGCGCGAGCAGTATCCGCGTAAGCCGGGCCTCGAGCTCTTGCGGGAGCGCGTCGAGATCCTCCAGGACGCCCATGGCGGCCGAGATGACGCTCGGGACCCCGAACCCGAAGCCCAGGGAATCGATTGCCTCCCGGTCCTCGCCCGCCGCTTTGAGATACCCGTCGGGATCGAAGGCTTCCAGCGCCTTCTTCAGCTTTTCGATCAGTTCCTCCATGGCCCCGCTGTCCTTGAAGCGCTCGTTGAAACGGTACCAGGAATTCTTCCTGTATCCGGCAAAAAGGGCCAGCCCGTTGACCAGGTCGGGCACAGCCACGGTCTTGTCTCCGAGGAGGTTTTCCACGTAGGCGATCTGTTCCTCGAACTGGGAATCGTAGAAACGCAACTCGGCAAGCCTCGCCAGTTCGTAGCCGACCACCGTGCCGCCCTGCCGCCTGTATTCGGGCGCCCTCCTGGCGTTCCGGAGCCAGTCCAGCGCCTTGAAGTACGCGCCCTGTGCCCCTTCGACCTTCAGATCGCCGGCGAATTTGAGCGCGTAGAGCGCTGTCACGGTCACCCCGATGGACGGCTCGGGATCCGCGGGCCAGAGACCGAAACCGCCGTCGGACTTCTGGTTGCGGATCAATTTCCTAATACCGAACACGGCGTTGGATTCAGCCCGTGAGAGGACGTCGGCCAACGGTCCCAGGTCTTCCCGGGTGAGGCCCGCGCGCCGCACGAGATCCATGAGCACCAGGTTGGGAACGGTGGAGTGGACGAGCTGTTCGGTGCAGCCGTACGGGTAGGCGACCAGGACCGCGGCCGCGTTCAAGGCCGCTCCCAGCAGGCCCGAGACCACCTGCACCTTCACTTCGCCGACTTTCCCCGCTTTGGGAAGCCTGGCGATCATCCGGTCCTTGTCCGGGACGCCGGGGAAAACAAGCCGCGTCGACGCGGGCCGGAGCGGGATGTCGAATTCTTCCGCGCCTCCCACGTGAATGTCCTCCCTGGCCTCGGAAGCCACCCGGAGCGTTGCCGTTCCTTGCCCTCCCGCGGCCTCGAGAACCAGGGGCGACAGCCGTTCCCCCTGTTTTTCAATCGTGAATTCCTCCTCCTGCTTGCCCTGTTTCAGGGAAACGCCGCCGTCGAGCTCGATCCTGGTCTTGAGCGATACGGTCCGATCCGCCTGGTTGACGGTTTTGAGGTGCACGAGCGCCTCTTCGCCCAGGCGCAGGAACTGGGGAGCGATCACCTCCCGGAGGATGTCCGTGACCGTTCGGAATTTTCCCTTCGCTTCGCCGACTCTCCCCGTCTTGTCAGCCGCGATGGCCGTGACCATCCATTCGGTGACGTTTGCGGGCAGATCCACGGTGATCGAGGCGCGTCCCATGCCGTCGGTCACCACGTGCGGGAACCATCCGGCGGTGTCCCGCATTGCCTTCTTGGGCAGCTTGCTCCGGCTCTTGAGCGCGCCCAGGCTGAAGTTGGGTTTTTTGAGCAGATCCGCGTATCCGTACCCCTGCAACTCGTCCGAATAGAATGTGGCCAGGTTCAGCCTCGGCAGGGGATAAAAGAAGTCGAACACGCCGGGACGGAGCTCGGACTGCACCGCGTAAACCGCGCGGTCCACGATGGTCACGGTCAATTCCGTGTCGGGAGAAGGTCTGCCTTCTGCGTCCTTCACCTCGAGGTCGATGCGGAAGGGCTTCAGCGGTTCCCATTCCTCGCGTTCGGGACGGATGTCCACCGTGAGGCGTTTGGCCCACGGGATGATGCGAAATCCCAGGGTCTGCTCCCGGTATTTGCCGCCGCTCACCGGCACGGTGAGCGTGTGGTAGAAGCCGGTGCCGTATTCGGGCCGGGCTTCCACTTCGAACCACCAGCTTCGGCCCTGGCACTCCCTTGAATTGACCCCGTAGATTCTGCGCCCGGAAATGGTCTCCCAGACGGTGCCTTTGTCGCTTTTGCCCCACCCGGCGGGAAGAAGCGCGAAGACCTTCGCCTTCTCGCCCGGGCTGAGGATGGTCCCGGCGGTGTAGAGCTCGAGCTCCCGGTTGTCGAGGACGGCTTCCCCCTGGGCGCCGCCGACGACCATCGCGACCGGCTGCGAGGCGGCCGGGTGCTTCATGGGCTTGCCGTCGAGCGTCTCCAGGGTGGCGACGGCGCGCAGCCTGCCGCGGCCGGTGAGCTCAGGCAGCTCGATGTCGCGGTTTCCCTGCGCGTCGGTGGTGAAGGGCAGCTTGACGAACCCCGCCGCCGGTTCCCCTCCGCGTTCGATCCCGATATCGAGGACGCCGCCCGCGTTGGGCGCGGGCCTGCCGTCCGGGTAGGTGGATCGCACGGAAACCGTGAGCCCTTTCTCTCCCACCTGCGCGATGGTTTTTGAAAACCGGATCGACGGCTGGGCTTCCGAAAGGGTCATGTAAATGTTTTCCGTGAGAATCGCCTGGGAGCCGGCGCGATCCAGCGCGCGCACCATGACCGTGTAGATCCATTCGCCCTGGCCCGCGGAATCGGTTTTCGGCACCGTGAACGAGAAGGAGGTCTCGCCGGATTCATCGATCAGGGGCGCGGAATCCCAGGTGTTCATCCCGTATTCGCGGGCGGCGTCGGCAAGCCGTTCCTCAACGGAGCTGTAAATGCGCCTGGGTTCCGTGAGGGCCGAGGCGGACCGGACCTGGCCGAAATAATCCGTGCCGGTGCCGAGGCCCCCGCCGGCTTCCGCCACCCACTGCGGGGCTTCGAATTTCTTCTGGTAGAGATACACTTCGTATTTCACGTCCCTGGGCACGCCCCCGCTGTAGCGCCGGGTTCGGAATTTCATTGCGAAGGGCTCGCCGGGCACGACGGTGGGGCTGCGCTCGATCAGTTCCATGTAGAAGATGGGTTTCACGTAGTCGCGGACCCGGAATTCACCCCCGTAGGGTTTGCCTTCCAGCTCCGCGATCAGGCGGTAAAGCCCCGGGGTCTGCGCCTCATCGAGGCCGAAGCTGCCGCTGAACGACGCGAAGTCGGTCACCGGAACGGCGGCCTGCAGCCCCGTGTCCTTGCCGTCGGAGCGGACCAGGGTGATCCGGGCCTGTTTCCCGGCGAAATCGGGGGCTTTGAGCTCCCCGTTCGCGAGCGCCCGTACCATGCCCTTATAAAAGAAGGTCTCCCCGGGTTTGAAAATCGGGCGGTCGGTGACGATGAAGACCGAATCGTCGTAGGAGACGGCCGGCAAAAAATCGGTATCGGTCAGGGCCTGGCGCCCGTCCCCGGTTTGCGCCCTGACGAGGAGCTTCCCGTCGAGGTTCCCGGCGGGGTTGGAAAAAAAGACTTCCCCCGCTCCGTCGGTCTTGCGGCCGACGTCGATCCACTTGCCCCGGCCGTCCCGATAGCTGACCGCAGCGCCCCGGACCGGTTGCTGCTCGCGGTCGATCACCCGCACCACCAACTGCTCCGTGGACTGCTTCACCTGCGCGGCCAGGCTGCTCACCTGCATGAGGCACTGGCCTTCAGCGGTTCCCGACACCGCCTGGATGAGGTAGACCCCGTCGGGCAGCGGGTCCAGCGCAATGGTTCGAACCTTGTAGCTGCGTTCCTGCCATCCGCTGTCCGCAAACCACCAGCCGATGTCTTTGGCGTCCGTTCCGGCGTGTTCGAGGTCCACGTAGTATTCACGGACCACGCCGAGACCCGGGGGCGGGCCGTGGACGATCTGGTGCGGCGCCGCGGCGATGTCCCCCGGCGTGGTGTCGAGCAGGGCCTTGTTGAACGCCGTGTCCTTGAAGTTCTTGCGGAATTCGGCGCTCAGCATGCTTCTCCACGTCTTGAGGGGCGATTCGGCCTGGTTGAGCCCCTTCACGAAGTAGTGCCCGGGGTTCAGTTGCGACACCGGGCGTTCGTAGCTCCGGCTGACGTTGAACTGGCCGTCCAAAAACCGGTCGAGGTCCTTTGGACGAAGCACGCGCAGCAGGATGGGTTTCGACGGGTCGGTGTAATCGATCCTGAGCTGCGGTTTTTCCGTGTGGGAGAAGCTCCGGTCGACGGTGAGGTAAAACGGGCTGCCCGCATAAACCGGCGGCGCGGCAACGACGGGGAGCAGCAATCCGAGGACGGCGAAGAGGAAAGCAAATCGTTCGATCTTCATCGTGATGCCCCCTGTTTGACGATCAGTTCCCGCAACTCGACGGTCGCGGCCTTCGAGGTCGCGTTTCCCGCGTAGGCGACGATGGGGAGGCTGCCGAAAACCTTTTCCCCGTCCCGGCGCATCGCTTCCTTGGCTTGTTCGTAATCCTGCTTCCACTGGGGTTCGAATTCCCCGATCTCCCCGCTCTTGGCCCCGCCGGCCAGGAAAAGCTCCCGCATGGCCGTGCCCGGGTTCGCGAAAAGGAAGCACTGGGCGGATTCGTATTCCTTCGCCCTGGAGCCGCGCTCCCAGTTGAGCACGCTGAGCGACTGGCCTTCGCAGGATTCCTTCATGCGCACCAGAAGATCCCGCGAAGTGGCGGCCAGGAAGACCGTTCCGCCGCCGCACGTATCCGTCAGGTCGGGATCGGCGAAGTACTGCTTGAATGCCTCGATGTCGCCCGGGGTCTTCTGGCTGGCGATGACCATGCCCATGCGGGAGATGCGCTCGCCTTCGGACGCTATGTCCCAGAGCAGCGCGACGCCGCTTTCATCCGGGCCGCCCGCTTTCGAATCGGCGGGGCCCCGGGTGGCGAGCCTGCGCCATTCCCCGGCGTTCATTCCGGGCGGCACGTGGAAGCTCATGGCGGCGGCCGCGAAGGTGTCGTGCGGGATGCCCGCGAGAACGCCCTTGAACAGGCCGGGCTTCAGGTGCTCGGCATACTTTCCCGAGGGAAAACGGAGCATGCCCGGGGTGTCGGGTGACGTTCCGAACCCGAAGTCCGCGGCCCAGGTCCGGCGGCCGAAGAGCACCGGCAAAACCTTGTCGAAGAAGGCTTCCGCCCGCACCGTCAGCACCAGCGGCGATCCGGGGAGGTCTCTGCCGGCCGGGCCGATGTTCTCCAGGGTGTTGATCAGGGCTTCGAGGCCGTTGGCGAGGTAGACACGGTCTTCGTACTGGGTGAGAAAGACGCGCTGCGGGCCCATGCGCATCTCCAGGACGGGATCCCGCATCGCCGGGATCTTGAAGCCGCTCCGGGCAAGGGCCGGCACGATGACGGGCAGGGCTTTCGAGGCGAACGGGCATTCGCCGCGCACGAAGGAGAAGACAAACCCCTTCTTCCCGTGCGCCATGTCGTAGTGGAGCTCGGCGCGGGCCCCGAGCGCCTCCCGGATGAGCCTCGCCCAGAAGGCCCCGGAGAGCCCTTCCAGGTGGAGGTCTTCGGCACGCACGCCGGTGCCGTGCAGCGGATCGTAGAAGAGTCCCTGGAAGAACCTCGAAGCAAAGAGCTCCTTGACTTGGGCGTTGTTTTCGAACAGGGCGAGGACCTTGGCGGCGTCCCGGAAATGGAGGGTGAACCCGATGGGATGCCGCTTGACTACCCACCTGGCCACCCGCGGGCAGCCCGATGCGGCCTCCTTTTCCTTGGCGGACAGGGCGGGGCTCGCGGCGGTGTCGCCCCCGACCAGCTCGGGGCAACCTTCCGGGAGGGGCACCGGGGGCGGCTTCTCGTCCTTGGCGGCAGCTTTTCCCAGGAGCTTCGAATCCTGGGGCATCACGGGATCCCCGTCGAGGTCGATGAATTCCAGCCGCAGCTCGAGCATGGGAAGATCGGCGCGCACGAGCTCGGCGATGCCGGTGGCGTGGAGCGCCCTGTAGGCCCAAAAGACCAGCAGCCCCACGCCGGCGGCCAGCGCGAGGACCAGGATCAGGACGTTTTTCGATTTCCCGGTTTGATGCGGTTCCACTCGTAGACTCCCAGAAAGTGAGGGTTATCGGCGCCGGGGATCCAGACCGGGTCGGGGGACCGCATGAGGTCGCTCATCCGGACCACCCGGATTTGGGCTTCTTCTCCCCGTTCTCCGTTGTGGTAGACCGCCAGGTTTTCGGGGCGGTCTTCAACGAAAATCATCAGGTGGTACGGCTGGTCGTCCTCGAAACTCTTTCGGAAGACGAGCAGGTCGCCGTTTGATGCGGCATCGAGGCTGCGGGCCTTCTTGCGGAAATTGAATCCGACGAGGGTCTCGGCGTCGGCGAACGGTCCGAAGCGCGGTTTCCCGTCGCTTTCGTACCCGGTCTGCCAGATGTGGGGATAGCGGGGGAAGAGCCTTCTCGACAATGGGGATACCGGCGGCAGGTGAAGGGTGGCCGGGATCCCGAGCTTTTGCTGCTGCTTGGGAGAACGGACCTCGATGGCTTCCCGGTAGGCGAAGCGCACGAGCCCCGAGCAGTCCCGCTGCCGCTCCTCCCAGCGCCGGCTGAGCTTCCTCGCCTGGAGCAGCGCCAGGCGGGTCACCGACTCGCGGACGGCCCGTTCGTCGGAAGGGGCGAGATAGGCGTAATCCTCCTCCTCGCGGGGCTCGCCCTTGCGCTTGTATTCGACCACTTCGGGAGGCATGTCGGATTCGGGCTCCTGGGAAGGCACGTAAATCCGGGGGGCCTGGTTGTTCCCGCGGATGACGACGTAGGCGAGGGTCCGGGTTTCGCCGGGCCGGGCGAGCGGGGTCCGCACGCGCTTGCGGTTCTCCGATGGCAGCCCTTCGTCGGTGATGATGTCGAGGTTTGCGAGGGTGTGCTGCACGGCGCCGCCCGGCCAGTAGTTCACATCGATGCGGAACACGCCCGGGGGAGGGGCCGGGTGCGCGTAGATGTAGGGACCGAAGCCGGCGAGGTCGAACGATCCGTCCTGCTGGTTCAGAAAGAACAGCCCGCCGGTGGGGGAGTCGGTCTTGGCCCAGTAGACGTGGGTCTTGTCGGGTTCGTAGACGTGGAGGTCGGTGTAGACGGAATCGGTGTCGCTGGTGAGCACGACCTTGAGGGGGATCGGGCTGATCATGGCTTCGACGGAGGCGGTGGCGCGGGCGACGCCCGCCTTGTTCGCGCATTCCACGATGACGGTATTCCGGCCTTTAGCGGCGGGGAATTTCCGTGAGAATCGGCCGTCCTTGGCGCGGATGTAATAGCGCACGCCGTTGATGTTGGCCGCGATGGGGTCGGCCGTCGGGTCGGAGCAGCTTCCGGCGACTTCGACCTGCATGGACGTGGTCCAGCCACCTTCCGGCCTGGTGAGCGTGAGCACGGGCATTTCCGTTCCCTCGCCGGCGATGGGCTTTCCCCGGTGCGCGAGGACTTCGGGATCCTCCGACGGGGTCCCGTGGGCCGGGGCGGCGAGACACAGCAGCAGCCCCATGCAGCAAAGCAGCGACTTCAGGAGATTGCGGCCGATCGGCGATTGCAGGGAGCTGCGGCAGCCCGGTGATTTCGGACGCTTGAGGCAAGCCCGCGATTCCAGGCGGTTGAGGCAAACCGGAGGATTCGAGGAGTTGTGACGCTCCCATGGCGGCTTCGGTGCCCCATCCGGCCGTCTGTGGCTGAAACAAACAGGCGATTCCAGGGAGCCACGGGGGATCCGTAACATTGGGGAGCCATGGCGAATCGGCGATTCCAGGGAGCCACAGCGGATCCGTGATCTTGGAGAGTTGTGGTGAATGGATGATTTCAGAGAGTTGCTCATGGCAAACGCCTCTTCGTTCTGTGGGTCACAGTCACGCAAACCGGGCCGGGGCCGATTCCCGCCATTGCCATACAAGGGTGGGCACGGCTTCATCGTGCCCGCGCGCGCCTCCGGCATCCCCGCGAAGGACGGCGGAGCGCCCGCCCTCGTCCATTCCACCGGCGCAATACAGGGGGCCTGCCTCCCCCCTGGGGTGTCGGCAAAACCGCCGTCCGTTCCACCGAGCCGGGGCAGGGGAGGGTACCCGGTCGGAGATCATCGCCGGCCGGCCGCGCATCCTTGCCTCCGGATTCTCCGGATTTGCCGGGAAAGCTCCAAAACACAAAATGTCACGGAACAGAATGCCTTGCGTCATGAGGCGGAAACGAACGCCAACCCCGGACTTCGGATCGGGCGCTGTCCTGCCCGTCGGATGCGGAATCATCCCGCGATATCCCCGGGTTTCGGTTTTCATGTCATGTCGAGCGCAAAGCGCTCACGCGGGAACGTCCGGTTCGCCCGAAACCTCGCTGCCGCCTCACGCCTGGAACCAGGGCGGCGGCCTCGCGCCTCGGCCTTTCGGGCGGTTTGCCCTGCAACGAATGCAGACAACGAATTCTGCGAAAATTCTCAGGCGCTTCCGGGTTGGTGTCAAGAGGAAAAAAATGATTCTCGATGTGGAACTTCCTGCCGGCCAAGCCTCAATCGCCCGAAGGCTTTCCTTATCGTTTCAGCGGAAACTATCCAGCGCTTCGACAGAGAGCGAAAAGCAATACCGTGCCAGCGACGGCTGTGAGTCTTGCACTCCGGTTTCGCGCTCAGGATTGGTCCCGGATCCACTTGGCGAGCCAGGCCTCGTTTTCCGTTGAAATGGCGTGTTCGCAATCGTCCACGAACCTGGCGACGCGGGCAGGGTCCGTCCGGTTCGGGTCGCTCGCCCACCGATCGCGCAGGGCGGTCAGGCGGTCGGCCGTGCCGAAGTAGACGATGGCTTCGTGGTCGCAACGGGAGGCCGCCAGGTGCGCGGTGACCGTGGCTCCAGCCGTCGTCGCCACGGCCACCCAGGGGCCGACCATGGAAAGCTGCGCGCACCCGGTCGCCGCCGCCGCGCTCGCTAGGGCGCCCATAACGAGGGCGAGCACGCCGAGCCAGAACTCCAGGGCGTGGTAACGTTTGGCCGCAAGGGCCTTCCCATGGCCCTTCGGGAGGTAGTAGCGCTCGATCTGGTCGTTCACGCGGCCCTCGACGTATTCGTCGATGGTGAGCGCGCGCGGACGCTTCTTTTGCGGGGGTTCGACGGATGCGGCGTGCAGGTTGAGATCCTGCACCTTCTTCTTTATCTTGCCGCATCGCGCAATCAGCTCGCCCGGAGACGCCGCCGGCCCGAAGGGGCGGACGCCGACCAGGTACCTGTAGATCACTTCCTTGAGCGCCTCGGACGTCGAACGGGCGCGAACCCAGTCCTTCACCCGCTCCTTCGTCACCTTCGTCCGCAACACGTAGGGGACGATCGCAAGGATGATTGCGCCCGCAAGCGCGATGGAGGGGCGAAGCCACCACCACCTTTCGGCCACCTTGAGCAGCGGCGAGGCGGCGAGCGTCTGGAGGAAGGCGCCCGCCACGCCCGCAATTGCCGCGCGGCCGCGCCACGCGATCAGCTCCGCCTTGAGACGATCGGCCGCCCGGGACCAGACCGCCTGGTCCCGCCAGGCCGTTGCGACAATCCGTTCTCTGTCCGCGGTTGATTCCTGCTGCTTCATCGGCGGCCTCCCGGTCGGGCGCGGCCGCGCTCATGGCCGGCGGCGGTCGACCTTTTCTTGACGTTTCGTTCCTCGCGTGGGCCGTGCCTTTTTCGTGGCTGCGTCGTCAGGGGCGAGGGCGTTGGAACCGTGGCCTGCGCTACGCTCAGCCCACTTTTGTATGGAATTCGTCGCCGCGGAGGCGCGGAGTGCCGAGCGTTCTGCGGCGCGTGCCACGCGATTTGCCGTCGCCGCGGCGAAGCCGGCCGTCGCGCACGGATTCATTGATCATCTAATAACCTCCGGCGGAAGCCTGCCTGCACGACCGGCCGGTCGCTCCCGGCTCCGGGGGGATCTCGGCGCACGTGCAATCGTAATCTTCCTTCTCCCCGACGTGATCCACCCATTCCCGCAGGGAGAGGTTGCGACTCACGGCGCGGCAGGCTTTCTCCGGAATGGATTCGCTCTCGACGCGCCAGACATGGATTTTCCCCCGCGTATCGCCCGCTGCAATGAGATCTCCGTCGGGACTGAACGCAACGGAGAGCACTTCCCCCCTGGCTCCTTCCAGGGTCTGGTCTTGTCGGAGGGAAACCCGCGGTTTCGCCACCTTCCCCCCGGTTTCTTCCAGTGCCTGGTCCTGTCGGAGCAAGTCCGGTGACTTCGCCTCCTTCGAAAAGACCCACAGAACGATCTTGCCGTCATTTCCCGCACTGGCGAACGTGTCGCGGGGGCACGCGCCGGGTTCTTCTCCTTTACGCGCGCCCGTTTCGGAACCGTTGCAGAAAGCGATGGACGTCACTCCCATGGTGTGAGCGAACCTGCGCTGACGAACCTGCCAGGAACCGCCTTCCAGGTCCGCGGTCAAAACGACTCCCACGTAGCCGCTTCCGTTGCCGAAGGCGAGCACGTTCCCGTCCGGGCTCCAGGCGAGGGCCCAGACCGATCCCTGCGGAATCCACGCGGGGTTTTTCAATAATTCGCCGTCGATCCGCCCGGAATCGTCGATTGCAAGCCGCCAGATCTCCAGCGCGCCGTCGTCGGTCCCGAGCGCCAGGTACGGAGCGGTCGGGTGCATGGCGAGCGCCCAGACGCGGCCGGCGCGGGATCCGGGCAAGAACCGGGGGGGCCGGTCATCGAGCGGGCCCCCGGCTCCGTTGAGCAGCCACAACCGGACCTTTCCCGTGTAATCTCCGCTCGCTATGAGGTCCCGGCCTCCCGTCCATTTCCCCTTCGCCCAGGCGACACTCCACAAACCCTCGGTGTCGGGAACATCCATGATCCGGGGCTGCTCCAGGCTGCCCGGTCCGGATTCGCGGTCGAGATCCATCACCAGGACGGAATGGACGCCTCCGGTCGTTGAGGTCCGACACCCTTCGATCATGTGCCCGTAGTCCTTAGCGACAACCGCCAGACGCCGCCCGTCGGGGCTGAAGGACATCCTGCGATAGCTTCCCGTGTAGCACAGGGCGTTGGAACCCTTCGGTCTTTTGAGAGTCTGCGGATTCACTTCAGGGAAAGCGAGATAGCTGGAACCCCCGGCGACAAGCATGCGCCCGCCGGGCATAAATCCCAGCGTCCAGATCACGTTGTCTTCGGGGCGCCCGTTGTCGAGCTTTACGGGAACCGTGGAATGCAGATCTTCTTCCAGGCCGTTGCGCAGCCACAAACGGGCATTGAGCTCGGCATCGAGCTCGGCGACGACGCTCCCTCCCTCCAGGGCGCTCAACGCGACGATGGATGCCTGCGACGGCTTGATCTCGCGATAACCGGCGTAGACGTGTGGAGGCGGGGGCGGCCCAACCAGGCTCACCTTCCTTTTTTCGGAAGAATCGGCGTAAAAAGACCTCAAGTCCCATTCGCCAAGGAACTTCTCACTGCCGACGGCGAGCAGGCCCTCGTTTCCGATGAGAGCGGCCTTGAAAAACTTGGGAATTCGATGGTGGAACATGCTGGTCCTGCCAACCTGGGAGCCGGACTTCAAAACGGCTAAGCTGGCCAGGGTGGGCCAGGCATAGATCATTTGAGGCTTTGCATCGAGCGCACCCGGAATCGGCACGATGCCGATCGGCCCATGCCGGAAAACGGCAATCAACCGGCTGCCGTCCGGCATCGGCAGGAGTGCGGCGACCCCGTAGTCGAGCCAGTCCCGGAGTTTCTTGAGCGGCTTTTTCGCCTCCTCGGGCCAGTCATCGAAGCGGTTCTCAAAGGCCGGCCAACCCGCGGCCCTCCCTGTTTCCAGCGGCAGCAGGGTCACCGCGCCTTTCGCGCTGCCCAGGGCGATCCACCGGCCCTTGGGGTCGCAGGCCACGGCGGTGACGGCGGAACCTTCCCCGCCGTATTCGACGGGAAAGCCGGCGGGGCATGCCGCTGCGTCGCCGACGCTCCGGCACTCGATGCGACCGCCTTCGGTTGCAACGAAGAGCAGGGAGTCGTCGGCGGTCATGCAAAACGGCCCGCTCGGGGCCGCCGGCAACGGGAAATGCACGTCGGCCTTGATGGGCAGGTTCGACTTCCCCGCGCAACGGAGCCTTTCCGCAAGAAACAGCTCGACGCCGGATTCCGTGGCGACCACCAGGGCGCGCCCCGCCGGGCCGGGCGCCAGTGACCGGATGCCGTCGCGGGTTTCGAGCACCGGTCGGGGGCAGTTTTCCCGGTCTCGCCTGAGCGGGAGGATCTCGATTTTTTTCTCGCCCGATGCCATGGCGATAAGCCACTCATCGGGGAAGTTGGCAAGGAAGGCTGTCTTGCGGGGGTCAACGTGGTCCTTGAGGGCGCCGGGGAGCTGCGGGCTCAGCGTGAAGGGGCGCAGCAGCAGGGTGTTTCGGAGGTGGTTCATGATGCGCGATTTCACTTCCGGGGAAACCCCGATCCGCTCGGAGAACCTTTCGGCCTGGAGGGTCAGAAGAACGGAAAGCTCGTGATCGTAGTCCCGCCAGCGCGCCTGGGCGGCGTCGGAGAGGAGCCTGTGAATGCGCGCGTCGGTCCGGGCGACCAGCGCTTTCCGCCTTTCATGGAAAAGCCACAGGGCCGCCGCGATCAGGACCACGATCGTCGTCGTGACGGCACAGCGGATCCATCTCGACTGGCGGGCCTTGTCCTGCTCCCTTCTTCTGTTTTCGCGGCAGGCGTCGAGATAGTTCCTGTCCGGATTCGACAGGGACTTCGGGTTCGCGGCGGCCCAGGCTTCAACCCGTTCGAGGGGTTCTCCGACGAGAAACCGGCTCTCGGCAAGATCCGATGCCCGGTCCCCCCGCTGGGCCCCGTATCGCTCGGCGCCGTCTCTCAGAAGTCGCACGGCTTCGGCCTGGGTGCCGTACCACGCGCGGTTGTCGGACCTGACGGCCTCCAGCAGCCTGTCGTGGGCGATCTCGTACCAGATGGTTCCGCGGCGGTTTTCCGAACGCAGGAGATACCGCTCCTCCAGCGCCTCGGCGACCGGGTTGGGCAGGCTTCCCGTGAAGGTGCTCCCTCGCTGCAGCTGGTCGCGCAACCCGGCGGGGGAGATCAGTTCGTGCTCGAACCAGTCCCTGATCCGCTTTTCGTCGCAACCCGTTTCTTTCACGGCGTCCAGCCGGAGAACGGCCCGGACGGCGCCGCGGTAGAACCCTTCCAGCGCCTCGGCAACCGTGCCCGCCGTGTCCACGAGCTCCGGGCCCACCTCTCTCGTGCCGTCGGGCAACCGCTGCCACAGGCGGTCGCAGGCGACCTGGAGGTGCAGGGGTTCCACGTAGGGGGTCTGGTACGGCTCGACACCGGGTTCGCGCACCACCGTGAGCTCATGGACCAGCCTGTCCAGAGCCCTGGGATGATAGGCGACCCCGACGGACTGCGCGGGGCCGGCGATGGCTTCCCGCGCCGTTTCGTGGGTCAGCAGATCCAGCCGGTAGCGGGTCTCAAGACGGGTGGGGAGATGATCCAGGTAGGGGTCGAGACCGGCGATGTGCTCCTCGCGCATGGCGATGACGGCCCACCTGTTGCGGTCCTCCAGCGACAGGCCCAGTTGGCGGAAGAATTCGTGCCGGGCATCCCGGTCCAGCGGGTTTCGCGTGAGGATCTCTTCGAACTGATCGAGGATGAGAACCTTCGGGCCGGGATCGTTGCGTATCCAGGAACGCTGCGTCAAATAACCGGCGAGGTCGATGCCGCCCAGGTCGTCGATGGGGCGGATGTCTTCGGGGCGCGCCTCCTCCCAGTAGTGGATGAGGCTCGCCGCGTAAGGGTTCACGACACCGCCGCCGGAGCGTTGGGCCGGCGCTCCCGAAACCCTCGCCGGACCGAGCACCTGGAAGCCTTCCTTCTCGAGAAAAGGCACCAGGCTCGCCGCCAGGAGGGAAGACTTCCCGGCTCCCGACGGCGAATAGAGCAGTACGATGCGCTCCGCCAGGACCAGGTTCAAGAGGTCGCGCGACTCCCGGTCGCGCCCGTACAACCTTTCTCCGTAACGGTACGCACGGGGTCCCACGTAAGGGCTGTGCTTTTCCATGAGAATCACCCCTTGAATTTATCCCAGCGTCTCTTAAGCTCCTGCAGAAAGTCCTCCGCGGAACCCCAGTAGACGTTGATGTCGGCTTCCGCAAAATCCGAGAAGTAGTTTTCCAGGTAATCCCGCGCGCGCTCCGGATCGACCACCTGGTCGTCATCCGGGTCGATCTGCACGGCCACGTGCATGTGCCTGGAGCGGCGCTTGGCTCCCTCCTGCGACAGAAGGCTGCGAAAGAGCACCCGGAAATCCCAGTGGTGCATCCTGAAACCGAGAAAAATGAGGCTCGTGTTGATCAGCGCCGCGCGCACCATCCGCGGGATGGCCTCCTTGTCCTTCCAGAAGTGGATGAGGAAATCGAAGTAGTTGTCTTCCGTGAGCACGGTTTCGCGAAGCCTGCCGAAGTGACCGAACAGGTGATACACGAGCGGCTGCTCAAGGGACGGGTCGGATCTCAGCCGAACCGCGGGGGACTCCCCAAGACCGAGCACGATTTCCTGCGGGGCCTTTCCCGAACGGCGCAGCGCGTCGCTCAGGAAGGAATTGAGGCTTGCCGTGACGTAGAGGCGAAAGGGGAGGTCGGCCAGGATCTTGTGCGGCTCGTCATCCCTGCGCCCCAGTATCATCTTTCCGACCTCGGTGAGAAAACGGTCGAGGGGGAGCTTGCGATGGTCGGAGTCGATGCGCGCCCCGTAGCGGCGAAGCATGATCTCCCGGATTTTCTGCTCGTAGTGCGAGTAGACGAAATCCTCTTTATAAACGCTGGCCACGTACTGGGCCACCTGCGGCAGGCTGATCCGTTCGTGGAAGGCCATCGGGTACTGGTAGCTCTCCGCCCAGGACAGGGCAATCTCCGTGCGAAGCCTGGCGATGGTGCTGTTGAGCCCCGGACCGATGATGGGGGTGCATTCGCCGTTTCTGATCTTGAGAAGGAGCGTGTCCCAGGTCGTGTCCACCCGGGTTCCCTCGGTGAACCGCGGTTCGTACCATATGCGCGGGGTGCGAAGGCAGGAGATCAATACGGGAGCCCACGGCTGGCCGGAGGCCTTGACGGCCGCGCGAGCGGCGTGAAGGGCATGGTCCATTCGCCCGTTCGGGGCGAGGCTGTCGAGAAACGCCGTGAAGAACGCGTCCCACGTCGAGTCATCGAGACCCGCCTGGAGCGCCAGAACGCCGAGGACCCCGGATTGGGCCAGCTCATAGGCTTCACGCAGGATCGAAAACCACGTGGAATGCGACTCCGCCGCCTCCGGTCGCCCGCTGCGGGCAACCGGGCACAGAATAACCAGCCGCGGCGGCATCTCGATGTCCCGGAACGCCTCGGCAATGGGCAGATTCACGAGCCGCGACGCCCACCACTCCACGCCCACGGGTCCCGGCTCGATGGATTCATCGGTTTGGGGTAGGTCGACGCACAGGTAAAGGATGTCGGGGGCGGTTGCCCTGAGCTCGCTCTTGAAGGCGTCGTCGTTCAGGTATCCCAGCGTACGGGTGGCCGCCAGCCCGGAGGCTTCGAGGATGCTTCCGGCCCGTGCGCACTTCTCGATTCCCGGGTCCCCGGCATCGGTGGCCCGGACCGAAGGCTTGAACCAGTTCGTCAACCCCGCGACTAGCAAGGCTCGCAGGGGCCGTTTCGGCCTGTGCTGGATGTCGCGCCAGCTGCGGGCGTCCGCGGCCGCGTAGCGCGCGAGGCACGTGGATTCGAAAGAAAGGTCGTTTTCCGCCGGACCGCCCCGTATCAAAAGCTCCCACCGCAGCCAGTGCAGCTCGCGGGCACAGGCGGAAATCGACATCCGCAGTTGCAGCGGTACGTGGAGATCCGAAGCGGAATCCTGCGCGGCCCGAAGAAAATCCCTGTGCGACGCTTCGGGAAACAGGAGATTGCGGAGCCGGCGCGCGTACTCCACTTCGTCCCGGATTCCGATGAGCCTCGGCAGGTCGAAGGAAACAAAATGGGTCAGGGGGAGAGGGGGCGTGGTGTCGCCCGAATGGGTAAAGCCCAGCTCCACGCAGTACCGGTCCCACTCCCGGTGACTCAGCCTGATGTCGAGGACGGCATAGGCATCGTGCCCGGCGGAGGGTTGCCCGACGACCTGGTGCCCGTGCGGTCCCGGGACAGGTTTCTCGCCGCCTGGGGGCCGTGGTGCCTCCGGTACGAGAAGACTGGCTATCTCGGCGGTCAGGTCGCGGAGGTCTCTTTCCTGGTCCCCCAGGCTTCCGTCCGCCAAGGAATCCCGGTGTTTGGGCCGGGGTTCGATCTCCCGCAGGGTGCTCAGCCCGTAATTGCACGGAGCCACGATCAACGGGAGGATCTTCAGACTGCCGCTGCGCCATCGTTCCATCAGCACGGGCACTTCCTTCCGCATGATGAATTTCGAGCTCAGGAAGTTCGCCGACACGAGGAGCACGGCGGTCTTCGCACTGTCCAGGGCATCGCGGATTTCGCGCGGCCAGTCGTCCCCCGGCTTCAGGTTCTCGTCGCTCCAGGCCCCCACGTCGCCTTCCTGCTCGAGCACGCCCAGGTGAGCCGAAAGTCGGGAGAGCCATTCCCTGTCCTTGTGACTGTAACTGATGAAGATGGATGAGCGAGCCATGGCCCATGACTCCCTGGAGGGTGACACGAACGCCGTTCAACCCCGGGGAGACGGTCGGAACGCAGGCGACTTGTCGGTTGTGAGAATCCGCCGGCTAGAATGAGCTTTCGGAGGTGGTCGTTCACCCCGTCCACACGGGTGATCAAAAGACAGACACTCGAAACTGTTCAGATAGTACTATATATAATACATTGGATCGAATTTGTACACGATATTGGATCAATATTCTGGTTTGTCATTGCGTTGTGGATTCCATTGAGTCAAACCGAACGTCGACAAAACTGTTGACGATCGCACAAGGACTGAAATCGTGCATCAATCGATTTCAGATTTGAAGATCGTTTCGTCAGGCTCTGAATCTGTATTCAGATCTTCTAATCAAAGACACAGACGCTCTAAAGGCTTAAGTGTTAAGCCCCTGAACAAATTTCTTCCCCTATGCGTTTCAAAATTTCGATTTCTGGTGAGATCATGAAGACTTCCGAGCTTCAGTCCAGCGACGCACATTCACATTGCATATTTTGTTTAAAGATTATGATAAGATACCCTGTCAACTGAAAAGGTGTGCTCCGGGTATGGTTGCAACAAGACCCCCGGCCGTCGCTCGAAATGGTGGAGCGATGGCCGCATCCCATCGTGCAAATAGGCTCTCATCTGACCTTGCCGTCGGTTTGGCAGGGTGTTCCTGACCGGCGTGAATGTCGCACGGGACGGCATATCCTCACCGTCCAAGGTACGGTTTACACTCAATTGTCCCGACGTTGCTCGAAGCCTTCAGGGAAAGCGGTCAGGCCGCCGTCCGGCGATTCGGCTTCAAGCCTCCCCGTTCCCGCAGTTGTTCCCGAAACCTGCGAGAACCATGGGGAAAGGAGACACCGGATCGGAGGGCTTCGGATTGACTCCCGAAGCCGGATTGAGTCCCGATTGACATCGTCGGGATGTACCACTATCCTACCCCCGCGCCCGTTCATGCTGGTGGTCCGAAAACAGGCCGGCCGGCTCGATTCGAGCACGGTGAACGGGTCCGGGCCGGGGCTGTTCCCGTGGGCGGGAGGCAAGATTTGAGGCGGCCGGTGCGCGGGTACTTGAAGGGCGGCTATTCTTCCCCGTGCGAACAGGTTTTGGGCCGTGGTGGCATACATCCCGCAACCCAATACTCATTCCTCCCTGCGCGAACAGGTTTTCGGATATGGGGCGCAGGAAGGTCCAACGGTCTTCACGGGCACCGCGGCCGATGGACCTACTGCACGAGGCAACCCGCGATCGCTCCCGTGCGGCAGGCGCGTGGAACGCGTCTTTCCGTTCATTTACGATATGGAGAAACCACTATGTCCGATGAGTCTCCCGCTTCGATTTTTCCCGGCGACGACGTGATTCCGGAGAAGATTCGCATCGCTTCACCCATCGAGCAGCGCGAGTACCTCAGCGACGGCGTTATCCGGGAATGGACCGGCCCGCAGGAGGACGTGCCGTCCCCGATATGCCGGTCAATCGACGGTGTTTTTCGCCGGATGCGGATCGGCAGCTACCCCCTGTTGACGGAAGCGCAGGCACTGGAAGCTCTTGACGCGGCCTGCAGGGCCTACAATCATGGACGAGGGCCGTGGCCGACGATGTCCGTGGAAGAACGGATAAGGCACGTGGAGGCGTTCGCCTTCCGGATGCAGGAACAGCGCGAGGAAGTCGTCAAGCTCCTCATGTGGGAAATCGGCAAGACACTTCCCGACTCCGAGAAGGAATTCGACCGGACGGTCGAGTACATCAGGGACACCATCGACGCCCTGAAAGATTTGGACCGGTTGTCGTCGCGTTTCGTCATCGAGCAGGGCGTGATCGCGCAGATTCGTCGCGCGCCGCTCGGCGTGGTGCTCTGCATGGGTCCATTCAACTACCCGCTCAATGAAACCTTCACGACCCTGATTCCGGCGCTGATCATGGGCAATAGCGTGATTTTCAAGCCCCCGAAGCTGGGGGTTCTGCTCCATCGACCGTTGCTCGAGGCCTTTCGGGATTCCTTTCCCGCGGGCGTTATCAACACCGTCTACGGGGATGGACAGGAAATCGTCGGGCCCCTCATGAAGTCGGGAAGAATCGATGCACTGGCGTTCATCGGCAGCAGCCGGGTTGCGGACATCCTGAAGAAGCAGCATCCGAAACCGCACCGCCTGCGCTGCATACTGGGCCTCGAAGCCAAGAACGCGGCCATCGTTCTTAAGGACGCGGACATGGACAATGCGGTGAAAGAGTGCGTCTTGGGCGCCCTTTCCTTCAACGGTCAGCGGTGCACGGCGCTCAAGATGATCTTCGTTCACGAGGAGATTGTCGATGCGTTCCTGGCGAAATTGTGTGACGCGGTCGGGAGGCTCAAAGGGGGAATGCCCTGGGATGAAGAGGTCCGGATCACGCCGTTGCCGGAAGTCGACAAGACGAAGTACCTTACGGAGTTGATCGAGGATGCCCGCGCCGGGGGCGCGCGCGTCGTCAACCCGAACGGGGGCGCCGTGGAACACACCTTCATGACCCCGGCAGTCGTATATCCCGTTGGACCCGGCATGAGGCTGTACTCCGAGGAGCAGTTCGGCCCGGTTGTCCCGGTTGCCGCCTTCGCCGATATCGAAGAGCCCATGAAATACGTGACCGAATCCGATTACGGCCAGCAGGTCAGTTTGTTCGGAAGCAGCGCCGAATGCATCGCCGACCTGATCGATCCCCTGGTCAACCAGGTGTGCCGGGTCAACATCAACAGTCAGTGCCAGCGCGGCCCCGACGTTTTCCCTTTCACCGGCAGAAAGGACTCCGCCGAAGGCACGCTGTCCGTGTCGGACGCCCTGAGAGTCTTCGCCATCCGGACGCTTGTCGCGGCCAAGGGGACCGACGCGAACAGGCGGATCGTCAAGTCCATCATCACGGAACGAAGGTCTCGATTTCTGTCCACCGATTTTATCCTTTGAGCGGGGACCTTCACGTGGTTCCGGTGCGGATTCGGGGGAGGGCGCGGACTCGCGCCCGATCCGCGACGTCGGGGCGGCGTACGGGCATCCGGCGACATTGAGGAGAAAGGCTTTTACCGCCGCCCATCGTCGTTCTTCCCGCCGGGCTTCGGAGACGCCGGCGCGAAAATGAGCACCTGTGTCTTTTCATTCCTGCGTTGGTGCGATTCCATGCGCCGCCCGGCACAGGTTTTCCCGCTTCCCTGCCGCTCGTAAGCAGGCGTTTCCCTTTGCTCGAAGGCCCGCTGGACCCTCGGAACATCAGGTTAATACCGAGCCGCTTTCAAGATGACACAACAATTGCACATTGGGCGGTGACGCGGGCGGGATAAACTCCGCCCCCTGCTACGGACCGATGTGCCCATCAGCCGTAGCAAGGGGAGGGATTTATGGCCTCCCGTCCAATGCACTCATCCGGAAATAGGGATTGAAAAGTTAGAACAAATGTTCTAGATATTGGAACATTTGTTACGAACAGGTGATTCCACGCTTTGGCGGTATCTCTTCGCAGGGAGGATTCATGGAGGCTCATCGAGCCTGGGATGAAGGAACCAGGAAACGGCTGATCGATGCGGCGGGACAAACGTTTGCCCGGCAGGGTTTTCGGGCTGCCACGATCAGGGAAATCTGCAGGCGTGCCAATGCCGGCATCAGTGCGGTGAACTACCATTTTCGGGACAAGCAGGGTTTGTATGAGGCCGTGTTCGAATATTCCCATCGCTGGGCGGTGGAGAAATACCCCCACGATCTGGGCCTCGATGACGGTGCGACTGCGGAGGAGCGTCTTCGCGCATTCATCCGTTCTTTTCTGTTGCGGGGGCTCGGGGACGGCTTTCCAGCCTGGCACGGAAAGCTCATTGCACTGGAAATGGCCAACCCGAGCGGTGTCTTGAGCAAGGTGGCGCAGACGGCCATTCGGCCCATGGATGAGATCCTGGAAGGAATAGTCCGGGAGCTTTTCCGGGAGGAAAATCCGTCTCGAGAGCCGGACGAGCGCTCAGTGCGGACATGCAGGCTGAGTATCGTCGGGCAATGTATCTTTCAAATCCATGCCAGGCAGTTCATGCAGCTCGATGACCCGAAGGTCCTCGATCCCCCGCGGATTGCGGCCATTGCCGACCGGATATTCCGGTTTTCCATGGGCGGCATACGGGCGATTGCCGCGGAGGAGCAACCTTGAGAACCGCTCCGATGCGCTCACGAGCAGCACGAGGGGCGGGGAGGCTCAAATGGGGGCGACGGATGATGGTCCCGCGTAGAACGGCCCGCATTCCGGCGGCATTATTGATTCCGATGGCGCTCGCGATCGTGATCGTTACGGGGTGCGCGGCTGTGGGCCCCGATTATGTGCGCCCCGAGGTGCCGGTATACGAGGCATGGAATACCCGGCTCGGTGGCGATGCGAGCACCGGGGAAACGGATGTGCGGACCCTGGCGGCGTGGTGGACCACGCTCAACGATCCGAAACTGTCCGAATTGGTCCGGCGCGCCGTGAAAGGCAACCTCGATCTGAAGAAGGCCAAGGCTCGGGTTCGGGAAGCGCGCGCCCGTCGGGGCATTGCCGAAGCCGACCTCTTTCCCTTGCTCGACGCGGCCGGCTCGGCCACCTGGAGTCGCATCATCAGCGACACGGGGAACGACACGACCGGGGACCTCTACACGGCGGGCTTCGATGCGGCATGGGAGCTGGATGTTTTCGGGGGAGTCCGTCGGTCGGTGGAGGCGGCGGACAGGGATCTTCAGGCATCCGAGGAGGATTTGCGCAACGTTCTCGTTTCTCTTCTCGCAGAGGTGGGGCTTAACTATCTCGATGTCCGCATCTATCAGGACCGGATCGCCGTGGCGGAGGACAACCTCGCGTCCCAGGACGAAACCTGCCAACTGACCGAGTGGCGGTATCAGGCGGGTCTGAGCGATGAGCTGTCGGTGCAGCAGGCGCGCTACAACCTCGAAAACACGCGTTCCCAGATACCGCTCCTGCGCACTGGGCTGGAGGCGGCCCTGAACCGCGTTGCCGTGCTCCTCGGAGAACAACCGGGCAAAGTTCATATGGAGCTTGAGCGACGGGAACCCATACCTGTCCCCCCTCTCCAGGTTGCGGTGGGTGTGCCCTCGGATCTCTTGCGACGCCGGCCCGACGTGCGTCAGGCGGAGCGGCAGTTGGCCGCGCAGACGGCCAGGGTCGGCGTGGCCACGGCGGATCTCTATCCCAAATTCACGCTGAACGGTTCCATCGGCCTGGAAGCCCTTGCAATGAAGGATCCGGCCTCCGCCAGCCTGCTGCTTTCGGGGGGGCCCGCGATCACCTGGGCGGTTTTCAAGGGCGGGGCCATCCGCCAGAACATAGAAGCCCAATCGGCACTCCAGGAGCAGGCTCTGATCCAGTACGAGGCCGTTATTCTCGGCGCGCTGGAGGAAGTGGAAAATGCGCTGGTCGCGTATGCGCAGGTGCAACTGCGCAGGCAGGCATTGAGCGACGCCACGCAGGCGGCCCGGAAGGCGGCGGAGTTGGCGCGGCACAAGTACGAGGCGGGGCTGACGGATTTCACGAACGTGCTGGACGCGCAGCGTTCGCTCTTGTCGTTCCAGGAGCAGTTGGCCCTGAGCAACGGCAACGTGACCGGCAACCTGATGCGCCTGTATAAGGCCCTGGGTGGCGGCTGGACGTCACCGGCGGGCGGCGGGCGGGAACACGGAACGTGATGCCGCCGAAGGCTTTTTCGGAAATCCGGACAGCGCTTCCGGAAAAGCCGATTCCTGATGGAGCGACAATAGATGAAAGCAGAATCGAACGATAAACCCGATATTGCCGAAACCCTGGGGATCGATCGAGCCTCCGGCGACGGAAAAAGCGGAAAGCGATGGTTTGTTGTGGGGATCCTGGCCGTGTTGGCTGTCGTGGCGGCGCTTCTCGTCTGGAAGGGGGCAGGTTCGTCCGATGGCGTGCGTTACAGGACCCAGGAAGCGCAACGTGGAGGTCTGACGGTCATCGTTACGGCCACGGGCACCCTGCAGGCAACCAACCAAGTGGACGTAAGCAGTGAGCTTTCCGGCATCATCAAGATCGTTGAAGCGGATTACAACAGCAAGGTGAAAGTCGGCCAAACCCTGGCGAAACTGGACACATCGAAACTCGAGGCGCAGGTGACCCAATCGAAAGCCGCCCTGGAATCGGCCAAAGCAAAGGTATTGCTGGCGGAGGCAACGGTCAGGGAAACGCGCAGCAAGCTGACGCAACTGCGGAAGGTGAGGGCGCTGAGCGACAACAAGGTCCCCTCTCAAACGGAAATCGATGCGGCGGAGGCCGCACTCGACAGGGCCCTGGCCGACGTTGCCGGTGCAAAGGCGGCGGTTTCCCAGGCCCAGGCCACGCTCGATGCCAACCAGACGGATCTGTCCAAGGCCGTTATCCGGTCGCCTGTCAACGGCATCGTTCTCACTCGCAGCGCGGAGCCCGGTCAAACGGTGGCCGCGACGCTCAATCCCCCGGTACTGTTCACCCTGGCCGAGGATTTGACCAAGATGGAACTGGTCGTGAACGTGGACGAGGCCGACGTGGGTCATATCCGGGAGGGCCAGCAGGCCACCTTCAGCGTTGCCGCCTATCCGAACCGAACCTTCGAGGCTCAAATCGTCCAGGCCCGTTTCGGTTCGAAAACGACCTCGGGGGTCGTGACCTATGAAACCGTGTTGAAGGTCGACAACGTGGACTTGGCTCTGCGGCCGGGCATGACGGCAACCGCGGACATCATCGTCAAGAGGATCGAAAATGCCGTTCTGATACCCAGCGCGGCGCTGCGCTTCGTCCCTCCGGTCCGGGAAGAAAAGAAAGCTCCCACAGGGCTGCTCGCCAGGATCCTCCCGCGACCGCCCGTTTCCGGAACGCAACGACGGGAGGACCCCGCCGGCAGGAAGGAGCACCGGGTCTGGACGTTGAAGGATGAGCAGCTTGTGGCGATCCCCGTCAAGATCGGGGCGACGGACGGCAGCCTGACCGAAGTCGCGGCCGGTGAGATCGAACCCGGGATGGCGGTGGTGGTGGATACAGCCGGTTCGGTGGAATGAACATGGTCGCTTCTTTCCAAACGGACAACCAGCCTCTTATCGAGCTGCGGGGAGTGACGAAGGTTTACGGTACCGGGCAGGCGGCCATGCATGCCCTGCGCGGCGTCGATCTTCGCATCTTCGAGGGCGAGTTCGTGGCAGTGATGGGACCGAGCGGTTCGGGCAAGTCCACCTGCATGAACATCCTTGGGTGTCTGGATACGGCAACAGCGGGGACATACCGGTTCAAGGGCATTGAAGTAAACCGGCTGACCCGCCAACAGCGCACGAAATTGCGCCGCTTCTACCTGGGTTTTGTCTTTCAGGGCTTCAACTTGTTGAACCGTACGTCGGCGCTGGAAAACGTGGAGCTTCCCCTGATCTATCGAGGCGCATCCGCCCATGAGCGGCGTGAGCATGCCCTTCAGGCCCTGGACACGGTGGGGCTCAGAGGATGGGAATCTCACACGCCCGGCGAGCTTTCGGGAGGACAACAGCAGCGGGTGGCCATTGCCCGGGCCATCGTGACCCGCCCCACCGTGTTGTTTGCGGATGAACCCACGGGAAACCTGGATTCGGCGCGCAGCCACGAAATCATGGAGCTGCTCACCGGGTTGAGTCGCAACCGGGGGGTCACCATCGTCATGGTCACTCACGAGCCGGATATGGCGGCCTACGCAGAGCGCGTCGTCCGCTTCGTCGACGGCCTGGTCGCATCCGATGAACCGAATGGGGGAAAAACCTGATGCCCTGGAAGACAAAGCCCGTGCGCAGCGGAAACCTGGTGCTCTGGAACACCCTGCTCCTCGCATTCCGTGAAATCCGGCGCAATGTCATGCGTTCGGTCCTGACCATCCTCGGCATCGTCATCGGCGTTGCCGCCGTGATCGTCATGGTCACCATCGGCGGGGGCGCCACGGTGCAGGTCAAACAGCAGATCGCGAGCATGGGCAGCAACCTGCTCATGGTCACGCCGGGGAAAAGACTCGGTCCGGGCCAGTCCACCGGCAGTATTCCCTTCAAGGAATCCGACGCCTCGGCCATCGCCAGGGAGGTCAACGCCGTAAAGGCGGTGGCCCCGCTTTCGATCCAGTCGGCCAAAGCCGTCTTCGGAAACCAGAACTGGTCGACCCAGGTCGCCGGGAGCAACAACCGGTATCTCCAGGTCACTAACCGCTCAATCCAGTCGGGCAGGCAATTCACCGACAGCGAAGTGCGCAGCGGCGCGGCCGTCTGTCTCATCGGGGAAACCGTTCGAGCAAAGCTCTTCGGAGGGCAGGGGGCGATTGGGGAAAAGATCCGGCTGCACGGCACCAGCACCAGTACGAGTACCAGTACCGCTACGAGCACCGGCGGCAGCACCGGTACCGGCAGCAGCAGCGGGAGCGGCACCAGTACCGGCGGCACCACCACCACGAGCACTAACCTTTCCTGCGAGGTGATCGGTCTTCTGGCGGCAAAAGGACAGAGCACCATGGGCACCGATCAGGACGATTTCGTTGTGATCCCGCTGGCCGCCTATCAGCGACGCCTTGCCGGGAATCAGGATGTCGGTATCATCCAGGTTTCCGTCGAGGAAGGCGTCTCCACGGAAAAAGTCCGGCAGGACATTGTGCGCTTGCTGCGGGAGCGCCGTCATCTCTCGCCGAGCGACGATGACAACTTCAATGTCATGGACATGAAGGAGATCGTCAAAATGCTCACCGGGACCACGCAGATGATGACGGCCCTGCTCAGCGCCGTGGCGGCGGTGAGCCTGCTGGTGGGTGGAATCGGCATCATGAACATCATGCTGGTGTCGGTGACCGAGCGCACCCGGGAGATCGGCATCCGCCTCGCCGTCGGTGCGCTCGAGAGCGAGGTGCTCATGCAGTTCCTTGTGGAGGCGGTTGTTCTTTCCTCCTTCGGCGGTGTGATCGGAATTGTGCTGGCGCTCACCGCCTCCGTCTGGCTGGCCGGAGTCTTACACGTCCCGTTTGTCTTCAATGCGGGCATCGTGGTGCTTGCATTCCTTTTTTCCGCGGCGGTGGGCGTGATCTTCGGCTACTTCCCCGCGCTCAAAGCCGCCCGCTTGGACCCCATCGAGGCTTTGCGGCACGAGTAATACCGGTCCGGATTCAACGGTCGGCTGAAAAACGTCATGGATTTTCGGCCTGTCCCACATCGGCCCACTCGGCAAGCATTGCGGCATAACCGGGTTCGAGATGATCGGTGGAGTAGGCGTAAAGATTACCGATCGAAGTGGTCAGGTGCGCAATGTCCCGGTAGGGGAGCCGGCCCGCCATCTCTTTCAGGCAGAGCGCGATGTCGTCGTCGCTCAAGCTAAAAGGGGCGCATCGAAAGAGGGCGAGAGGGACCGGGCGCGGGTACACTCGCGAATGTTCCCGGATCACTTCAGCCATCATTCCCAGCGGCCCGCGGCCTTTGAGCAGTTGGAGCCTCGCGTAGGCAAAGGTCATGGACTGTTCGGAAAAATACCAGGCGCCGCCGGAGTCGTCCTCGATCATCTTGATGTCAGGGTGGCTGACCATGGCTTCCCGGATGATCGCGGGGATGTCGAGCGGCTCTGTTGCCCGGCCGGAAACGAGGATATGGCGATCTGCAATCGCGGCTTCAAGATCCGCCGATGCAAGCAGTTCTCCCGACCTGGTACGTTCCCGTATGAGCTCGGCAAGCTCGGCGGCTTCCATCACGCGGTCAGCCTTTTCCTGGCCAGCTTCTCCTCAACGTCCGAGAGCCCCAGCCGGCGATAGGTTGCCCTGGTGGGGACGCCGGTCTCCTTGTCCCAGCCCGCTTCTTCGTAGAACATCTGCATCGCCTTCCGGATGTCGTCCTTGTCCATCTGAATCGTGCCTTTGGTGAAGGGGATCCGGTCCTTGTCGTCCCCATAGACCCAATCCGGGATGGTATCGTGTTTTGCGCGCATCTCCCGGGTTCCCATGCCCCGGATGGTCAGGGCGCGGTGGAGCACGAATATCCGTTCGGCGACCTCGTCGAGCTCCCGGGGCGACTTCCTGTCCCCGGTAACAAGACTGTAGAGCAGCGACTCCAGGGTATCGTCCCCCTTATAACCGCGCTCCTTGAGCGGTGATGAGGACCATGGCCCCATCCAGTTGCACAGGGAAATTGAGTCGTGCAGTTCCTTTCTCAACAGCGCCCATTTGGCCATTTTGGCCTTATAGACGTTCATGGGCGTGAAGTCCCCCGCCGCATCGACCGCGGCGTCGGAACCCCAAAGGTCGGCGGCCAGCCTTTTCTGGATCTCCAGCGGGAGCCCGTTTCGAGTGAAATTGGTGTGGGAATGGCACTGAGCGTCACGATTGTATTGCGTGTTGATAATGACGCCGCACTGGCCCGCATCCTCATTGGAATGGTGCTTGGGATGCCCCAGTTTCCAGTATTGGAGGGTGCGATCGCTCTTCCACGCCTCTTCGGAAATTCCCCACCCTTCCAGCATGAATCCGGTCCCTAAGCCCAGGGCCGACGCCAACTCACCTTCCTTGCCGGCAATCCTCGGAAGCAGTTCGAACAGGAAGGCGGGATCGCCCTTTTCAAACTTGTCCCAGGAGTACCTCCGAAATTCCTTTTCGCCCACTTTGCTCTGAAAAATTCCTTCGCTGTAACACTTCTGGAAATCGCGCTGAAGCTGGCCGTAGTTGTCCCACAACCCGAGGTCGTCGGCAAGGTGCATGCCGACCATGGCCGCCTCGATGGAAGTCTCGCCCAGGGGACCATCCGGGAAGCTCTTGAAAAACCACTTGCCGAAGATCATGCGCACGCAGGTGCTCTGCCCGATTTCCGGGATCCCATACTTCGAAGCGACGGTGGGGACTTTGATCATGGTGTGGCACCGTATGGGACAGCCGGTGCAGCCGTTGCCTCTCAGGGTGTATCGCCAGGCCTTCTCGCCGAGGAAAAAGGCGGCGTTGTTCGTTCTATAGGCAATTCGATTAAGGTCTTGCGGTTCGCATGACCCGGTGTCGATGGGCGGATTTGCGGCGCCCCAGGCTCGCCCGCGCGAGGCGACCCATCGGCTGCCCGGGTTGTAATGTTCCGCCCAAGGCTGCGGACTGCTGGGCACCACGATCTGGTTGTTGGCCCCGAGAAGTGAGAGATGGTATTTGACGGCCTTTTCCCATTCCTCCCTGTTCCCGGCGATACGTATGCTGCCGGTGCCTCGGACGCCGATGGCCTTCAGGTTTTTCGAACCCATCACCGCGCCGCCGGCGCCTGAATGGGAAACCGAATTGATGATGACGGACATCGGGACCATATTTTCCCCGGCCTGGCCGATTGCGGCCACCACCGCCTCGGGACCCATCTGCCTGGAGATTTCAAGGGTGGTCCGTCGAATGCCCTGTCCCCAAAGCCGGCGGGCATCCCTGATCTCCGCCTTGCCGTCGGCAATGGCGAGCCAGACCGGGTGGTCGGCTCGGCCTTCAACGATGACGCCGTCAAACCCGGCATATTTCAACTCCGCCGCGAAATGGCCGCCCATGTGCCCTGACCCGACCAGGTGTTTTGGCCAGCAGGTCGGCCACAGCGTGGTGATGGCGGTCCTTCCGTTACAGGGCGCGCTGGTGCCGGCCAGCGGACCGGTGGCAAAGACGATCTTGTTTTCGGGGTCGAAAGCCCTGGTCTCCGGCGCGACTTCGTCCCAGAGGACCTTGTATCCCAGTCCGGTGCCTCCGATATAGTCCTTGTATCTTTCGACAGTGTCTTCCGTGGTGATACGACCGGTAGACAAGTCAACCCGCAGCACCTTTCCCGCCCATCCGCCATATTGAGCCATTCCGCCCATGCTTTCCTCTGCTCTTATTTGTGGCAATCGATGCATGCCACGGATTGATTCGAAACGGGAGTCGTCCGGGGTGGGACCTTACCGGTCAGGTCAACCCAGGACACAAACATCAGCGCCTCCGCCGGACATGCCTCCACGCATTTCGGCTTGCCGTCGCACAGAAAACACTTGGTGGCCTTGTTGGTTTCGGAATCGAATGAGATCATCTCCCACGGACAGGCTTTCAGGCATACTTTGCAGCCGGTGCACCTGGCCGGGTTGACGACCCTGGCGTTCACGGGCGGTTTCACCTCGATGGCTGCATTGGGGCAGGCGTCGGCACAGGGGACGGGATGGGGACACTGCTTGCAGAAGTCCTGAACGATCAGGCCGCTTCCCCAGTTCCCGTCGGTGCATTGCCCGGTGTAGAGCCCCGCGGGGCCGAAATTCAAATTTCGCCTCACTTTTATGCGGGCTGTCCCGGGGGATGATTTTCCGTCGTTATACTCGGTGCAGGCGAGCTCGCATCTGCGGCAGCCGACACATCTCGCGGGATCGGCGACCACCAGTCCGCCGGCCTGCTCAGTGATGACCAGCGGAGCACTGATTCCGCCGCCCATTCCGAAGAAGTGCCAGGATGCCATCCCGGCGATCGTGGCCCCGCAAAGCTTCAACACCTTCCTTCTCGAAACGGGCTGCCCGGGTGCGACAACGTTCAGGACTTGCTCAACGATTCCGTCGGTCTCAATAAGCGCTTTCATCTCGATGATTTCTCCCGGCGAATTCCTCTCCAGACACGTTCACGAAATGCTGAAGTATAACAACCCTGCACAACTGTCCTCGCTCGGCTCCGCAGTCACAGTCGGAACCCCGTGAGAGGTTCTCGAATACTGCCCGGAAAACGCACGTTCCCATGCTTCGCGGTGTCGCCCGCGACCTGAGCGTAACCTTGGGAATGTTAGACGAGATGGTGTTTCAGGAGCAAGTAACTTTTTAAAATGGGTGACCCCGTAATCCACTGACACCGAACTTGGCCGGGTCGTGTGATGGGCCGACCCAAGTGAGTTTTAGAAAAGAGTAGCTGTGTCCCTTGAGCCACTTGGTCAGGTATCTTCGATGGCTAATGTGATCTCTTTCTGGAAGTCCGAACTGGGGACATGCTCATGTCGACGCATTCCTTTTTCTCCAAGTATCGCATTCAGCGCATCTTTCAGTTCGGCAGCTTCCGACCTAGTTAAATATATGAAAACTTTGCTCAATTCTTCTTTAGTCGTCATGTTCTCGATTTTCATATATATTTACACTCTCAATGCGGTATGTTGAATGGATAGATTGGACCAGATTTTATCCATTCATTGTTAAACAATTCCTCAACATGTGCATGAGGTAATTCGTGAGGATATGGCCTATTAATGTCGAATCTTACTCTCCTCATAAAATCCTTGGACATTATTATGATATCGCCAGCATCATTACGAATTAGTGTGGCATCTTTTCCCAGCCACTCGCCAATATTATCTGCAGCTTGAGCAACTTTTGATGTGCTTGATTCCAATCCAATCTCACATACCGTCGCTCCTTTCAAGACCGAGCTTTGACCTAGTGTCCCAGCAACCAGAAGTTGCTCGGCAAGCATGCCGGCAAAATACACGGCTGCGGAGGCGTAGTCTCCATTCTCAAGGGCTGTCAGAGCGTGATCGTAAAGAACCTGCCCTGGAACAGTAGCGCGCAAATATTCAGGACTCCGGTAAAGTCCCAACGGATCCATCCCATTCACCGGATCCCCATCCACATAAACATACGGATTAATCCCACCCGCCAATCCTATCGGGTCCGGCGTCAGGTACCGTCCCGTTTTGGGATCATAGTACCGGTGCCAATTGTAATGCAAGCCCGTCTCGGCATCGTAGTACTGGCCCGGGAAGCGGAAGTTGTTGACGACGGTGGAGGCGGGATTGACCGCGGCCTCTCCGAAGGCATCGTAGGCGGCTTCCCAGACGACGGTGTTGGTGGAGTCGGTCATGAGCTCAGGAGTGCCGAGCTGGTCGTTATGGAATAAATACACCGCCCCGGTCGCGGGGTTGGCCATGGCGAGCCGGCTCGATCCGCTGTAAAGGTATTCCCTGAGGGTGGTTCCCGTATCCCCGTCGGCTTCCGCGGCGAGGTTGCCGTCAAAATCGTAGAGATAGACCGTCGGCGGCTCAGGCGGAGTCGGGGGAAGCACCCGGGTCTTAAGAACCCTCTGCCCGAAGCCGTTGTAGGAGTAGGCCGTCATGCTCGTGCCGCCCACCACCGCGCTCGTCAACCGGTTTTCCTGGTTGTAGGAGAAAACCGTGACCGGCGCAACCGCGGGGGTGATGTCCGTGGTGTTCCCGTTCGCATCGTAGCCGCAGGCTCG
>Ga0228535_1000497_pt1 | contig 106117 bp, 117 predicted proteins | sample SJ1metagenome_FD_168457 | JGI IMG/M metagenome (GOLD analysis project Ga0228535, IMG submission 168457) | Enriched culture of PCE-dechlorinating microbial communities from Ithaca, New York, USA - SJ1 | ecosystem: Engineered > Modeled > Simulated communities (microbial... > Unclassified... | reverse complement strand
ATTATTATCATCCGTTCAAAAGTGCTAATGTGCAAATCCACCAATTTTGCATATTGGCACTTTCTTTTTCCCAGCTTACGCCGCTTGATTTTGCAAATGTGCCGGAATTTTAGCGTGCAAAACTACAACCATCATTTTAATAATATGGCGGGGGGTTCTAAACTGGCCGTTGGTCCCGGAAGTAGACACCTTCATCAGCATATACTCATAGATATCGCCGTTGGTATCTCTGTCATCCAAGGGAAGTTCAGATAACCCGGTTACAATCTTCTCCAGAAGCTGAGGGGTAGGAATCATGAAGATAGCATCATCCATATATTTTGAGTAAGCTGATTCTTTATCCCCATGCAAGGTCTTTATAAACGGAAACACTTCCTCAGACACGACCTTATACATCTTGGCAGCTTCAATGTTCTTGAATGTGCCCCACCTCATTTGCTGCTGTTTGTCAGAAAATAATGGTGTGTGTTTCAGACCTAAAACAACGGCTTCCTTCTCCTTTTTGGTTTCTATATCATCAAGCCTGCGGATAAACAGTAAATATGTAATCTGCTCTATGACAGAAAGAGGATTGGTTATCCCACCGGTCCAGAATACCTCCCATATCTTATCAATCTTATTCTTCAACTCACCCGTAATCATTACATCCTCCTAGCCGCAACTGAAACTTAAATCCTTATGCTGATTTGTTTTTAGGAAAATTGGCTCCTCGATATTTTTGGGCTTTGGATAAGATTCTCTCTTTCTATGCTGAATTCATCGCTCAATCTTTTAAGAAACAGCAATGCGAATATGTAATCCTTATACTCTGTGGCATTGATTAATCCGTAATATATCTGCTGCCCTCAATAATGTAGACCCCTACTGTTGCAGCGATTGCTTCGCCATCTTGGAAACACTCCTTGTACAATTCATGCATTCGATTCAAACTTCCTATTGTATTATACCATTATTTGTATAAATACCAGGAACCCTGCCGAATAACGCCAACCCCTTTGATAGTACGCACGTGTGCGTTTAAGTATATTGGTCTTGACGAATTACGGCGCTATTCTGCACCTATGCAGTAGAGATTAAGATGCCGAAGCCTAGTGTTTTCTTTGGCAGTTGTCAAGGTAATTACTCTTTAGTTCTGATTTAAATAATGTTACGAAAACTTTTTCGTACTGTTGTGATATTATTTTTGATTTCGTTCCTATTCTAAATTCAGACGTTAAGGTTACCAATCCTAGACGGACTAATTTTTGAGGGGGATGATTTTATGAGTAATCATCTTAACATTGGTAGGCTCAATGAAGATTGTCGTAATTTAGGGTATTTAAGGCGTTGTTTTTTTCTATCAAACAAGGAGAAATACGTGTTGATGGAGATTGCAGCTAACTGTAACGATGCAGGTTACTCTGTGGTACCTACTTATCAGATAAGGTGCAACCTTCATGCCTCAAGACAAGCCGTAAATAAAGCTATTCATGGGCTCGTTAATAAGAGATTACTGGAGCATTCCAGTGATAGCAGTACATGGTATTTTAAAGTAAATAATCTTAGGGAAAACTCCTTCATCATTATCTCAGAGATAATTTATAAAGTGGAAACTGAACATCTTCAGGAAATTGCATCAACTAAAATGGACCCTTGGCTAGGAATAAGTCTCAATACACCCGCTACCTATTGTGAACTGATTCACCGTCTAAAATCCGACTCATCTATATGGGCGCCTCTAATTGATATGATAGCATCCGATTTTAGCAGGGAAACCGTTGAAAAAGCCTATGAAGTAATAGAGGCAATGTTCAGAGAATATATACTCATCCGATAAATAATCGAGGCGGGGTGTTTTTCAAAGCCCCGCCCAATTTTATCGTCCTATCCACCACATTTCCATAAAATGGTGCGGTGCCGGAGATTTTATTATTCTTAATCTTTCTAGGATATATTTTCCTTTTTCTTTAACTTTAATTAAATAAGAATCTCCTTCTTAGGAGACTCTTACTCTGGAGAGAGATTCCCTTTTTTTCTTCATTGTCTGCTTTATTGTTTTATTTGTGTTAATTCTTCCAACAACACTTGCTCGGAGTATTGACAATCTATGTCGTAAAAACAAACAAGTGGATGAACAAATTATCAACAACCTTGTCGCTTATTAATACCAATTTAAGGGGGGATTATTTGTGTTAATTAGTAATAAAAACAGTGGTTTTACCAGGATTGAAAACTCGATAGCCAGATGCCTTTTTCTCTCTCGGGGCGCAAAAGACGCCTATTTAGCTATAAAGCAATATGCGTATGGTGAGAAGACTACATGTTTTCCAAGCCAGTCAACCCTTGCATCGTGCATAAACGCTAGCCGAAGTTCTGTTAATAAATGGATAAAGGAACTGTCCGATAAACAGTTTATCAATATCATTCGTAGAGTCGGTGATTCCTGCGTATATGAATTAGTTCCATTTTCGACAGTACCTGCATTGGTCCATTCAGAGATTATATATCGTATACTGGAATCTATCGATGAAAAGCAATACTTACCTCCTAGAAAAAAAGATAGCTTAATTAAGCAATATAAGGCGAGCATTCTCTGCGAAACGGTGCAAAAATCTAATGACCCTAGATGCTTTGAGGATAGTATTATTGAATTCTTTGAAAGCTTTTCGGATACCAAACTCGATATTGTTATAGAACAATTGATAGTAGAAGACGACAAATCAAGTCAGGTTGAAGAGATACTATCCTATTTCGAACAAAAATATTTCGAAGTAATTGGAATGGGATGTCCTGAGATAAGAAAGAACCCTAAAAGCACCGACTTATTGCACACTCTTCTCGAAAGACAAGCATGGAACGTAGGGGTTGTTAAGAAGTTCATCGATATATTTTTAAACTCGAAAGACATTCAATCTCATGCACTTCAAACATTTTGTAAACCAATGATTCAAGAAAGGCTTAAAATTGCTTGGGAATATGGAAGACCAGAAATTGATATAGCCCCGCTAAACGGCTGGTCTAATCAGAAAAAGAATAATGTCATACCTGGTCCAGAGCCTGGTCCAGAGCCTGGTCCAGCTCCTGTTCTAGACCCAGATTTCAACAGGAGATTTTTTGGAAGATAAACGATAATATGGCGGAGCTTCAATACTCCGCCATATTCTTAAAGTTAACTCCCACATCATTTGAGTCCGGCATAATTATTCCCTCCTTCATTTTTACTCCATCGGGGGGCGGGGACGGTTAAGATATACCGCACAAAAGTTCGAAATTTTCCACGTAGAAATAATGCACCAACCTGCGATTCAACCAATGAAAGCCCGTTTCATAGGCACTGGGGGTGGGTATCTTATTAGCTTTTTCCTGCCCTTTTCCTACCTAGCCCTGTTGTTATAAACCTAGCATTGAATAAACCTCTTCCGCTTTCGCTTCAGAATCAACGCAAACTCTTTATTTCTTCTTAGTGGGCAAGCCAAATTCTTCTAAACTAGTTCTGAAAAATTGCCATTCATTTCGTGTAAGAAATATGAGGTCAGATTTTGTATAAAGGGGGGATAGAGGTAGATTTCTCTTTAACATGACTGGCACCGTTAAAACTGGTTATCCTAAAGATTAGCTGGCTGCGATAGTAAATGCAGCAATCATATCATAGGAGAGTATGCTGAATAACTGAATAACGGCCATAATGAAGGTAAAAGTTCATTGGGCTTCAATATCACGGTGATATAACGGATGAAGGTTACGTAATGAAAACCTCCTGTGACTATTGAGATTAAGTTTCTAAGAGGGCAAGCAGTACTTGCCCTCTTCCCTACTTTCTGTGACTAGTTCAGAATGGCTTCCATATGGTCCCGGTCTATGATACTACTAGCTATCCTCAGTCCATTTAAAGACTTACCGATATCTCCGTTAAATACCTCCAATATTAATGGTTTTATAGCCGCTTCCGTAATGTATCCGGCTTCTGCCATGGCAATAATAGCCACAACCACTTCATGGTCCAGCAAAACCTTGTACTCTAACTTGCTTTTGAAGTATTTCCCTATGCTGCTGTTGTTTATCATGATTATTCCTCCCTTATATTAACTCCCCGCCCGGCGGCGACGGCGGGCTAAGAGACAACGCTATTCCTTTATCAATTTACTCAACGGACTTGCCTTCTCATGCTCTTCTCTGATATTTAATAGGTACATCTCCCCGCCAACATGGTTGTCATCAATTACGATTGCCTCGCCATTATCGACACAAAAGTTAACGAACCATGCTATATGGTTCATCAGTTGCCTTCTTTCTTCTTTGTTCTCAATCCCCAGTAACTGGTTGGCAATGAACTGCTCATATAATCGTTGAATTGTTGTCTTAGTCCTCATAGTCTTTCCTCCTTTTAATTTAGCCCAGGTAGGCGGCGGGGCTCTTAACAAGACCCCCGAATAGCGCTACGTTTATAAAAAATCGAAGTTGTTTATAGGATTGTATTTCTCGTTCTGCTCTTTCAGAGCTGTTCCCCATAATGCCAGGTAGCGCTGGGTCATCGCTATGCTCTTGTGTCTAAGAAGTTGCTGAAGAGTAAAGACATCTCCTCCGTTCATCAGGAAGCGATGGGCGAAGGTGTGCCGCAAATCATAAGGACAACACCGGACATTGGTGAAGTTCATTATCGTTTTTACCCTCTTGAAAATGTTCTGAACGGCATTGGTACTCATCTTTACGCCATCTCGGGTAATGAAAACGTATTCTGGCAGGCGCTTTCGATGCTTTCTGCATACCAACTGGTACTCCATAAGCTCCAGCCTGAGCTTCTCAGCCATAGGAATAGACGTCTGGGTTCTCAACTTACCGCAGACTATGATATGGCCCTTCTCCAGGTCCACATCAGACCAGCGCAGGTTTACCAATTCACCCAGCCTCATCCCTGTGCCCATGAAGGTTATGATGATGGCACAATCCCTATAGGCATAGAATGACTTGTCCCTGGTCTTCAGTCGTCTAAAATAGGTCAGCAGCTTTTTAATCTGCCCGTCACTCAGAACCTCAATATTCACATAAGCCTTGACGTAATCAACCTTGCTTCCTGGGTTGCTTTTCTTGTCGTAAAGCTCGATAGCTTCAAGATAGTTGAAGAATATCTTCAAGGTCCTCAGCTTCCAATTAATTGTCGTGGGATTGTTGTCATGCTCTTTCTGGCAATGAATAAGGAAAGACTTGACGGTTTGACCAGTTATTTCACTGATATCGGAGATTTCATTAGATATGCAGTACTTGTGGAACTCATCCAAGACCGTTACGTAACTTCTCATAGTTGCCTTGGATATCTGCTTGAACTCCCGGTCATCAAAGAAGTCCTTGATGGCAAATTTAAGCAACAAAAAAACCACTCCTCTTTTGGTAATTTTTCAACCAAAACAGAGTGGTCGTTGGTCCTGATAATCTGGTCGCAGGTTTACCACTATGTTCGTAAAATCCGTAGAAACCCCGAAAAATAGAGAATGGTCGGAGTGACTGGATTTGAACCAGCGGCCTCTACGTCCCCAACGTAGCGCTCATACCAAACTGAGCTACACCCCGACGCAAAGAATATTTTATAATAGAACTCTATATTAGTCAAGAAGTTCCGAAATATTTAGCTTTCTATCTTGTGTCAGCGTCTGATGACGGCGTTTATAGAGCAGCGTTTTTTAAAAGCCTCCCAAAAAGCAGTGGTTTGGCGTCCCGGTTTTCAATCACTTTTATCTTTCATCATTTTGGTTTTGTAAATTCTTATTCCTTCCCCAATCAGGACGCCGATAAAGCCAATAGCGATTATGACAGCAAGGATTTTTAGAATAGTTTTAGTTCCTTCCATTTTTGTTCACCATTCTTCCTTTTAATCTCCAATGCATACTGTTGACTGACAACTTTATATCCCTGGCCCAACCAGGTTGACGATTATAGAAGTATCCTTCCGTATGCAAGCTTAAAACTCCTACCTGAGGCAAATTATACCACCTTTCGTAATCATATCGACTAGAAGAACTGATTTCAGTAGAATTTATAAGGAAGAAGGAAAATGATTTCGGGGAAGCTCAAGCTAGATGGGGGCGCTCCGGTAATCAGTTTGTGAGGGTTTTTATGGCGTACTCCAGGCATCTTGAGACCAAAACATTGGATACCATGTTAGAGATATATTGTCATGATAAGCACGGCAGCCAATCTGGAGAGTTGTGCGCTGAATGCGCCGGGTTGTCCCAATACGCCCGGCAGCGCATTGAAAAGTGCTTTTATGGAGATAGGAAGCCGGTATGCTCAAAGTGCCGGAAGCACTGCTACAAAAAGGACATGCGCGAATCCATAAAGCAGGTAATGCGCTATTCCGGGCCCAAGATGCTCTGGCACAGTCCCCTGTTGTCTTTGCGCTATTTTTACCGCAAGCGGTTTAAAAGCAAGGTGGATTAGATTAGCTGAGGTTCAACCTGATCTTTTCCATCAGGCCCCAGTACATGACGTCTTCGAGATTGTTGTACATATTTTCCACCGAAGTAATGCCATCCGCTTCCTTGGCCATCCACCAGTAGTAATAATGGTTGCGCGACTTGTATTTCTTAATCAGGGAGAGCTCACCGGTCCCCTTGCCACTCGCTATGGCATCAGCCACTTCTTCCGGCAGATCCTCGCGGATTATCCGGCACTGGCCGGGATGAATCTTGGGCAGATCGGCTTCATTGTCGACATAGGTTTTGACGTAGGCCCCGCCTTCCACGGCGTTTTGCTTGATCATTTCCAGGTCGATGCGGTCTTCGTATTTAAAAAACCCATAGGCTATGGAGGTCATCAGCATAAACCCGCTTCTCGCCATCAGCTGGTTTATTTCCTTTACTACACCGAGCAGAGCCTGCAGTTCATCTACTTTGGATGCTCCGGAATTCCGGGTGAAGAGCACCCCGCAGTCGGAAATAAAGAATCCGTCGATTCTTATCTTTTTCGAGACCTGTTTCTTTAAAGTCTTATATCCCCCTGAATAAAAGGCATCCAGGGCCTCCAAGGCCTTTCCGCTGCGCATCATTTTCCGAAATCCCGCTATGTCGGTATAGGCCATGAAGGTGTCGCCTTCGAAACTCTTTATAGCCACACGGCACCTCCAGCAAGTATTTTAAAACAATTTTAACATTACGTTCTCTGATGGAAAGACATTACGATTTTTACTGAACCTGGGCCGGCTGGTTTTTTTGTTCATTGCTTACCGCCAGGTAGATGCCCAGGAGGATGAGGGCTCCGCCGGACAGCTGATACCAGAGCAAGGCTTCTTTGAATATCAGGTAGCCCAGGATGCTGGCTCCCACCGATTCTCCCAGAATAGACACCGATACCAGCGGCGCCTTGACGTATTTCAGAGCCCAGTTGAACACCGCGTGCCCGCCTATTCCCGGGCCCAGGGCCATCAGAAAGAACAATACCCAGTCCATGGGCCGGTACCCGGAGAGGGCCAGTCCCATGCCCAGGGTTGTGGCCAGGAGGACCAGGGAAGCAACCCCGCTGACGATGAAGGTGTAGGTCATGGTATCGACCCGGGCCCTGATGTGGCGGCCGGTTATGTAGTATACGGCTATAAAGGCCCCGCTGACCAGGGCCAGCATATCCCCCGCCAAACGCCCGTGCTGCAAGTCCCCGGTGGCCACCAGGCAGGAGCCGGCCACAGCTATGGCGATGCCGGCCGTCACCGCCCGGTTGACTTTTTCATGGAGAAATAGCAGTGAAAAGGCCAGAACAAAGATGACCTGCAGATTGGTAAAAAGAACCGAACTTGAAATGCTGGTATAGCTCAAAGAGCTTATCCAGGAAGCCAGATGAAGCGCCAGAAAAACTCCGGCAATGCACATGAATAGAAAGTCCCTTTTAGACAGGGCTGTTACTTTTTCGGGGAGCGCTACTCCTCCCCCCAATCCGGCTATCCCGGTAGTCATGATGAGGCGATAGAGGGCTATGATAAGAGCCGGGGCGCTGCAGAACCTGATCATTATTGAGGAGGTGGACATACAGAGCACGGCAAAGAATATGGCCAGGTAGACGGGGAAGGCTTTCATTGTTCAACGCCCAGATAGGACTGGATAACCAGCGGGTTGTTTTTCACTTCTTCCGGGCTGCCTTCCGCGATCTTGCGGCCATAGTCAAGCACCGCGATCCGCTCGCAGGTATTCATAACCAGCTGCATATCATGTTCAACCAGCAGGATGGTTAAATGCATTTCATCCCGCATATGCTGAATAAGGCCCATTAATTCCACCTTTTCCGTGCTGTTCATACCGGCCGCCGGCTCGTCCAAAAGCAGCAAGGAAGGCCTCCCGGCCAGGGCGCGGGCTATCTCCAAACGCCGCTGTTCGCCATAGGCGAGGCTGCCCGCGTATTCCAGGCGTTTTTCATAAAGACCCATCATGTCCAGCAAGTCTTTCACCCCATAGGAGGATTGTTCATCGTCATGATGGGCATAAGAGCGCCTGAACAGGCGCGATAAAATGCTTTCGTTCCATCCGGTGGCCACCTTCACGTTATCTTCAACCGAAAGGCGGTTAAACAGACGGATGTTTTGAAAGGTGCGGCCGATGCCCAGCCGGGCCACCCGGTAAGAAGTCAGGCCGTCCAGTTTCCGGTCTCTGAAAACGATCCTTCCTTCGGTCGGATTATAAATACCGGTAATAAGGTTAAACAGGGTGGTTTTACCGGCGCCGTTGGGACCGATGATCCCGTATATGGTCTTCTCTTCAACGCTGAGATCAACCCCGTCCAGAGCCCGCAGGCCTCCAAATTCCTGGCTGACCCCTTCCAGCATCAGGACTCGCATGTCTTTACCTCTTTCTTGCTCCAGCGCTTTTTCAGATCATAGAGGCGCATGTCGCCCAGCAGGCCATTGGGGCGGAATATCATCAAAAGCACCAGCAAGCCGCCGTAGAAGAGCATGCGATAGTCCGCCACGACCCGCAGCATCTCCGGGAGAGCGGTAAGGATGCAGGCGCCCAGTATGGTTCCCGGTATGCTGCCCAGGCCGCCCAATACCACCATATTCAACATTTCAATGGAGCGGCTGAAGTCAAAATCCTGGGGGCTGATAAAATACATGTAGTGGGCATAGAGAGCACCGCCCAGCCCGCCCAAAAAAGCGCCTATGACAAAGGACCCTACTTTCAGGCTGGTGGTGTTGATGCCGCAGGCGGCGGCCGCTATCTCGTTTTCCCGCAGGGCATAAAAAGCCCTGCCCAGCCGGGATCGGAGCAGCCAGGTAGTCAGGCATATCACCGCCACGGTAATGATAAATACCAGGGTAAATCCTGTCTCCTTAGGAATTCCCGATAAACCCACCGCTTTTCCGCCCGGTTCGAAATTCAGGAAGAACACCCGCACGATTTCCGCAAAACCGATGGTGACAATGGCCAGGTAGTCGCCTTCCAAACGCAGGGCGGGCAGGCCGATAAGGAAGCCGAAAGCCGCCGCCACCAGGGCCCCGGCTAAAAGGGCCAGCCAAAACGGCGCCCCCAGCTTCAAGGTGAGGATCGCCGACGCGTAGGCCCCCAGGCTCATAAAACCGGCATGGCCCATGGAAAGCTGTCCGGTCACACCGGTGGTGATGTTTAAGCCCAGGACCATGATTATATTAATCCCCAGAAGGATGATGATCCGCAGGTAATATGGGTCTATCCACTCGCTGATTAGTTGATCCAATTGCGTTTCACCTACACTTTTTTACTCAGTTTACGCCCCAAAATACCCTGGGGACGCACGATTAAGACCAGGATCAATATGCCAAAGGCAATGGCGTCCTTAAAGGATGAGGAGATATAAGCCACCCCCATTATTTCCAGAACGCCCAGGGTGATGCCGCCCAGCATGGCGCCGGGAATCGATCCTATGCCTCCGAAAACGGCGGCGGCAAAGGCCTTCAACCCGGCCATAGTGCCCATATAGGGCCACACCGCGTTGTAGTAAATGCCCACCATGACTCCCCCGGCAGCGGCCAGGGCGGAACCGATGGCGAAGGTAAAGGATATAATGCGGTTCACGTTTATGCCCATCAGGGAAGCGGCTTCCAGGTCCTGCGAGCAGGCCCGCATGGCTTTGCCCACCTTGGTTTTTTGCACCAGCAAATGCAGGCCGATCATGAGCAGGGCGGATACCACCAGCATGACTACCTGCATGGAAGACACCATAACGGGGCCTATCTGATAGGACTGAAGATCGATGACCGGAGGATAGCGGCGGTTGTTTACCCCGGCCAGTAAAGCCATGAGGGTGGAGAGAAAAATCGACATGCCCAGGGCGCTGATCAGGGGTGAAAGGCGGGATGATTTGCCGCGCAACGGTCGATACGCCAGGCGCTCCACCAGCATCCCCAGCACCATACATGAGGCGACAGCGCCCAGCAGGGCAATCCCGATGTTCACACCGGCGCTTACCAGAACGAGTCCGACAAAGGCTCCCACCATATAGATTTCGCCGTGGGCAAAATTTATGAGCTGGATGATTCCATAAACCATCGTATACCCCAGGGCAATCAAAGCATAACTGCTGCCCAGGGTGAGTCCATTCAGCAACTGCTGCCAGAACATAAGCCACTTCCTCTATCGCTTTTTAAGCCATACATCAACGCGGCCCAGATTTTTTCATCACGCTCCTGCGTTGATCTATGGCTTGAATAAACGGGTTACCCTGGCGGTGGGTTGGCCATCCGCCAGGGCGATATTTCTTATTGAGGCGTGCTGGTCGGCACTTTATCGACCAGAACCGGGAACTTGCCTCCCTTTACGGTTACCAGGAAGACCGGGGTCTTGAAGGGCTCACGGTTGGGCTGGAAGGTGGTTTTGCCCGATACACCCGGATAATCCGTTAACTTGGCCAATTCCGCTTTAAATACTTTGGGATCGGAGCTCTTGGCCTTTTCCATGGCCTGGGCGATGATCATGACCGCGTCGTAGTACTGAGCCGAGAACATATCCGGATCTTCGTTGTACTTGGCCCGGTATGCCTTAACAAAGGCATCGGTTTCCGGAGTGGGTTGATCAGCCGAAAACCCGCAATACAATATGACCTTTTCTTCGACTGCGCTGCCGCCTATCTTGGCCAGGTCGCTCCCGTAGAGTCCGTCTCCGCCTACCATGGGAATATTGAGGCCTTGACTTTGCGCTGCAAGCATGAACAGGGCCGCTTCTTTGTAATAACCGGTAAAGACGATCACATCCGGGTTGGCCTGCTTTATGTTGGTCACCTGGGCCGTAAAATCGGTTTCGCCTTCATTTATGGATTCCTCTTTGACTATATTACCCCCTTTGGCCTGGATGGCGGTCTTGAAGACCGGGGTCAAAGCGGTGCTGTAGCCTATGTTTCCGGTAGTTACGATAGCCATGTTTTTCCAGTTCTTGGTTTTGATCATCCAATCCACCACCGAAGGAGCGGCATATTGATCCAGCAGGGTGTTACGGAACACATAATCCCCTATTTCAACGACATCCGTGCCGGTGGCTCCCGCTGAAAAGATCACGATCTGGTTTTTCTGGGCGATATCGGCTGCTATCTTGGTCAGGCCGGTAGCCGGGTCGCCGATCATGGCTGACACTTTATCAACCGTGGCGTACTTGGTGGCGATGTTGGCGATCTCGCGATTGTCGCCCTTATTGTCTTCGTAAATGCCTTCTACTTGTTTACCCAGTATGCCGCCTTTGGCGTTCAGTTCTTCAATAGCCATCTTCATACCCTTTTCACCGGGTATGCCATAGTTGGCATTATTTACTGATTTGGAACCCAAAAATCCGAGTTTGATAGTGTCACTCGCCTCGCCGCCGGTCTTGCTCTTGCTGCATCCGGGAACCAGGGCGGCCAGCATAGTCAAACACAATACAACCGCTAAAAGCCGATATTTTTTCATTCTCGACACAACCTCCTGTTCTTCGATGGGTTAGACCTTTTTCGCCTCCTTCATACATAATGTGCCGGATTAAGTATTCCGCACGATTTGCTTAAATTCCTGCAAATCATTCTGCTACAAATAACCGCATTTGTAAGGCTATAGAAATGCCCGTGCTTCGTTTATGCCGCTATTTGCGACAGTTTTGGGCGAGGCAGGGAAACGGCAAATAGTTTGCGAATATATAAAAGTAGGCGGGAAAGCCAAGGCAGGCAGTACTTATTATTGCCATATATGGAGGTAGGTTGCAACTGTGCTTCAAATCAAAGAGATAGATGTTTTTTACGGTGTAATACAGGCTTTAAAAAGAGTGTCCATGGAGGTTGAGGAGGGCTCTATCGCCACCGTTATCGGGGCCAATGGAGCCGGTAAAACCACCACGCTTAAAACCATCTCCGGACTGCTCCGTCCGCGCAGCGGGTCTATATTATTTAAAGGACAGGAAATATCGCGCTTGAGGCCTGACAAAATAGTGAATCTGGGCATTTCCCAGGTACCGGAAGGGCGCCGGGTATTTCCCGAGTTAACCGTCCTGGAAAATCTGGAGATGGGCGCCTACCTGCGCAAAGACAAAAAAGCGATCGCCCAGGATATAGACAGCGTTTTCGACCGCCTGCCCCGGCTGAAGGAGAGAGTCCGTCAGATGGCGGGAACTCTCTCCGGCGGGGAACAGCAGATGCTGGCCATTGGCCGCGCCCTGATGTCCCGGCCGCAGCTTCTCATCATGGATGAGCCGTCCATGGGCTTGGCGCCGCTTCTGGTTAAAGACATTTTTGATATTATCCAGGAGATAAACAGCCAGGGCACCACCATCCTGCTGGTGGAGCAAAACGCCCGCCTGGCTCTGTCCATCGCCCACCAGGCGTACGTTATGGAAACCGGTGAAATCGTGCTGTCCGGGCTGCCCGAGCAGTTGATAAACAGTGAGGACGTTAAAAAAGCCTATCTGGGAGCTTAACGGAGGTGTAATGATTTGAAAGTTAAGGACCGCATGTCAAAAAACGTGGTGACCATTTCCCTGGACGGCAGCATAAACGAAGCATTTCGGCTGATGAAGGAAAAGAATATCCGCCGTCTCCCGGTTATGGATAAAGAGCGCCTGGCGGGTATCATAACCTTGAGCGATCTTAATAAGGCCGCACCTTCGCAGGCCACCACCCTCAGCATTTTTGAACTGAATTACCTGCTGGCCAAGACCAGGGTAAAAGACGTTTTTTCTCCCGAAAAAGAACTGCATACGGTCAGCCCGGAAGATTATATCGAGGTAGCCGCCAAATTGATGCTGGCCCAGCAGGTCAGCGGTTTGCCGGTGGTGGATGACGACAGGCTGGTGGGCATAGTAACCGAAACCGATCTGTTTCGCGCCCTGATTGATATTCTGGGGGTAAAACGTCCCCACACCCGCATTGATGCCCTGATTGCCGACGGACCGGGAGGCCTGGCCGAGATCACCGGTATTATGGCCGTCCGGGGGATCAACATAATAAATACGGTAATGTACTATGAGCCCGCCCTTGATAAATACAAAATCCAGCTGCGCATTGAAGAACTTGATTATGGCCCGGTGGTAGAGGAACTTAAGGCTAAAAACTATGAAATAGAGTCAGTAATAGCCAGTCCGGATAACGACTGACAATCGATTGAAACAATGAGCATTCTCGTTTGAGGATGCTTTTTTTATTTTCGTGGAATACTTTTAGTGTTGAATGCTTGAAAGGAGCAATGGATATGGAACCGCTGTTTATTGTTGAAATATTTAAAAGCGGGCAGGATCGATTAAGCCGCTTTAAAATGAGCAACGGCCAGGTATACGGCTACGCACAGGTTATCGACCTGGTGGAGTCAGGCCGGGTAAAAAACGTAGAGGTACGACAGCTGGAGGATGGCTCCAAGCACCTCTATTACAACCCTGATACCATGACGGCCAACGATCTGTATAATGTGCCGGAAAACCTGTATGAATAAATCAGTGCCCGCTATTCTTCGATAAATCCGGTTTTGGTTGCCACCCAGTACAGAGCGGCGACTACCAGCATAATCAGGATCAAGATAGCGATAAATTCCAGAATCAAAGGGGCCAAAGCCAGTATTAGCACAAAGGTCACTATCAATGATGCCACGGTAATTGACCAGCCGATCACCGGATTATGGTGGTAAAGCCTGCGGTATTTCTCTTTTATAAAATAGAAGAAGTCCATGGTTTTTGCCTCCCCTGTAAACGGCCCATTTTGTTCTATATACAAAGAGTTATTTATTATATTCGCGTGCTGTTAAAAACGTTCCCACCGTCATCCGTTTTTTTACTTAACAACAATGAAGCAATTGAAGAAGGAGGCCAATATGCGGGAAAGTTCTATTATTGAAGCAGTTAAAAAGGACAAAAAGGGTGTGGTCACCCATTTCATGATGAGCAACGGCCAGGTTTATGACTATGCCACCGCCCTGCGCATGGCGGAAACCAGTCAACTGGCCAATGTCGAGGTCAAGGAACAGAATGGGCGTAAATTTTTGCACAATACCTCGGGAAACAACAAGTATTCCAATCCTGAAGATTTTCCCCTGTTTGATTAAAGTACAAGCTTGCTGCCGGTTTGCACCGACCTTTTACAACAAACACTTCCCGGCTACTAGTACTCTGTTAACTCTAATTCTTGTATAAATCGTCGAGGAAAATTTTTGTAGGACAAGGCGGAGGAATGAGTAATACTGGCCGTATTGTGATTGACGACAACGTAGTCATGCGAAAATTTAACCGAAGAGTGATGCAAGAATTAGAGTTAACAGAGTACTAGACTCAGTCCAGTATACATTGGGTTATAATTTAGATGGGACTTTATGAAAAAGCAAAGGGAGGTGATTATTGTGAAGGCAACCATTTTCGTTAGAGAAAGGCGTAAAGTGGAAAAGGGAGAGAAGAAACCGCGCTATGCCATCGTTGCCACGGCTGGAACCGATCTGTGTATAAAAGCCAGACACATCAGAAAAGGTGAAATCGCACAGATTGCCGAGGTTATCGGGGCCCAGGTGGTATATCTGGAAGCCGGCAAGGATGACGAAGATATTGAGGAAGATGATTAGTTGGGAAGGCGGTAGGGCTTAATGCCATTGATACGCGAACGCGACAGCAAACGTTTACATGTTAAAAGCAAACTGATGGGAGAATCACTGGTCGGCAAGGCCTTCCTTAAGGGTCTGGAATACGGGCCTAGTTTTAGAGCCCTGCCCGATGTAAACGTCATCAAAATCGGAGGGCAGAGCATCAGCGATTATGGAGCCCGGGCCCTGCTCCCGGTCCTGGATGAAATCGTACAAAACAAAATACGGCACAAGATGATCCTGTCTACCGGAGGGGGAACCCGCTCCCGGCACGTCTACGCCATAGCCATGGAGCTGGGAATGCCCACCGGGATCCTTTCCAAACTCGGCCAGAGCGTTTCCGAGCAGAACGCCTTGATGATCGCCACGTTTCTTATGCCTCATGGCGGGATCAAAGTGGGCCATGACGACATACCTAAACTGGCGGCCTATTATGCCCAGGGATGCATTCCGGTCATTCACGGTATGCCCCCCTACGGATACTGGGAGCAGCTTCCTGAAGGCGGGCGCATCCCTCCCAACCGTACCGACATGGGCGCCTTCCTTTTAGCCGAGGTAATAGGCGCGAAACGCTGCATCTTTATCAAAGACGAAGATGGACTATACAAAGCGAACCCGAAAGTGGTCAAGGAGCCCGAATTTATTCCCCGCATCGGGGCTTCGGAACTGATCGCCCTGGACCTTGACGATATCATAGTGGAGAGAGCGGTTCTGGATATGATCCTGCGCTCCAGCAATGTCACCGAGGTCGTGATAATCAACGGTCTCAAGAAGGGTAATATCACCCAAGCCCTTGAAGGAAAAGAAGTGGGCACGGTCATCTACAAAGACATATAAGACCATCTTGCCAACCGAACTATAGCTGCAAATACCACAAATAAGAGCTCGCGATTGCGAGCTCTTCATAATGCCTGGGTGCTTTTTGCCAAGTTCTTAACTGATTTTATCGAGTTCAAACATCTTATGCAGAGCCTTGACCGCTGCATCCACCTGCTCTTCATCAATAATACAGGAAACCCTTATTTCCGATGTGCTTATCATGTGAATGTTTATCTTCTCATCAGCCAGAGCCTCAAACATGGATGCCGCCACCCCGGGGTTGCTCTGCATGCCGGCTCCGACAATGGAGACCTTGGCGATATTGCTGCTGTACGACATGCCTGACGCGCCGATCTGTCTGATGACTTCCTCAACCACCGGAATGGCTTTGGCCAGGTCGTTGCGGTCTATGGTAAAGGCTATGTCATTGCGTTCGTCACGCATAGCGCTCTGGATGACCATGTCCACATTGATCTTTTCGTTGGCCAGGGCTTTGAAAAGGTTTTTGGCTACGCCCGGCTTATCCGGCACATCAAACAGGGCGAAACGCGCCACCTGACGGTCATGCGCCACTCCGCTGACGATTTTCTGTTTCTCCATTTTTGCTACCTCCGTCACTATGGTCCCCGGGTTGTCATTGAAACTGCTTAAGACCTCGACATCTACATTGTAGAGCATGGCAAATTCAGCCGCCCGGGGCTGTAAGACCACCGCCCCTAAACTGGCCAGCTCCAGCATTTCTTCATAGGATATCTGATTCAATTTGGCCGCCTCCGGTACAATGCGCGGATCGGCCGTATAAACTCCATCCACATCGGTGAAAATCAAGCAGCGCTCCGCTTTGATACTGGCCGCCAGGGCTACCGCGGTGGTGTCCGAGCCGCCTCTTCCCAGGGTGGTGATATCCCCGTCCGGAGACAAGCCCTGAAAACCGGCTATCACGACCACGTTGCCTTCATCGAGCTCTTTTTTTATGCGTTCATTGCTTATTCCCGATATTCTGGCCTTGCTATGACTGGCGTCGCTTTTTATACCAGCCTGCCATCCGGTCAACGATATAGCCTGACAGCCCATACTCTGCAGGGTAAGTGCGGTCAAGGCAGCGGACTGCTGTTCGCCGGTGGCCAGCAGCATGTCCATCTCCCGGGGCGAAAGTCCCTCGCCTATTTTGGCAGCCAGTTCAATGAGTTCATCGGTGGTGTCCCCCATGGCCGAGACCACAATCACCATCTGATGGCCTAGTTCCTTCATGTGCTTGACCCGCCGGGCAATGCGGATTATTTTATCCAATGATGCGACTGAACTTCCACCGAATTTTGCAACTAATAATGCCACTTAAGTCACTCCCCAAAACCTTCTCAAAATGATCTATAGCTCAATATGCACCTGAACTCCCGCATAGTCGGGGCGCAGGTGGAAAATTCGAGATTTGACGCCGGCAGAGCTGAAACCATCCTGCATGGCCCGCCCCACCAGTTCTCCTTTCTGACGGCAAAAAGCCAGCACCGATGGCCCGGCTCCACTCAAGGCCGCCCCCAGAGCCCCTGCCTGCCGGGCTCCTTGCATTACCCGGTCAAATCCAGGGATCAATTGTTTGCGCAACGGCTGGTATATCATATCATCCATAGCCTTCTCCATATGCAGAGTATTCCGGTTAAACAACCCGGCCAAAAGGAAGCAGGCCCTCTGCAGATTGCTCACCGTATCCTTGAGGGAAACGGTTTCCGGCAGAACTCCGCGAGCCTTTTCCGTTGCCAGGGCAAAATCCGGCACTGCCAAAACGATATTCAGCTCATCAGGCAGGGCTACCGGCTGGTGGTATACCTTGCCCTGATATATCATGACACAATTCAATCCGCCCATCAATGCGGGCACTATATTATCGGCGTGCCCCTCCATCTCCAGGGCCATATCCAAAATCGATTCGAGGGTTGCGGCCTTCCGGCTTAAGGCATTAGCCGCACACAATCCAGCCACGACCGCAGCGGCGCTGCTGCCCAACCCCCGGGCCACCGGTATCTGGCTGTCCATTTGGATATTTAAATCAGGCAAGGGCTGATGAAGCTTCGCATAAAACAGATGCAGGGCCTTTAGCATGAGGTTCTGGTCAGGGTTTTCCTGCAGGTAGTCCCGCCCTTCTCCAAAAACCTGGACCGACGGCAGGCCGGGGGACTCTTCTATAGTGACATCCAGATATAAATTCAAAGCCAGGCCCAGGGTGTCAAAACCCGGTCCCAGGTTGGCGCTGCTGGCCGGAACCCGGACCTTGATCTTGCTCCCCTCCCCGGCCGTTCTATCTTTAGCGGACAAACTCTTCCACCCGGATTACGCTGCCGATCTCGCCGACAATACTCATGCCGCGCAAGACCGTCAGGGCATCCTGCAAATCGCTTTCCAAAACCCGGTGGGTAATCATGATCAATTCAGCCTGATCGCCTGTGCTGGTCTTTTGCACCACGGCAGCTATACTTACATTGTTGTTGCCGAATACGCCGGCGATCCCGGCCAGAACTCCGGGCCGGTCATTTACCAGTAAACGTATATAGAATTGCGACGACAATTGCCCCATATTCAGTATTTTCTTGTCTTCATAGCAGGTGCATCCCAGCCTGGTTACGTAATTCTGCGATAAATTGCGGCTTATTTCAATGATATCGCCCACTACCGCGCTGGCTGTGGGCATCTGTCCGGCTCCCCGCCCGTATAGCATGATATCCCCCACCGCATCTCCTTGAATAAAGACCGCGTTGTATACGTCGTTAACCGCGGCCAACGGGTGGTTTTTGGGTATGAAAGCCGGGTGGACCCGGGCCTGCATCTGCCCGTCCTCTTCGGTGGCGATAGCCAGCAGTTTAACGCTGTATCCCAGCTCGCGGGCGTATTCTATGTCCGAAGCGGTAATCCCGGTGATGCCTTCAACATGGACATCACTCAAAGTTAGCCGGCTGTTAAAGGCGATTGATGAAAGGATGGCTATTTTGCGAGCCGCATCCAGCCCTTCCACATCAGCCGTAGGGTCTGATTCAGCATACCCCAGTTCCTGGGCCTGGGCCAGCACTTCCTTGAAATCCTGGCCTTCCTGACTCATTTTGGTCAAAATGTAATTGGTCGTGCCATTTAAAATGCCCACCACCGCTTTTATGTTATTGGCCGCCAGCGCCTGTTTTAGGGCATATATCACCGGAATCCCTCCGGCCACGCTCGCTTCAAAATAAAAATCCACATTATTCTCGCCGGCTATTTCAAAAAGCTCTTTTCCCCTTATGGCAATAAGGTCCTTGTTGGCGGTAACCACATGCTTGCCCTTTTGCATGGCGGTAGTAATATAGGTAAAGGCAGGTTCTTCTCCACCTATCAATTCAACGACGATGTCTATTTCAGGATCATCCACTATTTCATCCAGACTGCCGGCCACCATGTTAAGAGGCAGCCCCAGAGCCAAACACTTGGCTGCGTCACGTTCCAGCACCTTTTTTAGTACAATCGGGCAGCCCGACCGGCGGGATATTAATTCGTGGTTTTGTTCCAATAGCTTCACGACCCCGGATCCTACCGTTCCACAGCCCAGTAGTCCAACTCTTACCATGGTTTTACCTCCTGCTCAACTTCGACCTGTTAACTCTATATTGACAACCCCGGGCAGATTGCGCAGATGGTTGATCAATTCATCACAGCTGACTGCCATTTCTTCAGCTCCAATAGAAATAGTAACCAGAGCCACCCCGTTTAAGGGTATATTCTGGTTTATAGTCAAAACGGTGCCTCTTCTCTCGGCAATGCAGTTCAACACTCCTGATAGTATACCAGATAAGTGCTTCAAGGTCAGGCTAATTGTGAGAATATTCATGTTTTCGGCGTCTAAAAAGGAGTATATCCCGTCGCGGTACTTGTAGAAGGTGCTGCGTGCCAGCTCCACCTTTTCAACTGCTTCCATCACGTTTTTAGCCTCACCTCGGGCCAGCATTTCCTTGACCAGGGCGGTCTTGCGAATAGCCTCGGGCAATGCATCTTCCCTGACCATGTAGAATCTCTTTTCTGGTTCGGGCACTTTCAAACCCTCCTGTCCATCTGGGGCGGATGCTCTTCCCTGACATACGGACATTATAGCATTAGGCCGGTTTAGTAGCAACGTATTGATCCGCCCGGCAATCTATTATTGGATATCGTAATACTTGCAGAAAAATATTAACCGGCCTTTACCAGGCCGGCATTTGCAAAATCTTTCTCCCTATAACGTAATCGTAACGGATTTAGGGGGACATTCCTCTCCCACAGGGGAGGTGTGTCCCCCTACATCAGCTGGAGAAGTGGGCGTCCCCCATACCTTAAATGATTATGCAGATAAGCCCCCCGCTACCCTCATTGACAATGCGCTGCAGGGTGTCCTGCAGTTTAATCTGGGCATTTTCGGGCATGCGGTGCAGCTTGTTCTGAATACCTTCCCTGACCAGATCGTGCAGTGATTTCCCGAATATGTTGGACTCCCATATCTTGGTTGGATCCTCTTCGAATTCGTCGAGCATATAGCGGACCAGTTCTTCGCACTGCTTTTCAGTGCCTATAATCGGAGTTATTTCCGTGGTGATATCGGCTTTGATGATGTGCAGGGAAGGTGCTTTAGCTTTTAATTTCACCCCAAACCGGCTGCCCTGGCGGATGAGTTCAGGCTCTTCCAGGAGCATTTCTTCCAGGCGCGGGGTGACCACTCCGTAACCGGAGTTCTTGACTTCTTCGAGGGCTGAAGCCACCTTGTCAAACTCCCGCTTGGCTCCGCTGAAATCCTTCATCAGCCGCATAACATCGTGGGTTCCCTGAACTTCAAATCCACTCACGTCGCTCAGCGAGCGATAGTACATCTCTTCCGGCACTGTCACATCGACCGCGGCCGTTCCGGTTCCCAGGTCCATCTCTTCCAGGCTGACATAACTGATGTTTTCAACCTCGGATAGTTTTTCCACCGCCTTATCAATATCCCTGACCTTGCGGATACCGTTCAATATTTCCCGGACCGCCAATTCCAGGTCTTCCCGCAGCCAGAAATCCTCATCCAGCTCATCCACCCAGCGCGGCAGTTTTATGTTCACTTCCTGAACCGGGAATTCATAGAGGACTTCTTCCAATATGTTGTAGATCTGCTCGGTAGACATGCGAGCCACATCGACCGGCACCACGCTCACTCCATATTTCTCAACCAGTTCATCAGTGAGGGTCATCGTATCCTTGTCAAATGGTACGGTTGAATTCAGCAGGATGATAAAGGGCTTATTCAATTCCTGAAGCTCGTTGATAACCCGGGCTTCAGCCTCCTCATAGCTGGCCCGCGGAATATCGCTGATGCTGCCGTCGGTGGTTACCACAATACCGATGGTAGCATGATCGGTAATAACTTTCCTGGTCCCTATTTCAGCGGCTTCTTCAAAGGGTACCTCATAGTCAAACCAGGGAGTCTTTACCATGCGAGGTTCTTCATCTTCTTCATAGCCCAGGGCCCCGCCAACCGCATAGCCAACGCAGTCTACCAGTCTTACTTTCAAAGAAAGACCGTTTTGGGTGGTAATCTGGATGGCTTCATTGGGTACGAACTTGGGCTCCGTGGTTGTGATGGTTTTCCCGGCTCCACTTTGCGGAAGCTCGTCTTTAGCGCGCTCCCGGTCGTATACGTCCTGGATATTAGGGAGAATCATCAATTCCATAAAGCGCTTGATGAAGGTGGACTTGCCGGTTCGAACCGGGCCTACCACACCCAGGTAAATATCGCCTCCAGTTCTTACGGCGATATCATTTAAGATATTGTTTCCTTCCACTACTCATCTTCCCTCCCTCGGATCTAGACTTCCACAAAGGCACCCTCCTTAAGCCCCGGATACCCTTACATGAGAACACCGTTATAACAGTACAAATATATTTATCAATATTCGGTAATATAACCAGAAAAGAAAAAAAGTGTGGATTTTACCACACTTTCAGAGGTTGATTGAAGTCAAGCCCTCTAAACTCGGAAAAGACTGTTTAATCAACGGCTGAACGGGGACATTCCTCCCCGAGCGAAGGCGTGCCCCCGTGCCTTACTTGCATTATCACTCAATTGTATTAAAGCGCCCTAAACCTACCAACCCGGTAATTTCTCAGCGATCTCCTCTACCTCATGTTTTTTCCGGCGGGACATCAATATCTCCAACCCTTCGCGGGGTGATTGTCCGAGGTACAGGGTTCTATAACAGGCGGAGGTTATCGGCATCTCTACGTTCAACTCCCCGGCCAGCCGGTGGGTTGCCTTGGTGGTGGGAGCTCCTTCTACGACCATGCCTACTTCTGCCAGGGCCTGTTCGAGGCTGCGGCCCCGGCCGATCAGTTCACCCGCCAGGCGGTTGCGTGAATGACGGCTGCTGCAGGTGACCACCAGATCCCCCATTCCGGAAAGCCCGGAGAAGGTTCGGGGATAACCGCCCATCGCTTCACCCATGCGGGTTATCTCAGTCAGTCCCCGGGTCAAGAGGGCGGCTTTGGTGTTGTCGCCGTAGCCCAGCCCGTCGACTATCCCAGCCGCCAGGGCGATAATGTTTTTTAAGGCTCCACCCAGTTCAACCCCGGCAACATCAGGGTTGGTATATACCCTGAACATGGGCGACATAAATGCGTCCTGGACATAAATAGCCGTGTCCCGACGGTAGGCGGCTACGGTTACCGCGGTGGGGATCTCCCGGGCCACTTCTTCCGCATGGCTGGGGCCGGATAAAACCGCAAAGCGATAGCGGATTGCTTCACCCAGGACATCCTGGGCAACCTGGCTGAGGCGCATTCCGGTCTCTATTTCAAGTCCCTTGGCCGTATTGACCAGGCGGGCGTCAGGCGGCAGGAAATCTTTGATCTGGAGGAGAACCCTGCGCAGCGCCTGGGAAGGCACAGCGCAAACCACCAGGTCGGAACCCTGGAGAGCTTCTTCCGGATCGAGCATCAGGGCAAGGTTTTCCGGAAGGGATACGCCGGGAAGAAAGCGGCGGTTTTCTCTAAACCTCGCCATATCTTCCAGACCATCTTCTATTCGCCCCCACAGGCAGACTGCAGGGACGTTTTTGCAGAGCAGAACCGCCTGGGCGGTTCCCCAACTGCCCGCCCCCAGAATACAGATTTTCTTCATATTTATATCCTTCAATTTGCTTAAACTCTCTGATTTATTTTCGATTCGGTTCCCCGCCTGAGGCGCAGGATGTTCTCGCGATGGCGGTATACGACCAGCAGGCACATCAGAGAACCGGCTACCAGGTAAGGCCAGGGCTTGCCGGTGGCTATAATCAAAACCGGCAAAAAAAGCGCCCCGGTGATGGATCCCATGGAAACATACCGGGTGATAATGATGGTGGCGACGAAGATCAAGGCCAGTATCCCCAGCACTAACGGCATGAAGACCAGTACCACTCCGGCAGCTGTGGCCACGCCCTTTCCACCTTTGAATTTCAAGGCCACCGGATAGCAGTGCCCGAGAACCACGGCCAGCGAGCAGAATATTATATAGGGCCAGGCTCCGAAATGCAGAGCTATAAATCCGGCCGCCACGCCTTTGAACAGGTCGCCCAGCAGAGCCGGCGCCGCCAGCGCCGGTCCGGAAGTGCGTAGCACATTGGTGGCTCCGACATTGCCGCTGCCCTTTTTTCGAATGTCTTGCTTGGTAAACAGGCGGGTGAATATGTAGGAAAAGGGTATTGAACCTATCAGATAGCACAGGATAATAACTCCAGCCAGTTTCAAAGGTCATCCCTCCATAGATGCATTGACTAATCCATTGTAACTGGTTTTGTATGGCTTTGTACACACCTTTGCACCAAATTCCCCAAAAGCTTCACCTGGTACAACATTCGGTATATTGTACCAGCCCCGGGGCGAAATGCATTTTTTTATTCTTTCGAGATGTTCTGCCGCACCAGCAGTCGAATGGGGCTGCCTTCAAAACCGAAATTGGTCCGCAAGGTATTTTCCAGATAGCGCAGGTAAGAAAAATGGACCAGGTCGGGATGGTTGCTGAAAAAGGCAAAGGTAGGGGGTGCGGTTTTTACCTGGGCGGCGTATTTTATCTTTACCTTTTTACCTCCCCCGCCGGGCAGGGGATTTAGCATCTGGGCTTCATTGACCACCTGGTTTAAGTCCGAGGTGTTTATGCGCCGGTTGTGTTGTTCCGCCACGAAATCCACCAGGTCCAGGACCTTGAATATTCTCTGGCGGGTTAAAGCCGAAACATACATGATGGGGGAATAAGCTAAAAACTTAAACTCGTCTCTGATGCTCTTGTCATACTGGTTCATGGTATACTGATTTTTTTTCACCAGATCCCATTTATTAACCACGATTATATTGGCTTTGCCCTGTTCGTGGACATAGCCGGCTATTTTTTTATCCTGCTCCAGGACCCCCTCCTGGGCGTCCAGCATGATCAAAACCACGTCAGCGCGTTCAACGCTCTTCAAAGCCCGGATGACGCTGTATCTCTCGGTAGCTTCTTTAATTTTGGACCTTTTACGCATTCCTGCCGTATCGATAAGGAGATATTTCCGTCCCTGAAACTCAAAGGGGGTGTCGATGGCATCCCGGGTGGTTCCGGGAATATCGCTGACGATTACCCGGGCCTCGCCCAAAAAGGCATTGACCAGGGATGATTTACCCACATTGGGCCTGCCGACAATGGCTATTTTTATAGCGTCCTGGTCTTCTTCGACGTCCACCTCAAGGGGAAACTTGGCCAGCATCGCATCCATCAGCTCATCGGTGTTCATCCCGTGCATAGCTGATATGGGGATGGGTTCGCCCAGCCCCAGCCGGTAAAAGTCAAAGTAGTCCTTTTTCCTGAAATCTTCTATTTTGTTGGCAGCCAGGATGATCGGTTTGTCAGAACGCCGCAGGAGATCGGCTACCATTTCGTCTTCACCGGTGCTCCCCTCCTTGCCGTCCACCACCATAATGATGACATCCGCTTCTTCGATAGCCAGTTCGGCCTGCATTTTAATTTCCTTGCCGAAGATGTCTCCCTGATCAAAACGGATTCCACCGGTGTCAATCAGAATGAACTCCCGGCCTTCCCAATCGGATGAGTCATACAGCCTATCCCTGGTTACACCCGGAATATCTTCCACAATCGCCTTGCGCGCCCCTACCAGGCGGTTGAAAAGCGTCGATTTTCCCACATTGGGCCTTCCTACAATGGCTACTACCGGTTTGGCCATCTTGTTTCCTCCCTAATAATCGCTCGGCTGCGCCAAAGGCCTGCCGCAAATGTATTCAACGGCATCTGTTATGCTGCCCACTACCTTAATCATAGCACCGCTTTGCTCTTCAATCTGCCCTACCGTCAAATTATCCAAAAACAGATCACTGCTGTCTTTCAGCATGACTCCCGGCAGTATGACCTGTTTGCCCCGGTATTTGCGGCCCAGGGCTTTAATGATATCACTGCCGGTTATCAGACCAGCCACGCTAACCATCCCTCCAAAATAATCGTTAGGTACGGTTAAAAGCTCAAGTTTAAGCCCTCTGATCTCCCGGAGCCGTGCAACGATGCCCTCAAGAACAGGAACGGCCGATTTACTGGTGGCCAGAACATAATCCCCGGGGGTCACCGCCGCCGGTAAAAACTCCTGCAAACCGTCAAATTCATCCAGCAGCTGCCTGGCCAGGCCGATCCCGTTTTCTATCTGCTGGTAGTCGTCATAATAGGCCGCCGGCGGTATTTCCCGGCCGGTTTTTATATAAAACTCGTCAGCCAGATAGACAAATCCGGTTTTTAACCGGCTGCGAAAGCTTTTCTGATAGGCATCAATCTCATCGATCAGTTCCCAGGCCAGATTTTCGCTCACCGGCTGGAGTGGAACCAGCTTCGCCCGGTGCCCGGTCAGTCCAACCGGCACGATCCCCACGGAACGGACCGACGGGTAGAAAGCGGCCAGCCCTTCTATTGTCTCTCGCAGCACTTCCCCGTCATTCAATCCCGGACAGAGCACTACCTGGGTATGCACCTCTATACCGGCATCATAAAGCCGCTGCAATTGAAGCTTGATATCGGCGGCCCGCGGATTTTTTAACATATGGGCCCGCAGTTCGGGATTCAGGCAATGCACCGAAACATAAAGGGGGCTCAAACGCAGTTGCGTAAGCTTTTCCCAATCGCTTTTCTTTAAGTTGGTCAGGGTTATAAAGTTGCCCTGCATGAAGGAATAGCGGTAATCATCGTCTTTGACATAAAGGGTTTTACGCATTTTCCGGGGAAGCTGATCCACAAAGCAAAATACACAGCGGTTGCGGCATTGCTTCATACGGTCAAAAACTGCCTCTTCAAAGAGCAGGCCCAGGTCTTCGCCTTCATCCTTTTCTATTTCGATCAGCCATTCCTCACCGTCGGGCTTTATTACTTCCAGGTTTATATTTTCATCCTGGCTGTAGTATTGATAATCGAGCAGATCCATGATCGGGTGCCCGTCGATAGCCTGCAGCACATCCCCGGCCCTGATGCCAGCTTCTTCCGCTATACTGCCCGGGGCCACACCCACTATGCGCCCAGCCATGCTTTTCCTCCCCGGTTTAGAAATCTTAGAAAATTATCTAACAAAAAGGTCCTGCATGCAAGCCAGGCAAGCAGAACCTGATTAGAAGGACCGGGAATTTTTAATGAGTCAAACCGCCGCGGAGCTCGTCAACTTCCTCTTTAATACGGGAAAACTCTTTGCCGATAAGGTAGCTGGAAAGGTATTGGTTTACATACTGGCCGCCTATGATTTTAGGAATCTTAGCGGCATAATACAGCAGGCGTTCTCCGGGTATGGAAATAGTTTTTAGCTTTAGCTCTCCTTCCGGGTACCCGACCAGATCAGCCAGGTTTTTAATGCTTTTATAACCTACTTCGGTTTCCGTCCCCATTCCCAGGGTATAGACCTGGTTGCCGTCCTGATCCTGATCGATAAATATGGGATAGCCGCTTTCGTCATGATACGTGTCGCAGAAGCCGCGCACAAATCTAAAATCGGGTTTGTGCAAGCGGCCTAGAAATATATGGGCGGCGATAAGCGGATGATGCACCCCGCTGGTCCCTAAAAATATGATCTTCATCTCGCCACCTGCACCGTGTTTATGGCCCTGAGCCGGGTAATCTCCACCAGGTTGACCAGATCCCAAAACGCCTTGCGAGTGCTTCTTCCCAAAACCGGTCTTCCCAATGAAACCCAGCCTATCCGCCGTGAAGTGAAACCACCCAGCTTCATACCCAGATTTACCCGGGTCATACAGTCTACAAATATGATTTCATCCTTTTTACCCAGGAGCTCGGCAACCCCTTTGAGCATATTACCGTAGCGGCGCCCCACGTTCTTTTTGCCCAGGACATACACTTCGTTCTTATATTCATCGATTCCCATGAAACGGATCGATCCGAAATCCATTTTACTGGTCTTGTCAAAGTAGGGCAGAGCAAGCATTTCATCCATAGAGGGCAGGCGTTTTTTTTCAATAAGGCCCAAATGCAGGGCTGCCGCTAAAATCGATGAATGAGAGCCGCCAAAACAATGATAGATAATCTTCATGACTGCCTCCCGCACCGCCAGGCTTTAATGGCGGGTTATAATATACACCCCGTTTTCCAGATCATGCACCGTTCCGGCCAGGATACGGGCCAAAAGCAGGCTCAGCTTCTGCTGCTCCTCCGGGCTGGAGGCGACAAACAGGGGGCAGGCCCCGCCGTCTACCCGGCCGCTTTCACGGGTAATGATAGCCAGAATGATGTCTTTTAAGCCCGTATCCATCAATCAGCCGCCTTCCTGCCGTAGAAGGTTTTCAATGTTGTGCCCCGGTTGGATTCCAGGACCGGCACCTTTTCCACAACCCGTTTCATATATTCCCGGTCCGGTTCGTTAGCCAGCATAAAAAGGCCCAGGTAGCCCTGGTCAATATTTTTTCGGGCCAGGGGGCGCAGTTCCTTTTCCCCGATGTCCACCTTGCTGCCCAATATGGAAACCAGGTCGTGGATAATGGCCATACGCTGGCCTGGAGAATCCAGGGTCAGTCGTGCATCATCATCTTTGGGCTTTATTATCAGTCCAATGCCTTCCTTTAATATCTTTTCCCTGGTTTGGGGAAGACCCACATTCATCATGATCACGTCGTTCACTTTGAGAATGCTGCCGTCAAAATGGAGCTCGCCGGTTTCAACCACCGCTATGTCCCCAATATTCGAGCCGCGCATAAAGCGCAGGGAGAAAAATATGGTTAGAAGGGCAGCCGCCAGGGCATAGGGCCAGCCCTTCCAGTAGGCCATGGCGCTGGTGGCCAGGGCAGTAATGATAACCAGATAGTTGCGGGCTTCAAAAACCCGGGCGATTCCTTCAACATAATCGCTCCCCCGGGGTATCAATTTGGTCTTCTCCAGGTGATCCAGGGTTTCTCTTTCCATTTGCCGTATGTCTTTAAACTGCTGGGCCGCTAAAACCAAAAAGGTTACCGCTACGTAATCAGGCTGAGCGATGGCAGGTATGGCCACCGCCCCCAGGCTGGCGGCTATAAAGCCCAGCGACAGGTGGGTTAAATGACCGTGGGGATAGGTCGGGTAGTTGCGCTGATCATTCCTGAGCATCAGCCAGCGGTCAACAAAACCGGCCGCTATCCCCCAGACAATCGCAACCAGATGGTGCTCCATCACTACTCTTTAGCCTTATTCTTGCCTTTGTTCAGATAGTAGAAGCCAATCCCCGCGGCAGCCAGCACTCCCAGCAGTATGGCTATATTGCTCCAGGTCGCCCGGCTGGTTCCGGCCAGAGGTTTCTGCGCGGGCGAACCGCCCTGGTTGGAACCCGCTGTCTGAGCCCCCAGTACGATAGGCAGAGACTCGGCAAATAACTGCACCCCTTTTTCCGCTTCCTCCTTGGTATTGGTATTGGAACCCACTTCTATTAACATGGAACGGGGGCTTAAATCCTGGTTGAAATCTCCTTTGCCAATGTATATGCCATTGGATAGTCCGGGGCTCTTCTGGTCCATGACCGCCTTTATCTTTTTGGCAAATTCCAGGTTGCTGGTTTGGTTGGGATTTTGCTTGCCCACTACCAGTTTCACTTTAGTAACGTCCATCCCTTTAACTTCGGTTTGATACTGGCTGGCGGGAACCGCATCCCGGTGAACATCAAGGATCGCGTCCGGATTATTGCGTAAAAGGGTTGCGGCAGTCCTCCTCGAACGATTGTAGGCATTTACATCGTGGGGATTGTGGTTATTTTTATTGTGTTCAACCTGGAATCCCAATGACTGCAATTTACTGGCCAGGGCGTCTCCTACATCATAAATGCCCCCGGCTCCTTCTTTGCTGGAAGTTCCATCACTGCTGTCGTAGGACTCGTCGCTGTGCGTGTGGTATATGGAAATGCGCTTGGGCTGCGCGGCCGCAGCGGCCGGAACCGCTTCCCCATCGAAAATCCAGGCCTGGCGCTGTTCGTCGTAGGCGATCTGCGGCATAGTTTCCTGCCCGACCATTACACATTTGGCCTGGCTGTTATTGATCTCCTGAACTTCATAACGGCAGTTGTCCGCCGCTATATATTCATCTCCAACGTAAACCTGCAGGGCGGTTTGGAGGATTACCCGGTCGTTTTGATCAACCAGGGTATAATACTGGCCATCGCTCAGTTCTTCATGAACTCCCCAGGCCGGAGCGGCGCTGATCACAAGCAGGGTAAAAGCCAGAATTAAACACCAGCTTCTTTTTTTATTCATCATTTCCACCCCTTTCACCGCTATCTCCTTCCCGGTCAACCGGTTTGCGGGCCGGCTCCGGCTCCCGGAGGTTTTCCACCAGCTCCTCAGGTCTGCCTTCGGTCTGGGGGCCGCCCTGCATGCGTTCTCTGGTCTCACCGATCAGTTCGGCCAGTAAAACAGCTAGAATACCGGCCAGGATCAGGGAATCAAAAGCGCCGGCTCCGCCCACATGGACTATGCCGCGATTTCCGGTACTGAGCAAATAGTACAACTGACCCAGATCCAGAGCGAAAACACCCATAACTGCGGCAAAAAAAGCGCCCCGTCGGCTGCGCCCGGCCAGGTAGCCCACTATACCGGCCACCAGGGGATAAATGTAGATCGGATCGATAAAAATGCGCTCCGGTTCAGCCCCCAGGTAGCGGCCGGCCAGAAATAAGCTTAACCCGGTAATAACCGCAGCTATGGCCGAACGTATTTTCTCAAAGGCGGTACCGGCTGCCAGCCATACGTATACGGCCAGCCCAACCGCTACCACCCCGCCCAGATTTATAGTTACCCGGGAGCTTACCGGCAGGTCAAAAAAGCTGCCCACGATAATGGCGGCTATTACGGCCAGCGCTCCCCTGTCACTCAGCCGCAGGCGGTCCAATGCCCGGTGGGCAATGCCAAAGTATATCAGTATCGAAATAACGACCAGGGTAATAAGCCCAAAAGGGAAATTCCTCATTCACCTCATCCTTTCAATGATTTTCAAACAGTATGTTTCCCTTTTTTTCGGGCTGTTATGTAATTAAATGAGTAACGGAGGGACGGAGCTGGTGTCACATTCCAATTGGGATGTGACACCAACTCCGTCCCCCCGTCACCGATTGCTTTAACCTGCGTTTATTGGTTGCGATTGGCTTTAAAAGCCTTGTACGACATATAGCCTCCGGAAACGTTGTATACCCTGTATCCCTTTTGCCTCAAGATGCGGTTGGCCACATAGGCTCTGATGCCCACCTGACAGGTAACCAGTATGGGCCTGTCTTGGGGTATTTCTTCAAGCCGATCGCGAATATCGTCTACCGGTATATTGACCGCGCCTTCCACTCCCCCGGATTCAATTTCCCGCGGGGTGCGAACATCGAGCAGAACGGCCCCCTTGGCAAGCAGGTCGGGTACTTCTGCCCAGTCCACCGACTCGACGTCCCCGTTTATAATATTTCCGGCCGTATAGCCCAACATGTTTACGGGGTCTTTGGCCGAAGAAAATGGCGGAGCATAAGCCAGTTCCAGCTCCTGCAGGTCAAATACGGTCATTCCCGCCCGGATGGCGGTAGCCAGAACATCGATCCGTTTGTCGACCCCTTCAGTACCTACGATTTGGGCCCCTAAAACCTTGCCGGTAACGGGAGCAAAGAGCAGTTTCGCAGCCATCTGCCGTCCCCCCGGGTAATAAGTGGCATGGGGGAAGGGGTGGGTGTGGCAAGTCAGGTATTCTATCCCCTGACTTTTCAAAGTCCTTGCATTGGCCCCGGTAACAGCCATAACCAGTTCCATAACCCGCACGATGCCGGTTCCTTGCGCACCTTTATAGGGTATGGGCCTACCGACTATGTTGTCGGCTACAATCCTCCCCTGCCGGTTGGCGGGACTGGCCAGGGGTATCAATACCTCCTGCCCGGTGACATAATGCTTTACTTGAATGGCATCCCCCACCGCGTATATAAAGGGGTCGGAAGTCTTGAGGTATTCATCTACCTGAATGCCGCCGGTCGCTCCGATAGTCAACCCGGCCTCTTTGGCCAGCTTGCCCTCAGGCCTTACCCCGGCTCCCAGGATCACTACATCGGCCGCGATCTTTTTCCCTCCGGCCAATCGCACCGCCTGCACCTGGTCTTCTCCCTCCAGTGCTTCGGCCAGCGAATTCAAGTAAAGGTCTACCCCCTGTTTTTCGAGATACTGCTGAACTATGGAAGCCATATCGGCATCCAGAGTGGCCATGACCTGAGTCCCTGCTTCAATGAGATGAACCTTTACATTTTGCTGCAAAAGGACTTCGACCATTTCCAGGCCGATGTAACCCGCCCCGATAACCGCAGCGCTTTGGGGCTGGGTGTTTTCAATAAAGGCTTTTACCGCGTCGCTGTCCGGAACATTGCGGATGGTAAATACCCCGGGCAGATCGACTCCCGGTATGGGGGGAACAACCGGCGCCGCTCCGGGCGACAGAACCAGATGGTCATAGCTTTCCCGGTATACCTCGCCGGTCTGGTAATTCCGGACCTCCACCTCTTTGGCTTCCGGTATTATACGAATGACTTCACTTAAGGTCCTTACCTCGATATTAAAACGACGGTGCATGGCCTTGGGAGTCTGAACCAGCAGGCTGGCCCGCTTTTTTATGGTCCCCCCTACATAGTAGGGCAGCCCGCAGTTGGCAAAAGAAATGTATTCCCCTCGCTCAAACATAATTATTTCCGCTGTCTCATCCAACCTTCGGAGCCGGGCGGCCGCACTGGCTCCACCGGCTACTCCACCGACAATAACTACCTTCATGATAACTCCCTCCCTTTTTTGAATGTTCTTGTACTATAACCTGGTCTCTCTATATTTTTTAAAGCTTCTGCAAAAGCTCTCCAAAGGATTCATAAAATAAAAACCCGGCTAGTTTAAAGCAGGCCGGGCTGTTGGCGCGCGCTGTCCAAGGTAAAGGTCCAGCAGCCTTCCGGGTCTTTGCAGCTTAAAGCTATGCCCCGGGCCTGCAGCCATTCCGCCGTAGGTCCGGTAATGAGGAGCGGCTTTCTCCTCAGGTCCTGCCAGGTGCGGGCCCCGCTCATAAGCAAAATCGCCTTTAACCGGTATAAGAGCTCATTCAACAGCCGGTCCAGGCTGTCTTTTCCCTCGGCCATGAGGATTCGCAAAAACCAGCCCGCCACTCCACAGGCGTTGGCCCCCAGAGCCATAGCTTTGGCCATATCACTGGCGGAGCGCACGCCTCCTGAGGCGATCAAGGTCAGCGGCTGCCCCAAAGATATAATTTCTGCCATACTGGCCGCGCTGGGTATCCCCCAGTTGTCCAGTTCATGATTAAAAAGCCCGTAACGACGGTCTTCAATTCTTATAAAGTTGGTGCCCCCGCTTCCTCCGCTGTCGAAAACGCGTATCCCGGCCTGGTATAAGCGGCCGGCGCTTTCCCGTGAAAATCCGAAGCCAACTTCCTTGGCGATAACCGGCACCGGACTTTCCTGTACGGTTTCTTCAACCCGGGCTATAATTCCTTTAAAACTGCGATCCCCCTCGGCCATGGCCAGCTCCTGGGGAACGTTGAAATGCAACTGCAGGGCGTCAGCGCCGATCATCTGCACCGCCCGCCGGGCGTGCTCCTTTTGACTGGCTGCGCCTACATTGGCGATGATCAAACCAAAGGGATTTGCTTCCCTGACAACCGAGAAGCTGTCTGTCCAGCCCGGCTCGTCGATGGCCACGGTCTGGGAGCCCACGGCCATACCCAGCTGGTACTTGGCCGCCAAACCGGCCAGATCGCGGTTAATTCTCCGGCCTATCTCGCTGCCCCCGGTAATGGCATTGATTATGAGCGGAACTGACAGGCGCTTACCCAGGACTTCGACCCCCGTATCTATGTCCTCAATGTCCAATTCGGGTACCGAGTCGTGCAGGATATGTATATCGTCGAATCCGCTGCCTATAGGTCCTTCGGGGGTCTTGACAGCCAGATTGAGATGCTCCTCTTTGCGCCGGCTTCTTATTTCAACAACCTCCCCGCGATGGCTTGAGCCTTTTCCAGATCGTCAACATCATTGATGTTGAAAAACAATTCATTCACATCGCCAAAAGCGGCCAGCTCGCTCTCATTTACCACCACCGCGTCCAGCTGCTCATAAAACAGCCGGACCAGTTTCAACCAGCCGCGTTCCAGGCTTTCGGTTAAAAGCGGCAGACAGCGTCGGCTGTACACTGCTGCCGTGGGCTGCAGCCGGCCTTCTATCTCGGTAACCGCACTGTCATGATCACCCAGGCGGCTTAAAAGGTATTCCACAATTTCCATGCTTACAAACGGCGTATCGCAGCCGCATACAAAGGCACGGTCGTTCCCGGCGTAGGTCAATCCGGCGTGAATGCCGCTCAAAGGACCCAGGCGGGGTATGAGGTCGGTATAGACCTGCACCCCCAGGTTGCTGAATAACTGGGGTTCATTGCATATGATAATGGTCTCCGCAAAATTTTCTCTAAACTTATTGACCAAGATGTCTATAATCCTTCGCCCGCCAATTTCGGCAAAGGCTTTATTAAACTTCATCCTCGAACTCTTGCCGCCGGCGAGAATAATCCCGCTAATCTCCACAGTATCACCCAATCCACGGAATATTAAATAATAGCCGTAATTATAAAAAAAGGCTGCTCCGCAGCCTTAAAATCTGGGATTTCAAGCCCCACTGGCCGCCGCGCTGCAGCCCTGGCTGCAACTGGGGCCGAAAGACGGCCTGGTCTTCCCAGTATGAAATTCAGATAATAACTGTTTAATATTCTTCGATGAGCAGTCCGGGCATGTAACCTTATCCTTATCGGCATTGGATATCATCAAGTCGAATTTTCTGCCACAATCCTGACAGGCAAAATCAAAGATAGGCATACCCACCCCTCCTAGCGACTTTTATTCTTCTCCCTGATTATCCAGGTAGGCTTCAACTTCATTTTTTTCCTTTTCAGCCTGGGCTTCGCGAATCGAGAGGCTGATTTTCTTTTCCTCATTGTTTATGTTCAAGATCTTGGTGGTTACCACATCTCCCACACTGACAACATCTTCCGGTTTTTCAACTCTGCGATTGGCCAGCTGGGATATGTGAACTAGACCATCAACACCCGGTGCCAGTTCTACAAATGCGCCAAAGGGAGTAATTCTCACAACCGTTCCTTCAATCAAATCGCTTTCCTGATACTGGCCAACCAGTTGTTCCCAGGGGCTCTTGAGCAGCTTTTTACGGCTCAGGGAAACCCGTTCCTTTTCCCGATCCAGGCCCAGGATATATACCTCAACTTCATCGCCTTCCTGGAATACATTGGATGGATGTTCTATACGCCGGTGGTCTATTTCGGATACGTGCAGAAGTCCTTCGTACCCTCCCAGGTCGATAAAGGCCCCGTAGTCAACTATCCGTTTAATGTGGCCGGTAATCGTCTGTCCTTCTTCAATCTTGCTCCAGAACTCTTTCTTCAAGCGGGATTTTTCTTCCGCCACCAGTTCCTTGCGGGACAGAACCACCTGTGATCCCCGCCGCTTGTTGCGGTTGAACTCGATAATTTTGAATTCCAGGGTGCGGCCGATATATTCGTCCAGGTTCTTTACATAGGTATCATCGACATGGGAAGCCGGGAGAAACGCGGTAACACCTACGTCAACCAGTAATCCGCCTTTAACGCTGCCGGTTATGGTCCCCTCGACGGTCTGGTCTTCTTTGAAACGCTCTTCCAGTTTGTCTAAAAGCTTCTGGGAGTCGACCTTCTTTTTGGAAAGCAGGATATTGCCGTCATCATCCCACTTCAGAATCATGACTTCAATTTCATCTCCCACATTGACCAGGTCCCGGGCAGAGCCGACATCGTTGAGGGAAAGCTCCCTCAGGGGGATGATGCCCTCTGATTTGCCGCCCACGTCTACCATAACCTCGTCATCTAGAACCTGTATTACAGTACCCTTTATGATATCCCCCTTGGTCGGGGAGGCAAAGTCAGCCATCTCCGCCTCCATTTTGGCGAATGAATCTTCCTGGTTGCTCTCCGGTGCTGGTGCTTGTTCGTTTAACTGGGTGTCTTTTTCGTCTTCCAAATTAGCCATCCTTTCCATTACCTCCTTAATAATCCAGTCGGGTGTGGAAGCACCGGCTGTGATACCCAGCAGGTCGATTCCTTTAAACCAGTCCGGATTTAAATCTTCCGCGTCATTAATCCGAATGGTTTTTACACCCGTACTCTGGCACTCTTTTACGAGAGTGCTGGTATTTGAGCTTTGTGGATCACCAATCACCAGCATGAGATCTACCTGATTGCTCAGTTCCCGGGCGGCTTCCTGTCTTTTCCTGGTTGCCGAGCAGATTGTGTTGAAGACTCGGATTTCTTTGCTCTTGCCTTGAAGAGCTCTGGCTACCTGGAGAAATTCGTTCTCATCCTTGGTGGTTTGAGATACCAGAGCGATCTTTTTTCCGTGGATCGCTTCGGCGTCCTGGCTTTTCATTACAACTCTAGCTCTATACCCACACCAACCCAAAATTGCCTGTACCTCGGGATGGTGCTCATCTCCAAAAATAACGATTTCGTAATCTTCCTGCCGCATTTGTGAGACGATCTGGTGGATTTCTTTGACCAGCGGGCAGGTCGCGTCTCTCACTTTTAAGTGCATCCTCTGAGCAAGTTCCAATATTTCGGGAGTGGAGCCATGGGTTCTCAACAAGACTCCACGCTCCGGCGATTTGATCTCGGCGAGGACTTCCACTGAGGCCAGACCCCGGTTTTCATAATACCGGAATACGGACTTATTATGCACCAGCGGCCCAAGAGTATACCATATCCCCGGTTCTTTCAGGCATTCATCCGCCATCTGGACAGCTCTTTTAACCCCAGCGCAGAAGCCGGCATTTTTAGCCAACCGGGTTTGCATTTATTACACCCCGCAAATACTTATTCGTATTTTCCCACCTAAATCCTTCTTTATTTCTGCAAAAGTGCGTTAATATCCTTCTCTATCCTGTGACTTAACTCTTCCAGAGCGGCCGCATGAGACATTTCGGCCAATCCTTGGGTATTTACAGGTCTTCCCAATTTAATTTTAAGCGGTTTAAACCATCCGCAGGGCAGAATCCCGCTCGTTCCGATGCAAGCCGCCGGCAAAATGGGGCATCCGGCTTTCAAGGCAATCAATGCGGCACCGGGTTTTACTTCAATCGGCGCCCCCTTAAGGGCCCGTCGGCCTTCAGGAAAGATCCCCAGAATCTTTCCTGCTTTAACCAGTTCCAGGGCCGTGCGTATAGCCTGCCGGTCCACTGCTCCCCTCTTTATGGGGAAGGCGTAAACCAAAGGCAGCAGGCTTTTTAATACCGGTATATTAAAAAGCTCGGCTTTGGCCATGTAGCAGAGCGGCCGGGGCAAGGCAAAGCCTAATATCAATGGGTCCCAGTTGCTTATGTGATTGGCCACCACAATAACCGGACCGGACCCGGGCAGGTTCTCCAGGCCCTCTCTGTTCAACCCCAGCAGGGCAAAAAGGATCAGACCGGCGTATCTAACTACCGTATAAAGCACTATTGGTCTCCTCGATTATGGTGAGCAGCTTATCAAGCACTTCATCTATTTGCATGTAACTGCTGTCAATAATGATTGAATCGGGCAGGACTTTCAAAGCCCCGACCCGGCGTTCACTGTCGCTATGGTCCCGGGCCATGATATCCTCTTCCAGGGATAAAAGCTCCGGAGTATCGTCAGCGATATTCATCTCCCGGGCACGCCGTCGGGCCCTTTCCTCCAAGGTGGCGGTTAAAAAAAATTTGAACTCGGCGTCAGGCAAAACGCATTCTCCTATGTCCCGGCCATCCATCACTACCGATTGGGTGCGGGCCATCTCCTGCTGCTGTTTAACCATTATTTCCCTGACCTCGGGATGCCGGGCCAAAGAGGAGACCAGGCTGCTAACCCGGGGAAGCCTTATCTCCGCGCTGACATCTATTCCATCACAAAAGATTTTTTGCTCATGATCAGCATTTTTAAACTGGATGCTCGTCTGAAGGGCCATCTGGCGCAGGTCTAGTGGATCATCAAAGTTCTTGCCTTCCTTTAAGGCTTTCCATGTCAATGCCCGGTACATGGCTCCTGTGTCGATATACACAAAGCCCAGTTCCTGGGCCAGCCTTCTGGCAACGGTGCTTTTACCCGCACCCGCCGGTCCATCGATCGCGATTTTCATCATTCTACCACCCAGATATATTCTTTAATATTTTAGCACAAGCATCCAGTCAAAAACTACCGCTTTTACTTAAAAGCATGCCTGAAATAAGCGCCCGTTGCCCACCATACGATTGATTATTTCCATTTAATAAAAATCATATAAAAAAAGAGACCTGCCCTTTTACAGAAGTTAAGCGGCCGGTCTCCTGGTGTCGTTTAAATTGATCACTTTTTAATGAGCTTCCTGAGCAGGGGCCAGAATTCGGGGAATGATATGTCAACCACTTCCGAGTTGTGCACGATGGTTTCTCCCCTGGCCTTAAGAGCGGCAATAGCCGTACTCATGGCTATGCGGTGATCGCCCCGGCTGTCGACCGCCGCCCCGGTTAAGCCTTCCGGGCGGCCTTGAATCACAAATCCGTCCTCCAGCTCTTCAATGCCGGCTCCCATTTTGCCAAGTCCGGAACATATGGCCTTGATCCGGTCCGACTCCTTAACCCGGAGTTCCCCGGCATCTCGAACTACGGACTCACCTTCGGCCAGAGCCATGGCCACGGCCAGAATGGGAATTTCATCGATCAGACGGGGAATGATGTCGCCTGCCACCCTGGTACCGCGCAGTTCCGAATAGCCGGCCACTATATCGCCAATCGGCTCCCCGCCGACAACCCGCTGATTCTCTATGGCCATCCTGGCCCCCATGCCCTGTAAGACCTCAATCAGACCAGCCCGGGTCGGGTTTATTCCCACATCCCGGATCATGATTTCCGATCCCGGAACGATAAGCGCCGCGACCAGGAAAAAGGCCGCCGAGGAAATATCCCCGGGCACGAAAAACTCCTGGGCCTGGAGTTCACGCCCGGGCTTCAGGGTTATCTCCAATCCCTGAACCTCAAGGTCGGCGCCCATGGCCTGCAGCATGCGTTCGGTGTGATCCCGGGACTTCTCCGGTTCAATAATTCTGGTTTGACCCCCGGCATAAAGCCCGGCCAGAAGCAAAGCCGATTTCACCTGGGCACTGGCCACCGGCATACGGTAGCTTATACCCTTAAGGTTTTTATTTCCTTTAATGGCCAGGGGAGGGTAAAAGCCGCCGGCTCTTCCCCAGATCTCTGCGCCCATGACTGTCAATGGCTCAATGACCCGGCGCATGGGCCGCCGGTTGAGTGAATGGTCCCCGCTCATAAGCGATAAAAAGCCTTGCCCGGCCAGCAAGCCGCTCAACAGGCGCATGGTTGTTCCGGAATTACCGCAGTCCAGAATTCCTTCCGGCTCCTTTATACCGTGCAAGCCCTTTCCTTCGATAAGCATACGCGTTCCCCGGTCCAGTATTTCAATGCCCAGAGAACACATACATCCGCAAGTTGACAGGGTGTCGCCGGCTCGCAGGAAATTATGGACTGCTCCCTTTCCGTTGCCCAACCCGGAAAAAATAACCGAGCGATGGGATATCGATTTGTCGGGGGCTACAAGAAATTCGCCCTTTAAAGGCCTATGGCATTCATTGATCCTTTCCATTTTCACTCCCCTTACCGTAGCCAGGCTTTGATGCCCCGGGCCTGCAGGGCCTGTACCGCCTCTTCAGCTTGCTCGCTACTGGCCACTCCCAGGCGGATGGTTCCTCCATCGCCTTCCCGAACTCGCAGTATCTCTATATCAACAATATTAATGTCCTCCTGGTCCAGTATTATTCCTAGCTGCCCGATTACCCCCGGGCGGTCCGGCACAATACAGACCAGCTCATGGCAAAATGGAATCAGTCCTTTTCTGACTTTGGGAATGCTGTCGCGTATGTCCTTGGCCCTTTCCAACTGCTGTTTGAGGCCCTCCCGGTCGTCGTTTTCCAGGGCCTTTTTCAGCTCGTTCAGGCGCTCCCCCAGAGCATTCAACTGTCGTATTAGGGGTTCCCGGTTGGAAAAAGCGATGTCTTCCCACAAATCCGGGTTGGAGGAGGCTACCCGGGTTGTATCGCGGAATCCGCCCGCGGCCAGCATCAACTCTTCCTGCCGCCCCTCGGTAAGCCCCACCAGGGCCACCGCGGCCAGATGCGGAATATGGCTCACCGTGGCCACCAGTTCGTCGTGCCGGGCTGCTTCCATATGCTTGATGCGCGCGCCGGTACTGGCCAGAAGGTTTTCCAAAATCCTCACCATTTCCCGCGGCGTATCAGCTGGCGCGGTCAGGACATAAACCGCGTTTTCAAATAGATAGCGGTCCGCACCGGCTATTCCCTGAGTTTCGGCTCCGGCCATGGGGTGCCCGCCAATGGCGTAAACCCCGAAAGGCAGGGTATTAAATAGCTCCATCACCTGCACTTTGGTGCTGCCCACATCGGTGAGCAGTACTCCGGGTTTTAAGACCGGAGCTATTTGCTCAATGACCGAATGATATACCCCCAACGGGGTGCAGATAATGATTACATCCGCCTCTTTAGCGCCTTCTAGAAGCCCGGCCGTCCTGTCAACTGCTCCCATGGCGGCCGCCATGTCACAGGCAGTTCCTTCCCGGTCAAACCCGGTGATAGATTCAACCTGCGGGCTTTCCCGCAGGGCCAAACCCAGCGAACCGCCAATTAATCCGAGCCCGATTATAAAGACCTTTTTCTTCATGCCGGGTCTTCTCCGTCTCTTTCTGCTTCACGCAATGCTTCTATAAGACGCTTGACCTTCCTGGACAGGCGGTTGAAATTCTCCGGAGTCAAGGACTGCGGCCCGTCGGAAAGAGCTTCGCTGGGGTTCTGGTGCACTTCAATAATAAGCCCGTCGCCCCCTGCTCCCACAGCAGCCAAAGCCATCGGCTCAACCAGCTTCCACTTGCCGGTGCCATGGCTCGGATCAACCAGTACAGGCAGATGGGTCAGCTGTTTGATTAGAGGTATGGCGCTTAAATCCAGAGTGTTGCGGGTGTATTTTTCAAAGGTGCGAATGCCCCGCTCACACATGACCACCCGGGGGTTGCCGCTGGATATGATGTATTCGGCGGCCATGATCCATTCTTCAACGGTTGCCGAAGGACCGCGTTTTAATAGCACCGGCTTGTCAATTTTGCCCAGTTCCCGGAGCAGGAAAAAGTTTTGCATGTTGCGGGCTCCCACCTGCAGCATATCCGTGTACTGGGCCACCGTCTCAACCAAACGCGGGTCGACGATTTCCGTAACTACCGGCAGGCCGGTAATCTCCCGCGCTTCGGCCAGAATCTCCAGCCCCTCCAACTCCAGACCCTGAAAGGAATAAGGGGATGTTCGGGGTTTAAAAGCTCCTCCCCGGAGCATAGTGGCCCCGGCTTCTTTTACCATGCCGGCGATTTCCAGGAATTTATCCCGGCCTTCCACGGCGCAGGGGCCGGCAATAATTTGAAAATTGCCCTGTCCGATAACCCGGCTGCCTACCTGCACAACGGTCGGTTCGCTGCGAAATTCTTTAGAGGTGAGTTTGAAGGGCTGCAGGATGGGTACCACCTTATCCACCCCGGGGAGGGTCTCAAAAAGGTCCATGTCTTCCTGGGTCCTCTCCCCGATGGCGCCTATAATGGTGCGTTCAACCCCCTGGGAGAGATGGATCAAAAACCCACGCGCCTGCAGTTTTTCGGTTACTTGATCGATTTTGTCCTGCCCGGAATTCTTCTCCATTACGATAATCATCGGTGCGTCTTCCTCCTCGCTGGGTCAGGAACGGGAAAATAAAAAGCCACAGGCGAAATTCACCAATGGCTATTAATCCATGGCCAATATTTTCCACCATCCTGCCGTACTACGTTTTTTTTAGTCGCTCTACACTTGAGCCTACCATCCTACAATAAACAGAATACCATGAAGCTTCATTATCTATCAATAATTTTTTGCTCCAGCCGGGCCAACTCTTGAAGCTGTCTGATCAGCAATTGATAATTATCCGGAGTTAGAGACTGCTTTCCGTCTGACAAAGCCCGGTCCGGCTCCTGATGTACTTCAACCATAACCCCGTCCGCCCCGGCGGCTACAGCGGCTTTGGCTACCGGAATGACCATCTTCCACTTTCCGGTGGCATGGCTGGGATCGACGATTACCGGCAAATGGGTCAATTCTTTGAGCAGAACCACCGCCCCGATGTCGACCGTGTTCCTGGTATATTGTTCAAAAGTCCTTATGCCCCTTTCACAGAGAATGATCCGGGCATTGCCTTCGCTCAAGATATATTCAGCGGCCAGCAGCCATTCCTCAATAGTGGCCGAGAGCCCGCGTTTGAGCAGAATTGGTTTGTCAACCTGGCCCAATTCCTCCAGCAGGGTATAGTTCTGCATATTGCGGCTCCCCACCTGAAAGATGTCGACATAGGGGTATAATGCTTCCAGGTCGCGCACATCCAAAACCTCGCTTACAATCGGCATTTCGGTTAATTCACGGGCTTCTTGGAGCACCTCCAGGCCCTCCCGCCCCATTCCTCTGAAAGAATAAGGCGAAGTGCGCGGCTTAAAAAGTCCGCCCCTCAAAATATGGGCGCCGGACCTGGCCAAAAAGTCGGCTACGGCCAGGTAGTCCGCCCGGTTTTCAACCGCGCAGGGTCCCGCTATCACCGTGCAATAGCCCTGCCCTAAAATCACCCGCCGCTTCCCGGCCGATACTTCTATATGGGTATCCTGGGGTTGATAATCCCGGGAAGCCAGCTTAAAAGGCTTCATAAAAGCTCCTTCACTCCTGCCGCTAAAACTATCACATCTACCATAATAGCATTAGTAAAAACAAAGTGCGACATGCTTTAAACCGAGCCGCCATTCTACCTGAATAGCCTGATATATAGCCGGAACCTGGTTAAATATGTGGCCCGGATAGTGACTAATTAACATTAAAGGAATAAAATATACGAAACCGAAAAGAGGAAAGGAGACTATATTTTATTAATAAGGATTAATTTTGGGGTCGCATTTCAGTTGGTCTTGCCATTGCGATTACATTGTGGATTTTCAACTTATTCCTGAACATAATCCCTACCTCATTTCCAGGCTTACCAGTATTTATTGCACCAATAATCGGATTAGTAGGAATGATTTGCGGAATCACTAGCTTATCAAATCCCAAGGATCGCCTCGCGAAAATTGGGATTAAATTTAATATTATTCTGATAATCTTTCCTTTTGCCTATTGGTTTCTTGGTACTCTTATTTGGGGACCATAACATAGCAAAATCGTTTGAATATTTTTGGGGTTTAGAACCCTATTGCCTGATTTGCATATCCTGGAATATATAACCATTTCCGGGAGGAAGTCCAAGGTGAACTACCGCGCTTGTTTTATAACCTATCTGCGCCGCCAGGCATACCGGCTTACTACGGTTAAGAGTTACGATTATGCCCTTAATGATTATATCTCGTATTTCCGCCTAATCCGAAAACGGGCAAGCGTCATAAAGAACTTTAACGCCCGACATCTGGAATCCTATAGAGAATATCTGACGGTGACTCGCGGGCTGCGTCCTTCCACGGTAAACCGCCGTTTAACCGCTCTGTCGGCCTTTGCGCGATTCCTCATTGAACGGGGTCTGCTCCCCTACAATCCCCTTGAGCTGGTGGCCAGATTAAACAACGACGGCACCATAAAGGCACGGCGGCTGGCGGCCTGGGAAGATATCCAAAACCTGCGCCAGGAAGTAGACAAAGACCTTCTGGAGCTCCCGGGCCGATTGATTGTCGAGCTTCTCTATACCGGCGTAAGCGTAAGAGAAATGCGCGAACTGCGCTACGATGCAAATTCAGGATCAAGTAATTTAAAGGTAGGAGAACGGGTGATAATGCTGCACCCGGAAGCCCGATTGGCATTGAGCCATTACCTGATCCTGCGCCCAATTTTGTGGGGCGAATACCTTATCGCGGGCGAGGCGGCCGACCGGTCCCTAAAACCAGACGCTGTGTACTATATATTGCAGAAATTCTCCAAAAAGATTGCCGCCCGGGTAACGGTTCGCGACCTTCGCCTGGCCCGGTTTGCCCTCGCTCCTGATGCGACAGCAACAGTTAAAGAAGCTGCCTAAAAGCTCTGATTTTTATAAGCATTAAAGATGAATGAGGCTGTGTTGAAACTTTAGTTTCAACACAGCCTCTACATTCGCCGAGCCCACCCGGACCCTGCCTTTAGGGAGACTTTTCGGTTTACATAATTCCTATGTTGACCGGCATCGTCCCGGCCCCCGCCTTCGGCCGGGAACGTGTGCAGCGTAGCGGAACAGGTTCCCGCGGATCCCGCCCAGGGAAGCGAACGCCCAGGCCGTTTTATCCCCCGGGTCACAGGGATAATACGGCCGCCCCTCCCGGATCGCGCCATAGGCTCCCGCTGGCATAGGAAAGGCCGCCATCGAGGGCACGATGGTGGCGGAGCGCAAGCGCAGCCGCCATGATGCCCCGGGCACCGAGCAGAAGGTGCAGGCCGCCGGGCCGCTAATCCAAAATAAGCATAATAATGGCTGCAGACGGGAGTGCCTGCAGGGTAAGCGCAGATATGCAAAGCAGATCGGCGCCAAGTCCCAGAGGGCAATCCGGGTTTTCTAGGTCCGCGAAAGATAATGGTTTCGAAAGGCCTGGAGCGGGAGAGGTGCGGACCCGGCGCGCGTTGTGCGCCGGGGCGCACCGGTGCTCCATCAGTTCCAACGTACCCGGCTACCACCGGGGAGCTGGTCCGGACGTAGCGAAGCGAAGGCCGGAGGAGCGGGCGGGCACCAAGTCCGGAACGGAATGGGGCGCCGCGCATAGCTGCGGAGCGTAATGCAGCGGATGACATGGCCCGGAGCGGGAGAGGGAAAGTCCCGGAGCGCGGGCATCAGCCCAGTGCGCAGGGGCTTGCCCCGGGGGGGTCTTAATTTACTACCCTCATTGGCAATCCTTTAGTTTTCAATATGGAGTCAACTTCGTTGCTTTTCTTATTACTCGATGAAGGCTTCATAAAAATTTCATGAATCAACAAATCTAACTTTACCGGAATATAAACATATTCAAGTGGCTTTGGTTTTCCCTCATCGTCAGTATCCCAACTCCAAGCTTGCACACAAACGCGGAATTCATTCTCATATTCAAATTCATTTTTTTCTTTATGAAAACAACTTAAGGTAAAAGCGGGATTAGAAAAGTCTTTATCACTATTGATATATGTAACATTACCAAATTGAATTTCCTTGAGAACTTCATTTACAGATTTACGGGGAGGATACGTCCTTTTGAAATAATCGATAGTTGACTCAAACTTAAGGCTATTCTTTAATGAATCAACTGTTGTTTTAATCACCACTTCGGCTTTCGGGTAATTTTGCCACATTTCTTGAGACTGACAGGGACTTCGGTGCCAACAATTCACGAAGTTATAGGTTTTTGCGCGTTCTTCTATTTCATCAATAGTAATTGAAATGTCTGGGATCTGCATGAGATTCAATAACTGATGATCGCGGGCTTTACTTGGCATAGATCTATAGCCCTCCCGTATATCAGGTAGTTTATCAAGTCTACAAAAATATAAGGCGTCCTTTTCTATTAGATCTTTTAGTTTGTAAAGATCAATATAACGCCACAGGATGTTGGTTTGATTTTCCATTACATTACTCCCAAATATTCTAGAATATCGGGTTTTACTTCTTTAAAGACAAATATGAATAATAAATAGTAATATATGATAAAATAAGTAAAAAATAGTATGTACATTTTTTGCGTTATATCATATACTATTAACAGCTCATCTGCCATGTGTAGAAGGAGTAACGAAGCCGTTCATTAGTTTGAGCGGCTTCAGCTATTTCTGGAAATATAGGCCTCGTATTCTTTTCTAAATTTTTCTCTGGTATGCGGCCGGTCTGTCATGTATGTAGTCCAGAGGATATAATAGCCTTTACGCTCCGTCAATATGACCACGAAATCCATTTCTTCCAGCCAGAACAGGACTCTTGTTTCTCTTTTTCGCTTATTTTTCCATATTTTGATGGCTGGATCATGGCAGTTCTCAATTATAGGCCTTATCCATCGTATTCGTTCACAACGCCTTAAATCGGGTACCCGGTCTGCAATAATTTTTTCGTCCGATGATGTACAATGCCCGAAAGTATAAACCTTGTTGTCCTCTTCAGGATGCCTTTTAAAGGCTACTGTCATACCCTTATATAATGGTTGATTATCCACAAATTGCTCAACAAAGCACTGATAAACAACCTCTATATATTCCCGCCAATTTCCTCCATATTCATCTAACTCTATCAACCCCGGCAGCCATTCTGGTTTAGACATTAGATTACCTCCGAAGCTTGCCAGATTAATAAATTGACCTTGCTTTCTAATAATGAGGTTGTTGCCTGCAAAGACAACCCGGATCGTTGTTGTATTCTACTGACCAAGGCCAGCTTGGCCGGACTGGAGCTTAAATTCCTGTGGAGATAATTGATCGCACCCATGATGAGGTCGGTGAGTTGCAGCAGGGCAACCTCATGGGACCTTATTTGCTGAATCCTTTGTATGACGCGGCCATCGAAATCATGAAATTTATTGCATAAAACTTCATGCAGTTCGGCTACTTTGGTGGAGCTGTTGGTATCCTTGATATCCAGGTAAATCCTATATTGCTGATCCGTATCGATAACAGCTTTGAGCATCTCATAATACATTTTGTAGTACCAGGTATCATGGTCCTGCTTAAAATAATCATGCTTTAGTTTGGATTTATCGGGGATAACCAGGCCCCGGAAATGCAAATGGGGGCAGTCAAAGAAAAAATCTATTACCGCTAAATAAAAATCAACTCTGCCGGGGGAGACTTTCGTCCATTTGATTTCAAAATCATTCTTTAAATGAAAGCTTTTTTGAAGGTCGCGTATCTGTTTATTAAATTCCCTGACCTGGTCCGTAGGGCACCAGATCGACCCCAGCATCATGGACTGCTGGTGATCATTAATCAAGTGACAACTCTCATCACAATAGATCGAATACAAATTGTATTCCCCCAATAATTAAAACTCTATTGATATTATACCAAGCCTGCTAGAATTTGGCAGGTTTCAACTATTGAGCCGGTCATTTAATACCCCGCTTCCTCCAGTCCTCCCCGCCCACCTTGACCCCCTCACACATTTCCATAATCCGTGATACCGGCCGGCTGCCGATCTGACCCTCCAGCTGCTTCATGGTGCAGTTGGTAGTGAAAATGGTGCTGCGCAGCATCCGGTAGCGTACATCGATCAGAGCATAGAGTTGCTCCTCAACCCAGTCGGAGGGTTTTTCCGCGCCGATATCATCCAGGATGACCAGGTCGTCGTTTCGGGCCCGGCGCAGGAGACGGCCGGCAGGAACGCGGAGCTGGCCGACGCCGAATGATTCCCGCAGCAATCCCAGCAGGTCCACTACCGAAACCATGGAGCAGCTATAACCTGCATAAACCGGTTCGCCAATATAAGCCGTTTCGCTGGCCGGCGTTCCGAAGCAGTAGCTATGGTTCTGCATAATAGCCCGGAGGATCGACACGCTCAGGTGGCTCTTTCATCTTCAAAGCTTTTCATCTTTTCCAATTCCCCGCTGTCGGTTTGTTTATAGGACGAGGCGAAGGAAAAAGCCGAGGCCAGCAGCACGAAAATAATAAATATCTTTTTCAAGGCACATTCTCCTAACCGATTATACAGTATAAACACTTTAAAGCAGCTTTTGTAACACCCTGGATTCCCGAACCATCATAACGATGGAGGCGGTTTGAGCCCCAGAGAAATGTAGAGTTCCTGCTGCCTGTTAGTAATTTCACCCATGCGCAAGTCGCGTCCCGGTCTGCCGAAGCATTCGATGACATCCAGTTGGTCAAGCATCCCCTGGAGCGTGTACTTGCCGAACAAATCCTTGCCTTGCATGGCTTTCTTGACATATGACAGGAAAATCAATGCAATGAATTGCACAAAGAGCTTGCCATCCAGGGACTGATCCGAGGACACTAAAAGACGTCGCAGACTGAGCCGTTCTTTCAGATTGCCAAAGGCCTTCTCAACCAGATCCTTGTTGCGGTAAATATCCAGGGCTTCAACCGGCTCCTTTACCTGGTTACTGATGAGTGCGAAGAAACCATAATTCTTCTTAGTCTCATCAATCGCCTTTTGTTTTGCGATCACTTTCACTCCACGCACCGGAGTTTTATGAACCTCAAAGTATTTATCATAGAGTTTGGCGTTTTCAGGCTTCCTTTCGCCTTCCTGGAGTTCCTTCTGAAGCTTGAGAAGCAGAGTCGTAAACCGGCGTTCTTGCTCAACAGCTCTTTCTCCGTTGTAGTACAAATGCAGGTACATACGGCGGTCAGATTTGATCTCATCCCCCTTGTAGGGCCGGTTTTGAGAATATTCCCATTTCAGCGGAACCATTGTGGCAAAAACCTCATGACGCTCATTGTAGTTGCTCCATTCGCGGATGGAGTCGCGGACTGCGTCAATTTGCTCCTTCACATATTTAAGAGAGGTCTTGGCACCTATTAGAAACTTGTGGTGCTCGTATAGACCATTGATGTTATCCGCGCTGTAAAAACCCCGGTCCATGACTAAATGAACTTTGGTAAGGCCGAGAAAATCAAGGTCCTCCAGCATGTTCTTAACCGTCTTGACATCAGTAATATTGCCGGGCAACTTGCGGTAGTAAAAGGGCAGATTGGACTCCTGGCCAAAAAGCAAGGCCAGATTGAGCTGAGGCAAGGGATCATGCTCTCGATTCATGCCATACTTGACTTGCTTCAGGCATTCGGAATAGCTGGATATAGAGGTAATATCATAGGCCCAGTATTCCTTTTCGATCCGGCGAGCTGCCTGCAAGCGAAAGAATTGATGGCGCGCTTCTTCGGTGATGGAGGCGAACAACTCGCTGCTTCTTTGGGACGGAATGTCCTTCCCGTAAGGATGACGGTGTAGTGAAGCCCATTTTGAAAAACGGCTCAAAGGGCTGTCAGATTCAAGAATCAGAAAGTAGGCGATAGACAGGATTTGCTTGTAGGTCTTAGGAAAACAGGTTTTCAAATCAGAGAAGAGGCCTAAATCTTTGGCAAGCGCATCGAATAGATAGGTTGCACCGTAGAATTGGCGGGACACTTCGGTATTCGGTACAGGGCCAGGTTTGGCAGCATCCTTCTGCTCCGCTTTTGGTTTGCGGGTCCCCCTGGTGGGCACAATTTCGCCGGTCTGTTCATCGACTCGTCCGATGAGAGTCCGGGTAGCGCGGGATTGCTTTTTCTCCTTATCCCACCGGGAGATAGACTCATAAGCGTAGGTGATTCCGGATCTTTTATCCTTTTGATAGACAATAGCCATATCGCACCGCCCTTACATCGTTACGTTAATTATACAACATAACGATGATAAAGTCCAGTGCTTTTTACATAAAAATATCGGTTTCACCGAGGTTTTTATTACTTTCTCAGGCTACATGGTTATGCTATTCCGGGAATCCAGGATGCAACCAATAACGTAATATCTCTTTAAGTTCATCAATGGTGAGGCTGTTTTCTTCCCACCCATTACTCAATAAGTAACGTAAACCTTTACATGACCAAACTAAACCGAGAGGAGCGTTATTAATAGAATCAAGAACGCTTACATGGCAACCACATATATTAAATCCCAAAGGAAGGGCAGTACTTTCCGGTTTCTGAATTAATTTACCAGTTTTCCGCCGCCAGCCAAGTTTCAAGTTCTTCTTTTTCGAGATGAAAATGTTATCCACTTTTTTTGAAAATATCTATCTTGGGTTTTATTGATATTACATTGATTGTTAAAAATATCACGACAAACATTCAAAGAGATACCATCTACTCCTTTATCAAAATGTATCATTACAGTTCTATATTCCGGATCAGATACAGCTCTCGTAATGTATACCGCATTTTCAGGTCCAGACAACGGGCACAACGGTAAATATATAGAAAATGGTAAATTATTTGAAGCAGCATTAATGGAAGGATAATAATCACAGTGTTCTTTTACCCATTCATAAAAAACCTTATTGCGATCATAAGAATTTAGCCCCCTCAAAGAAATACCACTTCGTTTTAAATCCATTGATGTTTCCCCCTAAATGCTTTAAATCCAATCCATATAAAACTATTATTTGCTCACGGATTATCTCGTATGTTTGATTGTTGAATATCAGAAATTATCCAAGCACCTTTATTATTCTTTTTCAAAGAAGTACTAATATCACTATCCCACGTTGAAGACACGCCATTAGAACTTGATTGTGTCTGTTGTAAAATAAACGATGCTTTAGCATTATGATCAAGCACTTCAGTGTCAACAAATCCGATTATTTTGCTGCTTGAGACAATTTGATTTTCTTTTATATAGCTTACATTTTGGCTGTACTCCTTTAGAAAGTATTGTTCTTGAAGAGGTGCATCAAAATATTCTATACCATTAACAAAAGTTAAATCTTCCCACGTATACGTATTGCAATAAAGTAGCGAATATGCTCAGAGCTAGCAACAGGCTGAGTCGTTTCTTAAATAATGATTTCATCATTATAACCTCCTTTATGAATGTTTTCATATTGATATAGTTACTTATAGTTTGTACTATAAAATAATAGTGGTTCCAGCTAGGTTAATCGGGTACTAGGATCGCAAACTGTGTTCCCTTATCGCCTACCGGGCCACTATTATTTTGCCTTCAGGCGGGTATCTGCGTAGAGGATTAAATCGATACATACAGTTCTACAATGAACAGCGGCTTCATGAGTCGCTTGGATATAGATGCCCCGTTGATTACTATCGACAAACACTGTTGAAATTGGCAATTTAAGAAAGGGAGGGACACATTAGCTTATTTCTAAAGAAAATGTGTCTTGACAACGGGGGGCACTATACCTCTGGGGTCCAGAGCACCTGCACCGGCATGTTCGTCAAGATATTTATGATCGACCGGAACCGTTATATCTTTGCAAGCTATACCTTGTTCGTTTGCAATCAACTTGTCGATTACTTTCCCATCTGTTCCAATCAATAGGATAACAACTCCGGGAAGAGGAGCGGCAGGATTTGATACACTTGCACTGTCTTGGGAATGGCCCGCAGATGCTCTGAATTCGATGTTAGCGGTTACTGTTTCTGAAGTGGAAGGCGGTTCTTTATTGATTGACTCATTTGATTTATCAATGCATCCTGTTAATATAACAATAGCCAAAAAAAATAAGAAGAAAAATTTTAATTTCATACCATCCTCTCCGTAGCTACAAAAGAAAATCTACATAATTCATTTTTAACTGAAAACTAGTACAACATTCGGTATATTCGCGCCCATAATTTGGGCAGCTTTTTCCGAATTACTGCGTTGTCGTCAATCGCAATACGTCCAGTATTACTCATTCCTTGACGCCCAAGGACGGGCTAATGCGGCGGTGCCAGGACGGCAAGGAGCCGCCCGCCTTGTACTTCAAAAAAATCTGCTCCAACTTATGAACACAATATACCGAATGTTGTACTAGCGGCCATCTATTAAACGAAGACCGCTCATGTATTTAATTAATAATAGAACATAAGGACCAATTCATTACCAGTAGCCCATGATAAATCATAATAAAAATGCATCATTCCATAATAGTCATATCCTCCATGTTCGGCCAAATACTTGGTACCGTTCTGACTGACTAAGCCATAATGATACCAAGAATCGTCATATGAGCCACTTCTGTATCCTGTCTCATGCAAGAGATGATCGTGTTTCAAGACCAATGCCACCTATGCTATTAATTGCATTAGTTGTAGATGTTCTTTCCGAGTTCACTTCAAAATCCTGTGAATTACTTGGCAAATCGGTTAGTGCAGCATTATATTGCGGAAATTTAGGATTATATACATAGTACCACCCAAACATCTTCACACACATTGCACCAGCTTTTAAAGATTCGGTTGGCCAAGTGTAAGTCCATTCTCTAGGCAATACATTTTTTATATAATCATAGTGACCAAGAGCGTTAGATCAAAAAAGGCTACAACCATTCGCAATAACTTGTCCCAACTTTTCCTTTCATAGTATATAAACACTTTAAAAGCAGCTTTTGTAACACCTCTTTATAAAAAATATTTTGGGGACAAAGAACATTTATTTTTTACCTCGCCTATAAATTTGTATATATAATGAAATTTTTGGATATTTTTAGCGTAATTACATATATATTTCATTTATAAGGAAGGTAGCGCAATGTTTCCTTTTATCATTTCAGCTATCGAAAATGATGATGATAGATCTTTTATAGCGCAGTTGTATGAGCAGCATTATCCCCTCATGAAAAAGAAAGCCTATGAATTTACACGCGATTACAGCATTACTGACGATCTTGTCAATGATGCCATCATAAAGCTAATGAAAAAAATTCCCACTTTAAGGTCTCTGGACTGTTACAAAAGGACTTCATATATTGTTTATACTATTAGGGGTGTTGCCATTAACCATAATCGGCAACAGGCTGCAAAGTCCAAAAAAGTGTATTTGGGCATATCCGATGATTTGATGGACTCCATTCCTGACACCGTTACAATAGATGAAATTTGTGCTGCCCAAGAGGATTACAGAGAATTGGGAGAAGCAATTGAACAATTGTCGGAAAGAGACAGAAGTTTACTGTACAATAAATACAATCTTGAGCTAAGCGATACGGAAATAGCAAAAATTATGGACATCCCAATAAACAATATCCGGGTATATTTAATGAGGGCTCGGCAGAGAGCGTTGAAGATCCTGGCAAGGAGGGAATACCGTAAATGAAAACCAATGATAAGCCAACGGATGAGAATACATTAAGGGAAGAATATGAAGAAGCGTTAATAAAGCTGGCGATGTCAAGCTTTGCCGAGCGCGAAGGCCAACGGTTTATGCAAGAGAATGAAGCACTGAAAGACGATCCTTTTTATCAGCCGAGTGCCGAAGCGGAACGCAAGTTCAAAAGGGCGATTAATCGCCATTATTATAAGCAAAAAACCAAGCATTTTTTGCAAGCTTCCTATCAACATCTCAATAAAGTTGCTATAGTTTCTCTTATTGCCATCATTTTGCTTGCTACTTCAGCCTTGGCCGTTGAGGCCGTGCGGGTAAAAATATTAAATTTTTTCGTCAATTTCCAGGAGGAATATACGGAAATACGCCTTAAAGAAAAGAGCGGAGAACAAAATTTTGGAGAAGAAGACATTATAGGTAAAAATATCCCTTCCAATTGGAAAAACGCTTATGCCCCCTTAGAAATCCCGGCCGGTTATTCTATCAACAACTCGGTAAATGACGGTAACTTTAAAACCATTGAATATGCAAATGGTCGCAATGAAATGATTATCTATCAACAATTTGACGAGCAGGTTGTATCAAATATAGACACAGAAAAAGCAGATAGCATAAAGGAAATCACTGTTCAGGGGCATAAAGGCTTACTGGTTAATAAAGACGGTAAGCGAACCATTACCTGGAGTAATGATGCAAAGGTATTTTTAATAATAACCAAAGCCAGTAATTTACAAGAAGAGGACATAATAAAAATGGCTGAAAGTGTAACATTGATAAAATAATTTTAATAAGGGTGTTACAAAAGAACCTCCTGGGGTGTTTATATATTTAAGAATATATTTTAGGAGGTTTTTTTGATGAGAAAAAAGATTGCCCCTTTGGTATTGGCGGTTTTATTAATTTTTGCCGGAAGCGCCCCCGTTTATGCGGATAGTGGTTCTTCGGGTAACGGCATTAATGGGGGCCAACAAATTAATTATGTTTATCTTTCCGCGATTGGCTCCGGACTTTCAATAAACACAAGTGGATACGCAACTTGTTCAGGCTTTTTAATTTTATTGGAAGATTATAATTCTTCCTTAACACTTACGCTCCAACGCTCAAATGGCAGCGGTTGGTCTGATGTCAAGTCCTGGTCACAATCTTTTACGGGCATGGGTTCGCATAGTATGCAAAAAGGATATTATGTTTATTCCGGATACAATTATCGTGTGTTGACTACAGCAAAAGTCATAAATGGCTCTACTGTTATAGAAACAGCTAGCGTCGCCTCCCCAATTGAACAATATTAAATTATTTATGCACCAATGATTGGCAGCTTAAAAATTGGAAGATTCCACATTACTTTTTTTATTGATAAGACAATATAAGGCAGGTCAAAGTAATAACCGGGTGCGAAATGCAGCCGGTTATTACAAATTGTGGATATAATTCATTATCAGCTTAATATTTATTGCAAATATCTTGGCAGTATTTCCCTGGAGTGTTTGCCAAATAAATTTTGTGAGTTATTATGATGATGAAAAGGAATGCTTCAATTTGGTGAAAGGATATGTAGTTTGAGTTTTGAGGGGCGATAGAAATATAATAAAAGCCAATGCGGAAAACCATACGAGGGTTGTGATAGAGGAGCTTATGGTATTTTGTGAATAGTGTATACAAACAATAATAATGCCAGATTAATCCGAGGCATTCCATGTGTTTTGATTTCCTTATAAATGAGGATTTTAGTCTTTCAATTGTCAAACTCGGAAATATGCTATATTGAGGGCATGAATATCGACAGGGAGTGATGCAATGGCAAGCGGTAAACTGCGCCTGGGTATTGTGCAGATGAATACAGGAACGGATAAAAACCGCAACCTTGACCAAGCTGCCCAAATGGTGGGTGAGGCCGCGGCCCAGGGTGCTCAAATGGTAGTACTGCCGGAAATTTTCAACTCGCCTTACATCGCGCACCGTTTTCCGGAATACGCCGAGTCCTATCCCGGGCCCAGCACCGCTCTGCTGTCGGAGTTGGCTCGCCGGTACCGCCTTATCCTGGTGGGAGGCTCCATACCGGAACGGGATGGGGGCGGCGACCTGTACAATACCGCTTTCACATTTGGGCCCGACGGCGATCTTATCGGCCGGCACCGCAAGCTCCATCTATTTGATATAGACATCCCCGGCAAAATGACTTTCAAAGAATCAGCCACCCTGGCCCCGGGCGGCGATTTTCAAGTGATACGGCACGATACCCTTTGCTTTGCGGTATTTATATGCTACGATGTACGCTTCCCCGAACTAGCCCGCCTGGCAGCTTTGCAGGGCGCCCGGCTTCTGGTCATTCCAGCCGCTTTCAATCGCACTACCGGTCCTTTACACTGGGATCTGCTCATGCGCAGCCGGGCGCTTGACAATCAGGTTTTTGTGGCCGCCGCCTCTCCGGCCTTCAACCCGCAGGCTTCGTACGGAGCCTGGGGCCACTCCATGGTGGTTGATCCCTGGGGAAGGATACAGGCCCAGGCAGGCGATGAGGAGGAACTGCTGCTGGCAGATCTGGATCTGTCGATCATTGATGAAGTGCGCGCTCAGATTCCGGTTTTCCGGCAGCGGCGAACTGACCTCTATGAGCTGATTCTAAAGAGCGGTGACAGTTGACGATATATATAGTTAAAAGCAATGAGGGAGGCCAATCATGAAGTCCTATACCGATTACCTGTGGTTTAATACGGAAAGACGGCGCGAGTATATCTGCATCACGGATTTGCTGCAAAACGCCCTGGAAAAGAGCGGCATTCAGGAAGGGATGCTGCTGGTCAGCGCCATGCACATAACCGCAGGAGTATATGTGAACGATGATGAACCGGGCATCATAAGGGATCTGGACAATCTCCTGGACGGTTTGGCTCCCCTGGGCCGGGATTATTATCATCACCGGACCGGAGAAGACAATGGAGACGCCCACCTGAAAAGCCTGCTTCTTCATCACCAGGTAATGATTCCGGTAACCGGCGGTAAACTCGATCTGGGGCCCTGGCAGCAGGTCTTTTATGCAGAATTCGACGGGTGCAGGAAAAAACGGGTGGTTATAAAAATCATCGGAGATTAGTCGGGGTAGTTATCAACTACCCGCGCTACCCGGGGGTTGATTATCGGCAAGGTCGGTTCTTAAGCTCCGGGCTCCCTTGAGATAAACATGTTTTATTTCATCCTGGCTTTTACTTGAATTGACATGTATCAGAACGCGTATGCATAAGACCAGGGCACCCGGCACGTCGATCTCCTGAAAGCACAAGAGGGGCACCTTGTCCCAGCCCATGGCGCGGGCGGCCACGGCCGGAAAGGCCGACTTTATATCGGGTGTTACGCTGAAAAAAACGCTGGCGATATCTCCCGGCGCAAAACCGTTTTGGGCTTGCATGGACTGCAGCAGTTCGCGGGTCGATGACCATACCGCATCTTCCCGGTCTTCATCTACGGTAATAGCTCCCCTGATTCCTCTAAGCATCATCGGTTTTTCCCTTCACTAGCTGCCCGGGGCGGAATAAGCCGCCCGGTGCCCCAGGCCTATGGCTACCTCGTCGAGGTGAAGCAGGCCGATGCCGGAAAAGATAGCCACACTGATATGGTCCCGATAGCGGGCTATACCGATTTTTCCGCCCACATTGAGCCCCAGGGCCTTGTTCATAATCTGGGTAATGGCCTCCCGGGTAGCCCCGGCCACCGCTCCTTCGTCGGCATGGGTGTCCTTGATGACTCCTTCCCGCTTGGCTGCCACCACCGCCCGTTCTACCATTTTTCCGACCGAGCCGATAAACTCCCCGCCAAAGTCAACCGCCACCGCTCTGATCCCGTATTCGTCGTAAAGGGATTTTTTAAGCTGGGCCTCTTCAGGGCGCGAGGAACTCAAGGCCAGTTTGATCGCCGCTACCGCTACTAACTTGCTTCCCACTTCCATATCGATGCTCTCCTTGCATATTGGGTTTCAAGATTCTACTTCCGGCCTGACAGGCTGAAATCGCGCTGGCCATCATCAGCTGGCATTAGTAAGCAGGCCACAAAAACCGGGCTGCCCCGTTTAGAATTATTTTACTATTATTTTGCCCACCATGACTATACCCTGGTTGGCGTTGTAAACCTGGTTTTTCTCCGGGTAGGCTACATTGGAGGAAGTCTCTTTAATTAAAAAGCTCACCGGGAAGCTATAAAAGGTAGTGTCTATTTCTACGATATCCCCGGCAGCCAGCTCCAGGCTCATCTCTTTTTCCGTAAACTCGCGATAAGGGTGGTGGTTGACTAGAATAACCGCCCTGGGCAGCGAAGCAAAACGTTCAATAGATATAGTAAGCCGGGCCTGAGGCGACTGGACATTCTTTTCTCCGGCACCCTCGTTTTGAACTGCTGGAGCCGGGTCCGGGCTTTTGTTTATAGCCGGTTGCCCGATGTATTGTCCTTCCAGCCTTTCACCGAGGCTTAAATAAAGACGCAGGTCGTCCCTGGTCATCAATCCCTGGACAACTACCAGAGCCACCATAAATAAGACGACGATCCGGATCAGGTATTTTTCTACCAGGTTTATATGTTTTTTCAAAACCATCCCCCCGGCACAGGTTTTCGTTCTATATTATGCCGGGCTCGGACGGATTATCCATGCTTGCTTCCCAAAATAGCGCAGGCCATAGCCGCTGCTCCATAGCCGTTGTCAATGTTCACTACCGCCACTCCGCTGGCGCAGCTGTTCAACATGGCCAGGAGGGCGGCCAAGCCGCCAAAACTGGCCCCGTAACCGACGCTGGTCGGCACCGCGATAATCGGTTTACGAGTCAAACCTCCCACTACGCTGGCCAGGGCTCCCTCCATACCGGCCACAACTATCACTACCCCGGCCTGATTGATCCGGGGGAGGACATCCAGCAGGCGATGCAGGCCGGCAATGCCTACATCATAGGCCCGGTCAACGGCTGCCCCCATTACTTCCAGGCAGGCCGCCGCCTCTTCCGCGACCGGCAGATCAGCCGTCCCGGCCGATAAGAGAAGCACCCGGCCCAGCGGAGGTTCATGATCACCCTGGAGATAGATCACCCGCCCCAATTCATTATATTTAACCCCGGGCAGTTCCTTTAAAACCGTTTGATAAAGCTCCCGTTCAGCTCTGGTACCCAAAACGCTGTGATTTTTTTCAGCCAAAGACTTAAAAATAGCCGTAACCTGCTCCGGGGTTTTGCCGGCGCAAAAAACCACTTCAGGAAAATTATCACGCAGGGAACGATGATGGTCGACGCGGGCAAAGCCCAGGTCCTCAAAGGGCATGGTTCCTATTAATTCACAGGCCTGGTCAGGGCTCTTTTCTCCTCTTTGCACCTCTTCCAGCAGTTTTAAAAGTTTAAATCGATCCATTTACCACGCCCCCCCAGCAAAAGCCTTTTCTCCATCTTTATTAAATAATAACAGGGCCTACCGCAATGTAATACACTGCCTAAAGTAAGATAAATAACGCCCTGGTAAAGCAAAAGCGCCGCCCCTGATTCAAGGCTGGCGCGATTCGTACAAATGCCGGCTATGTAATTAAAAAGATCCGGAAGATTCTACATCCTGGTTCGAGCATATTCCACCCCGGCCATGAACGCCTTCCGGTTTGCTTCTATCAGACGTTCCGATTTGCCTTTAAATATAACCGGGAAATATTCCAGGGCCTCTTCAACCTGAACCACTGAAGTCTTCTCCAGATAAGCGCCCAGCATGATCATATTGGCTCCGCGGGGATTGCCCATCTCTTCAGCCAGTTCATTGACGGGGACTGCCAGCACTTCAATGTCGGTGCGGTCTGGAGTCCGGTCCACCATTGATGAATTGATCATCACCAGTCCATTGGGCTTTACTCTCTTTTCAAACTTATCCAGGGAAGGGCGGTTCATGATAACTGCCATTAAGGGATTTTCGGTCAGGGGGGAGCTGATTTCCTCCTCGGCGATGGTAACCAGGCAATTGGCTGTGCCTCCCCGCATTTCCGCTCCGTAGGAGGGAACCCAGGAAACGTTCTTGCCTGAACTCATGGCCGCATGTGACAGAAATAGTCCCATGGCCAAAACCCCCTGCCCGCCAAAGCCGGCAAATAACACCTGTTTCTCCATCTAGCCTTCCTCCTTGACCTTAAACTCACCCAGCGGGTAATAGGGGATCATCTGATCACCCACCCATTTCATAGCTTCTACCGGGCTCATGCCCCAGTTGGTGGGGCAGGTTGACAAGACCTCGACCATGGTAAAGCCCAGGCCCTTCATCTGCATCTGAATAGCTTTTTTAATGGCTTTCTTGGTTCTGGTCACATTGGCCGGCGTATTGACGGCGGTCCGGCAAACATAGGCGGCTCCTTCACTTTGCGCCAGCAGTTCAGCCATTTTGGCTGGATAGCCGTTCGCCTCCACCGTGCGTCCATAAGGGGAAGTAGTGGTTACCTGCCCCAGCAGGGTGGTGGGAGCCATCTGCCCGCCGGTCATGCCGTATATAGCGTTATTAATAAATATAACCGTGATATTCTCCGCCCGCAACGAGGCGTGGATGATTTCTCCCATTCCGATGGAAGCCAGGTCCCCATCACCCTGATAGGTGATCAGGCAGCGATCCGGTAAAAGCCGTTTAATGCCGGTTGCGATGGCCGGAGCGCGTCCGTGCGCTGCTTCCAGGGTGTCGAAATTAAAGTAATCATAAGCCAGAACGGAACAGCCCACCGGACATATTCCAATGGTTTTTTCCCGCAGGTTTAATTCGTCCAGGCATTCGGCCAGCAGGCGATGAACTATACCATGGGTGCAGCCCGGACAGTAATGAAATCTAGTTTCTTGCAGACTCTCCGGTCTTTTGGCAACTATCTTCACCTAGAATCCCTCCCTTTCCGCAATCCGCATGATTTCCCGGGTAAGCTCCTCGGGGTTGGGAGTAATTCCTATGCGTCCATAAAAGTCTACCGGCACCTGACCATTGACGGCCAGGCGGATGTCTTCCACCATCTGCCCCATACTCACTTCAATGGATAGAAAACGGCGAACTTTCCTGGCTGCTCCGGCCACCACCCGCTCGGGAAAAGGCCACAGGGTTATGGGGCGTATTAAGCCCACCTTTATGCCCTGCTTGCGGGCTTCCATAACTGAACGTTTGGCTATCCGGGCAATGATGCCAAAAGCCATAACCGCCAGATCAGCGTCTTCCATCATAAAGGTCTCAGCCCGCTGTTCATTGGCCTGTATTTCCTTATATTTAGCATCCAGATGCCGGTTTCTCTTTTCCAGAAATTCCGGGTCCAGGTGCAGGGTGTTTACAACATTGGGCTTGCGTCCTACACAGCCGGTAGTTGCCCAGGGCTTGTCCACAAACTGGGTAACCGGTTCCCGCAGGATGATGGGCTCCATCATCTGCCCCAGGGTTCCTTCAGCCATAATCAAAACCGGGGTCCGATAGCGATCCGCCAGATCATAGCCCTCCATGGCCAGGTCCATCATCTCTTGCACTCCGGAGGGGGCTAAAACCAGGGTGCGGTAATCACCATGCCCGCCGCCCCGGGTGGCTTGAAAATAGTCGGCCTGGGAAGGCTGTATTCCGCCCAGCCCCGGGCCTCCCCGGGATAAATTGACGATCAGACAGGGCAGTTCACCTTCAGCGATAAAGGAAATCCCCTCTTGTTTGAGGCTTAACCCCGGTCCGGATGAAGCGGTCATCACCCGGGCGCCGGTCGAGGCCCCGCCATATACCATATTTATAGCGGCCAATTCGCTTTCCGCTTGAACAAATACTCCGCCGATCTTGGGCATGGTGCGGGCCATATATTCGGCCAGCTCGCTGGACGGGGTGATGGGATAGCCGAAAAACGCGCGGCATCCTGCTCTAATAGCCCCTTCCGCCAGCGCTTCGTTACCCTTCATCAGTACTCTTTCTTCCATACCATCACTCCCTTTCCACCTGAATGATCATATCAGGGCACATCATAGCGCATATGGCACAGCCATTGCATTTTTCCTCCTGGGTTATGGTCACCGGGTGGAAACCTAGAGAATTCATCTGGTGTTTGTCAAGCTCCAGTATCCCTTGAGGACAATAAAAAACGCAAAGTTCACAAGCCTTGCAGCGCTCATCATCGAACTTGAGCCTGCCCCTTGCCATCCTACATTCCTCCCTTAAAATACGTCTGTAAGCCAGTCAGGCCTCAGATAAAGCTGGATTTTTTTGAGCAGCTTGCCGTAGCGGGGATATAACTCCTGATAAAACCGTTCTTCCACCGTCAGGCATACTACCGGAAGTTCCAGAGCCCTGGCATAAGCTACGACCCTGGCATGTCCTTCGACAATCGTAGTCAGGTCACTGGCTTCAACCAGATTGGGGTTGCTCACGATTCCGGTAAAGGGAATGCGGGCCGCCCTTTCCAATCCTGTGCGCAGTTCGTAGATTGATTCTAAATCACCGGCGAAGGGGCGGTAAGGGTTTACTACCAGATTGAAATGGAGTGGTCTCCGCTGCCCCAAAAGATGACTTAGGTAACCTAGTGCCAGTGAACCCACTTCGTCTCCTGCCACATCAATCACCATGTCGTTGTCCTGGCGGACATAAGCCAGTAAATGAGCGGGTATATTGGGAACATCGCCAAAAGAAAGGTCGCCTCCGGGGGCAACCAGGATTATGCCCTTTTGATTCAGTTCCTCTTTTAAATCGCGGGAAACAAACCAGGGATTGACCATATCCAGGTCTGCCAGCACCACTCTGGTGGACCTATGGGCAGTTTCAATGGCGTAATTCAGAGCCACTTCACTTTTTCCACTGCCAAATCCACCGGCAAAAATAGCTATACTGCCCAAATTTTTTCCCTTTCCCGCTCAGTCCGAACATCTTATTCTGTACTGTATAACAGACCTGGAACAAAATCAATAAATTTTTTCAGAAAATTGTACAATTTCGACAGTCATCATCAAATACAAGGTAATAATAGCTGCCCCAATTATGTACACCAATATACGGAACGTTGTACTAAGCTACAGCTTTGCAAACAATTAAAGCCCGGGTAAAACCCAGGCTTATTCTGGTATTTATCAGGATTTGGATAAAGCATTTACTGAAGGCTGGTGGGATCGGATAGAAGATCGGTCATATCGGAGACGATCGCTTCCAGATCGGCTTCGGAAACACCCAGCAAAGCCAGCGATTCAGGATAAACCGGATACAATAGGCCGTCCACCCCTATTCCTATACCCATGGATAAACAAACCGCATCCGCCAGGTGAACCATAGCGGTCAGCTTCTGGTCTTCGGAAGCCTGTCCCGGTTGGTGGTGCTTCTCTATGGCTTCAACCAGTTGGGGAGGAAGACTCCATCTTTCAGCCAGACGGGCGCCTACCATCGCGTGATTAAAACCGAGGATCTGATCTTCGGCATTCATAAAGGGTATTTCCTGCGCAGTCACCAATTCTACCACTTCATGATAGGCCTCTTTCATGTACCGGTTTAATATCACCTTGCCGATATCGTGCAATAGACCCGCCGTGTAGGCTAAATCCAGATTGGTGAAGCGGCAGCGCCTGGCAATGAGGCGGGAGGCGATAGCGCAGGCCTGGGAATGGCGCCAGAGTTCGCCTTCCTCCAGGGCGTAGCCTTCATATCTCTTCTGCAGCAAATCGCTGACCGCGGCGGCCAGAACAATACCGCGAATCGTCTTGAAACCGAGTAAAACTACGGCATCGCTTACCGTCGCAATGCGCCGGGCGAAGCCGTAGTAGGCTGAATTGGCCAAGCGCAAAACCCGGGCGGTCATAGCCTGATCCTGATCGAGCACCTTATGTATATCCTGCGCTGTGGATTCCGGGTCCTCAGTCAACTGCATAACCCGTAATACCACCTGGGGAAGCGCTGGAACATCATTTACCGCTTCCAAAATATTTTCCAGGCTTACTTTTTCCACGACCCGTCCCCCTTTACTTCCAATTATCCATTTTGCGTTTAAGAATCTGCCGGTTCAACCTCAGCTCTTCATTAACGCGCAAGAAAATTCTTTCCATATCCAAACGGGATAAATTCAGTTCATCAGGCTCCAGTACTTCAACTTTTCTAAATTCCTCTTTCATTGTAAACCGAATGGCGTCCTCAATGGAATCAGCCGAAAATACGATAATAACTGGGGCGAAACTCACAGTTTTGTCACTCACTTCGTCATGGATGGTATAGACCTCCTGGCTCATGTCTATGTCTTCAACCACAATTCCCTGAATAGGTACATTACGGCTCAAAGTAGCCTGCTGCTGCCTGGTGGCTTCCGCAATGTCAGCGCTGTTTTTCCCCCCGAAAAGTCCGGATTTGCCTTTCCCCGCATAATCAAAGCGGACCCGAAGTCTGAGTTTTCCCATACAACGTTTCCTCCTATATCATTAGTATATACACATGATAATCATTGGTAAAAGCTCATAGTCATTTCAGCCATAAACATCCCCATGACTGCTGCCAGACCTTCTCCATAGTTAAGCTCCAGATCGAACCAGGGCTCGATCTGCAAACGTTCCATTACCAGCCGGTGCCCGGGTTCCAACGCCAGACTGGGGCAGAATAAATTAGGCAGGCTTTTGTTATTGAGCATTACCGCCAGAAGGGCTGCAACCGAAGTCACAAACCCGTCCAGGATAATCGGAATCCCATAATGCTCCGCTTCGCTGATAAACCCGGTCAGGGCCGCAATCTCCAAGCCGCCGAAGCGAGCCAGCATATCCAGCACATCGTTCGGTTCGGGTGGGTCATTATCCATCGCCCGCCTCAACAGTTCTATTTTTCTGGCGATAAGGGCACCGCCCCCGCTTCCCGGTCCGGTCATCAACTCCACCGGCAGCTGCAAGGCTGCCGCCCCCAAAGCCGAAGCGCTAAGCGTATTGCCTATGCCTATTTCCCCCAGACCCACCATATCGTAGTTATGGAGTTTTACATACTCCCAGACCGCCCGGCCGGCTTCTAAAGCGGACAGGGCCTCGCCATAATCCATGGCGTCTTCATTGATGAAATTGCGGGTGCCTTTTCTGATCCTTTTCTGAATTAAATCCGGATTATCTATTTCATCACACAAACCCAGGTCAAAAATCCATTCTCTCTTACCCAGGCGTTCCAGGAGCTTCTTGGTAGGACTGGTGCCGTTCAAGTGGGCGGCAACAATCTGCCCGGAGCGAAGCGCCTTATAGTTGCTGCTTCCTTCCAGGCTTACCCCGTGATCCCCGGCAAAAACAAGCAGGGACCAGTCCCTCCCCTTGCATCCCAGAGCGTCCAGCCGGCCGTACAGGGTGTTTAATTTCCCCATTCCGTTAATGTCCGGGCTCTTGCTATTATTCATAGGGGTGTTACCAGGCATATCATCCATCATAATTGACCCGTTCAACCGGCCCGGTCGAACTGCTTTTATTGTTCAAGGTGATCATGGCTTTGGCTCCGGTTAGCTGCGGCTTCTTCTTTCAGACGTTTAACCTCGCCCGGGGTAAGATAGCGAAACTTCCCCGGAGCAACTCCCTGCAGGCTCAGGAAAGATAAAGCCGTCCTTTGCAGGTGTAATACCGGGTAGCCGACCGCCGCACACATCCTGCGCACTTCCCGCTTTTTCCCTTCCCCCAACTCCACTTCCAGCAGGCTGCTATCAGCTGAACTTTCCAATATCTTGACACCGGCCGGCAAAGTGGGTCCATCCTCCAGGTTTACTCCCGTACGCAGCCTTTGCAGGGCTTCCCGGCTTACGCATCCTTTAACCCTGACCCGGTAGCGCTTCTTTATTCCATAGCGGGGATGGGTTATGAGGTTGGCAAAGTCCCCATCATTGGTCATCAACAGCAATCCTTCGCTGTCATAGTCCAGGCGTCCGACCGGAAACACCCTGGTGTCAATTTTACTTACCAGTTCGGCGACGGTAGGCCTCCCCTGTGGATCATCCAGACTGCATATGACCCCCAGGGGTTTGTTAAGCAGCAGGTATACGGGCCGTTCCCGTGCAACAGCAGTTCCGTCTACTTTAATTTCATCTTTTTCCGGCTCCACTTGAACTCCCTGCTCGCGGATCACAACCCCATTAACCATCACCCGCCCCTGGGCAATGAGCTCTTCAGCCTTACGGCGGGAGGTAATTCCAGCCTGGGCGATATATTTGGCCAGCCTCAAATCATTCACCTGCATTATATAAACATAGGAATATTATCAAACATTTTCTACACCGATATTCTATCTCCTTCATTTAGCCGCCGGTTTCCGAGCTTCTTGTCAGGTTTTGGATGCTAATTATACAAATATACAGTCGATAATTTTTAATCATTTTCCATCCTTTCTGATATGATAGACATAATAAATTGCAAACTTTTTGCAGTTACCATAAAGGCGGCGATAATAATGTCTAAAGAAGGAATTGACAAAGCAAAAATTGAGACTGCCGTGCAGATGATACTTGAAGCCATTGGAGAAGACCCTCATCGAGAAGGTTTACTCAATACTCCCGGGCGGGTAGCCCGGCTGTATGAAGAGGTTTTCTCGGGATTGGACAAGGAGCCCGGCGATTTATTGGAAGTACTGTTCACTGAATACCATGATGAACTGGTCCTGGTGAAAGACATTCCTCTCTATTCGATGTGCGAACACCACCTGCTTCCCTTTTATGGCAAGGCCCATGTCGCCTATATACCCAAGGGAGGCAAAGTTGTGGGCATCAGCAAGCTGGCCCGGGTTACCGAGACCTATGCCCGGCGCCCCCAGCTGCAAGAACGTCTCACTTCGCAGATCGCGGACTGCATCAACCAGACCCTGAAACCGCATGGAGTAGCGGTAGTAATTCAAGCTGAACACATGTGTATGACCATGCGGGGGGTCAAGAAACCCGGTGCTCTTACCGTAACATCTGCCGTCCGGGGAATATTTGAGACCAGAGCCGAGACCCGGGCAGAACTGCTTTCCCTCATTTTAAACAAATAATGGAGAATGAAGATCTCATCCCCATTCGGACGATAAGAAGGAGGTCACTATATTCATGGCAAACGTGGCGATCATCGGGGCAGGAAAAGGCGGGTCTTCCATATTAAAAGCCTTGAACGGCATTCCGGCCATCAACATTATGGGCATGTGCGACGTCAACACCAATGCCGAAGGTATGGCTCTGGCCAGGCAACTGGGCGTTCCCAACTATACGGATATAAAAGCGCTGCTTGCCCTTCCGGCTCTGGAACTGGTCATCGAGGCCACCGGCAGCCCCCGGGTGCAGGAAATGATCAACGAGTCAAAATCAGGGCATACTGCCATTGTAGACTCTCATGGAGCCAACCTGATGATGACCCTGGTTGAGTCCCGTGAGGACATGATTCACTCCCTGCACGAGGAAGCGACCCGCCTGGCCGAAATGTCCAGAGATCTATCCAATACCATTCAAGAGATCCGCCGGGTAATCGAGGAAGTGGCCCAGCAGGCTCATACAACCGCCAAACAGGGCAGCCAACTCATCTCTTCTTCCCGGGAAGCCGAGAAGAGCCTTACTGAAACCGGTGAAGTTTTAAAAATAATCAGTTCAACCGCGCAGCAAACCAAGCTGTTGGGCTTTAACGCCGCCATTGAAGCCGCCCGCAGCGGTGAACATGGCCGCGGGTTTGCCGTGGTAGCCGACGAAGTACGCAAGCTGGCAGAGTTCAGCACCGTTTCCGCCCAAAAGATTTCGAGTATTTTAAGCAATATCGAACATGCCTTTGCCACCATTAACAAAGGCATTGACGAGGCCGGCTCCACCATGCTGAAACAGGCCAAGCTGACTGAATCGGCCGCCGCCAATATCCAGGAGCTGGAAGCCATGTCCGAAGAACTGCTGGCCACGGCTGACAATCTCGCCAAGCTGGGTTAAAGCACCCTGCCATTCTTCCTCCCGGAGAGGTAATTTTTCGCGCAGCGCGGCTTCATCAATCTGGATTATTTTTAGCCCGGCCTTCTCCAGGTCCAGTACTTCATCCTTAATGGCCAGGGCCAGCTGGAGAGCGATTTAGGACTGATCCAGATCCTCCCGGGGATAGGACCAGTGCAATATGGTTATGGGTCCGGTCAGCATGCCTTTTACCGGCCGATCAGTCAGGCTCTGGGCGTAGGCGATCCATTCTACGGTGATGGAGCGGCTGCGCTTCACGTCCCCAAAGATAATAGGCGGCTTCACCCCTCTGGTTCCGTAAGACTGGACCCATCCATTTTCAGTAAAGATAAATCCCTCCAGATTCTCTCCGAAGTATTCCACCCTATCGTTGCGCTCATATTCACCATGCACCAGAACGTCAAATCCCAAATCCTCTTGCAGTAGAATAACCTGGCCAATATGCTCCTTGATCTGGCGCTTGTATTCATCCTCATCAATGAGTCCTTTTCTAAACTGCTGACGCAGCTGTCTGACTTCTGCCGTTTGCGGAAAGGAGCCAATGGTGGTGGTGGGGAGCTTGGGCAGTCCCAGCCCCTTCTTTTGCGCCTCTATCCTCTCTTTATAGCAAGGATGACGAACATAATCCGCTCCAGTGAGGCTCTTTAGGCGTGCTCTGACCTCCGGCCGGTGTTTAGCCGGGTGATTGCTTAATTTATTGACCAGCGCTTGATTGGCTATGAATCGGTCATTATGCGGATAATCACTATCTTCCAGCAATTCTTTCAAATCACCCAGTTCATTTAATTTTTCCCGGGCGAAGGACAGATAAGGACGGTATTCCGCACCCAGTTTAACTTCATATTCTGCCGAATAGGGTACATGCAGCAGAGAACAGGAAGTGTTGAGAACCACTTGCTCACTATTGACATATTTCAGCAAATGTTTAATTTTATCCATAGTCCGGGCGTAATTGTTTATCCAGATATTTTTCCCGTTGACCAGCCCGGCAAAAAGCTGCTTATCGCTGGGAAAACCATAACTTTCGATAAGTTCGAGGTTTTTGCCGCCCTCCACCAGATCCAGGCCTACGGCATCAAAATCCAGGGACATGACTTTGGCATATATATCTCTAATGTCCCCAAAATAGGTCTGGAGGAGGATTTGGGTGTCGCCCCGGACGGCCAGAAGCTTTTTATAAGTATGGTAAAAAGCGCTTTGTTCCCCGGGATTCATGGCCATTACGATAGCCGGTTCGTCGATCTGCAAGGTAGGCAGTCCCAGGGCGGCAAAACGGCTTATGATTTCTTGATAGACGGGGATAAAATGCTCCAGCAGCCGGACCAGGCTCAGCCGGCTTTTATGCTTAGAAAGCTTGAGGAAAGTATAAGGGCCGATAATAACCGGCTTGGTGTTGATACCGCAGGCCTGAGCTTCCCGGTATTCGGCAAAAGGCTTTATCCCGTTTAAGTTAAGATCAAGATCGGATTCTATCTCAGGCACAATATAGTGATAATTGGTATTAAACCACTTCTTCATATCGAGCGCTGTAACATCGCCCTTACGGTTCTGAACTCCCCTGGCCATGGCAAAATAGCATTCCAGCTCGTCTTCGGCCAGAAAACGATATCGTGAAGGAATGACATTCAGCAGGCAGGCCATATCCAGCATATGGTCATAGAAAGAGAAATCATTGCTGGAAATATAGTCAATGCCCGCCTCCCTCTGCATACTCCATTGGGTTTCCCTTAACTGACGGCTGCCGGTCATCAGCGTTTCTTGGCTCACCCTGCCTAACCAATAGCCTTCCACTAAATTCTTAAGCTCCCTGTGAGCTCCGAGGCGTGGAAATGAAACGGCCGCTAATTTAGTACTCAATGAGATTTTCCTCCTTGATGATGAATTTTAAGGAGGAAATAGACACAACGCCGGTTGTCCCTATCTCCATACTTCGCACCCAAAGAATGGGATTAATCAGGCCGTGAGGCAGGTTTCCTGGCTCCTCTTCATCCTACTCTCTTTTCCTTCCCATCTAGTACTCTGTTACAGAGTACTACAGACAGTGGCTGTAAAAGATTTGGTCAGAGTTACAGTAGTGGGGGCTGCTCAGGCTTTGCACCTGATTCCCTATTATCCCGCTAGTAAATCTGCGGGCACCTCACTGAGCTCCCGGATATATTGAATGCATATCCGGTTTGAATTTAACGATTATCTAAGCAGGATATCATTTGGCTCCCTTCCCTTCTTTTCTATTCGACCTTTAAACAAGTCTTTAATCCCCAAACTACAAAAATTAATAAATATATGATTTGAATCATCAGCAATAATGAAGATGCTTCCCCGCCCAGGGCAACGTTGCGAAGGCCCTGGCTGGCCGGGGTGAGCGGTAAAAGCTTTATTAAATACGAGAATGGGACCGGTATCCGGTCCACCGAGAAGAAGGTCCCGCAAACAAAAATCATCGGTGTTATCACGTAGTTATTGAATCGGGCCATGTCCGGGTGCGAGTTTATTTTAAGCGCCGCCAAAAATCCCAGGCTGGAAAAAACCAGGCAATTGAGAAACAAAATAGGGAAAAACCACCCGGTAACGATCAAATGAGCCCGGAACAGCCAGGCGATAATTATTAAGATAAACGCGGCATACAGGCCCCGTAAAGCCCCGGCCAGGATCTTCCCGGACGCATAGGAATAAATGGTGATAGGCGCAATTAAATATTCCTCAAATGTTTTATCATAAAGCCGGGCGATAATAAGCGGAGTGGAAACCGCGTTGAAACTGACGTTCATCGTGCTTAAGGCTATAATTCCGGGGACAATATAATTCAAATAGGATACCCCGTTCAGGCTTACGCTCTTGCCGAGCCCTAAACCAAAGGCCAGCAGGTATAATAGCGGCGCAACCATTGCTCCGGTGGTTATGGTCAGCCAGCGTCGCTTAAAAAATAAATACTCCCTCCATAAAACCGCCTTTAAACCATTCATCAAGCACTCACTCTTTCATCGGTCAGCCTTACGAACACATCTTCCAGCCCGGTTTTGCGAATATTGAATTCAACCTGCAGGCTGCGGGCATACTCCAAGGCTTCCTGCTGCGATTTAAAGAAATGCAAAGCTGTCCTATCATTGCTAAAATGCTCTACGACTACCGGTCCTACGATATTGGCCAGTTCCTCCGGCGAACCTTCCATGATCAGCCGGCCTTCATTTAATAAGCCAATACGGTTGCACAGTTTCTCCGCTTCTTCCAGGTAGTGGGTGGTCAACAAGATGGTGATCCCTCTCGTATTCAGACTTTTGAGGAGATCCCATACTTTCCGCCTTGCGAATACATCCAGACCAACGGTGGGCTCGTCCAGGAGAAGGACCCGGGGATCATGCATAAGTGCTCTGACAATCAACACTTTTCGCTTCATCCCACCCGATAAAGTATTAACCACCGCCCGGGCCTTTTTTTCAAGCTCGACAAAGGCCAGCAGCTCCTTAATTCTCTTGGCGGCTTGGGCTGAGGGTATTCCGTAAAGCATGGCATGCAGCCGCAGGTTTTCTATCACGGTCAACTCCGGTTCAAGATTATTGTGCTGGGGGACCAGACCCAGTTTAGCTTTAAACCTCGTTTCGCTGCGGTGGACAGGACAGCCGTTTACCATTATTTTCCCTTTGGTCGGATTGGTTAAAGCGGTAATCATACGTATAGTAGTCGTCTTCCCGGCTCCGTTGGGACCAAGCAATCCATAAAAATCTCCTGGGGCGATTTGCATAGATAGATTATCTACGGAAAGGGTTTCGGCATAGATTTTGGTAACTGTTTCAAGTCTTATCATCGCTTAAAGCCTCTTCATTCCTTTTTTGGCTAGAACAGTCGTCAGGTAATCAGGTTTTCTTTCTTCGATATCATTTAAGTTGTAAATGATTTCTTCGCCATCCAATCCGCACCGGCTTATCATCACTGCATTTTCGCTAAATCCGGATTCTACTAACTGAGCGACAACCTGCCGGTGGTTTTTATAAACCTTCATCAACACCAGATTGTCGCTATTTCGAAGGATATTTTCCAACTTTTTATCGTCATTGGTCGCAGGAACTATACTCAATACTTCATTGCCATCCGCCAGTGGAAATCCGGCCCGGCTGGCGGCAGCGCAGAATGAAGTCACCCCGGGGATGGTCTCGATGCCCAGGCCCTTTTGTTCTAAAAGCCGGTAAATATGTATATAAGTGCTATACAGCATAGGGTCGCCGAGGGTCAAAAACGCTACGTTGTTGCCCTCGTCAAGCAAGCTTTTAATAGTGCTGGTATTTTTCTCATAGGCTCCTGCCAAGTCCCTTTTATCAAATATCATCGGAAAAACTAATTCCAGCACCGTCGTATCAGGGCCGATATAGGGTCTGACAATTGAGAGGGCGGTGCTTTCGATTTTCTTGTCCGTATGGGGTGCAATGATTACTTCCACCTCTTTAAGTATTTTTACTGCTTTAACCGTAATCAGTTCCGGATCCCCCGGTCCAACTCCCACCCCATAAAATTTGCCTTTTTCAAGCATTATAACTCCTCCATAATTTAATATTTAAAATTACATCCGGACTCGTATGATATCCCAAGCACCTCTTCACAGGGAATCGGAAAATAAATTCATGTGGAACTTCCCCGTAGCGCCATCCGGTTTTATCTCCACCCGCACCTTAAATACCGCCTTGATCACTTCGGCGTTGAAAACCTGTTCAGCCGGTCCTTCACAAAAAACCCTCCCGTGGTTCAGGTACATGAAATAGTCGCAGAACATGCCGGCCAGGTTTAGATCATGCATAACGGCGATCACGGTCAGACCTTGCTCTCTATTCATGTGCTGAATAAGCTTGAGCAGTTCCAGCTTGTAACAGATATCCAGGTTGGAGGTGGCCTCATCCAGGAATAATAGCTGAGGAGTCTGAGCCAGGGCCCGCGCCAGTATGACCCTTTGCCGCTCTCCGCCGCTCAGGTTGGTGACGGGCTTTTCAGCCAGCTCCCATACACCGCATTGCTTCATACAGCGGTATATGATCTCCAGATCCTCTTCCCGCAGTCGCGACAGGCGTCCCAGGTGGGGTTTTCTTCCCATCATCACTATCTCCTGAACTGTAAAAGGGAAATTAATCGGGTTATCCTGGGGAACTACGGCGAAATGGCGGGCAATTTCCTCCCGCCGGCAATCGTTTATATCCCGGCCCTTCCAGACCACGCTGCCGCGGGACGGCCTGGCCACACCGCACAAAGCATTGATCAGGGTGGTTTTGCCGCTGCCGTTAGGTCCGATAATTCCGTAAAACAACCCCTTCTCGAATTGCAGGTTGACGTCTTGCAGTATGTGGTGCTCTCCGTAATTAAAACCCAGCTCTTTGGTTCTGAGCAGTGCTGAATCTCTCAAGCGGCGCCTCCTAATAAACCTGTTTTTTGGCTTTTATCCTAAAAATATAGCAAAAGAAAGGACCTCCCAGCAGAGTGGTGAGGATGCCGACCGGGATCTCGCCCGACAGGAGGTTTTTGGCCAGGGCGTCGGCCGCCGTCATTAGCACTGCGCCTCCCAGAGCCGACAAAGGAATGAGCACCCGGTGATCGGGACCTACCAGCAACCTCATCAAGTGGGGTACAATCAAGCCTACGAAACCTATGATCCCGGCCACCGCAACACAGGCCGCCGTAATCAGGGAAGAAGTGATCAACAGAATGGTCGTGACCAGGCGGTCATTGACACCCAGCTGCCGGGCCGGCCTTATTCCCAAGCTCAATATATTGAGGTCGTCAGCGTAATAACAGCAGATGCTGATGCCCAGCAGCACCGGAGGCAGGCACAGCAAAACATGGCTCCATCCCCGGGCAGAGAAACTGCCCATCAACCAGAATACCATAGCGCCTACCCCTTCCCCGGCCATGCTCTTGAGGAAACTGATGGCGGCCGAGAGTATCGCGCTGATAATGACTCCGGCCAGTATTAAATTGGTGACCGCCAGGGTTTGATTGATCAAGGCGACTTTATACACCGCCCCCAACGCCAATAAGGCCCCGGCCAATGCGAATAGCGGGATGGTAAGCACCCCCAGGGGGCCCGGCAAAGAGACGGCGAAAAAGATCGCCAAGCTCGCTCCGAAAGCCGCCCCGGTAGATACTCCAAGAGTATAAGGATCGGCCAGGGGGTTCATCAGCAGCCCCTGGAAGACGGCTCCGGCACTGGCCAATCCAGCTCCCACGATGACCGCTATAATGATGCGCGGCAGCCTGACGTCCAACAGCACCGCGCGGTGCACCTCGTCTATTCCGGCGGCGGCTTCTCCTCCGAAGGGAAAGACCGACCATATTAATCTGGCAATCTCCCCCGGCGGTATATTGATAAAACCCAGTCCGGTAAAAAAAAGGCAGGCCAAAACCAAAAGGCCGCCCATAACCGTGAATATCAATAAATTCTTTTTCTTCTTTTTTTGATGGTATAAATGTAATTCGTTGTGCATAAAAGCAGCCTGGCCTTTATAATGCGGCCGCTTTGGTCAGGGCACTTAACGCCTCAGCCCCGCTGACTGCATCATCCGGCCGGAAAAAGCCCCCGGCGTCAAGGCTCATAATACCGTTCTGGCACAATGTTTCCACTATCCTGGGCTTTTTGCATTTTTCTATGTCGTTTACGCTTATCCTGCCTTCCCCCTCTTTCAAATCAAACATCGTAAAAACAATATTGGCCAGCTCGTCGCGAGTAAGGGTTTTTTGCGGATAAAAAACCTTTTCATCCGCCTCCATGATTCCAGCCAGAACGGCCGTCTCAATATAATCGAAGTAGGGATGGCCGGTCTTTACGTCCTCAAAGCCGCCGTAAACATGGCTTCCCGGTTTCGCTTGATAGGATTTGCTGGTCGGAGTAAAAATCGGCATATGCTTGAATCTTACAATGATCTCCGCCATTTCCTGTCGGGTTAGCTGGCTTTTTTCCCTGTACTGGGACAGATCATCGAGGGTATCAGGATATAGCATTCTAGCCAGTTCCCGTACTCCCCGGGCAAAGCTGAAAGTGGGGCTTGAGACCAGTTTTTCATCGATATTATAGACCTTGCCTTCCTTGAGCGCTTTGATAGTGTCAAAGCCCGGCCTGATTTTTATAGCGTCAGGCGTACCCCCGGAATTCATCGATCCCCGCTGAGCAATATAGACATCAATTGCACCGGCATGAGCAAGTATTCTCTCGGTTCCGTAAGGTGCAATACTGCTGCCCTCCTTGATGGGCTGGGCATCAGCGGCTATATTAACGCCTCCTGCCATGCGCAAAGCGGCGGCTGCCATACAATCAGGGGTAATCGTACGATACTCCGTTTCGGTAGATTCAAAAAACACCTTCTTCTTGGGCAGCCCGGCAGTGGTATTCTCGATAGCCTTTAAATCCTGGTGAAATTTTTGCAACAGCCGGGCGGCTTCTGCTTCTTTACCGGTCAGAATGCCCAGTTTGCTTATATAATCGTCGAATTGCTCAAATTTTTCCGGGTACAGGCACACGACATTGATCCCCGCGCTTTCCAGGGCCCTCACGAAATCAGGCGCGCTCTCCTTAACAAAAGGCCTTATCAATACCAGGTCCGGCTGGGCAGCGATCACCTTCTCCGGGTCCTCGCGATAATCGTAGGCCGGTTTTTTTAGAGCCTCCGGAGGATAGGTTTCCGTGGCGTATACGCCGATAATTTCTTCATTTAATCCCAGGCTAAAAAGATTCTCGGTATGGGCCGTATAAAAAGAAATGATCCTGGTGGCCGGCTTTTCCATAACCGTGGTCTTGCCCAGATCGTCGGTTATTCTTATCTTGCCATCCTGGTTTCCCGGCCTCGAAGCTGTACACCCGGGAAGCGCGGTTAATAGAAGAACGGCAATTACACAGAACGCAATCTTTTTCATAGAGCCTCCCATCAATCAAGCAAACATCTGCTTGATTACCCCCCATTCAGCGTGCTCGGTTGGTTATTTATTCATTTCCGCCAGCGCGTCTCTCACATTCCTGACATACATCTGTTGGAAAGCCGGGTTTTCTCCCAGGCCGTGCATATAGGCATCGACTTCGTAGCCCTCTTTTATCAGCTGGCTCTTCCAGGAATCATCCTCGTCGCCGTTCATATCATTGTTGGCGTGATCCCCGGCCACCAGCATGAAAGGCATCAGGGTGACTTTCTTTATTTTCTTTTCCGCCAGGGCTTTTTTAACATCGTCCAGGGAGGGATAGCCTTCCACGGTCCCTACCAATACGTTATCCAGGCCGGCATCCTGCAGCACCATTTGGAAACAGGCATACGCCGCATCGCTGGGATGGGGAGTGCCGTGCCCCATTAATACCACCGCCGTATCTGAATCCAGCGCGGGCAGCTGCTTTTTCAAGGCCTCCGCAGCCATTGCGTAACTATTGGGATATTCCCGGCCATCCGAATATTGACCGCCTAGCGAATACAATATGGGCCTGCCTACCGCTATTTTTTTGAATGAATGGTTGGCCTGGTACTTGTTTACCACGGCTACCACATCGTCGTATTCCGAACCGGTAATGATGTGCAGCGGCTGCACCAGCACCTGGGTAAAGCCTTCTTTTTTCAATTTGTCCAGGGCCTGTTCGGGCGTATCAATCATCAGCTTGTCCCTTTCCGCCAGTTTCTTGATGATGATATTCGAGGTAAAGGCCCGGCGAATTTCATAATCCTTAAAATTCTCTTTTATCCGGTTCTCCACGCTGTCTATGTTGGCCACCCGGGCATCGTTGTAGCTGGTGCCAAAACTCACCACCAGTATGGCCTTTTTATCAGCCTGGGCGGCCGGCGCTCCCGGTTCTGTTTCAGCAGCATAGGCCTGGTTGTTGGCTCCCGCCAAAAATATAAACATGAAAGCCAGCATTGCCAATTTAAAGGTTTTCTTTGGGGATTTCACATCTATCACCTCGTCTTTTTATTTGCTCGATAAAGCATCTTCTGGATTGTCCACCCAAATAAAAAACTCCCTCCGTATACGGAAGGAGCGAGATTTCTTTCGAACCGGCTGGCATTCCGAGCGCAAATGCCAAAGGGTTCACTCATCACCCCCCTATCGATCGTAGGTTGGACTGGTGACTCAGAACAGGCAGGTCTCCTGGCTCGGATTCATCTGTACCCTCAAGTCTTCCCGGCAGCATATCTACTAGTGACGTTTATTTGAGGGCCATCCTCCTTACAGTGGCGTGACCGCGCCGGATTTACACCGGCTTCCCTTTTCACTTATCCGCTTAAAGGATAAGCACCTGTACTTCCATATTTTATTGTTACAACTTAGGTACTGTATCCAAATTATAAGATAACTACATGATGAAACGCAATATCTTCAAGAGACTCAAGCTATTTTACAGATCAAGCGATAGATGGAGCGGGACGGGGGTAAATCCGGAACGCGGTATGTATCCCGCCCCTCCCAGATCCAGCACGTATTCGCGCTGGTATTCTTTTTTACGGGCGGCAATGCGGTGTAAAAGCTCGGCCAGCTTTTCAATTTCGGCCAGGGTATTATAGGCGCCCAGGCTTATTCTGGCCAGCCCGGGCATCTCCCAGACCGGCAGGCGGGCGTACTCGTCCAGGTTGGCCGGTTCTTCCTGGCCCAGGAGGTGACGTACATAGGGCTGGGCGCAGAAGCACCCGGTTCTAATGCCGATTCCTCCTTCATAAGCCAGTATAGCCCCGAGCAGGCTGTGATTGACATCCCGCATATTGAAGCTGACCACCCCCACCCGGGGCAGGCTGCCATAGACGGTCAAGCCCGGTACTCCCTTCAAAAGCCGCAGGGCATACTCGGTCAGCTGCTCTTCGTAAGCGGCGATTTTCTCCATGCCGATGGAATCCAATATTTTTAAGGTTTCAGATAATGCCAGGGCCCCGATGAGATTGGGCGAACCTGCCTCATCCCGGTCAGGGACCCCTCCCCATTTGACCTGGCTGGAACCCACCAGGGCCACGGTTCCGCCTCCCGCGTATTCCGGCGCGCCTTTTAAAAAGGTGTCCCGTGGTCCGACCAAGACCCCGGCTCCAAAGGGAGCGTATATCTTATGCCCGGAAAAGGCCAGGTAGTCAATGTGCTCGGGGTGTCCATGGGGCTTCATATCCAGGGCCTGGTGCGGCGCGTATTGAGCCGCATCGAGCATAAAACGGGCTCCGTATTCATGGGCCAGGGCGGCTAAATGACCTATGTTGTTGATATGGCCGGTTACGTTGGAGGCTCCGCACACCGTGAGCAGTCGCACCCGGGGATACCAAAAGCGCAGCTTCCTGGACACGTCCTGCAGGTCGAGGCGCCCCTCACTGTCCAGGCCGGCGTAGTCTATGCGCCCCGCCCGACGCCAGGGCAGGTCGTTGGAATGGTGTTCCATCATGGTGCTCACCACCACATCGGTCGGCGAAAGGTTTAAACGATAGGACAGTTTATTGATGGCTTCGGTGGTGTTTTTGACGATAATGGCCGTATCCCGTTCCGGGTCGGCTTTTACGAAACGGGCGATGTCTTCGTGGCATTCATCGAAGCGCTGTGATGACAAAATCGATTTATGCCCGGTGCCCCGGTGGACTCCGGAATACCATTTTAGATAATCTTTCAATTTATCATAAACGGGCTTCAGGGCTGGAGTACTGGCTGCATTATCGAAGTTTATAAAACGGGCCGGCCTATTTTTGTGAACTGGAACTCTGACGTCAACGCCCATTACCATCTTTCGGAACTGCTTGACATTAAAACTCTGGCTCTTAATTATCTTCACCCCGGTAGTTACTCTTCTCATACATAATACGGGGGCAAAGACCCAAGTGATACTGCTTACCAACCAGATGTTTTTATATAAAAAGCTGAAGTTGAGCCGAGGCGGCGTCTTTTATATAGGCTTTAACGTCCATCACTTCAACTCCCGGTATCATCTCTTCCAACTTAAAGCCCATAATATCCAAGGAGAGCTGGCAGGCGCAAAAGCGCACTCCCTTGTTTTGAGCCCCTTTTATAAAAGCGGGCAGCCCGGGAGTGTCTTCATCTTCCATCATGTCCAGCAGCATCATTTTCCCCAGCCCTGCCATATTCATTCGGGAAAGGGGCAGGTGGGCCGCATCTTTGGGGGTAGTCAGGGTAAACATCTGCTCATAGAGGCTTTTATCCTCCAGGGTCATTTTTTCAGGATCCCTTAATAACAGTAAACCCCAAAACGCAAAAAACATAGTTGTTTCCATATCGAGTTCACGGGCTCCGTTGGCTATGATAAAAGCGGCCAGGGCTTTGTCGTAGTCGGCGCTAAATATTAAAAGATTGGTTTTCTGATCGCTCAAGACTATCCCTCCTCCGTTTTTTATAGCTTTATTCTGTGCTTTTATTCCATAAAAAAACCGGCCTATAACGCCGGTTTAAATTTGCAGTTGTAACTACGGTCGGGTTTTAGAAAAGTCCGACTATGGTGCCGTCTTCGCTGATGTCTATTTTTTCCGCAGCGGGCGTCTTGCCAAGTCCCGGCATGGTCATGACATCCCCGGCCAGGGGGACGACAAAACCGGCTCCAGCCGACAGGCGCACTTCCCTGATACTGACCTCAAAGCCTTGGGGGCGGCCCAGCAGACTCGCATTGTCGGAAAGTGAATACTGGGTTTTGGCCATGCATACCGGAAGCTTGCCGTAACCCTGTTTCTCCAGCCTTTCCAGGGTCCGGGCGGCGGCTGGGGAATACTGCACACCGTCCGCTCCGTATATTCCGCGGCAGATTTTTTCGATTTTGTTAACCAGGCTTTCCTCAAGGTCATAGAGGTATTTGAATTGACCGGGTTTTTCACAGGCGGCCAGAACCCTCTCGGCCAGTTCCAGACCGCCTCTTCCGCCTTCGGCCCACACCCTGGATAAAGCCATATCCACACCCAGACTGCGGCATTTGTCCATAAGCAATTTGATCTCTTCCGGACTGTCGGTGGGAAATTCATTGATCGCCACCACCACCGGCAGCCCGAAGCCGCGCACATTGTCCAGGTGCTTCTCCAGGTTGGCGAAGCCCCTTTCCAGCGCGTCCGGGTTGGATATCGGCCACTGCTCTTTACTCAAGCCCCCGTGGTTTTTCAAAGCCTTGACGCTGGCCACCAGGACGACCGCATCCGGCTTAAAGCCGCCGTAGCGGCACACGATGTCAAAGAATTTCTCGGCCCCCAGATCGGCGCCGAAGCCGGCTTCGGTAACCATCACATCGCCCAGTTTCAATCCCATCCGGGTGGCCACGATGCTGTTGGCTCCATGGGCGATATTGGCAAAAGGGCCGCCGTGAATAAAAGCCGGGGTATTCTCCAGGGTCTGCACCAGATTAGGTTTTATAGCATCCTTGGCCAGCAAAGCCATCGAGCCGGCCGCCTGCAAGTCGTTGGCGGTAACTTCCCGCCCGTCATAGGTATAGGCAACCACGATCTTTTTGAAGCGTTCCTTTAAATCCATCAGGTCCCGGGCCAGGCACAGAGCCGCCATTACTTCCGAAGCCACGCTGATGTCAAAACCCGATTCACGGGGAACCCCGTTTATCTTCCCTCCCAAACCGAGAACGATGTTGCGCAGAGCCCTTTCATTCAAGTCCATGGCCCTTCTCCAGACAATCTGGCGCGGATCTATCCCCAGACGGTTGTCGTGATGAATGTGGTTGTCGAGCAGGGCCGCCAGAAGATTGTGCGCCGTGCTGACCGCGTGTATGTCACCGGTGAAATGGAGGTTGATGTCCTCCATGGGCACCACCTGGGCGAACCCGCCCCCGGCGGCACCCCCCTTTACGCCAAAGCTCGGGCCCAAGGAGGGCTCGCGCAAGCCGATAACCGCTTTTTTACCCAGCAGATTCAGGGCCTGTCCCAAACCAACCGTGGTAGTGGTCTTGCCTTCTCCAGCCGCGGTTGGATTTATGGCTGTCACCAGGACCAGTTTGCCGTCCGGTTTTCCTTCCCGCCTTTTTAGAACATCGAGGGACACCTTCGCTTTATACTTTCCATATAGTTCTATATCGTCCTCACCGAGTCCCAATCCGGCAGCTATTTCATTGATTGGCTTCATCCGGGCGCCCTGGGCTATTTGTATGTCGCTCTTCAACGCTATATCCTCCTTAATCAACTCTTCCGATTATAATGTTCCCTACTTGCGTTATTTTTCCTGCTTCTTGAAGAGCTCAGCCGAAAATCCGGTGGCATATGTAAAGGGCGGCCAGAAATCCGCTAATGTCTGCGGTAAGACCGGTTATTACCGAGTAGCGGAACTTTTTTACCCCGACTGCGCCAAAATAAATCGTCAAAACGAAAAAAGTGGTGTCAGTGGTTCCCTGCATCACCGAAGCCAGGCGGCCAATAAACGAATCAGGACCGTGTACTTTCATCAATTCCGCTGATAGCCCTAAAACCGCGCTTCCCGAAAGGGGGCGCATAAAGGCCAGGGGAAGTATTTCCGGTGGAGCTCCGATATAGCTTGTTACCGGCGCCAAAACCTGGCTGACCAGCTCCAGTGCGCCTGATGCGCGAAAAACCGAGATAGCCACCAGCATACCCACCAGAAAGGGTATAATCTTTACGGCCGTGGCGAACCCTTCCTGGGCGCCCTCAACGAAGGCTTCATATACCGGCACTTTACGAAGGAAGCCATAGAGCGGAATTACGAGAAGCAGAACGGGGATAGCCCACCTGGAAACTTGCGTCAGTATGGAATAGAGCATCAGGGCTTCCTCCAGCGGCTGAAACGGCGAAACCAGTAATCAAGCGATACGGCTATCACCATGGAGACGGTAGTGGCAAAAATACAAGGCCCCACAATCTCCACCGGGTTGGCCGAATTATAGGATAGGCGGACTCCTATGATAGTGGCCGGTAGAAGAGTGATGCAGGAAGTATTCAAGGCCAAAAAGGTACACATGGCGGTAGAGGCTTCCTCGCTTCCGCCATTTAACTCCTGCAGGTTTTTCATGGCCTTCATCCCGAAAGGGGTAGCCGCATTGCCCAGGCCCAGTATATTGGCGCTGAGGTTCAGTATAATGGCTCCCATGGCCGGGTGCCGGGGCGGCACACCAGGAAACAGCCGTATCATTACCGGCCGCAGCAGCCGGGCCAGAACCTGCACCATCCCGCCCCGCTCCGCAATGCGCATGATCCCCAGCCAGAGGGCCATGACTCCAATCAGGTCAAAGCACACCTGGACTGCATCCCGGGCGGATTTCAATGCCGCGTCGGTTACGGCGTCTATGTTTCCTGTGAAAGCCGCCACAACGATTCCTGCGGCCAGCAGCACCAGCCAGATTATGTTGAGCATCAGTATCCCCCCATTAGCCCGGTTTCTGAAGGGTATGAATGCTCATTATTAATTAGAACAACCTTGATTCAACAGAGGTAAAGCCAGAGCCGGGGGGACGGTTCTTTTGCTTCCCGCCCCCCCGGCTCTGGCTTTACCCGGTTTTTATTGAAATTCCTTGTGTTCCGGCCGGTCGTCTCCCTTGGTATTGCGCCGCAGAGCACTCTCCAGTTTGTCCATAATCTGGGGAGCGATGTCTACGATGCGTTCAGCCAGGTGGTTTCCGCTCACGGAGATCAGGCGCACATCATTTAAACGACAAACCAAAAAGCCTATGGGCCTCACTGACACTCCCGCCCCGCTGCCCCCCGCAAAGGGCATCTCTGAATTCTTGCCGTTCGGATTGATCTCATACTCGCCGCCCCCGGCGGCAAACCCGCAGGCCACCTGGGATATAGGGATGATAACTGTGCCGTCATTGGTTTCTACGGCATCACCGACTACCGTATTGACATCCACCATCTCCTTGATGCTCTGCATAGCTGTTTTCATAAGACTTTCAATAGGATGGCTGTTTTTCTCTTCCTGGGCCTCCATTTATTCACCCCCGAGTTTGGTTTAATTCAGGACAGCCGGGTTTGGGCCGTTCAAAGGCTTTCAACGCCAGCAGGTAAACTATCATAAAAATAATATGCACCAACCTGATCTTGAATATGCAGTACAAGCGGCTCTCAAAGCTTTTTCCTGAAAAATCCGGTTTGACGTTAAGATCGAGTTGTTGCAGCCGGGCCTGCCGGCTGATCCAGCCTACCACCCATCCTTTAAAAGCCCACAATACTCCATTTAACAAGGCAGTGCTCATGGCGTCGCCCATACCTGCCACACTTTTCCATTCCAGGCGCTGGATGACCAGCATTTTTAGCAGCAGCCTGGCTTTATTGATTCCGGTCAGAGTACGTTTCATCAAATCGATCTTGGAAGACTGGCACAGGGAGATAAATCCATCCATCGGCAGGTTTGACAGGGATGATTCTACGCGGGCCAGACGGCGATTCTTAAACCAGGGGTTGAAGAGTTCGACAGTAAGGCAGGGCTGGTCGTTTTCCCAGGATAGACGGGCTTCCAGTATTCCTCTTATGCTTATAAACACCGAGGCCGCCACAATGATAAGGGCGGCTGAAATAAAAAGCCGGATCAGCAAGGCATAATCTCCCGTTTTTCCCTATTCTGCCCTGACCCGGTCGGTTTATACCACTATATGGAATCTATTAACTCCTGGATATAAGTTTCAATCTCCCGGATTATCTTATACATTTCATCATCAACCGTAAAATTAGGCCGCCCTAAACGAAAGGTCGGACAATGCAGGTTGTAGTCAAGTATTTTTTTGGATAAGATCTCCAGGTGTTCGCGGCTTTCGCTGTAAAAGGCGGCCTTCCTCTTATCAAAGCGGTGCAGGGCCCCACTGCTGCGCTTTTCACTATAGGTCATGCGCGTATAGCTTTTAAAGGATTCAACACTGCCGCGCAGCTTTTCCTGCCCGGCGTCGATCTCTTTGCCCAGTTCCACCCAATAGGGCGCGAAGTCGTTGTCTTTGAGTATCTTTATAACCATGCGCATTTCGGGCGGTTCATAGGGGTTTTCATCAAAGTGGAGCGGTTTTCCCGAACCTTCCAGGTTGTTGAAGTCGCCGCGCTTCATGGCCTTTTCGATCTGGCCTTCCACCAGGTCCTGGGTGCTGCTCATATAGCGCGCTAAACGCTTGGCCTTTTGGGCTTTAATCATTACCTCTTCTTCGATTGATCGGTCGGACATTCTTTTTATCCTCCTCTAGCCTGGGCAGGTCCTTTAGTCCCGCCAGGCCGAAGATGCGCAAAAACTCCTGCGTCGTAGCGTAGACGATCGGCTTTCCCAATACCGCCTTATGACCGGCCTCGCAAATAAGCCCCTTGTCCATTAAATGATTCAAGACTTTATCCGATTTCACTCCGCGGATGCTTTCGATCTCGGCCCGGGTAACCGGCTGCTGGTAAGCAATCAAGGCCAGGGTTTCCATGGCCGCCGGAGACAGGCGCCGCTGCACGGTTTTGTTCATACGGGCCAGAAAATCGGAATACTCCGCCCTGGTACACATCAGATAGGTATAATCCTCGAAGACTATCTGCAGTCCGCATTTCTTTTCATTATACTCCATCATCAATTCCTGCATAATGCCTTTAAGGTCCAGTAATGGCACATCCAGGATCTCCACCAATTCATCGATGGGCACCTGCTCTCCCCTTACAAACAATACCGCTTCAGCGGCCGCTTTTATCTCATCCCTCATCAACATCTGCATTTCCCACCCGTAAAAAGATTCTTATGTCCCCGAAGCTTTCCTCCTGACGGGCCGCCACCTTTTGCTGGCGAACCAACTCCAGCAGGGCCAGGAATAAACCAAGCAGCTCCCTTCTGCGCACCGCCCGGGCAAACAACTCTCCGAAACTTACACCGCCCTCTTTTTCGTAGAGGACCTGCATGATCTCATCCATTTTCTCATGAACATTGACATCTTCCTGGGGAAGGTGCATTTGAGGCTCTTCTTCTTCAAACCTCTCCAGGACCGCCTGGTAGGCTTTTACCAGCAGACGCAGGTCGGCATGCAATACTTCATTTTCACCTGCGAAAGCATCCCTGGTGCTAAAAAACACGCGCTTTATTTTCCCCATTTGCAGGTTTACGAGCTGTTCGGCGGCTTCCTTGTACTTCCGGTACTGCTGGAGCTTCTGGACCAGTTCTTCACGGGGATCTCCTTCCCCTTCCTCTTCCAGACCCGGCGGCGCAGGCAGCAGCATACGGGCTTTCAGATGCAGCAGATAGGAAGCCATTACCAGAAAATCGCCCATCATATCCAGTTCATATTCACCGCTACGCTCCAGATAGGCCATAAACTGTTCGCTTAACAGGGCCACCGGTATGTCATATATGTCTATCTGGTTCTCGTCGATCAGATAGAGCAAAAGATCCATCGGCCCGTGAAAAGCCTCCAGGTCAACCATGTAACCCATGCCTGCCCTCCCCGCTTAGAATAGAGGCACCCCGAGTATTCCGGCAAAAAGCTGCACCACCGGGAATAAAATCTGACCGGTGATGTTGGTCATAATCAACAAAAGCAGTATAACGAAGCCATAGGGTTCCAGGGAATAGATAAAGCGCGCCCCTGCATCGGGCAGTACTCCGGCCAGGATCTTGGAGCCGTCCAGAGGAGGCACCGGTATAAGGTTAAAAACGGCCAGGATAAGATTGATATAGACCAGCCACAGGACAATCAGCTGCAGCCAGGTAGCCCAATCGGAACCCTGTATTCCGGAAAGGGCATGAAAAATAACCGCGCCTATAGAAGCGAGAATGAGATTCATGATGGGCCCGGCCAGAGACACCAGCATCATTCCCTTTTTCATATCCATCCTCTGAAAACGATAGGGGTTGACTTCAACCGGCTTGGCCCAGCCAAAGCGGAACAGGGCTATCATCAAAAACCCCAGCCAGTCGATATGGGGCAGAGGATTCAGGGTCAGGCGCCCCTGTTCATAGGGCGTAGGGTCCCCCAGCCAATCGGCTACCCGGCCATGGGCGTATTCATGCAGAACCAGCCCCAGCAAAATACCGGGCAATGAAATTAGAAAAGTCAGCAGCCAGCCGGAAAAATCATTAATTATCTGGCTCAAAAGATAAGCCCTCCTTCAACCATTTGTTGAGCATGTCGATCTCGCCCTCCCGGTTGTTTATCACCCCGTCCAGGCGCAGTTTATATAATTCTTTAAGGATATAGCTGTACTGCGGTCCGGGCTTCACCCCGGCCTTTTTCAGATCATGGCCGTTAATCGCCACTTGAACCCTTTCCTTGGCGTCCAGGTAGGCGACCAGACGGTCCCAGGTTTCCTCGCGGCGGATGGACAGCAGCAGGAACACCATACTCTCCGGATGCCACCCGTCCAGGACTTCATCCAGTATGCTGGGGCGGACGGCGGGGTCTTCCAGCCTGGCTAAAACCTGATCCACCCTTCTGGAATCCATGATGCATTCCTGAGCGTAGCCACTCAAGCGAAATCGCTCGACCAGAGAGTTCATCGCCTCTTGGCCGAGATGGGCGATAATAACCATGACGTAAACTATCCAGGGCTTCAAGTCCATCTTTAGATATCGCTCATGCCACCAGACGCTGATTATGGAAACCCGGCGCATAGTAGTGAGATCGACATCCCGCAGATCCACTTCGGGTAAAATGTACTTCCATACCCCTATTTCACACATGCGTAAAAGCGATGGAACCGGGTCCTTTTCCCCCAGGATCAGAATAAGCTCCTGCAGGACCCGCTTGTAAGAGAGTTTACCCAGCAGGCGCCGCTCAATGGCATCCTGGGCAAATCGCAGGGTGTCGGCTTCGATCTGAAAGCCGTAGCGCTGTTCAAAGCGGATCGCCCTTAAGATGCGGGTGGGGTCTTCTACAAAACTAAAATTGTACAGTATTCTTATGCAGCCCTGTTCCAGGTCCTTGCGTCCCCCGAAATAATCGATAAGGTCTCCCCTACAATCAGGGTTCAGGCAGATAGCCAGGGTGTTTATAGTAAAATCCCGCCGGTAGAGGTCTTCCCTTATAGACGATCTCTCCACCTTGGGCAGGGCCGCGGGAAATTCATAATATTCGGTTCGAGCGGTGGCCACATCGATTTTACTGCCATCCGGCAGAACCACCACTCCGGTGCCGAAGCGTTCGTGCACCCTTTCCCGGCCTCCCAGGTGGCTGGCCAGGGCCCGGGTTAAAGCGGCTCCTTCCCCTTCCACCACCAGGTCTACGTCAAAATTGGGGACTTTAAGCAGCAGGTCGCGTACAAAACCGCCCACACAGTAGACCCGAAAGCCCAGTTCATCAGCCAATTGCCCGGCCAGGTGCAAAATGGACATCAGACGCGAGGGAAGACGCTCCTGCATAAACTTCTCCAGGTTATAGCCTTCTTTTTCATCTTTGGCATAGAGCACCTCGTGATCTTCCGGGTAATCCTTACCATGCATGGTCCGCAATATGTCGGTTCGAGACACTATGCCGACCAGTCTGCCGTTTACCAGTACCGGCAATCGGCCGATATCCTTCTCCACCATCAATTGTTGTACATCGGCCACCGGGGTGTTGGGCTCCACGGTAACCACCCGGGAACTCATAAAACCTTTAACCGGGGCGTGGGCCAGGTTGTGGATCCGCGCTTTGTCAACATCACGGCGGGATATAACCCCCACCATTTTTTCATCTTCAACCACCGGCATCCCGGTATGACCGTAGCGCAGCATGATCTTTCCGGCTTCTTCCATGGTGATAGTGGTGGGAACGGTTTTTACCGGCGAAGACATGATATCTCCGGCCAAAAGGCCCGGTATTACCTCGTCCCCCAGAGCTTCAATAATTACCGCCACTACTTCTTCGGCATTGCGCCCTTTTACCACCGCTGAAGCGGCCTTTTCATGGCCTCTGCCCCCCAGGGGTTTTAAAATATCGTTAACCTTCAGATTGGAAGTGCGGCTTCTGGCCACCACATTTAGTTTTCCTTCCATCTTGGCTATAGCGAAAATGACGTCGCTGTTTTCTATCTCAAACAAACGGTAGGTCACCGAATCCAGTCCCGGTATAAAAGTCAGCGGTTCCGCCAGAGCGACAACTATATCCATGTTTTTGATCCGGTAATGGCGGGCGCTGTTGAGCAGCTCCTGCAGAAGCTGCCTCTGCCCGCTGCTGAAGGGCTGTTCAATAAAATTGGCCACAACCGCCAGGTTGGCGCCCCGGCTCAGCAAGTAGGCTACGGCGGATACGTCGCGCGGGGTTGTGGACGTGAATATCAGGCTGCCGGTATCTTCATAGATGCCCAGAGCGAGGATGGTAGCATCAAAGGCGCTCAATTTGCTCTCCCGCTCTATTAAATGCTCGACCAGGATGGTGGTGGCGGCACCTACCGTTTCTATTTCCAGGTGCTCCCCGCTCAGATCGTCTGGTGAAGGAGGATGATGATCGTAGATGCAGCGGATCATATCCGGACGCCGGGCCAGATGAGCCAGATCCCCCAGCCGGTTGGCATTGGCCGTGTCTACAATGATCATTTTTTGTACCTGGCTTATATCAACCTGGTTGGAAGAATAGATCATCAATGAGTCTTTATAAAGCGCCATAAACTGTTTGACGTTTTTGGAAAGGGTCCCGGAAAAAACCTTTACCGCTGACGGAAAAAGCTTCCCCGCGGCCACCATTGAGGCTAAACCATCAAAATCCAGGGCATTGTGTGAAGTAATAATTTCCACTACTGCTCCTCCATGTCTTTAGATAAAAGAATTATAGCACATAAGCCAGTCCCACATTTTACCACAAGCTAAATAAACTCTTCCGGACCGCTGCTTCCGGACAGGGCTTGAATTTCACCCAGCTTTTGGTGCAGGCCTTTTTCGGTTATCACCCCGGCCAGGCAGTCGAAGGGGATGGCTTGAAAGCCGTCCGGGGGCTTGCCGGTCTCGGGCTGCCCGGAAATTTTGAAGCTTTCCAATAAAGCGATGACCGGTACCGCAGGCCGGCACGCTACGGCTGCCGCCGCCAGCTCGCGGCTCGGGAAGCCGTTTATAAGGGTTCCGTCGGGGAAGAGGGTGTCCGCCCCCAGTAATACCTGGTCGGTCCCGGGCAAATACTTTGCTGCCTCGGCGTCCTTGATAAGGCGGCTTTCAACCCCGCTCTCCATAAGCTCCCGGTGCATAAAGGCCCCATAACAGCAGTCCTGCCAGCAGGATTCCAATACCAGGATGGAAAAACGGGTGCCGGCCCGGTAAGCCTCTTTAAGGGTTCGTAAAACAGTTGAACTGAAGCTACAGGTCATCACGGTAGAAGCATCCGCTATCGACCGGACCGCGTTGACGGTCAGGAGACGGCTGGCCTCCAGGCAATACCTGCACATCAGCCCGGCTTTTTTCAGGGCGTTTTTGCGGACGGTCTCCTTATCCGCAGAAGCGTCCAGAAGGCTTAGCGATTTCCTGTACCAGTTCATAATATTATTTATATTGGCCATGCCGGGGCGAGCATCAGCCATCTCCCTTGCCAAACTGTCCAGCCGGGCGATAATGGTTCTTGCATGGTCGGCCGGCAATTGCCGGGTCGCATCCATTAATAGCTCCAGGGCCACGGCCTGGAGTTGACTGGCCCCGTGCCTGCGGTCTGCTTTATACTGCTCAATCCGCTGACCGATATCGTTCATTGCACTCGCTGCCAGGCCTGATACAGACCGGGTACCGTATCATACTGGGGCATTTCCTCAGTACTTATCCATTTGTATTCGCTGTGCTCCCAGTCGATATGTAGTCCATCGAGGTCTTTTACCTGAAAACGAAAAGGATGCACCACCCAGGTACGGCTGAGGGCCGCGTCTACCACCGGAAGAGGATCTCCTTCTTTAATAAGGACCACCTGGCTCTCCTGCAGAGCAGTCTCTTCGCCTATCTCTATCAAGGCCTGCTCCTCGGGGCTAGTCTCCTCTTCCAGATATCCGCTTATGCCAGCCCATTTTTGCTGGTAGCTGCCCACCTGGGAACTCCTTTTGAGCAGGAGTATCTTTCCCCGGTATTCAAGAAAACAAGTCACAACGTGCGTTTCGCTACTGCCCGCCATACGCCCGCCCTCCTTTAGGTGTTACAAACCACTAGATTTGCTCTTCATAAATACCTTATAATTACCACCCGGCTTTTGCAAGTTAGTACAACGTTCCGTATATTGTGCATATAAGTTGGAGCAGATTTTTTTGAAGAACAAGGCCGCTCCTTGCCATCCTGGCACCGGCAGCTCTTTGCCATCCTGGCACCGCTGCACTAGTTCGTCCATGAACGTCGCGGCACTAGCCCGTCCCTGGGCGTCGGCGGGAATGAGTAGGACGTATTGCGATTGACGACAACGCAGTAATTCGGAAAAATCTGCCCAGATTATGTGCACGAATATACGGAATGTTGTACTGGGAAAGCTTTACCGTTTTTTAAGCCTATATTAAGCTTATATGAAGAAATAATGTGGTAGAATGTTAAAAGTGGCTTTAAATCCGCAATCATAACTATGTTTACTTTTTCGGAGGTTCTATGCTGCACAGTATATTGGCCTATATTTTGGAACTGGTTACCGGATTCATCAGTTCGGTGGGATATATCGGAGTAGCCGTATGCATGGCCATCGAGAGCTGCAATATACCACTGCCCAGTGAAATGATCCAGCCTTTTGCCGGCTATCTGGTTTCAACCGGGCGTTTCAAGTTCATTCCCGCGGTTTTGGCCGGCACTATCGGCGGTACCATAGGTTCGATCATATCTTACTTTATCGGGTACTATGCCATGGATTCCCGCCTTCTCTTCTGGATTCCGGCTAAAAGGAAAGAACAACTTCATGACTGGTTTGCCCGCCACGGGGATAGCACCGCATTTTTTTCCCGGCTCTTGCCGGGTATCAGGACCTTTATCTCCCTTCCCGCCGGTGCCGCTAAAATGAACCTGCTTAAATTCATCGTCTACACTTTTTTAGGCAGCCTTATTTGGTCGGTTTTGCTGACCTATTTAGGTTTCATCATGGGAGAAAATTGGGAACAACTGCGCGTCTATTTTGAACGCCTGGACATCCTGGTAGTGATTGGCATATTAGGGATAGCCGCTTATTATTGCCTGCATCGCTGGTATTATTCCAAACGCTGATCCCAAGCTTCCATCCTCAACATTATTGGCTCCGTCCGTCAGGGGCTTTTCGCCCCCTTCACCGAGATCCCGACGGTCCTTTTCCAAGCAGGTTAAATCTCCCTTTTTATGTGAAAACTATAACATGATTTTGGTAAAAATTTAGTCCTCTTGGTGCTGTTAATTTATCAGCATGGTGATACAATAATCTAATAATTTATCTTTACATATGCCGGGCTGGCATTATAATAGTCTAAGTGGAAAATTAATCGGATTTTTTAGTAACGTAAAAAGGGAGAAGGTTCAAAAACTTGATATTAAGACAGTTGGGCAGATTCATTTTTGGCAAGAGTATGTCGAACAGTCAAATGGGAGACGAAAAATTAAGCGTCTTCTGGGGCATGCCCATACTCTCCAGCGATTCCATTTCGTCAGTGGCTTATGCGGTTGAGGAAATACTCTGGGTTCTGGTGCCGGCGGTCGGCTTTGCATCATTTTTGTGGATGCCCCGTATATCATTAACTATTATCGCTTTACTTCTTATCCTTACATTTTCCTATCGCCATATCGTGGACGCCTATCCCAATGGCGGGGGCGCCTATATTGTCGCCAAAGAAAACCTGGGACCCCAATTCGGTCTTATCGCAGGCGCGTCTCTAATGGTTGACTACACTCTGACCGTAGCCGTCAGTATCACCTCCGGCACTGCCGCTGTTACTTCAGCCTTACCGTACTTATATCCCTATCGGGTCTGGATTGCCGTTTTTTTTATTTTTCTAGTATCCGTGGGCAATATAAGAGGGGTCCGCGAGTCTTCACGGTTGTTCAGCTATCCGACCTATGCATTCATCCTTTCCATCATCGCCCTTATAGCTGTCGGCCTGTATAAAAGCGCAACCGGTCAGAACATCAGTGTTCCGATAGTCGACAGCCCCGCTGTCGACATAGGCACCCAGGCTATAACCATATTCATCCTGCTTAAAGCCTTTGCTTCAGGCTGCGCTGCTCTGACCGGAGTGGAGGCAGTGGTGGATGCCGTGCCCCATTTTAAGGAGCCCCGAACCAAGAACGCCAAAATTGTCTATCTCATGCTGGCCGGAGCCATCATCATCTGCTTTGGCGGAATCGCCTACCTGGCCCATTTATATCACGCCCTGCCCAATCATCAGGTAACCATTATCGCCCAGTTGTCGCTCGATGTCTTCGGACGCGGAACCATGTTTTATATTATTTCGGCCACCACCGCCATCATTCTGGCTATGGCAGCCAACACCGCTTTTGCCGGTTTTCCCACTCTCCTGTCAGTCATTGCCCAGGATGGATATATGCCCCGGCAATTATCCATGCGCGGCCACCGTTTGAATTACAACAACGGAATTGTCATGCTAACGGTGATGGCCATGGTTCTGGTCCTGATCTTTAAAGCGGATACCCACAAATTGATTGCCCTTTACGCGGTAGGCGTCTTTACTTCCTTTACCCTTTCCCAGAGCGGTATGGTTATAAGGTGGTGGAAAACCCGTGCCAAGGGTTGGGTGCTAAAACTTGCCGCCAACGGTCTCGGTGCGATTGCCACCGCCACCACAGTCATTATAGTAGGCGTCAATAAATTTACTGAAGGGGCCTGGGTGGTAGTGGTGGTTGTTCCAATATTGATCCTCATAATGATGAAGATAAAAAGCCATTATCAATCGGTTGCCCAGCAGCTGGACATACCCAACGACTTTTTACCCGAACTTAAGTTTACTACCACCTATTCACATCACGTCATAGTACCCATTGACAGCTTGAATGCCATGGTCGTAAAAGCTCTGCGCTATGCCCGCAGCCTTACTCCCAACGTTGAAGCTTTCCACGTGGAGATCTACGAGGGTGCAGCCGACAAGCTGCGCCGCAAGTGGGCGTTGCTGGACTCTGACATTCCCCTGATCATAAAATCGTCACCCTACCGGGAGGTGGTAAACCTGCTTACCGACTATATTGACTCCGAAGAACACGCGTCTCAGCCCGGTGACGTGATAACCGTCCTTTTACCCCAGTTCTTCGTATCCCACCGCTGGCAGATGGCCCTGCACAATAATACGAGCCTGTTTATCGCCAATGCCATGCTCAAAAAACGCAACGTAGTGGTTTCCATCCTGCCCTTCTATTTGGACGACATAAAAGCCTATCGCTTATCTAAAGGTTTTGATAAATAAACAGGCCGGCTATACCCCTCGTCAAAGCAAAAGTCCGTTTAATCGGCGTACGTCAATGTGCGCCTCATAAAACGGACTCTTTATTTTCCCTGGCCTGGGCGGCTTTATTTTATTATCATCTTTTAAATCTCTCTAACAACACGTCGTTTCTGATCAGGTCGGCATAGCTTTCCCGTTTTAAAATCAGATCGGCCCGGCCGCCTCCCACCAGTGCCATAGCCGGCCGGGGAACCCGATTGTAGTTCATCGACATGGCATAGTTATAGGCTCCGGTGGCAAATACCGCCAGGATGTCTCCCGGTTCAACCCGGGGCAGCTTGGCGTCCCAGATCAGCATATCCCCTGATTCGCAGCACTTGCCGGCTATGGAAACCGTCTCCTCCGCTTCCTGAGCCGCTTTATTGGCCAGCATGGCCAGATATTGGGAACCGTACAGAGCGGGCCGGGGATTGTCGGTCATACCTCCGTCAACCGCTATGTACTTTCTTATCCCCTTGACTTCCTTGTAGGAGCCAACCGTATAAAGGGTAATGCCTGCCGGTCCGGCCAGAGAACGGCCCGGTTCAACGATGACCCGGGGTATCTTCAAGCCATATTCACGGCACTTTTCAAAAACACTGTTCATAACCGCCCCGGCCCATTCCCGCGGGTCGCGCGGTTCATCACCGTAAAAATAATAGATGCCAAAGCCCCCGCCCATGTCAAGTTCGGCTGCTTCAAACCGGCATTCTTGTTTGAGAATGTTCAGGAAACCCATCATCAATTCAGTGGCATGTTTAAAGGATTCCATTTCGAATATCTGCGATCCGATGTGGCAGTGCAAACCGATAAGATTCAAATGGGGACAATCCAGAGCGGCTCTTACCGCTTCCAGGGCCTGCCCGTCAGGAAGAGTGAAACCGAATTTGGAGTCAATCTGTCCGGTCCGAATAAATTCGTGGGTATGGGCTTCCACACCGGGAGTGATGCGCAGCATAATATCCTGCTTCTTACCCTTCCGGGCGCAGAGGCTGTTTAACAGCTGCAGTTCATAAAAATTGTCTACAACTATCCTGCCTATTCCAGATTCAACCGCCAGGTCCAGCTCCGCAGGGGTCTTGTTGTTGCCATGCAGGTAAACCTTGTTCATGGGAAAGCCGGCTTGCAGAGCGCTGTACAGCTCCCCGCCGGACGCCACGTCCAGCCCCAGGCCTTCCTGATCGACTATGCTCAGTATGGAAAGATTGCACAGGGTTTTGCTGGCGTAGATTACCAGGGAGTCTCCCAATTCGGCAAATGCATCGCGGACGGTCCGGCAATTCTGCCTGAAGCCGGCTTCATCCATAACCCACAAGGGGGTGCCAAATTCCTTGGCCAGGTCCAGGGCATCAACGCCTCCGACTTCGAGGTGCCCAACTTCATTTATTTTCATGGTTCCAGTAAAATACAAAATCTCAACTCCCCCGAAAGTATTCGTAAAGAATTTTAACACTCTCCCGGTTTTATCGTCAACGATTGCCGCTTAGATATACAGGGATACATTAGCAGCCGCTCATCCTTACCATCAGTCTATTCAAGGCGGTTAGATAAAGCCATTACAGTTATTATTTCCCAATATGAGAGAAAGCCGGGTATTCTCATCCCGTTCCCATTGTGAAAGTGCCGCAACTGACTCATCGACTTCATTTCCTCTTCGTTTAATAAAAAAGGGACTTCAATTTGAAGTCCCGCGGTTATCCCCTGACTCGTAGAGTCCGGCCCACTAAATAGGCCTTAGCATATTGGGCTATTAAACCAATTGTCATATTAAAAACGCTTGTTAAGTTCATACCAGATCGGGCTGGCTATAAATATAGACGAATACGCACCGAATACAAAACCTACGAGCATCGCTAAAACAAAGTATTTGATGGTCACGCCGCCAAAAACAATAAGCGCCACCAGGGCAAATACGCAGGTTAACACTGTGTTTATGGAACGGTTCAAGGACTGCATGACACTGCGGTTTACCAGTAGAGCAAAATCCTCTTTCCTCCTGGATTTTAGATTCTCCCTGATTCTGTCAAAAATAACGATGGTGTCATTGATAGAATATCCCACCACGGTAAGCACAGCGGCGATAAAAGCACTGTTTATTTCCCACTGGAATATGGAAAATAAGCCGAGCACAATGATAACGTCGTGAAATTCCGCGACAACCGCCGCGACACCGAATTTCCATTCAAAGCGAAAGGATATATAGACCAGCATCGCCAGACAGCCCAGCAGCACTGCCCAGATGGCGTTTTGCCATAACTCTTTGCCGATAACCGCTCCCACCGTGTCGACCCCCAGGTATTCCGCACCGGTATACTGAACCTTCAAGGCTTCTATAAGCGCCCCGCTCTGTTCTTGATTCAGTTCGTGGGTCCTGATAATGTATTGTTCTCCACTCTGCTGAACTTCCGCTTTATCCAAGCCCACTCCGTTCAATACCTCGCGGACATTGGCCGGAGTAGCCGTTGCGCCCAGATTCATCTGCAACACCGTGCCGCCTTTGAAGTCGATGCCCGCATTCAGGCCGCGGGTTGCGAGGGAAACCACGCTGACGACAACCAGAATCAGCGAAATAATATAATAAATGTTCCTCTTTTCTACCAGTCGCATAGTTTTCCCTCCTTACACACCGAATAGTTTCTTATTGTCGGTAACATGCGCAAACAGCACCAGCATATAGCGGGTAAAGGTCAAGGCCACCAGCATGCTGGCCACCAGACCTATGGTGAGGGTGACTGCAAACCCCTTTACGGCGCCAGTGCCGAAATACATCAGGATCAGGGCCGTAAACAGAGTGGTCAGGTTGGCGTCAAAAACAGTCCAAAAGGCCCGTTTAAAGCCGGCATCAATACCGGCGTGTATGGTTTTGCCCAGGCGCAGCTCTTCTTTTATCCGTTCATAAATGATGACGTTGGCATCCACCGCCATACCGATGGACAGCACAAATCCGGCTATGCCCGGCAGGGTCAGCACCGACCCCAATATGGCCATAGTCCCCAGCACTATGATGGAATAGAGAACCATTGAGATATCGGCCACCAAACCCGGTAAACGGTAATAACCCAGCATAAAGACCAGAATGGCGATGATGCCGATGAGACCAGCTTTTACACTGCTGTCCAGAGAATCAGCGCCCAGCTTGGGCCCTACGGTGCGTTTCTCCATAAGCGTCAAGCTGACCGGCAGGGCGCCGGAACGCAGCTGAACCGCCAGCTGGTTGGCGGTGGTAGCGTCAAAGCTCTCAATATAGCATTTTCCGTCCGCAATAACCGTATTTACCCGGGGCGCGCTTATCTGCTCATTGTCCAGCACTATCACCAGGGGTTTATTCAAATTGGCGGTGGTGGCCTGTTTAAATAAATCCGCTCCGGCTTTGTCAAACTCCAAATTAACCACAAAGCTGCCGTCTCCGCTGGGATTGGCTCCGGCTTTGGCTTCCACCAGGTGCTCTCCGGTTAAAAGGGTTTGCCCGCTTTCATCCTTAAATTCCAATTGAGCGGTTTTCCCCAGAATGTTTATAGCTTGCTCCGGGTCGGTTTCCCCGGCTATGTCGATGACCACCCGGTCTTTTCCCTGGCTGTATACGTCAGTCTCTTTAACTCCCAGGCTGTCGACACGGTCTTTCATAATGGCGACTGCCTTCTGAATGGTGTCGGTGGTCACCGGTTTGCCCTGGGATTCCTGGGCCTGCATAACCACATGCAGCCCTCCCTGCAGGTCCATGCCCAGATCAATTTTCCCTTTCATGTAGTGATAAGCAGAATAACCACCCAGTCCAACTAATATGAACAAGGTGAGTAATAATGCCACACTGGTATTCTTCTGCACCAATTCATCCTCCCTCCGGAAACTTTACGATTTATAAAAGCTTAGCCCCATTTATCACCAGCTCGAACTGGCAATCCAGAAAGCTGGCCGCCCTCCGGCACAAAAGCATCCGGCCTAAAAATATTTCAAAGTACTCCATTACCGGGCAAATATCGGTGTCGATATTGACTTCCATGGTAATTACGCGGTCTTCTTCATTGATGTCCAGAATGGAATATTTGGCCGCATAATTGACCCGATCATGTATATCAAAGTTGGCTACATCCCGGTTCCTCACCCGATTGCGATGAACGTGGGACTTGTCCGCCAGAATCAGGGCCGCAGCCACCTCGTTTACCGGCTGGCCGATGCCCTCATCATGGTTGCCAATCGCCGCACATACCGCCGATCGCTCAATAGGGTCCATATTCATGCGGCACAGGATTTCCAGGGCCATCAGGGCTCCGCCCAGACTGTGGCTGCTGCGGCTGATAACATTGCCAATATCGTGCATATAACCGGAAATACCTGCCAATTCAGCCAGCCTCTCTCCATAGCCGAGCTTAAGCATTATTTCCCTGGCCAAGCGGGAAACCAGGTGGACATGGAGATAGCCGTGATCGGTGTATCCCAGTTCCCCCAGGTGGTCGTTTCCCTTTTGAATAAATGTATTGACGAGAGGATTCCGATGAACGTCCTCCAGTCTTACCATCGCCTAATCCTCTTCTTTATATGCCAGTGCTTTTCTGACGAAAACGATTTCAGTGTTGTCGCTGACCTTGAGGGTCATGGTTTCATCGTTCAGCTTGCTTATTTCGCCTTTTATGCCGCCGATGGTAACCACCTTATCCCCTTTTTTCAGATCATCCATAATTTTTTTATGTTTCTTTTCCTGCCTCTTGCGCGGTAAAACCACCAACAGGTAGAAAACCAGAAGAAAAAAGCCGAAGTAGAGAGCTACCGTCTGCCACCCCTGTGTGTTCACGTCCTTATCACCCCTTGCTGTTTTATAATAGTTTCTCCTGAAAGCTGCGAATTAGCTGCCTAATCCGCGCAAAACGGGTAAAAATCTTCCCATAGGAAGGCTTTTCCGGTCTTATAATCAGCGGCACTGCAAACTTTATATAGATTCGCTACCGATAATTAAAATCCTGCTCCCTGCTATTGTAGTCTTCAAGGAAGCTTTGGTAAAAATCAGAAAAACATCCCGTTCTAATGGCACTCCTTATATTTTCCATCAATTCGTGGAGAAAGTAAATATTATGATAACTCAAAAGGCGGTGGGCCAGGATCTCCCCTGCTTTGATCAGATGCCGGATGTAGGCCCGGGAGTGTTTTTGACAGACCCGGCAGCTGCACCTGGAATCCAGGGGAGAAAAGTCATCGGCGTACACTGCATTCCTGACCGTTATACGGCCTTGGTGGGTATAAGCGCTGCCATGCCTGGCCAGCCGGGTGGGCAGTACGCAGTCGAACATGTCCATGCCCGTCTTTACGCCTTCCAACAGATCCTCGGGCGCCCCCACCCCCATTAAATAGCGAGGCTTGGTATACGGCAACATCTGATCCATGAGCTTTAATATACTGTACATTTCGGCTTTCGGTTCACCCACACTTAGACCGCCTATAGCATAAGCACAAAAATCCATTTCCACCAATTGTTCTGCGCTGCGCACTCTCAATTCCGGGAAAACGCTTCCCTGCACTATGCCAAACAAGGCCTGTTCCCGACGTTTATGACTGTCCTGGCAGCGCCTGGCCCAGGCAGCCGTTCTGTCAACTGCACGCCAGGCCTCGTCATAGGTGCAGGGATAAGGGGAGCATTCATCAAAGCACATAATGATATCCGCACCTAAAGCTTCCTGGATTTCAATGATCTTTTCCGGGGTTAAAAAATGGCGGGAACCGTCAATATGCGAGTTGAACAAGACCCCTTCGGCGGTGATTTTGCGCAGCGGGCTCAGGCTAAAAACCTGAAATCCTCCGCTGTCAGTGAGAATATTGCGTTCCCAACCCATAAAAGAATGCAGCCCCCCGGCTTTTTTGACCAGTTCCGCTCCCGGGCGCAGGTAAAGGTGATAGGTGTTGGATAGGATGATTTCTATGCCGATATCATATAGTTCTTCCGGACTCAAGGTCTTGACCGTGGCCTGGGTCCCCACCGGCATGAAAACCGGGGTCTCAATGGTTCCATGCGCCAACGAAATCCGCCCGCAGCGCGCAGCGCTCTGCTCATCCCTGTATAGAATCTGAAAAATCTTGTTCAACACCTTTCTATTATGTAATCTTTCGGAAATATGATACTGAAAATTCATATTAACCAGACTCAAGTAATGTCAAGCAACCTAGTACTCTGTTAAAGAATAAGCATGGCGTCACCGTAGGAGAAAAAGCGATACCGTTCTTTTACAGCGTGACGGTATGCGTTGCGGGTGGGCTCCCACCCTGCAAAAGCGCTGACCAGCATGAGCAGCGATGAACCGGGCAGGTGAAAATTAGTGATCAGCCGGTCAACTGCTTGAAAATGATAGCCGGGATAAATAAAAATATTTGTCTCTCCCCTACCGGGCCTGAAGCCGTGTTTATGATCATATATGGTTTCCAGGATCCTAACTACCGTAGTGCCTACCGCCCAGATCTTTTTACCCCGATTTCTGGTCTCATTCAAAAGGCTGGCCGCCCGGGCATTCAATTCATAATACTCCGAATGCATCTGGTGCTGTCTGATGTCTGGAACCGATACCGGCTTGAAAGTGCCAATGCCCACGTGGAGCAAGACCTTGACCAGGTTCACCCCTTGGGCCTCGATATCCTCCAGCAGCTTACTGGTAAAATGCAAACCAGCCGTCGGGGCGGCGACTGAACCGCTGCTTCTAGCATAAACGGTCTGATAGCCGCTGGCATCCCGGGCTTCGTCAGGACGGTTTATATAAGGAGGCAGAGGGGTTCGCCCCATCTCCTCGATCAAGGGCGCTTCATCCAGACAGTTCCGGAAAGCCACCAGGCGTCCGCCTTCAAGCGAGTAGTAGTCAACAATTTCAATGTATTCCGGTCGGTCCTCATGAAAATAAACCCGGTGGCCCGGTTTTAAACGGCGGGCCGGTTTAACCAGGGCTTCCCATAGATCACCTTCTTTGCGCAGCAAAAAAACTTCCGCCCGGGCCCCCGATTCCTTGAACCCCAGCAGCCGCGCCGGAATGACCCGGGTTTCGTTCAAGACCAGGGCGTCTCCGGCTTGCAAGTAGTCGCCGATCTGATAAAAGCATCGATCCTTTAAAGCTTCGGAAGACCGGTCCAGCACCAAAAGCCGGGCATGATCGCGCGGCTGAGCCGGGTACTGGGCGATAAGCTCAGACGGGAGTTCGAAAGTGTAGCTCCCCAGGCGGTATATTTCTTCCGGGTTTTGCATCAATTATCTCCTGAAAAACAGATTATACAGCAGAGTCAAAACCACGCTGAGCAGGAGGGTGCTCACCAATGGAAAATAAAAGGTGAAGCCGTCCCTTTTTATATAGATGTCGCCCGGCAGTCTGAACAGGGCCAGATTGAATTTGCTGGCCAGCAGGGCGATAACCCCCAGCAGCAATAAAAAAAGCCCCAGGGCTATAAACAGCTTAGCCATGGCACTTACAGGATTCATCAAGATCCCTCCATTTTGTTATTTTACTTCTTTTTTGAGAATAAAACAAACCCCCACCCCGGTGTCTACCCGCCCGCCTGTTTCAGGCGTTTGGCGCCGCCATATCGTTCAAATTCGCTGTAAATGCAGCCGCAATACGGCTGGCGATATAGACCGAGGGAACGTGATATTACCCCGCTTTCGGCAAAGCCTTCTCTAAAATCCCGGTAGACAAATGGGACTCCGTAGCGCTCCCCGGCGGCTTCACCCATCTGTTTTATCAGATCATGTTTCTGCATTTTGCTGACCAGCAGGGTGGTGGAAAAACAATCATAGCCTCCATGCCGGGCTACCCGGGCGGCCTGCTCCAGGCGCAGTTGATAGCAGATCGAACAGCGTTGGCTCTCCCGGAAGGAAACCGCGCGCAGGTACAGAGAAGGGTCGTGCGCCTGGTCATAAATAACCGGCAGATCTACGGTGGCGGCATATTGCTGCAGGGCTTCCCGGCGTTTCAGGTATTCGCTGTAGGGATGTATATTGGGGTTGTAGTAATAACCGCTCAGTTCATATCCTTGGTCCCTCAGTTCCGGCACCGGATAGGTGGCGCAGGGGCCGCAGCAGATATGCAGCAGCATCCGTGTCATTAGAAATCCTCCCCTGAATCCTGGGCTTCAAACAGCGATCCGGGCGCCTGGTTCCTGCTCCAGGGAATATCAAGGTGGCGATAAGCGTTTTCGGTGGCTATACGGCCCCGGGGCGTTTTTTGGATCATGCCCATTTTCAACAAATAGGGTTCATAAACATCGGTCAGGGTATCGTCCTCTTCCGAAACAGCCGCGGACAGGGTTTCCAGTCCCACCGGTCCGCCTCCGAACTTCAGGATAATAGCCTCCAGGATAATTCTATCCATACTGTCCAGACCGCATTCATCAATTTCCAGCATAGCCAGGGCGGCTCTCGCTACTGTCAAATCAATGAGACCGTTGGCCTTAACCAGGGCATAATCGCGCACCCTTTTCAACAGCCGGTTGGCAACTCGCGGCGTCCCCCGGGAGCGGCGGGCAATCTCTTCGGCGCCTTCCTGATCCATCTGAATATCCAGGATCTGAGCGGCCCGCAAAACTATCTTGGTAAGGTCGTCCGGGGTGTAGAAATCCAGGCGGCAGTTGATTCCAAAGCGGTCCCTGAGCGGCGAGCTCAACAGACCGGGCCGGGTGGTCGCTCCCACCAGGGTAAAAGGAGGGATATCCAGGCGCAGGGTTCTGGCCGCCGGGCCTTTGCCGATAATGATGTCTATGACGTAGTCCTCCATAGCCGGGTAGAGTATTTCCTCAATGCTGCGGTTCAAACGGTGTATTTCATCAATAAAGAGAACCTCTCCCGCTTCAATGTTGGTCAATATGGCAGCCAGATCCCCGGGACGCTCTATGGCCGGACCCGAGGTCTTGCGTATGGGCCTGCCCACCTCGTTGGCCACTATAGTAGCCAGGGTAGTCTTGCCCAGGCCGGGCGGACCGCTCAATAAGACGTGGTCCAGACTCTCCTGGCGCTCCCGGGCGGCTTTTATGAAAATTTCAATATTGTCTTTTATCCTGTCCTGGCCGATATAGTCAGCCAGGCGCAAAGGCCTGAGCGACCCTTCTTGAAAATCATCTTCATTTATTACCTGGTTCGATATCAGGCGATCATTATGCAAAATACGGCCTCCTGTCCTACTTGAGCTGCCCGCTCCTCATGCGTAAAACCTTCCTTATATTATCTTCCACCCGTTCCCCTATTTCGCCTGCTCCGCGCAGCTGCAGAACCAGGGGCAGGATTTCACTGCGGCTGTAACCCAGCACCTCCAACGCCTGGTAGAGGTCCTCCATCTGATCAGTCGGTGCGCTTCCGCTCTCCGCCCCAGACCCCAAAATCACGTCGCCCACCTTGTCCTTCATTTCAAAGAGCAAGCGCTGGGCGCTTTTCTTGCCAATTCCCGGGATCTTCACCAGAGAGCGCTCATCCTGGCTGGCTATAGCTCTATAGAATTCCTCGGCAGTCATAGCGCTCAATATATTCAACGCGCTCCTGGCCCCCAGTCCGGAAATGGCCAAAAGGCGAAGAAACAGATCCAGATCGCCTCGATGGGTGAACCCATAAAGCTTCCATTCGTTTTCAAGGATCTGCAGATAGGTATGCAGAAAAACGGCCTGGCCCGGCCGGGGAATTTGGCTCATCTCCCGGGCGCTGACCAATACCTGGTAGCCGATTCCGTTGACATCCACTATCAACGAATCGTTCAAAATGCTGTGCACCTGACCACGGACAAAATTGATCATAAGCTAGCTCTCTCTTTCATACAAGGCATTCATTCTAAATGAGTGAAGGTGGCAGATGGCGATGGCCAGCGCGTCAGCCGCATCATCCGGCCGGGGCGGAGCCTTTAAAGACAACAGGGCCTGCACCATAAGCTGCACCTGCCGCTTGCTGGCGTTTCCGTAACCTACCACCGCTTGTTTCACCTGCAGGGGCGTGTATTCCGCTATAGACATTCCAGCTTCGGCTGCCGTCATAAGTAAAACTCCCCGGCTTTGGGCAACGGTTATGGCCGTCTTGACATTGCGATGGAAAAAGAGCTGTTCAATGGCCACCGCGTCAGGCTGGTATTTCTGCAGAAGCTGGTTAAGCTCCCGGTTGATGATAAGCAGGCGCTCCGGCATCGGTGTATCGGGACTGGTCAATATAGTACCGTAATCAACCAGCCGGCTTTTACCCTTATCCCCATCTACCAGGCCGAAGCCCGTTGTGGCTGTCCCTGGATCGATTCCCAAAACCAGCATTTATATCCCCACCCAAAAACTTATGACTCTATATTACTTTAAAATAGCAACGGAGGAAATTAGGGGGGCAGAAAAAGAAAGAGGAGCCGGCGGGTATCTCCTTGCTAATCCGGGCCACGTATCCCGAGTCATCCAGCTGCACTTCGCTCGCTTCGGAAGTGTATTTCCCTGCCGGCATCCACCAGTTCTTGAAAGGTAGGCATCCCCCATAGCAGGCGCCGATTGGGCTCAACCTGTTGAAGGGCATCCTGAGCAAGGAATACTTTATGTAAAAAAGGAGTCAAATACTGACTCCTTTTACACGATAGATAGCTGGACGCAGATTAATCACGGTCGGGAAAACCAGACGCTATGGAGCTGATGCCCACATTGGTAATTGAGGCCGACTCGATATTGTAGGCGCTGATATCAATGATTTCGACCAGATATACACAACAGCCCGGGCAATCATGGCAATCACACCAAACAAAGTTAAAGGGTTCTTTAGATTCAACGTCAATGTCCACCAGGCTCAAATCGGGAGTGGGTATGCCCAGGTTCACAGATATTTCATTTTGATAAACCCAGGTGGCCAGAGGGACTTTGTTTTCATGTTCGCAGGACCTGCTTAACTGGAATATAATCCGCAATGAATAGCCGCTGAAATCGCTGTCCGCCCTAAAATTAACCAGGCTGGAAAAATCAATTTTTATACTCGGATGATCCAGGCCCCGGGTATCAAGGTTCACGGTGCCAATGGTCAGGGTGGGGGCTCCCCAGGAGCCTATGACGGCCTGGTTGCCAGCACAGGCTACAGCGCCGGTAACGGGAAGAGTCACTCCTGAGCCATTCCCGCAATTGAAGATTACTACAGGAAAATCACGTTTTTTGTGATTTTCATGATCCGCGGCGCAGCAATCCTCTTCATAGGGTTTTTTATAATTTGCCAATTGTATAACCTCCTCATGACTTTTTGGGCAACTCGCTTAAAATATAAAAGTCATTCTTCTCAAGCTCCACATCCCTCCTTTACGAAGCAATTATTCCCCGCTTATTGGAATTGGCAACATATATTACCAGTTATACAGTAAGCTATTCATAAATAACTTATAATGTTACCCAAAACGAGTAATGCCTAATAGATTTAAAAAAACGGGGGCAATGCGTCTCCGTTTTCTACAAAAGATGATCTATATCAATCTCTACCATCACCCTGGAACTTAAAATGATTCAGCCGTGGTTTATGCCACGGCTGATTTATAATTTATAAGAAAACATTAACCTCATATTATGCTTTATTCCTATCCCAGATGTTGCTTAAGATATCGCCTATTGTGCAAAACGCCAGGATCGTCCGGGATAAAGGCCGCGGCCATTTCATTGTGGCGATAGGCCAATTCGTATTTTCCCAGCTTGTCATAACACACACAGAGTTGGATGTGGGGAACCCAAGTCCAGCTGGCATTTTCTACAAAACCCCGGTTGTCTACAGGTTTTTCCAGCTTGGTGGCCAGTTCGTACCAGAATGCGGCCAGGTCAAAGCGTTGCAGCAATTGAAAATGATAGCCCAGGCGGCAGCAAAACTCGGCCCGGGGAAGATCATAGATAAATGACTTAAAAATGTACTTTTCCGCATTTTCCAGGTCGCCTTTCTGGTGGTAACGGTCCACTAGCTTTTTACAGGCGGAAAGATTGTCTTCCACCCAGCCCTGGCCCCCCTCCAAAAACATTTGATACCATAGAATGGCCTTGTCAAACATCTGGTGGTCCAGTAATTCATTGGCATAGTAGTATTGATCGCGAGGGGAAAATGACTCACCTTCCGCCAGGCGCTTTTCATAGATCTTAAGATTCCGGTCGGAATCATGCCATTCACTTTGGTGGGTTACGGCGATGTCGCTGTCCAGAATATTTCCGGACACAGCCAGATACTCATGCACCGCTCCGATCCATTGAAAATGCCTGGAATTTCTGACCAGGCGGTTCCTGCGCAGGCTGGTGGTAACATTGCCATACTGATCAAAGGCCAGGTTATATTTCATGGTGACCGAGTCGACCGATGCACCCAGGGCTCTTTTCAGATTGAACAATTTCCGGTGGTCCTCTTCCAGTATCACGTCGTCGGCGTCCAGCCAAAGAATATACTCTTGGGACGCCTGTTGGAAGGCGTAATTACGCGCCGCGGCAAAATCGTCAATCCAGGGGAAGTCATAGACCTTGTCGGTATAACGGCGGGCTATCTCTTTGGTATCATCATCGGACCCGGTGTCAACAATGATGATCTCGTCAACGAGGTCCTTCACGCAGTCCAAACAGCGAGCCAAAACCCCTTCTTCATTCCTGACGATCATGCACAGGCTGATGCTGATGGGAGCCTTTAGCTGGAGAAGATATGGGGCAATATCAAAACCCCATTTATCAATGGCTTGCTGCCTGTTCTCCAGAAGCCGCTTATAGAAAGCATCCTGCTTGGCTCCCCCCAATGAAAGAGGATTGATATAATGGACAAAAGCGTCCAATGCAATATAGAGTGAATAACCTTGATTGACCAGCCTCAGACACAGGTCGTCGTCTTCATAGGTACCCAGACCGAAACGCTCGTCAAATCCTCCGATTTCTTTCAGCATGTTTTTTTTAGCCAGCATACAATGGCTTAACAAGCGAAAGACTTTTCTGCTCCGGCCGGCATTCTGGGTTTGGTTCAAAAGAGCAAAATCTTCCAACCCTCTTATCTCCTGATAGGGTATAGAGATACGCTGGTGTCCACTGACTTCATTACTGACCGGGCCAACTATGGCGGCCATTTCCTCTGTCTGCAGGCAGCGCAGCATGCTGCTCAGACTACGGGCGCTCAATAAACTGTAGTGAGTCATCAAGAGGACATATTCCCCGCCGGCGATTTCCAGGCCCTGGTTATACCCTCTGGCAATGCCCTGGTCTTCGGCATTCGATATTACCCGGACATCTTTTTGCGTCTTCAGGTATTCCATAGTTTCCCGTGTAGAGCCGTTATCCACTACAATCAGTTCACAGGGAATCTCCACGTTCCTTCTGACATACTCAAGGCACTGCCGGGTCAGATCCAACTGCCGGTGAGTTAAAATAATGATGCTTACTTGCATTTTTCCACCTGCCAAAACAGATATTTGTCAACTAGTCTATGAGCGCTGGCCAGATTAAGAAACCCTCTCATCTTTTCTGGCCTGTTAATATATGCCCAACGACCAAATACCAGCACGGGCCAAGCCGTTAATAATAAGAAATAGCAAAACAGGACCTCCGGCTTTATTTTAGAAAAAGGCCTTCCAATTCTAGTGGAAGGCCTTTCAACGTATACTGGCTTAATTGATAAAATTGATTATGCGGCACCCAAAAACCTATCACAGATTAAAGCAGTACAGCCAATAGATCAACTAATCGCCACACCGGCACTGGCATATCCCAGAACTGAAGCAGCCACGCTCAATGCCGGAGGCACTACATAAAATACTAATAACAACCGGTCCCCGGCTGCTACGGGGATGTTCACACTTACTGAGCCAGTGGCTATATCACCCAGGGTAATGCTCAAACCTGGGAACACAGGGCTTAAAGCAATATCCGTCGTCGGAAGGGCATCAAAAATGTTGTCGGGTGTTTCCGAACGGAATAATTGGGCATGAATTTCATAGTCACCCACAGCAACCCCCACTGCGCTGGTAACGCTGAAAAAGGCTACTACGGAGGTAATCGCTCCATCTCGGGGTACAGAGAAGGCATAATTTAGATCAACGCCCAAAACTGTACCTTCAAGATTGATAGTCGTACCAAAGGTATCTACCCCTGGAGCATTTGAGCCAAATCCTACAAAATTGGGCAATCCTACCAGCCCTCCCACCAGAGAGGTTACTGTAATAGGAGTTCCTGATGAGAAGGGTATAATGGCGCCTCCTCCGCCGGTAGCTCCGGTTTCTCCTGTGGCCCCGGTGCTTCCCGTGCCTCCTGTCGCTCCGGTTTCGCCGGTTGACCCTGTGCTTCCAGGATCTCCGGTTGCTCCAGTTGCTCCAGCATCACCCGTGGCTCCGGTGCTTCCCGTGCCTCCGGTCGCTCCGGTTTCGCCGGTTGACCCTGTGCTTCCAGGATCTCCGGTTGCTCCAGTTGCTCCGGCATCACCCGTGGCCCCGGTTGCTCCCGTGCCTCCTGTGGCCCCAGTTTCGCCGGTTGACCCCGTTGCTCCAGGATCTCCAGTCGCTCCAGTTGCTCCGGCATCACCCGTGGCTCCAGTGCTTCCCGTGCCTCCTGTCGCTCCAGTTTCGCCGGTTGCGCCCGTGGTTCCAGGATCTCCGGTTGCTCCAGTTGCTCCGGCATCACCCGTGGCTCCGGTTGCTCCCGTGCCTCCTGTCGCTCCGGTTTCGCCGGTTGACCCTGTGCTTCCAGGATCTCCAGTCGCTCCAGTTGCTCCGGCATCACCCGTGGCTCCAGTGCTTCCCGTGCCTCCTGTCGCTCCAGTTTCGCCGGTTGCGCCCGTGGTTCCAGGATCTCCGGTTGCTCCAGTTGCTCCGGCATCACCCGTGGCTCCGGTTGCTCCCGTGCCTCCTGTCGCTCCGGTTTCGCCGGTTGACCCTGTGCTTCCAGGATCTCCAGTCGCTCCAGTTGCTCC